>Ga0308174_10000411_pt1 | contig 17837 bp, 15 predicted proteins | sample PhyPR2_FD_203894 | JGI IMG/M metagenome (GOLD analysis project Ga0308174, IMG submission 203894) | Soil microbial communities from UC Gill Tract Community Farm, Albany, California, United States - DLSLS.P.R2 | ecosystem: Environmental > Terrestrial > Soil > Agricultural land | place: USA... | reverse complement strand
CGGGCATTCAACCATTGCGGAGAGCGCTGCTGGTCGGCCAGCTTGCGGACCAGATCGGCGACACAGCGGCTGCGTTCGCTGCATTCAGCGAAGCCAATGCGCTCGCCGCGAAGGAAGCGGGCGCAGCGGTCGTGGATGCAGAAGCCAGCCGCTGCCGTGTCCGCGAACTCACGCGCATCGTCACCCGGGGCTGGTATGAAGGCTGGACGCCCCCAGCTCCCGGCGACCGTGCCTCACCCGTTTTCCTGGTGGGCTTCCCTCGATCGGGCACGACCCTGCTCGACACCGTTCTGATGGGCCATAGCGGCATCGCTGTGCTCGAAGAGGAGCGCACCCTGCAGCCGGTCGAGGACCTGCTCGGCAGCTATGAACGCCTGCCCGCGCTCGACCATGCCGAGATCGCGCGTTTGCGGGCCGCTTATTTCAATGAGGTCGACAGGGTTGCGCCGAATGCCAAGGGCAAGCTGGTGATCGACAAGCTTCCGCTCAATCTCCTGCGGTTGCCGCTGATCCACCGGCTATTCCCAGACGCACGCATCGTCTTCGCGCAGCGGCACCCGTGCGACGTTGTCCTGTCCTGCTTCATGCAGAGCTTCACGCTCAACGATGCGATGGCGAACTTTCTCGACCTGAGCGAGGCAGCGACGTTCTACGACCTCGTCCTGGCCTTCTGGGTGAGGTGTCGGGAGGTCCTGCCGCTGGCCCTCCGTACCGTGCGCTACGAAGACCTGGTCGAGGACCTGGAGGGGCAGGCACGCGCCCTCCTCGATTTCCTCGGACTGCAGTGGGACGCGAACGTCCTCGACCATTCCCGCACAGCCCGCGCACGGGGCGTCATCAACACGCCGAGCTACTCTCAAGTGGTCAAGCCGATCTACCGCCAGGCAAGCGGGCGTTGGGAGCGGTACAGGGCCGCGATGGCGCCCGTTCTCCCGATACTGGCGCCTTGGGCAGCTCGCCTCGGCTACGGCGACCTCGACGACGTCCATCTGCACTAAGCCCCGGTCGGCACCCTAACGGACGTTCGCGCATTCAGATGCGCATGGTCGACGCGCAAATCGGCTTTTGCTGCACCTTTGTGTCGCCCGAAGGCGGCGGGGAAGAGCAGCGCGCGCTCAACATGCGGCAGCCGACCGTGGATCTGGCTGCGCACTTGCGGGAGAGGGAGCCCGAGCCCGCCTGATGCGCGCTTTCTCGCAGCTGCTCGACGACCTCGTTTACACGCGGTCGCGCAACACCAAGCTCAAGCTCATCGGCGACTACCTGAAGGAAACGCCGGACCCGGACCGCGGCTATGGCCTGGCTGCGCTTACCGGCACGCTCGACATCCCGCACGTGAAGCCCGCCGCGGTGCGCGGCCTCGTCGAGGAGCGGATCGACCCGACCTTGTTCTACATGAGCCGCGACTATGTCGGGGACACGGCCGAGACGGTGGCGTTGCTTTGGCCCAAGCGGACCGGCGAGCCGCCGGAGATCGACGACGCCACGATCCGGATCTCCGACGCGATCGACCAGCTTCGCTCGGCGTCGAAGCTAGAGGCACCGCGGCTGCTCGCGTCGATGCTCGACCACCTCGACGCGTCCGGCCGGTTCGCGCTGCTCAAGCTCGCGCTCGGCGAGCTGCGCGTCGGCATCAATGCACGGCTCGCGAAGCAGGCGCTCGCGCAGGCTTTCGGGCTCGAGGTCGAAGCAGTGGAGGAGGTGTGGCACGGGCTGAGGCCACCCTTCCCGGAGCTGTTCGATTGGGCCGAGGGACGGGCGGAGCAGCCCAGCGTGCGCGACGTGCCGGTGTTCCGCCCGTTCATGCTGGCCCACCCTCTCGATGACACCAAGGTTTCGCTCACGGACTATGCCGCCGAGTGGAAGTGGGACGGCATCCGGGTGCAGCTGGTGCACGCGGGTGGCCAGACCCGGCTCTACAGCCGCACCGGCGACGACATCTCGAACAGCTTCCCCGATGTGGCCGAAGCGTTCCGGACAGCGGGCGTGCTCGATGGCGAGCTGCTGGTGCGGGGGGAGGCGCAGGGCTCGGGCCTGGACGTGGACTCGGCGGCGAGCTTCAACGCGCTGCAGCAGCGGCTCGGTCGCAAGAACGTCAGCCAGAAGATGCTTGGCGCCTACCCGGCCTTCGTGCGCCTCTACGACATATTGTTCGACGGCGACGAGGATTTGCGCGGGCTCAGCTGGGCGGAGCGGCGCGTACGGCTCGAGCAGTTCGTGCCCCGGCTCGACCCGCAGCGGTTTGACCTGTCGCAGATGATCGCGGCGGAGAGCTTCGAGCAACTCGAGGACATGCGCCTCAACGCGCGCGATGTGTCGATCGAGGGCATGATGCTGAAGCGGCGCGACAGCCCCTATGTCGCGGGCCGCCGTACCGGCCTGTGGTACAAGTGGAAGCGCGATCCGCTGACCGCCGACTGCGTGCTGATGTATGCGCAGCGCGGCAACGGCAAACGGTCGAGCTTCTATAGCGACATCACATTCGGCTGCTGGACGGAAGGCGGCGAGCTGCTGCCGGTGGGCAAGGCATACTTCGGATTCACGGACGAGGAGCTGAAATGGCTCGACCGCTGGATCCGCGGCCACACGGTCCAGCGCTTCGGCCCGGTGCGCGAGGTGGAGAAGAGCCTCGTGCTCGAAGTGGCGTTCGACTCCATCCACAACAGCGGCCGCCACAAATCCGGGCTCGCGATGCGCTTCCCGCGCATCAGCCGAATCCGCACGGACAAGCCCGCGAACGAGGCCGATCAGGTCGCGACTTTGCTGTCACAGGTAACTTGAAGCCCCGCCAAAGCGCGCTAAGCCTACCCATATCTTTCGAGGGGTTCCCCAATGTTAAAATCACTGCTTGCCGGCGCCGCGGCGCTGGCGATGGCCGCCGCGGCCAATGCGGATACCTATGCCATTCAGGCCGGCCACCTGATCGTCGACGCCGCCCAGCCGGCGCGCGGCAGTTCCACCGTCATCGTCACCGACGGGCGGATTGCACGCATCGAGCAGGGCTTCACCGCGCCCGCGGGTGCGATCGTGGTCGACGAGCGGAACCTGACCGTGATGCCGGGCATGACCGACGTCCACGTTCACCTCAGCCAGGACAGCGGCCAGCCCTGGTATGTCGGCTTCACCAAGAAATATTCGAACCCCTATGCCGCCACGATCGGCCTGACCCACGCGCTCGACATGGCGCGCGGCGGTTTCACGACGGTGCGCGACCTCGGTGGCGACACGGCCACGGTGCTCGCCATCCGCGACGCTGTTGCCGACGGACGTTTCCCGGGACCGCGCATCAAGGTGGCGGGCGCGCCCCTTTCCATCATCGGAGGCCATGCCGATGCGGCGACCGGCCTTCCCCCCGAGCTGGCCGAAGCGGTCAATGACGCGCACTTGAACCCGTCGGTCTGCACCGGCGTCGAGGAGTGCCAGAAGGTCGTCCGCCAACTCGCGGCCGCGGGCGTCGACGTGATCAAGGTCATGGCCACCGGCGGCGTGCTCGATCCGGGTGCGATGGGCCTGGAGCAGCATTTCACCGATGCCGAGCTCAAGGGCATCGTCGACATGGCGCACGCGATGCACCTCAAGACGGCGGCGCATGCGCACGGCGCGCGGGGCATCCTCGCGGCGACCAATGCCGGCATCGATTCGATCGAGCATGGCACCTTCCTCGACGAGGCGGGCGCGCGTGCAATGAAGGCGCACGGCACTTATTATTCGGCGACTTTGATGGCGTTCAGCGGGGTCAGCCGTGCGCTCGGCACCGGCAAGCTGACGCCCGCGATGGAAGCCAAGACGCGGCAGACGCTCGGCGTCTGGGGCAAGGGGCTGAACCTCGCCTATCGCACTGGGGTGAAGATCGCGCTCGGCACCGACAGCGCGGTTGCGCCGCACAGCGAGGCGAACAAGGAGGTCGAGCTGATGGTCTCGAAGGGCGGGATGACGCCTCGCGATGCGCTGATTGCCGCGACCAAGGGCGGTCCGGACCTGATGGGCCTCTCCGCCGAAACCGGCACGCTCGAGCCCGGCAAGTCGGCCGACCTGATTGCAGTCCAGGGCGACCCGCTCGTCGATCCGACCGCGGTGCAGCGTGTCAGCTATGTCATGACCCAAGGCCACCCAATTCCGATGAAAGGACAGTAATGCGTTCGTCTTTGCTTGCGATCGCGCTCGTGCTGAGCGCGCCTGCCGTCGCCCAGGAGAACAAGGCGGGCGACACGCCGCCCAAGGACATGAAGTCGTCGACGCCGGCGCCGAAGGCGGACTCGGATACGGCCAAGGCGAGCATCGCCGAAGATGCGCAGCCGGTTCGCCGGGCGATCCCGTTCGGCGGCCGCAGCCTGGCCTACACGGTCACGCCGGGGCACCTGACGATCCGCAACGACGAGGGCGAGCCCACGGCGAGCATCTTCTACGTCGCCTACACGATTCCCTCGACCGGGCGGCCGCGCCCCGTGACCTTCCTGTTCAATGGCGGTCCGGGATCCTCGACCATGTGGCTGCACATGGGCTCGTTCGGCCCGATGAAGATCGACGCGACGAAGCCCGAGATGGAGCGGCCGGCGCCCTTCCGGCTGACGTCCAACCCCGACACCCTGCTCGACGTCAGCGACCTCGTGTTCATCGATGCGCCGACCACAGGCCTGTCGCGCGCCGTCGGCAAGGCGGAAACCAAGGATCTGGTCGGCGTCGACCATGACCTCGATGCGTTCACCCGGGCGATCCAGCGCTGGCTCACCGTCTACGGCCGCTGGAACAGCCCCAAGTTCATCATCGGCGAGAGCTACGGCACGCTGCGCGCTGCCGGCCTCAGCCACTCGCTTGCCGAGAAGGGCGTTCAGCTGAACGGCGTGACCTTAATGTCGACGGTGCTCAGCATTGGACAGCTGTTCAGCACCTACGACCAGACCTACGTCAACATGCTGCCGACCTTTGCGGCGACCGCCTGGTACCACAATCGCGTCGCCAACAAGCCGCCGCTGGAGAGCTTCCTGCAGGACGCGCGCAACTTCGCGCGGGGGCGCTATGCCGCCGCGCTCCAGCAGGGCAACGGTATCAGCGACGCCGAGCGTCGTTCGGTTGCCGAGGAAGCGGCACGCTTCACCGGCCTGACGCCCGACTACCTGCTCGCCAACAACCTGCGCGTCGATCCGAGCCGTTTCCGCAAGGAGCTTCTGCGCAGCGAGGGCCGGATCGTCGGCCGCCTTGATTCGCGCTTTACCGGCAGCGATCCGGACCGGGCAGGCGAAGCCGCGGAATACGACCCGCAGGACCGCGCCATCTCCGGCGCGTGGACCGCGATGATCAACGACTATCTGTTCCGCGATCTCGGCTATCGGACCCCGCTGACCTATCGCCCGAGCAATCCGGCGGTCTTCCCGCTATGGGATTGGAAGCACTCCGCTGGAGGCCAGGGCCGTGCGCAGATGGCGGCGGACACCAGCGTCGACCTCGCTGCCGCGATGCGCGAGAACCCGAACCTCAAGCTCCTGTCGGTCAACGGCCTCTACGATCTGGCGACGCCGTTCGCCGGCGCCGAATATGACATCGGCCACATGCAGCTCGGGCCCGTCGAGCTCCGCAACATCCGCTACACTTACTATGCAGCGGGTCACATGATGTACATCGATCCGGTCTCGTCGCGGCAGCTGAAGGCCGACCTGGCGTCCTTTTACGCGAGCGCGATGTAGCCCAAAAGAAAAGGGCCGGCGGACTGATGTCCTGCCGGCCCTCCGCCCCCTCAAAAGTGAGGTCTTTGGTTTAGCTGATCGACTGAAGGTTCACCGCGGCATGCTTGCCGCGACGGTCGACCTCGAGCTCGAACTCGAGCCGGTCGCCTTCGTTGAGCGTCGGGATGCCCGCGCGCTCGACAGCGGAGATGTGAACGAACGCGTCCGGCTGGCCGTCATCGCGCTGGATGAAGCCGAAGCCCTTCATCGCGTTGAAGAACTTCACCGTCCCGCTCGCCTTTTCGCCCGTCAGCTGGCGCTGCGGACCGCGGTCGCCACCGGCGCCCGCGCCGGCGCCGGCACCGCCGCCGCTGCGCTCGACCGGCATCGGGTCGCCTTCGATTCGAAGGTTGGTCGCCGAGATCCGGCCGCCGCGATCGACGAGCGTGAACTCGAGCGGCTGACCGTCGGCGAGGTCCGAGAGACCTGCCTGCTCGACCGCCGAGATGTGGACGAACACGTCCTCACCGCCGTCATCGCGGACGATGAAGCCGAAGCCCTTTTGCGGGTTGAAGAATTTGACGACGCCCTTGCCTTCGCCGACGACCTGGGGAGGCATGCCGCCACCACCGCCGCCACGGAAGCCGCCGCCACCGCCGCCGCCGCGGAAGCCACCGCCTCCGCCGCCGCCGAAGCCGCCGCCACCGCCGCCGAAGCCGCCGCGGTCACCGTAGCCGCCACCACCGCCGCCGTAGCCGCCACGACCGCCACCGCCGCCGAAGCCGCCGCGGTCACCGTAACCGCCGCTGCCGCCGCCGCCGAAATCGCCGCCACCGAATGAAGAAGAAGAATTGTCGTCGCCGAAGCCGTCGCGCTTGTCCCGACCGCGCCCACCGCGATCGCCCTTGCGCCCTCTATCGAAACCCATGCACCGTCCGAACTTAAAAGAGCCCGCTTACCCCTGAAAACCAGCGCGCTCGGGCCACACTGCGCAACCGGTCATGACGCGTAATCCACTCACGCACCGCTTAGCCCCTTACAGGAAAAAACTGCCGCGCTCTAGTGACTCAGTTGGGGACAGGGCTGGCATGCAAGGCATGAGGCGGACTAAAGCTTCTCGCACCCTTGGTTGAGGAGTCAGAATGGCCGTTCATTTGCACGAGGAAGACCTTCCCGCCGACCTTGGATTCGCGGATGGGCCGATCGCCGTGGACACCGAGGCGATGGGGCTCAACACCGCGCGGGACCGGCTGTGCGTCGTGCAATTGTCCGACGGAAAAGGCGACGAGCACCTCGTCCGGTTCAAGCGCGGGAGCGACTATTCCGCGCCGAATCTGAAGCGCCTCCTCGCCGATTCGCAGCGGCTGAAGCTCTACCATTTCGCCCGTTTCGATATCGGCATCATGCAGGCCTATCTCGGGATCATGGCAGCGCCGGTCTACTGCACTCGCACGGCGTCGCGCCTGGTGCGCACCTACACCGACCGCCACGGCCTCAAGGACCTGGTCAAGGAACTGCTCAACGTCGACCTGTCGAAGGCGCAGCAGACCAGCGACTGGGGAGCGCCGGAGCTGAGCGATGCGCAGCGCGACTACGCCGCCAGCGACGTCCGCTACCTCCATCAGCTTAAGGTCAAGCTCGACGAGCGGCTCGCACGCGAAGAGCGGACCGAGCTTGCGCGGGCCTGCTTCGATTTCCTTCCGACGCGTGCGCTTCTCGATCTCGCCGGCTGGCCCGAGCAGGACATTTTCGCGCACGATGGCTGATCCCGCGCCAAGACCGCCGCGCCAACCGCGTTGGGCCAGGCCCGGGAGCGGCCACGACAAGCTCGTGGGCGTGTCCAAGATCGCCTTGCCGAGCGTGGTCGGCGTTCTCATCGCCATCCTCGCGCTCGCGCCGCTCCACAAGAAAGGCGACGTGAGCTTCATCCTCGACAAGAAAAAGGTGCAGAGCGCACACGAGAGCATGCGGGTAGAGTCCGCCCAGTATGAAGGTACGGACAAGAAGGGGCAGCAGTTCGTCATGACTGCGGACCGCGCCGTTCAACCAAATTCCAACGCGCCGGTGGTGAACATCGAAGGGGTGTCGGCCAGGCTCCAGCAGCCGAAGGGGCCGATGCAGATCGTCGCCAACCGCGGCCGCTACAACATGGACACCCAGCGGGTCGCGATAGACGGGCCGGTCAAGGTGAATGGCGCCGACGGATTCCACCTCAGCACCCGCGACGTGCTCGTCGATCTCAACGAGCAGCAGCTCGCCAGCCAGGGTCCGGCACAAGGGGCGACCAACCTCGGCGAGTTCAGGGCGAACCGCATCCGGGCCGACCTCACCAATCATACCGTCGTGCTCGACGGCGGCGCTCGCTTGAAAATCGTGCAAGGGGCGGTCAGATGATTGCGGTGGGCAAAGCTGGCATCATCCTTGCAGCAACCGCTTTGGCGGCGAGCACTGCATTCGCGCAGGTGAAGCAGGGATCTTCGGTGTCGGCGCTGAAGGGGCACAACACGAACGCTCCCGTCGATGTGCAAGCCGACCGTATCGAGGTGCAGGATCGCGCCGACCGCGCCGTGTTCAGCGGCAATGTTCATGCCGTGCAGGCCGAGATGAGCCTCGACACGCCGCGCCTCACGGTCGCTTATTCGAACGCTCCTGGCGGCGGGAACACGCAGATCCAGCGGCTCGACGCTGCCGGTGGCGTGACGGTGAGAAGCCCGACCGAGACCGCCAAGGGCGACTTCGGCATCTACGACCTCAACCGCAAGCTCATCACGCTGATCGGCAACGTGCAGCTCAACCAGCGGCAGAACCAGGTGAACGGGGCCAGGCTGGTGATCGACCTCGATTCCGGCCGGGCGGTCGTCGACGGCGGACCACCCGGCGTGAACTCGAGCGGCGGGCGGGTCACCGGCCATTTCATCGTGCCGCAGCGCCAGTCGCAGCAGCCTCAGCAGCAGAAACAATAAGCGGATGAACGAAACCGCGACCTTCGCGCGTCCGGCCGCCCAGGCCCGGCGGAAGGACGACGGACTCGAGGTCCGGTCGATCGCGAAGTCGTACGACAAGCGCGCAGTCCTGCATGACGTCAGCCTGGACGTGCACCGCGGCGAAGTCGTGGGATTGCTGGGCCCCAACGGCGCGGGCAAGACGACCTGCTTCTATTCGGTCATGGGACTGGTGAAGCCCGACAGCGGCCGCATCTATCTGGACGGCGCGGACATCACCGGGCTGCCCATGTACCGGCGCGCGATCCTCGGGCTCGGATACCTGCCGCAGGAAACGTCGATTTTCCGCGGCATGACCGTTGAGGAGAATATCGCGGCGGTGCTCGAGGCGGCCGGTCTCCACAAGCAGGAGCGACGCGACCGGCTGGAGCAATTGCTTGGCGAGTTCGGGCTCACGGCCCTGCGCGATTCGCCGGCCATGGCGCTGTCGGGTGGCGAGCGGCGGCGGTGCGAGATCGCTCGCGCGCTTGCGGCCAACCCGTCGATCATGCTGCTCGACGAGCCGTTCGCGGGCATCGACCCGATTTCCATCTCCGACATTCGCGAGCTGGTGCGGGAGCTGAAGAGCCGCGAAATCGGCGTGCTGATCACCGACCACAATGTGCGCGAGACGCTCGATATCGTCGACCGGGCCTGCATCATCTACGACGGCCAGGTCCTGTTCGCCGGGACGCCCGAAGCGTTGGTCGCCGACCAGGAGGTCCGGCGCCTTTACCTCGGCGAGAGCTTCGCGCTGTAGAGCCTGGCCATGGGCCTGGGCCCCTCCCTAAGCATCCGCCAGTCGCAGCAGCTGGTGCTGACGCCGCAGCTGCGGCAGGCAATCCAGCTCCTGCAGCTGAGCAATCTCGAGCTCGATTCCTACCTCGCCGAGGAGATGTCGAAGAACCCGCTGCTGGAGGCGCAGTCCGGCGAGCCTGACGAGCAGCCTGCCGGAGACTTCACCGGCGAGGCACCCGATGCCGACGAAGCGCCGGACGATCCGGGCGCAGACGACATCATCAACGGGCAGGCCGACGACGACCGGCCGCTGGATGTAGACTGGCAGTCGGAAGCGCTGGAGACGGACAGCTTTTCCGACGTCGTGACGTCAGGCGGCGGCGAGGAAGCCTTCGATTTCGAACGGGTTCAGTATGCGGCCGCCTCGCTTGCGGAGCATCTGCACGACCAGCTGCACGGGCAATCCGGTGAGGTTGGCGACCTCGCAAGGATCATTGCCGAAACGCTCGATGAGACGGGCTATCTGACTGTCCCAGCCGAGCAGATCGCCGAGTTGACGGGCGCGCCGGCTGCGCTTGTCGAACAGGCGCTTGGGATCGTGCAGGGCCTTGATCCCGCCGGTGTCGGTGCGCGGTCTTTAGCAGAGTGCCTCGCCCTGCAGGCCAAGGCCGCGGACCGCTACGATCCGGCAATGGCGCGGCTGATCGACAATCTCGATCTGCTGTCGAAGGGTCGAACCGCCGACCTCAAGCGCATCTGCGGCGTCGACGACGAAGACCTAGCCGACATGATCCGCGAGCTTCGTGCTTATGATCCGAAGCCGGGCTGCCGCTTTTCAGGAGGCGCGGCGGAGGACGTGACGCCCGATGTGTTCGTGCGGCGGACGAGGGCAGGTTTCGCGGTCGAGCTCAACCAGGCGACGCTGCCCCGGCTGCTGGTCAACCGCCGCTACTATCAGGAGCTCAAGTCCGGGCCGCAGGACAAGGCGTCGAGAGCCTGGCTGAGCGAATGTTTGCAGACCGCGAACTGGCTGGTGAAGGCGCTCGACCAGCGGGCGCGGACGATCGTGAAGGTCGTGTCCGAGATCGTGAAGCGGCAGCAGGGCTTCTTCGAGCGGGGTGTGTCAGCGATGAAGCCGATGACTCTGCGCGACGTCGCCGAGGCGATTGGGATGCATGAGTCGACGGTCAGCCGCGTCACGTCCAACAAGTATCTGCTTTGCGACCGTGGGCTATTCGAGCTGAAGTACTTCTTCGGGTCGGGTGTCGCTTCGGCGGAGGGCGAAGGGGGGGCGGCGGCTGAGGCGGTGAAGGCCGGGATCAAGCAGCTGATCGATGCCGAGACCGAGATTCTCAGTGACGATGCGATTGCTGCGCTCCTCAAGCAGCGGGGGTTCGATGTCGCTCGCCGGACGGTGGTGAAGTACCGGGAGGCGATGGGGATCGGGTCGTCGATCCAGCGGCGGCGGCTGCGGAAGATCGCCGGCTGAACCCACTCCCTTGGGAGAGGGTGCCGAGCGGAGTGAGGCGGGTGAGGTCGGCACTGCCTCACCCTTCCGCAACTTCGTTGCTCCCTCCCTCTCCCTCAGGGAGAGGGAATGACCCTCGCCCAGATCGGCAGGTGGTCGGAGGCCTTGCGGGCGGCGGCGCTCATGTGGACGCCGGCGGCTTCGACGCTGAGGTCCTTGTGGACGATGATGCGGTCGAGCTGCGCAACCGGGTGGCGGGCATGGAAGCTGGGGCCGGTCGGGGCGACGTGGAACTCGGGGCCGAGGTCGTTGAGGCAGCCGGCGGCGGTGCGCCATTCGTTGGTGTCGCCCATCAGCACCGTGGGCATTTTGTGGGGCCGGCTGGCGATCGCTTCGAGGATCGAACGCATCTGCCTTTTGCGCCAGAGGCCGGAAAGGTCGAGGTGCATGCCGACGACCCTCAGCGGCTTCTCGTCGATCAGCAGCTCGGCAATCACGGCGCCTCGGGGTTCGAGGGTCGGAAGATCGAGGGCGGCGCAGTCGAGGACGCCGATGTGGCGCTTCACGAGGATCGCATTGCCGTGCCAGCCGATGTTGCGGGTATCCACTTTCAGCAGCCGGTCGGTGTGCTTCCGCGCCTTGTCGAACATGCGCTTGTGACGGACGCCGAGGTGGACCGGCTTGTAGAGGCCGTGGCTGTCGATCAGCTCGTGAGGCACAGTGGAGCCGCGGCCGCCGACGCGCTTGTCGGCCTCCTGGAGGGCGACGATGTCGGCGTCGATCTCCTGCAGCACCTTCAGCACACGGTGTGGGTCTCGCTTGCCGTCGAGACCCACAGCCTTGTGCATGTTGTAGCTGGCGAGGGTGATCGTCGGCCGGGTCACACCTGCGCCAATAGCCGTTGCCGCCGAATGGTTCCTAGACGTCGAGGTTGGCGACGCTGAGCGCGTTGTCCTGGATGAACTCGCGGCGCGGTTCGACGACGTCGCCCATGAGCCGGGTGAAGATCTCGTCGGCGACGTCGGCCTGGCTGACCTCGACGCGGAGGAGCGAGCGGACGGCGGGGTCGAGCGTTGTTTCCCACAGCTGCTCGGCGTTCATTTCGCCCAAACCCTTGTAGCGCTGGATCGACAGGCCCTTTCGCCCCGCGGCGAGGACGGCGTCGAGCAGTTCGGACGGACGTGTGACCGAGGTTGACTTGCCCTTGATGTCGGCTTCTGCCGTCTCCTCTTCGCCCGTCTCGCCGTCCACACGCCCGTCGGCTTCGCTCGGGACGAGCGGAGATTGGGATGCGCCCTTCTTGATCGTGCGCAGCGTTAGGGGGTTGGCGTACGCCGCGGCCTGCTCGCCGGCGAGCGCGTCGAGCTTCCGGGCTTCGGCGGAGACGAGGAAGGTGGGCTCGATGATGTAGGCGTCGGTCACGCCGCGCCACAGCCGCTTGAGGAGGTAGCCGCCTTCCTGAGCGACCTCGGCGGACCAATCGCCTTCCGGATCGCCGGAGTTGAGCCATGCGGCGACCTTCTCGATGGCTTTCGCGCGGCCGTTCCGGTCGAGGTCGGCCTTGAGTGCGCCGTTGATCGCGAGCGCCTCGATCATCGCCGGATCGTACTTGCGCGGCGCATAGCGCATCAGGGTGCGCATGCGGCGGGCGTGATCGACAAGGGTCTTGAGGTCCTTGCCGCTGCGCGGTCCGTCCGGCGTGTCGAGGACGAGGCCTTCGAGACCGGCTTCCTCGAGATAATCGTCGAGGGCGGCGTCATCCTTGAGGTAGACCTCCGACCGGCCCCGCGCGACTTTGTAGAGCGGCGGCTGGGCGATGTAGAGGTGACCGTTGGTGATCAGCTCCGGCATCTGGCGGTAGAAGAAGGTCAGCAGCAAAGTCCGGATGTGGGCGCCGTCGACGTCGGCGTCCGTCATGATCACGATCTTGTGATAGCGAAGCTTCTCGATGTTGAAGTCCTCGCGGCCGATGCCGGTGCCGAGCGCCTGGATCATCGTCCCGATTTCGCGGCTCGACAGCATGCGATCGAAGCGCGCGCGCTCGACGTTGAGCAGCTTACCGCGCAGCGGCAGGATCGCCTGGTTGTGGCGGTTGCGGCCCTGCTTGGCCGAGCCGCCTGCCGAGTCACCCTCGACCAGGAACAGTTCGGACAGCGCCGGATCGCGCTCCTGGCAGTCGGCGAGCTTGCCGGGCAGGGAGGCGATGTCCATCACGCCCTTGCGCCGGGTCAGCTCGCGCGCCTTCTTCGCTGCCTCGCGGGCAGCAGCGGCATCGATCACCTTCTGGATGATCGAGCGGGCATTGGCGGGATTTTCCTCCAGCCACTCGCTCATCTTGTCGGTCATCAGGCTCTCGAGCGGCTGACGGACTTCCGAGCTGACGAGCTTGTCCTTGGTCTGCGAGCTGAACTTCGGGTCGGGCAGCTTCACCGAGACAATCGCCGTCAGGCCTTCGCGCATGTCGTCGCCGGTGAGGGTGACCTTCTCCTTCTTCAGCATGCCGGACTTCTCGGCATAATTGTTGATGGTTCGGGTCAGCGCCGCGCGGAATGCGGCCATGTGGGTGCCGCCGTCGCGCTGCGGGATGTTGTTCGTGAACGGCAGGACGTTCTCGTAATAGGAATCATTCCACTCGAGCGCGACGTCGATGCCGATGCCGTCGCGCACGGCCGAGATGGCGATCGGCTCGGGGAACAAAGGCGTCTTGGCGCGGTCGAGATATTTCACGAACGCGGCGATCCCGCCTTCGTAATAAAGCTCGTGCTCGACCCGTTCCTCGTGCCGCGCATCGGCGAGGATCATGCGGACGCCGGAATTGAGGAAGGCCAGCTCGCGATAGCGGTGCTCGAGCTGTTCGAAGTCGAAATCCGTGATCTTGAACGTCGCGGGGCTCGGCAGGAAGGTCACGCGCGTGCCCTTCTTGCCCTCGGGAGCGGGGCCGACGACCTTCAGCGGGGCTTCGGCGTCGCCGTGGCGGAAGCGCATGAAATGCTCCTCGCCGTCGCGCCAGATGGTGAGGTCGAGATGCTCGGAGAGCGCGTTGACGACGCTGACGCCGACACCGTGAAGACCGCCCGACACCTTGTAGGCATTGTCGTCGGAGGTGTTCTCGAACTTCCCGCCGGCGTGGAGCTGGGTCATGATGACCTCGGCCGCCGACACGCCTTCCTCGGCATGGATTCCGGTCGGGATGCCGCGGCCATTGTCCTCGACGGTGACCGAGCCGTCCGGATTGAGCTGGATCAGGATGCGGTCGCAGTGGCCGGCGAGCGCCTCGTCAATGGCATTGTCCGAGACCTCGAACACCATGTGGTGAAGGCCGGAGCCGTCATCGGTGTCGCCGATGTACATGCCGGGCCGCTTGCGGACGGCGTCGAGGCCCTTGAGCACCTTGATGCTGTCGGCGCCATATTCGTTCTGATTGGGGTCGGTTGCCATAGTCCAGATATAGGGATTGCGGCGAGGAAGTCACGCGCGCGTACGCGGCGCGCGCATGTGCGCGCACGCGTGAGTCCGGCGTGGATTTTCGAAGGCGAAGTGGAGGAATCGGGTCTCCCTCCACTTCCTCCACTTCGTAGGATTTGAGGGGTGAGGCAGGCGATCACGTTTCGCTGAGTGGCACACCGGAACGGCTGTAGGACAGCGCTTTGTGGAGATGGTTAGTAAGGACGCGCCGACGTTCGGAATGTCTGCCTTGGGTGGAAAGCGGACGTTCACGGGAGCCATGCATCGGGCTTCATTGCCCGGGTCGCTCCCTTGGTGCTGAAACACGTGATGTAGCCTATGTCCGGGAACTCAAGACAAACAGGCTTGCCAGCAGCTCCGCTTATCAGGTGCAGTGCGACCGACGTGTTGTCCGACCCATCACTTGCCAGCGGCTCGATGTTCGGCCTCCCCTCCTCGACGGTGTAGTTGAAGGTCACGGACTTACCGCCGACCACAAGGTTGAGCATGCCCTCTTCTCCAGGCAGCTTCTTGTCAGCGAGGTCGATGTCGGGCTCCCACCCAACCGGACGCCCCTCCTCATTGTGCGCCGAGAAGCCCAATCTTTCATGTCGGTTGTTGAGAACCCCAGCCCAGAAGATGCCCATCTGCATGCCGGAAAACCAGCGGTAGAGTCCCACGTCGTTCGTGGCCCGCACTCTATCAGGCTCGGCGCTGTTTGCAGCAGCTGCGACATGTGCAGCCTTCGGGGCTCGCCGTCGCTCCGCTTGCGCGTTCTGGCAAGCTGCGAAGGTAAGAAGAAGAACCGCTAGAATGCGGGCTGAATGACGCACTTTGCCTCCCCAGGGCGCACAACGCAGGCCCGCTCGCGGAGGAAACGTGGCTCAAGACTTGAATGTCCGCAATGGGTCGGAAGCGGGCGTTTGTTCGGTGGCGCCGTTGCGATCACCTGTTTGGCGGTAAGTTCAGGATCGGAAGCTGAATGTCGTGAACCGCCCCGTTGCGAAGCAATGGGGAGGGGGACCGCTCAGCCGCCAGGCTGAGTGGTGGAGGGGCCTGCGACGGCCTCGCACAGGCGATAGATGCTGTCGGCGATTGCCTCGGGATCGGCGAGTACGTCAGTCGCGGGAATCCGGAGAACCCTGATCCCGAGCGATGCCATGTAGCATCGCGCCTGCCGTCGGCATCCCCGCGCTGATCGTGGATGGCCCCGTCGATCTCGATGACGATCTTGGCAGCCGGGCAGTAGAAATCGGCGATGAACGGCCCGATCGGATGTTGTTTTCGGAACCGGAGCTTACGCCGGCTGAGGCGCAGGAGACGCCAGAGCAGCATTTCGGGAAGGCTGAGCTGGCTTCGTAGTTTCCTCGCGGAAGCCATTGACCTTGCGGTTGCGCGCATCTTGCTGGCCCCTCCACCACTCAGCGGCGCTGAGCGGTCCCCCTCCCCACCAGCTTCGCTGGCAGGGAGGTTCTGGGTCCGCGATCAATCAGCTCAAGTCAACGTCCGCAATGGGTCGAAAGCAGCTGGTCAGGCGGCGCGAGTGCCACCGCGTCCGCGACGCCCGTGGAACTTGCGCTTGGGCTGGCCGCCTTCCGGACGGTGGGCCGGATGGCCCTCGCCGCGCTGCGGGTGGCGCTGCTGGGCGCCGTTGCGGTTGTCGCGGCGCTGGCCCCCATCGCTGGACTTGGCGCTGCGGCGGTCGGCCTTGATCGCAGGACGGGCATTCCGCTGCGGCGGCTGCTGCTGAGCCTTGGGCGCGGGCTTGAGCCGGCTGAACGCTGCAGCCTCGGCATTGAAGTCGGCCGGAAGCGGCGCGACCGAGATGCGCTGGCGGGTGGTCCGCTCGATGTCGCGGAGGTTGCCGCGCTCGTCGGGGCCGCAGAAAGCAATCGCAATGCCGGTCGCCCCGGCACGCGCGGTGCGGCCGATGCGGTGGACATATTGCTCCGGCACGTCCGGCAGGTCGAAGTTCACGACGTGGCTGACGCCCGGGATGTCGATGCCCCGCGCGGCGATGTCGGTCGCGATCAGCACCGGGATTTCGCCGCTCTTGAAGCCGGCCAGGGCACGCTCGCGCTGCGCCTGGCTCTTGTTGCCGTGGATCGCGGCCGAAGCGATGCCGGCAGCCTCGAGCATGCGGACGATCTTGTCGGCGCCGTGCTTGGTGCGGCTGAACACGAGTGCGCGTTCGACGGGCTCCGCCTTGAGGTACATGGCGAGGAGGGCCGTCTTCTCGGCCTGGTTCACCATGGTGACGGTCTGGTCGATGCGCTGGACGGTCGTTGCCGCCGGCGTGACCGAGACCTCGGCGGGGTTGGTCAGATACTTGTCGGCGAGGTCCTTGATCGCGCGCGGCATGGTCGCCGAGAAGAACAGGGTCTGCCGCTTGGGCGGGACGAGCGCGACGATCCGCTTCAGCGCGTGGATGAAGCCGAGGTCGAGCATCTGGTCGGCCTCGTCGAGCACGAGGATCTCGAGCTCACGCAGCGTCAGCGCGCGCTGGTCGATGAGGTCGAGCAGGCGGCCGGGAGTCGCCACGAGGACGTCGAGGCCGCGCGCCACGGTGCGCACGCTCTTGCTGTTCGGCACGCCGCCAAAAATCACGCCGACCGAAAGGCGCATGAACTTGCCATAGGCCTCGGCGCTCGCGGCAATCTGCGACGCGAGCTCGCGGGTCGGGGCAAGCACCAGCATCCGGATCTGGCCGGGCTTGGGTATCTGCCGCGCAGCCGCGAGGCGGTCGAGCGACGGAAGCATGAAGGCTGCGGTCTTGCCGGTGCCGGTCTGGGCGATGCCCAGGAGGTCACGGCCCGAAAGGACGGTGGGAATGGCTTGCAGCTGGATCGGCGTCGCCTTGGAATAATCCTTGGCAGCGAGCGCATCGAGAAGGGGCTTGGAGAGCCCGAGAGAATGAAACGACATTTGAAAACTTCCACAACAATGGCTGCCCGGCGCAACGAGGCGCCCGGCGAGCGGGAAAACAAGAACCCCGCGTGATGTGGAGAACTTCAAAATGGAGGCGCGGGCCGGTTACCGCCGAAGCGTTGAGCCGATCACGCCGCTTGTAAAAGCGCCTCGTGGTGCAGTGCGATATAGTGCGAATGCTGAAAAAGTCCACCTGCCGGTCAGGCAGGCGTGATTTGGCCCGGCTGAACGTGGAAGCGGGAACCCTCACCGATGCCGGCGAAGAGGGCGGCTTCGGTGGCGGTCATCCAGACCTGGCCGCGGCCTTCGAGGCGGGCGAACAGGGCTGCGCGGCGCCTGGGATCGAGGTGGGCGGCGATTTCGTCGAGGAGGAGGATCGGCGCGTCGCCCCGGCGCTGGGTGACGAGGTCGGCGTGGGCGAGGACGAGGCCGAGGAGAAGCGCTTTCTGCTCGCCGGTCGAGGACTGGGCGGCGGGCATGCCCTTGGCGCGGTGGACGACGGCGAGGTCCTGGCGGTGCGGTCCCTCGGTCGCGCGGCCTGCGGCAGCGTCGCGTGACCTGTTGGCCTGCAGAACGACGGTGAGGTCGGCGGCTTCCCAGCCCTCGAGAGCAATCTGT
>Ga0308174_10000410_pt1 | contig 17857 bp, 17 predicted proteins | sample PhyPR2_FD_203894 | JGI IMG/M metagenome (GOLD analysis project Ga0308174, IMG submission 203894) | Soil microbial communities from UC Gill Tract Community Farm, Albany, California, United States - DLSLS.P.R2 | ecosystem: Environmental > Terrestrial > Soil > Agricultural land | place: USA... | reverse complement strand
TCCCGCACACCTCAGCCGAACACGACCGAGCGCCCGCCCCCAGGAGGAGGAGCGGGCGCTCGAGCGTCCCGGCGTCAGGCGCTGGCGGGGGTGAAGCGGTCCCAGACGCGGTGCAGGGTCAGCAGCTCGGTCACCTCACCGAGCAGGTCCGCCGGTGCGCTCGCGTCGGCGCCGGTCACCACCCCGGCCCCGGACTCGGGCACTCCTGCCGCCGTGAGGGCGTCGCGGCCGGTCTCGCCGAAGGCGCCGAGTGCCTTGCAGTGGCGCCACATCTCCGCCACCAGCACCGCGATGCGGGGGTCGACGGGCGTCGCGCCCTGCGTCGGCCGGCCTGCCCGGGCGTCGAGCCCGGGCACGGCGTCGGCGCCGGGCGCTGCCCCCAGCACCACGAGCGCGTCGAACTCGAAGGAACGAGCCGTCGCGTACGTGCGGGCGACGACGAGCTCGCCGACCGTGCCGCCGCTGGGAGCGATCACGAACGGCAGGAGGTCGTATGCCGTGACGGCCGCGACGACGGCCGCCGCGGCGTCCGGGTCGGTGCTGCTGTCGACCACGATGCCGACCTTGCGGCCCGTCGCGGGGTAGGGCGTGCCGACCTGCGACAGCGCCGGGCTCGGGTCGACGTCCGGGACCTCGATGGTCGCAGCGGGTGCCGGCATCCCCAGGGCTGCGGCCACCGACGCGCAGAGGTCGTCGTCGATGTTGGCCAGGCACTGCAGCTGCCGCTCGCGGATGACCTGCTCGTAGCACTTGGCCAGCTCGAACGCGTACGCGCTCTTGATGTGGTCCTGCTCGACCGGGCTCATGGAGCGGTAGAAGAGCCGCGCCTGCGAGAAGTGGTCGTCGAACGAGCGGGCCTGGGCGCGCACCTTCGCGCTCTCCTGCACCACTGCCGGGACCTCGACGAAGGGCCGCTCACCCGCCCCGGCGTGGAAGGGGCAGCCACCGTCGAGCGAGTTCGGCTTGTAGGGGGCGACACCGCTGGGCACGGCGTGCTGGTGGAACCCGTCGCGGAGCATGTCGTTGACGGGCGCCTGCGGCCGGTTGACGGGGATCTGGTTGAAGTTCGGGCCCCCCAACCGGGTCAGCTGGGTGTCGACGTAGGAGAAGAGCCTGGCCTGCAGCAGCGAGTCGTTGGTGACGTCGATGCCCGGCACGAGGTTGCCCACGTGGAAGGCGACCTGCTCGGTCTCCGCGAAGAAGTTCGTCGGGTTGGCCGTCAGTGTCAGCAGGCCCACCGGCTGGACCGGCGCCAGCTCCTCGGGGACGAGCTTGGTCGGGTCGAGCAGGTCGATCCCCTCGAACATCTGCTCGGGGGTGTCGGGGAAGGTCTGGATGCCGAGCTCCCACTGCGGGAAGTTGCCGGCCTCGATCGAGTCGGCGAGGTCGCGCCGGTGGAAGTCGGGGTCGCCGCCGGCCGCCAGCTGCGCCTCCTCCCAGACCAGCGAGTGGACGCCGGCCTTGGGCTTCCAGTGGAACTTCACCAGCGTGGAGCCGCCCTCGGCGTCGACGAGCCGGAAGGTGTGGACACCGAAGCCCTCCATCATCCGCAACGAGGCCTGGATGCCACGGTCGGACATGTTCCACATCGTGTGGTGCTGCGCCTCGGTGTGCAGCGACACGAAGTCCCAGAAGGTGTCGTGCGCGGACTGGGCCTGCGGGATCTCGCGGTCCGGGTGCGGCTTGGCCGCGTGCACGACGTCGGGGAACTTGATGCCGTCCTGGATGAAGAAGACCGGCATGTTGTTGCCGACGAGGTCGAACGTGCCCTCGTCGGTGTAGAACTTCACCGCGAAGCCGCGGGTGTCGCGCACCGTGTCGGCCGATCCGCGCGAGCCCAGCACGGTCGAGAACCGCACGAAGACCGGCGTCTCGACGCCGTCGGCGAGGAACCCCGCGACCGAGACGGCCGAGGCCGTGCCGTAGCCGCGGAAGACGCCGTGGGCGCCGGTGCCGCGGGCGTGGACCACGCGCTCGGGGATGCGCTCGTGGTCGAAGTGGGTGATCTTCTCGCGCAGGTGGTGGTCCTGCAGCAGGGTCGGACCGCGCTCACCGGCCTTCAGCGAGTGGTCGGTGTCGCGCAGGCGCACCCCGAGGCTCGTCGTGAGGTAGGCGCCCGACTGGGCGCGGGCGGTGGTCGGGGCGCCGGTCGGCTTCCCGGTCGCGGTGACGGTCTCCGGTGCACCCTGGTCCGGCTGCGGAGGGTGAGGGTCGTGCGCGTCGGTCGGCTCGGACAGGGACGGTGGCGTCCGCGGCTCTTCCACAGCGATCTCCTTCGGTGGGGTGCCGGACCTGTACCCGCCGGGACGAGCCGCGAGACGACACGCCGCGAACCTGTCCGATGGACCGGCGCGGCGCCGCGACGGCGCTGTTCCGGCCGTCGCGACCGCGTCGGGGCGGCGACGAAGCGGCCCTCAGAGGGGCGTCAGAGGGGCGTCAGAGGGCGTCGACGACCTGGGGGATGCCGGCCTCCTCGACGGGAGCCGTCGTGCCGATCTTCTCGCCGATGGCCAGGTGACCACCGAGGTACGCCGACAGCCCGGACACCGCGAGGCCGGCCACCCCGAAGGCGACGCCCGCACGATGGCGCTGCGGACGCAGGGCCCATGACACGGCATACAACCCGAGGGAGGCGGTGTTCAGGGCGGCGTGCGTCGCGGCGACCCGCTTGGGACGCTTGCCCAACGGGGCGTACTCGGCCAGCCCGGTCAGCGCAGCACCCGGTGCCGAGAGCAGTCCTGCCCCCACGAGGCGACGAGCCGCGTCCCGGCCGGCGGGGCCACCCGCGAGGTCGAGCAGGGCCGCCGAGGAGAAGAAGCCGATGGGCAGGTCGGTCATCAGCGGGTGCGCCGCGTGCCCCAGCACCTCGCCGGTGACGATGCGGCGCCACAGCCCTCGGCCGCGGGCCACCTCGGCCGCAGGCTGGAGGGCCGCGGCGGGGGAGTCGAGGCTCTCGCGGCCCTCGACGAGGCGCTCGAGGAGACGGGAGGCGGCGCTGGGCGGCGCCACGGACGCGGTCGGGTTCGTTGTCATGGCTGACAGGTACCCGGTCACGTCTCCTTGACGCCGCCCGGCGCCGCCGTCAGCACGGTGGTGCGCGGTCGGGTGGCAGGACTCGTCAGGACACGACGGCGTCGATGGCCTTCTTCATCGCGCTGGGCTGCTCGGGCCGGCGCGGGGCGCGCTTCTTCGCCTCGAGCAGCTCGTCGCCCAGCTCCTGGAGCTGCTTGCGGCCCAGGCCGTCACGGACCTTGGGGAACCACTCCTGCTCCTCCTCCTCCATGTGGTGCTCGACGTTCTCCATGAGGACCGTCACCTTGGCGTCGAACCGCTCGTCCGTGGCGTCCATGACGGCCAGCTCCATGCAGAGGACGTCGGCGACGTGGTGCTCCTCGTAGGACTCGAGCACGTCGTCCTCGAGGTCGGGCAGCAGGTCGCGGACCCGGGGGTACATGACCTCGTTCTCGATGTACGTGTGGACGGTGAGCAGCTCGAGGATCGTGTCGACGATGCCCTGCTTCTGCACCGGCGTCTGGTCCTGCTTGCGGAAGGCACGGAACTGCTTGCGCACCTCCTGGTGGTCCTCCTTGAGCAGGACGATGGCGTCGTTCGACATGACACTCCTTCTCTCGACATCTCTGGGCACGGCGTCCGGGACCGGCCCCGGCCGCCGGTCTGGTCGTACCCAGCCGCGCGAGCCCGTTCACCGGTCGACGACCCGTCAACCCTGTCCGCCCCAGTCGTCCCGTTGGTCCCGCAGGGACGGCCAGGCCGTTCTGAACGGGTAGGTGGGGCCCGTGTCGGAGAGAAACAGGACGCGGCTGCAGCGGGCCGCCGAGGAGACGTTCGGATGGGACGAGCTGCACGCGTACCAGCTCGAGGCGATGGAGCACGTCCTCGACGGGCACGACGTCCTGGCCGTACTGCCCACGGGCGCAGGGAAGTCCGCGATCTACCAGGTGCCGGCGCTGCTGGTCGACGGTCTCGCGCTGGTGGTCTCACCACTGCTCGCCCTGCAGAAGGACCAGGTGGAGGCGTTGACGCAGGCGGGTGCGCCTCCGGCCGTGGTGGTCAACTCGACCCAGTCCGCGGCCGAGCGCACGCAGGCCTGGGACGCGGTCGAGGCAGGCGATGCCCGCTACGTCTTCATGGCGCCCGAGCAGCTCGCCCACGAGGAGGTCGTGGAGCGGCTGCGATCCGTGGGCGTCGCTCTCTTCGTCATCGACGAGGCCCACTGCGTGTCGTCCTGGGGCCACGACTTCAGGCCGGACTACCTGCGGATGCGCCCCGTGCTCGAACGCCTGGGGCACCCCCCCGTGGTCGCCCTGACGGCAACGGCAGCGCAACCGGTGCGCGACGACATCGTGGCGCGGCTGGGCCTGCGTGACGTCAAGGAGACGGTGACGAGCTTCGACCGGCCCAACCTGCGGCTGGCCGTGGTGCGGTGCACCGACGTCGACGAGCGGCGCAAGGCAGTCGTGTCACGAGCGGCAGAGCTCGTCGCCGAACCGGGCTTCCGGGGCGGGGGCCTGGTCTACACCGCCAGCCGTGCCGAGACCGACCGGCTGGCGAGCGACCTTGCCGGCCGCGGGGTGCGAGCGATGGCGTACCACGCCGGGCTGCGCGCCGACCGCCGCGAGAAGGTGCACGAAGCGTTCCGCGACGGCGAGGTCGACGTGGTGGTGGCGACGTCGGCCTTCGGCATGGGGATCGACAAGCCGGACATCCGCTTCGTCCTGCACGCGGCGGTCCCGGATTCGCTCGACTCCTACTACCAGCAGATCGGCCGCGCCGGCCGCGACGGGGAACCGGCGACGACCGAGCTCTTCCACCGCGGCCAGGACCTGCACCTGCAGACCTTCCTCACCGCCGTGCGGGCTCCCGAGCAGGTCCTACGGAACGTCTCCCAGGTCCTGCGCGACGCGTCGGAGCCGGTCCGGCTGACCGAGCTCGTCCGGTCGCTCGACGCCTCACGAGCCAGCTGCACGCGCGCGGTCAACCTCCTCGAGCAGGTGGGTGCCGTGACGCCCGCCGGACGTGGGCGCATCGCCCACGAACCGGAGGTCGGCACCCAGCAGGCGGTCGCCGACGCCGTCGCGCTCTCCGAGGCCCACCAGGAGCTGATCCGTTCACGCGTGGCCATGATGGGCGGCTACGCCGACACCACGGGCTGCCGTCGACAGTTCCTGCTCGGCTACTTCGGCGAGCACCTCTCCGAGCCGTGTGGCCACTGCGACACGTGCGCGGCCGGGACGGCCGAGTCGCGCCCTCGCCGCCGCGGGCAGTTCACGCTGCGGGCCGCCGTGAACCACCAGGAGTGGGGTCCGGGCGTCGTCATAGCCGTCGAGGACGACCGCCTCACCGTCCTGTTCGAGGAGGTCGGCTACCGGACGCTCTCGGTGGAGGCCGTGGAGGACAACGACCTGCTGCGGCTGGTCTCCTAGGAGCGGGCTCCGGTGGCCCCGCTCCTGGCTGTCGTGGGGGGGCCGGTCAGAGCCGGCGCCAGCCCGGGTCCGCGTCGTCGTGGCCGTGGGCGCTCATGAGCATGAGGCCGCCGTCGACGGCGTACGAGGAGCCCGTGACGTAGGTGGCCCGCGGAGAGGCGAGGAAGCCGATCACGGAGGCAACCTCGTTGACGTGGCCTGGGCGGCCGAGCGGGTTGCCCGGTCGGGAGGTGTGCCAGGCGGCCTCCTCGTCCTGGCCGGTCATCTCGGTGGCGATCTCACCGGGCGCGACGGCGTTGACGGTGATGCCGTGCTCGCCGAGCTCGAGGGCGAGAACCTTGGTCAGCATCCCGAGCCCGGCCTTCGCCGCGCAGTACGCAGCCGAGCCGAGCCGCGGCACGTGCTCGTGGACGCTCGTGACGTTGACGATGCGGCCACCCCTTCCCTGGTCGACCATCCGGCGCGCGGCGTGGCGGGCGCACAGGAACGGCCCGGTGAGGTCGGTGGCGATCACCTGGTTCCAGTCGGCCAGGTCGAGCTCGAGGGCGGGGGAGGAGGTGCCGGTGCCGGCGACGTTGACGAGGACGCCGATGCCGCCCAGCTCGTCCGCGAGGCGGTCGACGGTCTCACCGGCGGCGGACGAGGATGCCTCGAACAGCTCGACGGCACAACGCTGCCCACGCTCCTCGACGTCTGCAGCGGTCCGACGGGCGCCCTCCTCGTCCTCGTGCACGGTCAGGCCGATGTCGAAGCCCTCGGCGGCGAGCAGGAGGGCGGTCGCCCGGCCGATCCCCGAGTCGGCTCCGGTCACGACGGCGATGCGGGGGAGCGTTCCGCTCATGGTCGGTCTCCTTCGTCGGTGTCAGTGGTCGGCCCCTACCCGTTCACACGCCCACCGATGTCGTATGCCGTGTGCCACGTGGCGGAGCGGACGCGGACCCCGCCGTGGTGCGGGAGGGGTCGCCACTGCCTGATCGGGTAATCGCCGGTCACGACACAACCGGAGGTGGACATGAGGATCGTCGTGACCGGAGCGACGGGCAACATCGGCAGTGCCCTGCTGCGCGCACTCGACGGCCGGGGCCACGACGTCCACGGGGTCGCGCGTCGGCCGCCGGCCGCCTCGGGCGCCGTGAGCTGGACCAGCCTCGACCTGTCGGAGGAGGGGTGTGTCCCGGAGCTCGACGCCCTGGTGGGGTGCGCCGATGCGGTGGTCAACCTCGCCTGGGCCTTCCAGCCGATGCGCCGGCGTGACTACCTGCGTCGAGCGTCGGTCGGCATCGTCGAGCGGGTGGCCCGCGCAGTCCTGGCCACGCCGGCCACTCGCCTGGTCCACCTCTCGTCGGTGGCGGTCTACTCGCCGAGGCGGTCGTCCACGCTCGTCCGGGAGGACTGGGCGCGCGAGGGCATACCGGGGGCGACCTACAGCCGGCTGAAGGTCCTGGCCGAGCGCGCGCTGAGCGATGCGGCGGTGACTGCGGGTGCCCGGGACCGAGTGGCGGTCGTGCGGCCCGCTCTCGTCGGGCAGCGGACGGCGGGCGGCATGATGCTGCGGTGCGGCGCCCCGGCGGTCTTCCCGGCGTGGGCCCTGCGCGGTGTGCCGGTGGTGCCGGTCGACGAGCGCTTCGGCATCCAGATGATCCATGCCGACGACGTCGCCGACGTCGTGGTGCGCATCCTCGAGCAGCCGGCGGCCGGCGCCTTCAACGTCGCCTCCGACCCCGTGCTGTCGTCATGGCACATCGCAGCGGCCCTGCGGGGAAAGCCCGTACGCGTCCGGCAGGAGGTCGTGCGCGCCGCCGCGGCGGCTGTCTGGCGAGCGCACCTGAGCCCGCTCGACCCCGGATGGGTCGACATGGCCCTGCAGGCCCCGTGGGTCGACAGCAGCCGGGCGTGCGACCTGCTCGGCTGGCGTCCCCGTCGCGACGCGCACGAGGTGCTGTCGGAGGTGGTCCGGGGGATGACGCACGGAGCAGGCGCCACCGGCGCCGCGCTGCGGCCGCGGCACGTCGTGGACGGCCTGCTCCGGGCCGCGGCGGAGGGGAGCGTCGCGCGCCGCCGGTTCACCTGAACGGCGGATATCTCGAGCTGGATCGCCTTGCTCGAGTGCGTGTTTCGCAGCCGACCTGCGCGGGAACGTGGGCGGCGTGACGACAGCCGCCCTGCGACCCGGACGCCTCGACGTGACCGTCGTGATCCCTGTCAAGTGGTCCGGTGGGGGCGAGGAGAGCTACCGGGTCGAGGAGATGGGTCGCTACCTCGACGCGCTGCGCCACGCGGTCGAGGAGATCGTCGTGGTCGACGGGAGCGCGGCACCGATCCGCCGGGAGCACCAGCGGGCCTGGGCTGCCTTCGCCCGGCTGCTCGAGCCGGACGACTCGGTGGTCGAGTCGCTGGTCGCCGCGACGGAGGGTGGGACGGTCTCGGGGCCCGCCGGCGATGGCAGGGCCGACCGGTGGCTCAACGGCAAGGTCGTCGGCGCCCTGACCGGGATCCAGGCAGCACGGAACGAGCACGTCGTGCTCGCCGACGACGACGTGCGGCACACCCCGAGCTCCATCGCCCGGCTCGTCGAGAGCCTGCAGGAGGCCGACCTCGTCAAACCCGTGAACGTCTTCGACTCCTGGCCCTGGCACGCCCGTTGGGACGGCGTCCGCACGCTGCTCAACGTCGCGCTCGCCTCCGACTGGCCGGGGACCTTCGCCCTTCGGCGCTCGATGGTCCTCGAGGTCGGGGGCTGGAGCGCCGACGTCCTCTTCGAGAACCTCGAGCTGTGGCGCACCGTCGAGGCGGCGGGCGGGCGGGTCATCGCCCGAACGGACGTCACGGTGCGGCGCAAGCCGCCCACGACGGGCCAGTTCTGGTCGCAGCGGGTGCGCCAGGCCTACGACGACCTGGCGCAACCGGGACGCCTGGTGGCAGAGCTCGCGATCGTGCCGCTGGCGCTCCTGGCCGCGAGCCGTGGGCCGCGCGTCCTCGGCGCGTTGGCGGGTGCCACGGTGCTCGTCGCGGCGCACGGCCGCCGTCGCATCGGAGCCGCCCACGTCCCGCCGTCGGTGCCCCTCTGGGCCCCGGTGTGGGCCCTCGAGCGGGGGGTGTGCGTCTGGCTCGCCCTGGGCAGCCGGACGCGTGGCGGGGTGCGCTACCACGGACGCCGCCTCCGTGTCGCCGCCCACTCGGCCGACGAGCTGGGGCGCCGGCTCTCCGCGGGCTGAGCCCACGCCTCCGAGCTCGCTCCCGCCTCGGCGAAGAGGCTCACATACCCGTTACGGCGAACTTTTTCCCAGTGTCGAAATTGTGCATGTGCCCTGTCGTCGGTGGGTACCCCTCATGCAGCAACACGAGCTCGAACGGGCAGCTCGAGCAAGGGGCGTGCCCGGACTAGCGACCATGGAAGGAAACCAAGACCCATGACCGAACGACCGTACGAGACGACCGTGCCGGACGACCTGACCGTTGGCACGACCTCGCCCACAGCCGCCTCCGGCGACTACACCGCGGGTTCGACGTCCCAGTCCCAGGGGGCGGCCGGCGGCAAGGTTTCCGGCGTGGCCGACCAGGCCACGTCCGAGGCGAAGTCGGTGGCCTCCGACGCCAAGGACAGCGGGCAGCAGGTTGCCCAGACGGCTGCCTCCGGCGCCAAGGACGTGGCGCACGAGGCCAAGAGCCAGGTGCGCAACCTCTACACCCAGCTGCGCGGCGAGTTCGACGACCAGGCCTCCACGCAGGGCCAGCGGGCCGCCCAGGGCGTGCGCTCGCTCGCCGACGAGCTGCGCCAGATGTCCTCGAGCTCCGAGCAGCAGGGCATCGCCGGGCAGGCGGTGGGCCAGGTGGCCGACCGCGCCCACTCGGTCGCCGACTGGATCGAGAACCGCCAGCCGGGCGAGATGCTCGAGGAGCTCCGCTCACTTGCGCGCCGTCGCCCGGGGGCGTTCCTCCTCGGTGCCGCCGTGCTCGGTGTCGTGGGTGGTCGCCTGACACGCGGCCTGACCAGCGAAGGCAGCTCGAGCGGCAACGGCAGCGCCCAGACGGGCGCCGCCTACACCGGCACCGCGGGCTACTCCAGCACGGGTGGGGCCGGCGGCACCTACGGCACCATGGCGACCGGGACCTCGGCCGCGGGCGCGATCCCGCCGTCCGAGTCGCCGGTCCGCAGCGAGCCGTACACCGTGGGTGTCCGCGACAGCGACACGCACGCCGTCACCTCCATGACCGGCGGCGTGACGGCCGACCCGCTCGATGACCCGGTCGACCCGATCGACCCGATCGACGAGGCCTTCCCCGAAGGCCGGGGCGGGGTGCGCTGATGAGTACCTGGCCACAGGGCGGAACGGGGCCGGAGCCCGTCGGCGGCATGGGAAACCCGGCCACCTCGGGTGTCGCCCCCGCGACCGACCCGTACGCCGACGCCTACGCCACAGGCGACCCCTCCCTCTCCTCCCAGGAGGCGGGCTTCCCGCAGCCCGACGCGGGTGCCCACACCGCGGGAAGCACGGCGTACGGCGCAAGCACGGCATACAGCGCCTCGACGACCGGCTACGAGAGCTCCCACGAGAAGGCGCAGAACGCCTCGCTCGGCGACCTCGTCGGTGACATCAGCCGCGACTTCAGCACGCTGATCCGCCAGGAGGTGGAGCTGGCCAAGGCCGAGGCGAAGCAGTCCGCGACCCGTGCCGGCAAGGCCGGCGGGATGTTCGGCGGTGCGGCGCTCGCCGGCTGGATGACGGTGCTCTTCCTGTCGATCGCGGTGTGGGAGTTCCTCTCCAGCGCGCTGGACAGCCGGGGATGGGCTGCCGTCATCGTGATGGTGGTCTGGGCCATCGTGGCGGCCGTGCTCGCGGCGCGAGGACGCCGCCTCACCAAGGAGATTCAGGGACTGCCGCGCACCACGGAGACCGTCAAGAAGGTCCCTGACGCGCTGAAGGGAAACGAGGAGATTCGATGACTGCGAACTACCCCACGACGACCAGCACCAACGACCCCGAGGCGATCCGCGCCGACATCGAGCGCACGCGCGAGGAGCTCAGCCGGGACGTCAACGCCCTCGGCGAGTCGGTCAGCCCGAGCCAGGTGGCACACCGCCAGGCCGAGAAGGTCAAGGGCCGCTTCTCGGCGGCGCGTGACCGCGTCATGGGCTCCGCGTCCGACGCCGGTGGCAAGACCACCGACCTCGCGCACGGGGCGGCCGGCACGACGAGCGACCTGGCCCACAGCGTCGGTGACAAGACCTCCGACGTCGCCCACTCGGTCGGGGACGCCGCCTCACAGGCCGGGCAGACGGTGCAGGCCAAGGCCAAGGGCAACCCCTTGGCCGCGGGCGTGATCGCCCTGGGTGCCGGCTGGATCCTCGGCTCGCTGCTGCCCGCCTCCGAGAAGGAGCGCCAGCTCGCACAGACCGCCAAGGAGAAGGCGCAGCCGGTGGTCGAGCAGGCCCAGGGCGTCGTCAAGGACGTCGCCAGCGAGTCGGCCGACCACCTGAAGCAGCCCGCGCAGGAGGCGGTCCAGAGCGTCAAGGAGACGGCCCAGTCCGCCGCCCAGGACGTCAAGCAGGAGGGCCAGCAGGCGGCCGGCGACGTGCGCGACAGCGCCACCGACTCGGCGCAGACCGTCAAGGAGCAGGCACAGGGCTGACCCGCCACCTCGGCGGGCCAGCACCAGCGAAGGGTCGGGCGACGGCGTTGCCCGGCCCTTCGCCGCGCCGGCCGAGCCGGCGCACACCCACACAGGAAGGCAACTCACATGGACGGTTCCACCTCGACACGGCACACCGGAGCCACGACACGCGCTGCGGTGCAGAAGGCCGCGATGGCCGTCGGCATCGTGTTCCTGGTCGTCGGCATCGCCGGCTTCATCCCCGGGATCACCTCGAACTACAGTGACCTCAGCTTCGCCGGACACCACTCGAACGCCAAGCTCCTCGGCATCTTCGAGGTCTCGATCCTGCACAACATCGTGCACCTGCTCTTCGGCATCGCGGGCGTCGCCGCGGCTCGCACGTGGAGCGCGGCGCGCGGCTACCTCATCGGCGGCGGCGCGATCTACCTCGTGCTGTGGCTCTACGGGCTCGTCATCGACAAGGAGTCGGCAGCGAACTTCGTCCCGGTCAACTCGGCCGACGACTGGCTGCACTTCCTCCTCGGTGTCGGCATGATCGCCCTGGGCGCACTGCTCGGTCGTCGCCGCGCCGACGCGGTGACCGGCCACGACGCCACCATCGCGCGCAGCGGCCGGGGGACCGGCACGCACTGACCATCGGCTGCCGCCCGGGAGTGACGCCGGCAGCAAGGAGGCCCCGACCGTACGGTCGGGGCCTCCCTCGCGTTCCTGGCGCGGCAGCCCTCAGGAGGAGGGCCGCACGCCGTGCCGCCCACGACCGCGCCGGGCGGCGTCCGCGCAGTGCTGGCAGCAGAAGACGACGTCGTCGACCTCGATGCCGTGGCCCAGGACCCGGCAGCCGCAGTTGCCGCAGGCCGGGGCCCAGTCCGTGATGGCGCACTCGAGGCTGTCGTAGGTGCGCGATCGGTCGTCGCGCGTGATGGTGAAGCTCCGGTCGTAGTCGTTGCCACACATGTCGCACACGGCCATCGGGTGCGTCCTTTCCGGTCGAGGTTGCGGCTCGGGGCGGGAGATCCGCCGGCCCGAGAAGGAGCTCAGCCCTGTCTCGCCGTGGTGGCGAGCCCTTCGAGGAAGTAGCGCTGGCAGAAGGCGAAGACCACGATCATCGGCAGCGTGGCCACGAGCGTGGCCGCCATCGCGATCTCCCAGTGGTACTCGCCCGAGAGCGCGAAGCCGTCGACGATCTGCTTGAGGCCCCGCGGCATCGTGAAGTACTCCTCCGTCTGGAGGTAGATGAGCGGCTTGAGCAGGTCGGACCAGCTGGCCTGCAGCTCGAAGATGAAGACGATGATCAGGGCCGGACGGCACAGCGGCAGCGCGATCCGGCGGAAGAGGCCCAGGTGGCTGCAGCCGTCGATGCGGGCGGCCTCGAAGAGCTCGCGCGGGATCCCGAGGAAGAACTGGCGCATCAGGAAGATGTAGAAGGCGGAGCCGAAGAGGTTGTTGGCCCACAGCGGCACCTGGGTGTCGATCATCCCGAGCTGGTGCCAGATCAGGTAGACCGGGATCATCGTGACGGCGCCCGGCAGCATCATGGTCGCGAGCACCAGGCCGAAGAGCGGCCCCCTCAGCCGGAACCGGAAGTAGGCGAAGCCGAAGGCGACGAAGGCGCTGGAGAACGTCACGGCGAGGGCCGCCATGAGCGAGACGACTCCGGAGTTGAACAACCAGCGCAACACCGGGCCGGCGTCCCAGACCTGGATGAAGTTGGACCACTGGAACGTCTCGGGCACCAGCCGGTTGTCGAAGACCTGCGACTTCGGCTTCAGCGAGGCGCTCACCAGCCAGATGAGCGGATAGGTGAAGGCGAGGGTCGCCACGAGGAGCAGCAGCCAGCGCACCACCGTTCCCGGTCCGAGGCGTCGCCGGTCCTTCACGGGGCCGGTCGACGACAGCGGACGGGACGACGCCTCCGGCTCGTCCGGCGGTTCGGTGAAGGGCGGCAGCGGCCTGGTGTCGACACTCATCGGGGCGTGTCTCCCTCGTAGTAGACGAAGCGGTTGCCGATCCGGACCTGGATCACCGTGATGACGAGGATGATCACGAACAGCACCCACGCCATGGCCGATGCGAAGCCCATCTTGAAGAACTCGAAGGCGTTCTGGAACAGGTAGACCATGTAGACGAGGGACTCGTCGGAGGCGGTCGCCTTCTGCTGCGGTCCGTAGAACATGGTGTACGCCTGGTCGAACATCTGCATGGCCGCGATCGTGTGCGTGATGATCGTGAAGAACAGCGCACCGGAGATCATCGGCAGCGTGATGCTCCAGAAGCGCCGGACCGGGCCCGCGCCGTCGAGCAGCGCGGCCTCGTAGAGCTGCCGGGGCACGTTGTTGAGGGCCGCGAGGTAGATGATGATGCTGCCGCCCACCGTCCAGAGGCTGACGATCGCCAGCGAGGGCTTGAGCCACGCCGGGTCGGTCGTCCAGTTGGGCCCGTTGATCCCGAACCAGCCCAGCACCTGGTTGAGCAGCCCGCGCTGGCCGTTCAGCAGGAGCAGGAACATGGCGCCGGCCGCGACGGCCGGCGTCATGACGGGCAGGTAGAAGACGGTGCGGAAGAAGCCGGCGGCCCGGCCGACGCGGTGGAGCAGCATCGCCAGCCCCAGCGCGACGACCGTGCCGAGCGGCACGAACATGGCCGCATACGTGAACGTGTTGGCGAGGGACTTGCCCACGCGCGGGTCGTCCAGCAGCTGCTGGTAGTTGGCCATGCCCACGGCATGGCCCGGCTCGACCAGCGAGTAGTCCGTGAAGGACAGCCACAGGCTGACGACCATCGGGCCCGCCGTGAAGACGAGGAACCCGATGATCCACGGGGCGATGAAGACGTAGGCCGCCCGGGCCTCTCGCCGCTGGAGCCGGCCCGGGCGAACCCGGTCAGCCATTGCCGTTCGCCTTGGTGAAGGCCGCCTCTGCCTCCTTCTGCGCCTGGTCGAGAGCCTGCTGTGCGGGCTGGCCGCCGAGTGCACGGGTCACGGCGCTGTGCCAGGCGGCGTCGATCTCCGCACCCGCCGGCGACGGGTTCAGGGCCGTTGCCGTGTCGAGCGTCGCGTAGAGGTTGTCGATGGCGCGCTTGAAGCCGGCGTCCGGCACGTTCGTGAGGTACTTCGCCTTGATCGCCTCGTCCGCCGGCTTGTTGGCGGTGAAGAGGCCGGTAAAGAAGCTGTTGTCCTTCTTGACCTTGGCGATGCGGGCGTCCGCCGCCTTCATCCAGGTGGCCTTGTCGGTCAGCGTCTTGGCCCAGGCGCAGGCGGCGGTGGGGTTCTTCGACCCCTTCGGGATGGCCCAGGCGCTGCCGCCGACCATGCTCACGGGCTTGCCGTCGTGGTCGGTGAACGGCGTGCTGTCGAGCTGCAGGCCCTTGGGGATGAAGTCACGCAGGACGTTGACGTACCAGTTCTCCATCGGGAACGCGACGACCGAGCCGGCCGAGAGCGGGTTCTTCTCGCCGAAGATGTCGAAGGAGTCGCGGAAGGACTTGAAGGCGGTCCAGCCGCCCTGGTCGTTGATCAGGCTGATCGCGAAGTCGAGCGCCTCGACCGCCTTGGGGTCGTTGAGGTTCGGGGCGCCGTCCTCCTTGATGATCGTCGCGCCGTTGGCCGTGGCCCACAGCGGGAAGTACTCGGGCAGCTTGGGGTCGAAGCCGATGCGCCCGATCTTGTTGCCGTTCTTCTTGAACAGCTTGTCGGACGTCGCCTTGAGCGCCTGCCAGTCCTTGGTCTGGATGTCGCTCGGGGACAGGCCGGCGGCCTTGAGCGACTTGGCGTCGACGAGGTTGGTCGTGACGACGTAGAACTCGGGGATGCCGTAGACCTTGTTGCCCAGCGTCACCGAGCGCATGGCGGCCTCGCGGTACTGCGAGGTGTCGATCTTCTGCTGCGAGATGCAGTCCTCGAGGGGGACGACGGCACCCTTCTTGGCGTAGGTGCCGACGAGGTTGCGGTCCATGTAGACGAGGTCCGGCGGGTTGCCGCTCGCCAGGGCGGTGAGGAACTGCTGGGCGTCGAAGTCGCCCTTGGCGTTGCTGACCTTGACGCCGGGGTACGCCTGCTTGAAGGCGTTGACGCGGGCCTGCGCGACCTCGTCCTCGCCGCCGAAGCCCATGATCTTCAGGGTTCCGCTCGGAGCGCTTCCCGCCGTGCCGGCGTTGCCGCCACCGGAGTCGTTGCTCGCCCCACCGACTCCTGCACACCCCGCCAGGAGTGTGGCCGAAGCCGCAATGACCATGAACGCAGATCGCATCCGTCGCCTCTCTTCCGCTGTCAGGCGCACCACATGCACCGTTTCGAGTCAGAAGTACCCGAGAGCCGCGGCGGAGAAACGCTTCTCCGGAGAAACGCTTCTCCGCCGGCGGTGGCCGCGGTGGCTGTCCAGGGTTCGTCATGCGTCTGGGTGACCTCGACCTCCGGTGGCCCGGGTCGCGAAGGCGTGTCGTTTCCCCGGCGGAGGGGTCGGGTACAGGTCCGGTGTCCGCCGGGCGCCCCCGACGCACCCGTGCGCGGACATCGACATCAGACCGGACTGGACCTCGACGAGGAGACGCATGGCCATCGGAGGCAGCGGCGCGCCCTGGGCCGCGCACATGGAGGAACTGGTCCTCGTCCGCCACGGCGAGAGCCTCGGCAATGTCGCCGACGCGCAGGCTCGAGATCGCGGCGAAGGCCGGCTCCAGCTGGACACCCGTGACCCGGACACCCCGCTGTCCGAGCGGGGCGAGCAGCAGGCGCACGTGCTGGCCCGCCACGTGGCCACAGGGGGCAGCCGTCCCGACGTCGTGCTGAGCTCGCCCTACGCGAGGGCCGCGATGACGGCACGCATCGTGGGCGGCGCCCTCGACCTCGACCCGCTCCTCGACGAACGCCTGCGGGAGCGGGACCTGGGGATCTTCGACGGGCTCACCGGAGCCGGCATCCGCGAGCACCACCCGGAGGAGGCCGAACGCCGTGAGCGCCTCGGGAAGTTCTACTACCGGCCACCCGGTGGCGAGAGCTGGACCGACGTCGCCCTGCGCGTGCGCGACGTCCTGCGCGACCTGGGCCAGCTCTATCCCGATCGACGGGTCTGGGTGTTCACCCACCAGGCGGTGATCATGAGCTTCCGGCTCGCCCTCGAGAGGCTGGACGAGGCGACCCTGCTCGACGTGGACCGACACCAGCCCCTCGCCAACTGCTCCCTGACGCGCTACCGAAGGGCAGACGGCGCCCTGCAGCTCGAGACCTTCGCCGACACCGGCTACCTCGAGGCCTCGCCCGTCGAGCGGACCCACGAGGACACGACCGAGGCGGAGGTCGCGGACCCGCCGGAGGGAGCGCACGAGCAGCAGCCGCAGCACGAGCACCGGGAGCAGCACGAGCTGCAGGACGAGAGGACCACCTGACATGGCGGCAGACGACCCCACTCCGATCGACGCCGAGCTGCTGGACTCCTGGCCCCTGCCGGAACAGGGCGGCGACAAGTCGGACCGGGGAAGGGTGCTCGTCGTCGGGGGAGCGCGCCAGACCCCCGGCGCGGTGCTGCTCGCAGCCGAGACGGCTCTCCGGGTCGGCGCCGGCAAGGTGCAGGTCGCCACGGCGAGCGACACGGCGGCCGCCGTCGCCGTCGCGCTGCCCGAGGGTTTCGTGCAGGGCCTGCCCGTCCTCCACGGGGGAGAGCTGGCCGTGGCCGGTGCGGACCGGGTGGTGGAGCTGGCCGAGTCGGCCGACGTCGTCCTGCTCGGCTCGGGCATGGGCGACCCGGAGTGCGCCGACCTCTTCCTGACGCAGGTCGTGCCGCGGCTCGACACTTTGGTCGTCCTGGACGCCCTGGGGACGGCCTTCCTCACCGGCAACCTCGACGGTATGCGCCACCTCGCCGGCCGCGTGCTGCTCACCCCCAACCTCACGGAGACCGCGGCGATGCTCGAGCGGTCCGAGCAGGAGGTGCAGGACGACCAGCTCGGCGCTGCGCGCGCCATCGCGGAGGCCACCGGGGCTGCCGTGCTCAGCGGCGGTGAGGTCTCCTACGTCGTCTCCCCGCAGGGGGAGTCATGGTCGTGCAGCGCCGGCGTGCCGGGGCTGGCGACGGCGGGGTCCGGCGATGTGAAGGCCGGCGTGGTCACCGGTCTGCTGGCACGCGGGGCGACGCCGGAGCAGGCGGCCGCCTGGGGAGCGTGGGCCCATGCCCGGGCCGGTGAGCGGCTCGCGCGGGAGTCGCCGGGCTTCCTGGCCCGCGACGTCTCCCGTGAGATCCCAGGCGAGCTCAACCGCACCGAGGCCACGACGTCGTCCTGACCACCGGCTCTCCCGGCAGCTCCGGCAGCCCCAGCAGTTCGCGGCCGGCCGGCGGCAGCCCTCCACAGGGACGTCGTCCGAGAATCGGCAACTGCCTGATCCGTTCCGCGAGCGTCTTCCCGTGTACGTTGGACGGACATACGGGCACGTGATCCGAAGGGCCGAAGCGCCCGGCTCGAGGTTCGGTTCAGCAGGGCACCTTCAAGCGAAGAGGGACCGCCACGCCCGCGGAGGACTTGCTGTGACTCTCACGTCAGGACACCACCCGAGCCGTGAAGGCCCCACCGCGGCGCTCGTCGCCGCCCCCGTGCCGGAGGCACGCCCGCAACCACTGTCGTCCCGCGACCGAGTCCAGCCCTGCTCAGTCGCCGTCGCCAGCAGTGCCGTTGCGAGCACTGCCGTCGTGGGCGCTCCTGTTGCGGGGGCCGCCGAAGGCTGCGCGACGCTGACCGCGCCCGCACCTGCGCCCGAACCCACGGTCGCCGCGGGACCGACGAGCGCGGTCGACGCGCTGCTGCGGTCGAGC
>Ga0308174_10000408_pt1 | contig 17868 bp, 20 predicted proteins | sample PhyPR2_FD_203894 | JGI IMG/M metagenome (GOLD analysis project Ga0308174, IMG submission 203894) | Soil microbial communities from UC Gill Tract Community Farm, Albany, California, United States - DLSLS.P.R2 | ecosystem: Environmental > Terrestrial > Soil > Agricultural land | place: USA... | reverse complement strand
CGCTTCGAGCTCGTCCGCATCGAGCGCCTCTCCTTCGACGACGAACACCGTGCAGTACCGAAAGCGCGACCGCTCGCGGTGGATCGCCTCGATGCCGAGACCGCCCGTGCGCTCGAGCGGGGTCGCGATCGGCGCGCCGGTCAGCGCGGCGTGAAGGCCGCGCACGATCTCGACGAGGCCCGCCGCGCCCGCGTCGACGACGCCGGCCTCTTTCAGCAACGGCAGCATCTGACGTGTCTCCGACACGGTCTCGTCTCCGCGCGCGACGACGGCGGCGAGGTCACCGCCCGCTTCCGCCGCCTCCGCCATCGCGCGGATCGCAGTCAGGATCGTCCCCTCGACGGGATTCTTGACCGCGCGATAGGCGGCGTCGCTCGCTCGGCGAAACGCATGAGCGAGGTCGTCGCTCTCGGCAAGCGAGTCGCAGGCGCCGCGAACGATTTGCGAGAGGATCACGCCCGAGTTGCCGCGCGCGCCGAGCAGCGCAGCGCGCGAGATCTCGGCCGCGAGACCGGCGCGATCGTCGGGGCCGTCCTCGTGGAGCGCCTCGGCGACGGCACGCAGGGTCAGCGTCAAGTTCGTGCCCGTGTCGCCGTCCGGCACCGGATAGACGTTCAGGTCGTCGATCCGGCGGCGATGCGCCTCGATCGACGCGAGCGCGCCCCCGACCAGCTCGTGCACCCGCCGCCGTCCTTTGGAGAGCTCCGTCGAGCCTACGCTCATGACCGGGATTAGACCTCATTCCGGGGACCTCTCCGAGCCTCGCCGCCGTATTGTCGGATTGTGGAGACTCGTCGCTTCTCCGCGTCCGTCCTGATCGGGCTCGCGCTCGGAACGGTGAGCGGCCAGGCGTCGCTGCAGCAGCTCGCGCCGGGGACGCTCCGCACGACTCACGTGCTGCACCTGCCGAACGCCTCGCTCGGGTTCGCCTTCGCGCGCCGCAACTCCACCGTCGCGATTGTCGTGAAGCCGTTTGCTACGGGCCAGCCGATCCGGCTCGTGAACACGCACACGATGAAGGTGACCCGCGTGATCGCCGTCGGCGACCGCGACGTCTGCGGGCTCGGCTTCTACGGCGGGACGCTCTTCGCGCTCGCTGCCAACCACCAGCCCTGCTACTGGGGAAACGGCAGTTTCTCCGTGCTGCGGATCGGCGGCGGCCGCATCGTGCAGATCACTCCGGTCGCGGGATTGAAGACCGTGTTTCCGACGAACCTCGCGTTCGGCGACGGGAATGCGTATGTGGCACGGGTCGGCGGCGAGATCGACTCCGTCGACCTGCGCACGGGAAGGCTCTCGATCCACCGCCCGCGGCGCGTGCTCGCGAAGGGCGAGAAGATCGTCCGGCCGCGCTGGCTCGGCGCACACCGGCTCGGGGTCGGAGGCAACGTCGTCGACACGCGCACGTGGCGGTCGCGGCGGCTCGTCGCGGGCGCGAGCGGCGTCACCGGCGGGCACGGCGTGCTCGTCGCGTGGGGGCAGCACGGCGCGGAGGTGATCCGCGGCACGCACCGGATGCACGTCCTCGGCGACGAGCCGATCGTCGAGGCGTGGATCGACGGCGACTACCTCTACGCGGCGGTCGGGGACGCGACGGACGTCGTCGACCTCCGGACCGGCACGCGCGTCCGCATCGTGCTGCGCTGGCTCGAGCTGCTACCGGGCTAAACGGCCTTGATGACCTTGCCGCCCTTGAGGCAGCGCGTGCACACGTACGCACGGGTCGGCGAGCCCTTGAGCAGGATCCGCACCCGCTGGAGGTTCGGATCGAAGCGGCGCTTCGTCGCGACCATCGAGTGCGAACGGTGGTGTCCGAAGGCGGGCTTCTTGCCGCAGATTGCGCAGATCTTGCTCATGGCGGCCGGGATTGTAGCGGCTACTGCCGGGCGCTTGCCCGCAGGCGGGCGAACAGATCGGCCATCTCGAGCGCGGAGCGCACCGCTTCGCCCGCCTTGTGGATGCGGGCTTCCGCCTGGTCGACGTTCTCGACGGTCAGCACGCCGAAGGAGACCGGCACGCCGGTCTCGATGCCCGCGAGCTGCAGGCCCGACGCGCACTCCTGCGCGACGTACTCGAAGTGCGGCGTGTCGCCGCGGACGATCGCTCCGAGCGCGACGATGCACGCGTACCGGCGGGTCTTTGCGAGCGCCATCGCGGCGAGCGGCAGCTCGAACGCGCCGGGCACGGGCATGACCGTGATCGCGTCCTGGGCGACGCCGAGCTCGACGAGCGTGTCGAGCGCGTTCTGCAGGAGCTTGTTCGTGACGCCGCCGTTGAAGCGCGACACGACGACCCCGACCGATCGCCGGTTCCCGAGCGGTGTCCCTTCGAGGGTCGTGAAGCCGTCCGGCACCTCGACCTCGCCGCGGACGTGCTCGACGCTCGCACCGTCGGCCGGAGCCTCCTCGATCACCGACGCGGACTGGGGGGCCGGCCAGCCCTCGAACGGATCGCCCGTCGACTCGTCCGTGTCCTCCCCCACCTCGGCCTGCTCCCCCGGAACGGACGGGGGCTGCGCGGAGAGCGGCGGCGTGAGAGGCGGGACGGACGGCTGGTCGAGATCGCTCATTCGGGCTCCGGTTCGTAGTCGAGGTTCTTCAGATCCTGGTGGTGCAACCTGTGGCCGAGCTTAGTCTTCTTCGTCTGCAGGTAGCGTCTGTTTTCGGTGTGAGGGGCCACCTCGAGCGGCACCTGCTCGACAACGGTGAGCCCGAACCCATCGATTCCGGTCAGTTTCTTCGGGTTGTTGGTGAGGATGCGGATCGTCGTGAGACCGAGGTCGGCGAGGATCTGGTTGCCGATCCCGTAGTCGCGCGCATCCGCCGGGAAGCCCAGCTCGAGGTTCGCCTCGACGGTGTCGAATCCCCGCTCCTGCAGCTCGTACGCACGCAGCTTGTTGAGGAGGCCGATGCCGCGCCCCTCCTGGGCCATGTAGAGCAGTACGCCGCGGCCCTCCTCCTCGATCTGTGCGAGCGCCTGCTCGAGCTGCTCGCCGCAGTCGCAGCGGAGCGAGTGGAAGACGTCACCGGTCAGGCATTCCGAGTGGACGCGAACGAGGATGTTCTCGACGCCGTCCACGTCGCCCTTCACGAGTGCGACGTGCGTCTTGCCCGTCAGCTTCTCCTTGAACGCGACCGCCTTGAACTCGCCGTACTCGGTCGGTAGCCGCACGGCCGCGCCGCGCTCGACGAGCTGCTCGTGGCGGCGCCGGTACTCGACGAGGTCGGCAACGGTGACCATCTTCAGCCGGTGCCGCTCGCAGTACGGGACGAGATCGGGGACGCGGGCCATGGTCCCGTCGTCGTTCATGATCTCGCACACGACGCCGGACGCGTTCAGGCCGGCGAGACGCGCCAGGTCGACCGCCGCCTCCGTCTGACCGATCCGCTCGAGCACGCCGCCCGGCTTCGCGCGAAGCGGGAAGACGTGACCGGGCTGCACGAGGTCGTGCGCGTCCGAGTCGGGAGAGATCGCGACCTGGATCGTGTGACTGCGGTCGGCGGCCGAGATCCCCGTCGTCACTCCTTCGCGCGCCTCGATGCTGACCGTGAAGGCGGTACCGAGCCGCGCTTCGTTGTGGTCCGTCATCGGCCGCAACCCGAGCTCGTCGGCGCGCTCCTCCGTCAGGCAGAGGCAGATGAGCCCCCGTGCATGGGTCGCCATGAAGTTGATCGCCTCCGGTGTCGCGAACTGCGCGGCGATCGTCAGGTCGCCTTCGTTCTCGCGGTCGGGATCGTCGACGACGACGACCATCCGCCCGCCGCGGATGTCCTCGATCGCCTCCTCGATCGTCGCGAAGGGCGTGGTCACGGCCATCGACGAAGGCTAGCGGCGGAGGAGCTTCTCGACGTACTTCGCGAGCACGTCCGCCTCGAGATTCACACGGGCACCGGGTTGCAGCTCGCCGAGCGTCGTGTGATCCAGCGTGTGCGGGATCAGGGCGACCGCGAAGCCCCCCTCGTCGGTCGCCGCCACCGTCAGACTCGTGCCCTCGACGGCGATCGAGCCCTTCTCGACGACGTAACGGTTGATCTCGACGGGCGCGTCGAACCAGGTCAGCTCGCCGACGCTGCGCACCGTGCCGACACCGTCCACGTGCCCCTGCACGTAATGCCCGCCGAGGGCGTCGCCGGCGCGGAGAGCGGGCTCGAGGTTGACGCGCGCGCCGTCTCGCAGATCGCCGAGGCTCGTGCGCGCGAGCGTCTCGGAGACCGCGTCGAACCGAAGCGGGGTCGAGCCGACGACGGTGAGGCAAACACCGTTCACGGCGATCGAGTCGCCGAGCTCGGCGTCGAGCGTTGCGTCGATCGCGAGCCGCCCGTCCTTCATCGAGACGACCGTGCCGACCTCGCGGATCAGTCCGGTGAACATCTAGAGGTCTGATGCGTATTGGAGTGCGCGCGGGGATGCGCCTGACCAAGCGGATGGACGGGGCGAGCGCAGCCCGTAGCGGTGGCTACGGGCGAGCTCGAACCGGCCGAGCCGCGCCGCGTCAGGCGCACCATCCGCGTGTGCTCGCTAATGCGCATCAGGCCTCTAGTCGCCGTAGACGAGCGTCTCGACCGTCTCGCGGACGATCGCCTCGAGCTGGGCGCGCTCGCCGGGAGCGGCGTTCTGCAGCTCGGCGAGAAGCTCGTTCACCGCGTCCCGGCAGCCCGGGGCGAGCTCGCCCGTCCCGACCTCCTCGACCTTGCGCCGGAGCTCGTCGTTTCCGAGCTGGCGCGTCAGCCAGTGTGAGAGGAGCGTGACGAGCTGGTCGTCGGCGCGCTGGGAGTCAGGGGTCGTGGACATACGCCTCGAGGAGCACGTCGGCGCCGATCTGGCGGGTGCGCAGCCGGACGAGCGTGCGCGGGGAGGGTAGCGCAGCCGGAAACGCGGACGGCCCGGCGCCGGCGATCGTCGCGGCCGTGTACAGGAGGATCTTGTCGATGAGATCCTGCTCGAGGAAGGAGGCGGCGAGCGTCGGCCCTCCTTCGAGCAGGAGCGACTGCACACCCTCTGCGGCCAGTTGCTCGAGCTCCTCGGCGATCGCGCCCGGGCGCAGCTCGAGGTCGAGCCCCTCGGGGAGGCTCTTCGCGAAGGCGAGCCTGCGCGGCTGGCCGCGCGGGGTCTCGACGCCGCGCGCGTCGAGGCGTGGGCGGTCGGCTCGGGCAGTCCCGCCGCCGACCGCCACGGCGTCGACCGTGGCGCGGAGCTCGTGCACCTCGCGCCTCGCCTCCTCGCCCGTCACCCACCGCTCGCCGGGGACGGCCACACGCCCGTCGAACGTGACCGCCGCCTTGTAGATCACGAACGGCCGCTTCTTCGCGACCCACGTCCGCCACGCCTCGTTCACCGCGCGCGCCTCGAACGAGTCGACGAACTCGACGTCGACCCCCTCCGCCTCGAGGTGCGCAGCGCCGCCCGCCGCTTTCGGATTCGGGTCGCGGGCGCCGTAGACGACGCGTTCGATCCCCGCGGCGAGGATCGCGTGCGTGCACGGCGGCGTCGTCCCGTGGTGGTCGCACGGCTCGAGCGACGCGTAGAGCGTCGCACCACGTGCACGGTCGCCCGCGACGTCGAGGGCGACCACCTCTGCGTGGCGGCCTCTCGCCTCGGTGGTGCCTTCGCCGACGACCTCACCGTTCGCGACGACGACCGCGCCGACGGTCGGTTTCGGATACGCCCGCTCGCGTCCGGAGCGCGCGAGCTCGATCGCTCTCGCGAGGGTCACATCAGCGCTTGTACCAGCCGCTGATAGGCGCGCGGCAGGTCTTCGCGCGAGAAGATCGACGCTCCGGCGACGAGCAGCCTCACGCCGAGCTCGTAGAGCCGCTTCGCGTTCTCGGGACCGACGCCACCGTCGACCTGGATGTATGTCTCCGCGGGAAGCGCTGCCCGCAGCCGCTCGACGCGCCCGTACGTCTCCTCACGGAACTCCTGGCCCGAGTAACCGGGGTGGATCGACATGCAGAGGACGAGGTCCGCGCTCTCGCCGACCGCAGCGGCGACCTCCTCCGGCTCCGTGCCCGGGTTGAACGCGACGCCGACCTGGAGCTCCTGCTCACGCGCCGCGCGGATCGTCGCGCCGACGTCGTCGACGGCCTCGTAGTGGAAGGTGACGCTGTCGCCGCCCGCCGCGGCGACCGGCTCGAAGTACTTCGCGGGGTTCTCGACCATCAGATGGCAGTCGATCGCGCCGCCGTAGCGATGGACGATCGGCGCGATCGACTGCAACACGATCGGGCCCATCGTGATCGGCTCGACGAAGTGGCCGTCGCCGATGTCGAAGTGGAAGACACGGCACTCGGAGCGAAGCAGCACGTCGAGTTGCTCGCCGAGAATCGCGAAGTCGGCGGCGTAGATCGAGGGCTCGAACTCGACGGTGCGAATCCATTCGCTCCACGGCATGCGGCGATGTTACGGCGTCCACCGGCGACCGCGTTCACGCGTCGCCGTCAGCGATGCAGGCGGGCAATGAAGAAGCCGCTCGTGCGGTCGCGGTCGGGCCGAGTCAGCAGGAACTCCGGCCGCTTCGGATGCGCGTACTGCGGCCATTCGCCGCCGAGCGGCTCGACCTCGAGCCCGGTGGCGTCGACGACCGCTTCGTTCTCGTCGCGGTTGAGCGTGCAGACCGAGTAGACGATCGTGCCGCCCGGCTTCGTCCGCTCGGCCGCCGCGCGGAGCAGCTCGAGCTGGAGCTCGGGAAGCGGGCGCGCTCGCCAGCGCAGGTCGGGGCGCCGCGCGAGCACGCCGAGCCCGGAGCACGGCGCGTCGACGATTGCGCGGTCGAATCCGCGCTCGTCGAGCTCTCGCACGTCGGCGTTGACGACGCGGACGTTCTCCCCCGCTTCCGCGGCGAGCGCCTTGGCGCGCCCCGGATGGAGCTCGACGGCGGTCACCTCGCCGGCGAGCATCGCCGTCTTGCCGCCGGGCGCTGCACAGGCGTCGAGTGTGCGCTCTCCGGGCTGCGAACCGACGACGAGCGCCGCGAGCTGCGAGGCCCGGGACATCGGCCGCATCGCTGATATATCGACGGTATCCACCTGATATGCGCCCGGGATATCAGTGGGTGTTCCGACCGGCTCGGCGGCCCGCACCTCGAGCGCAGGCGGCTCGTTCTGGCTTCGCAGCAGGGAAAGCGCGTCCGCCGTCCCGAAGTCCCGCTGAAATATCTCGAATATCCAGTCGGGATACGAGAGCTTCACCGGCCCCTCGGGGAGTGACCCGACGAGGCCGCGCAGGCCCTGTGCGAGCCGGCGCATGACCGCGTTCGTGAACGGCACCGCGCGTTCGCGGCGGGCGGCACGCACGAGCTCGACCGCGTCGTCGACGACGGCGTGCTCGGCCTGGTCGGTGAACGCGAGCTGGTACGCACCGAGCCGCAACGACGCGCGAACGGGAGGGTCGAGCTTTCGTACCGGCCGCTTGCCGAGCTGCTCGATCCCGAAGTCGAGCGTGCGCGTGCGCTGGACCGTGCCGTAGGCGAGCCGCTGCGCGAGCGCACGATCGCGGGCGTCCAGTCCCTGCACCGCCGAGGTCAGCGCACGATCCGCGTAGGCGTCCTCCTCGAACACGCGGCGCACGACCTCGAACGCCGCCCGGCGGGCCGGCGCGATCACCGGGCGCCGCGAAGGAACGCGTCGTAGGTCATCTGCGCGCGTCCTTCCGGCTGCACGAGCTCGGGCACGAACGTCCCGTCCTCCAGCCGCGCCTTCCAGATCGTCACGCGCCGGCCGTGCAGCGTCGCCCAGGCGCCGATGTGCGGCGAGAGCGCGCGAACGCGGCGCCAGGCATCCTCGGGGTCGCCGAGGTCGAGCTCGCGGTCGGCCGGCTGGATCTTCTCGGCGTAGGTCGCACCGTTCTCGCCCTGCGGCTCGAAGCGCGGGTCCTCGATCACGCCGTTCAGGAGCCGTACCGCGATCTCGCCGGCACGCGCGAACACCTCGCCCGAATCGAACGCGTCGAGCTCGAACGACTCCTGAGCGGCGATCGGTCCCGCGTCCAGCTCGGCGACGGTCTCGTGGATCGTCACCCCCGTCCGCGTGTCGCCAGCGAGGATCGCGCGCTCAACCGGTGCAGCGCCGCGCCAGCGTGGCAGGAGTGACGGATGCACGTTGAGGAAGAGCGACTGCGCGAGCAGCCGCGGTGGGATGTAGAGCCCGTACGCGCAGACGACGACACGATCCACCTCCGAAGGGAGCTCAGGCTTCTCGGGCTGGTGCACCGTGATCCCGAGACGCTCGGCCGTCAGCTTCGCGGGCGGCGGCGCCAGCTTGCGGCCGCGGCCCTTCGGCGCGTCCGGGCGCGTGAGCAGAAATGCGATCTCGTGCGTCTCCGCGAGGCGCTCGAGCACGTCGGCGCCGAGCGGTGCGGTGGCGGCGACGCCGATCCTCAACTAGTGCTCACCTGAGCACGGCGCGCGGCCGCAGCGTCGCGAGCGCCTCCTTGCGGCGCTCGTCGTCGGTGCGGTCGATGATCAGCACGCCGTCGAGGTGGTCGAGCTCGTGCTGGACGACGCGCGATCCGTACTCGTCGAGCTCGACCCGGACGTCCTCGCCGTTCGGATCCTTACCTTCGAGGACGACGCGAGTCGAGCGTTCAACCGGCACGCGAACGCCTTGCAGCGACAGGCAGCCTTCGTCGTCGACGGCGGTCTCGTCGGCTCGCTCCACGACAACCGGGTTCACGATCGCGCGTGGGCCTTCGTCGTCGGGCTCGAAGACGAAAAGCCGCCGGAGGACGCCGACCTGCGTCGCTGCGAGTCCGACGCCCTGCGCATCGTGCATCAGCTCGATCATGCGGTCGACGAGGCGGCGAAGGTCGTCGTCGAAGTCGGTCACCTCATGCGCCTTCAGGCGGAGCGCCGGATCGCCGTACTGACGGATCTGCGCGAGCGCGAAGCGGCGGCGGGCGTCGGCTTCCGCCTCCGCGCGGGCTTCCTCGTCTTCGTGCTCGTCTTCCTGTTCGTGTTCGTGCTCGTGCTCGTGCGCCACAGGCGGCCAGTGTAGTTAGCCCGCGGGGAATCGTTCGAGGATCCAGTCGGCGTCGAGGAGCTCGCGGCGATAGGACCGCCCGCCGACCTTCACGTAGTCGCGCGTACGGGGATCCATCGGGAGCCTCGCCTCGACCGGATACCAACGGTTGTGGCGCTCGATCAGGTCGTTCACGGCGCCGAAGTCCCAGCGTCCGGCGAGCGTGAGCCACCCTTCGGGATCGTCCCGGTGCTCTTCGTAGGCCAGGGCGAGGCGCGTGGTGTGCCCGTCGATCTCGTCGTCGATCTGCCGCAGCCGCTGCATGTAAGGGAGCGGGCCGCCGAGCGATGCCAGGTAGCGGTCGGCCTCGGCCCGGAAGCGGCGGATCCGCCGCGGCAGCGGGCGCCCCACGAGCGGGTTCAGCTCCATTTCTGCGAGGAGTCGACGACGCTCGGCCTGCGACGGGGGCGTCACGTCCCGCACCCCCCACTCGCCGATGATGTCCTCCGGCCGCCGCTTCACGCGCTCATCGTGCCCGACTCACTCGTCGAGCAGGAGGCCCATCTCGACGATGTCCCACAGATCTCCGTTCCGGCGGCGGTAGTGCTTGACACGGCGCCCCTCCTCGACGAACCCGAACTTGCGATAGAGCGCGATCGCCGGCTCGTTGTGCGGCCACACGCCGAGGCTCAGCTTGTGCATGCCGCGTGCGCGCGCATGCTCGATCGCTACCTGCATCAGCCTCGTCCCGAGGCCGCGGCCGCGCCACCCGACGGCCAGCATCATCCCGATCTCGCCGACCCCGTCCTGCTCCTCGAAGACGCTGAGGGTGCCGACCGGCTCGCCCGCCGCCTCCGCCACGAAGAACCCGTCGAGCCTGAACGTGCTCGCCCTCCGCTCGACGTCGACCGGCGCTTCCCCGCCGATCTTGTCGCCCTCGGCTGCGACCTCTGCGTAGAGCTCCGCGAGCCGCCGCCGGTCCTCCTCGCGCGCCGGCCGGATGATCACGTCGGCCATGGGCGATCCTGGCACGTCAGAGACTCTGCGGGTCGACGTCGACGACCGCGGTGAGGCCCGCGCGGCGCATGTTCGGCGCCGCCGCGGCAAGGAGGTGCGCGGCCTGCGACGCGATCCGGCGGGGCTCCTTCGTCTTCGCGACGAGCTGCGCACGGTGGCGGCCGCGCAGCCGCAGGAGGACAGCGGGGCCGAGCAGCTCGGCGCCGCGCACGCCCGCCTTCAGCTCGTCGAGCGCGCGCACGACCGGCTCGATCCCCGGGCCGGCGACGACGATTCGCACCAGGTGCGCGAACGGCGGATAGTCGAGCGCCTTGCGCCGCTCGAGCTCCTCCGTGAGGAACCGGTCGACGTCGTGACGCGCTGCATGGGCGATCGGACGTGCGTCGGGCTGGAACGTCTGCACGAGCACCCGGCCCGGCGCGTCGCGCCCGCTCCGGCCCGCGAGCTGCGTGATCAGCTGGAACGTCCGTTCCTCCGCACGGAAGTCCGGCAGCCCTAGGCCCGTGTCCGCGTCGACGACCGCCGCGAGCTCGACGCCGGCGAAGTGGTGGCCCTTCGCCACCATCTGCGTCCCGAGGAGCACCGCGCGCTCCGCCTCGGAGAACCGCTGCAGAAGCGCAGCCAGCTGCTCGGGCTTCGCGACCGCGTCGGCATCGAGGCGCACGAGCTCGAGCTCCGGCAGCTCGCGCGCGAGCTCGCGCTCGAGCTTCTGCGTCCCGGCGCCGATGCGCGCGAGGTCGGGCGAGCCGCACGTGGGACAGTTCGCGGGCGCGGCACGCGCGAAGCCGCAGTGGTGGCACTGCAGCGAGGAGTCGCCGTGCAAGACGAGCGCGACGTCGCAGTTCGGGCAGCGGATCGTCGTGCCGCACGCGCGGCAGTGCAGCGCCGGCGCGATCCCGCGCCGGTTCAGGAGCAGGATCGCCTTGCCGCGGTTCTCGCTCACGCGCCGGAGCGCGTCGAGGAGCGGCGCGGACAGCGGGTAGCCCGCCTCGCGCCGCAGATCGACGACGCGCACCGGCGGGAGCGAGGCGCCGATGCGCCCGCCGAGCGGCAGCCGCTCGAGTGCCGCCCAGCTCTCGGGCCGCGGGGTCGCCGAGCCGTACACGGCGACGGCGCCCTCGAGCGCGGCCCGCTTCGCCGCGACCGTGCGCGCGTCGTACCGCGGGTCGGAATCCTGCTTGTACGACGCGTCGTGCTCCTCGTCGACGACGATCAGGCCGAGACCGCGGATCGGCGCGAAGATCGCCGACCGCGCGCCGACGACGATCCGCGCCTCGCCGGACGCAATCCGCTCGCGCTCGTCGCGGCGCTCCGCGTCGGTCAGCGCGGAGTGCAGGATCGCGACGCGCTCGCCGAAACGCGCACGCACGCGTCCGACGGTCTGCGGAGCGAGTGCGATCTCCGGCACGAGGATGATCGCGCCGAAGCCTCGCTCGAGCATCGCGGCGCACGCCTGCAGGTAGACCTCGGTCTTCCCCGAGCCGGTCGCGCCGTACAGGAGCAGGTTGCCGGGCGGGCCGTCCACGATCCGCGCGATCGCAGCCGCCTGCTCCGGCGCGAGCGAAGCAGGTGCGGCCTCACCGGAGAGCGCCTGCCGCTCGGCGGGCGGCGCCTGCTCCTTCCGCCGCTTCGGGCTCTCCGGCGCGACGAGGGCCAGCGCGCGCGCCGGCGTCGAGCCGTAGTAGTCGGCGAGCCAGAGCGCCAGCTCGACGAGCGCCGGCGGCACCGATCCGACGACCCCGTCGACCGGCCGCGCGACGATTCCCTCGGGTGCGGCGTCGACGAGCTCCGTGACGACGCCGCGCGCACGCGCACGGCCGAACGGCACGCGCACGACCGCACCGACCTCGACCCCGTCCGGCACCTCGTACGTGAACGCGCGCGCGACCGCGCGCGCCGTCACGAGCGGCACGACCGACGCCAGAGCCATTACGCGGGTTGCTCTTCGGCGCGGGCGCGCAGGCGGAGCTTCTTGAAAGAGAGCGTGCGCGCCATCAGCCCGATCGCGATCAGCCCCATGATCACGTTCGCGACGGTGATCGCGATGTTCATGCCGACGCTGAACGCGAGCAGGAGCGTGTGCGACTCGCCGCGGCCGCGGAACAGGAACTCGGTCAGGCCCTGCTTCGTCCCGGCGCCGCCGGGCGTCGCCGGGAAGAGCGTCGCGAGCGAGTCGACGACGAGCGCCAGCAGCGCGTTGTGGATCGAAGCGTGCACGCCGAACGCCTCCAGGAAGAAGTAAAGCGACGCGACGCGAAGAAACCACGACACCGACTGCGGGGCGATCACCGAGCGAACGAAGCGCGGCCGGTCGTGCAGGATCGTGAAGCCTCGGCGCACCCGCTCCCGAAACCGCGCCACCCGCCGCCGCAGCACGAGGAAGAGGACGACGGCGGCGAAGAGGAGAGCCCCGAGGCCGATCAGCGTGTAGTGCTCGTGCCGCAGGAAGAACTTCCAGTCGACGTCGGGGATCCGCGAGTAGAGCTCGTGCGTCGGCAGCACACCGCTCGCGAGCGCCCATGCGATCACGATTCCCGCGGTGACCGAGTCGAAGAGCGTCTCGACGATCAACGTCGGCGCGAGCGTCGCGTAGCTCCCGCCGGGGATCTTCCCCTTGACGAGGTACAGCTTGACGACGTCGCCGCCGCGCGCCGGCACGATCGAGTTCACGCCGACGCCGGCGACGTATGCCCCGAGCGCGGAGCGGTACTTGAGCCGCGCGTCCGGATACGCGGCGTCGACGATCGCGCGCCACGCGCCGGCGCGGAAGAACAGCTTCAGGACGTGGCAGCCGAGCGCGTACCCGAGGAACTGCCATTTCACCGCCGCGAGATGGTGGAAGAAGACGCCGACCGCGTGCAGGAAGTGGCCCATCGAGGGCCCACGGTAGATCAGGCCCCGGCGGCCACCAGCACCCAGTCGGTGCCGTATCCGAGCAGCAGCCCGAGGAGCAGCATCCACGCAACGAGCTGCGGCATCGCGAACCGCTTGCAGACGTCGAAGAGCTGGATGACGACGTAGAGAATCGAGCCGCCCGCGGCGGCGAAGAAGAGCGTCGCGAGCGCCGGGCTCACCCACGCCTGACCGACAACGGTGCCGATGAACGTCGGCCCGCCTCCGATCAGCCCCATGAGCCCCAGGAACCTCCAGCTCGGGAGCTCCGCCTCGGCCGACATCGGTCCGACGATGCCGAAGCCCTCAGTCGTGTTGTGCAGGCCGAACCCGATGATCAGGACGAGCGCGAGGCTCAGCTCGCCGGCGGCGGCCGACTGCCCGATCGCGAGCCCTTCGCCGAAGTTGTGGAGGCCGATGCCGGTCGCGATCAGCAGGGCGAGCCGGCGCCCCGGCGTGAGCGACTCGAAGCGCGAGCGGCTCTCGAACTCGTCGACGGCGGCCGCCCCTGGGCCGACGAGCGGCGTCGCGCGCTTCCGCCGCAGCCAGCTGTCGTAGTAGACGAGGCTCAGGAAGCCGGCGCCGAAGCCGACGGCGAGCAGGGCCGCGTACCCGAAGAACGCGGCGTAGTGGCTCGCCTCGAGGTGCGACTCCACCGGCTCGACGCCGTTCGTCATCACGTCCCAGAACAGGAAGACGAGGATCCCCGTGGCGACCGCCGAGAGCGAGGCCCGCATCGCGGGCGATGCTCCGCGGAAGCGTCCCATCGGCAGGCCGACGAAGATCGTCAGGCCTGCGATCGCGCCGAGGATGAGGGTCTGGGCAGTGCTCATGCGGTCGATGTAAGGGTCACCTTACAGAAGCCCCCGCCACTACGATCGGACAATGGCGGCGAGCCACGGCATCGACGAGTACCTGGAGACGATCTACTTCCTCGCGTTTCCGATCGGCGAGTACCGCCCGGCTCCGCCGGGAACGTCGCAGACGATCGCCTCGCGCGTCGCCGAGATGCTCGGCGTCTCGCGCGCCTCCGCCGGGGAGATGCTGAAGCGGCTCGAGGGGGAAGGGCTCGTCGAGCGCGGCGAGCGCAAGGAGGCGATCCTCACCGATGCGGGTGCCGAGCGTGCACGGAAGGTGGTGCGCAAGCACCGCGTGATCGAGCGCCTGCTCACCGACTTCATGGGCTACAGCGGCGCCGAGGCGCACGTCCATGCCGACGAGCTCGGAGGGACGTTCAGCGACGAGATGATTCAGCGCATCGAGGAGAAGCTCGGCCATCCGGAGCGCTGCCCGCACGGCTGGCCGGTCGACCCGGACGTCGAGCAGGCGGAGAACCGCGAGCTCGAGCCGCTGTCGGAGCTCCCCACGGGTTCGAGCGCGACGATCGTCCGGCTCGCCGAGCACGACGGCGAGCTCCTGCACTGGTTCTACGACGAGGGGCTCGTCCCAGGCACGTTCGTCGAGCTGCGCGCGGCCGAACCGGCGGCGGGACAGTTCCGCGTCGGCGTCGGCGGGCGCGAGAAGGCGATCGGCGAGCGGGCCGCCGCCGGGCTCTTCGTCAGGCGCGGGGCTGCGACGGCCTAGTCGACGCCGGCCGGCGCCGAGAGGCCCGCAGCCGACCGGAGCGCCTCGGCCTTGTCGGTGCGCTCCCAGCTGAAGTCCTCGTCGTCGCGGCCGAAGTGGCCGTACGCCGCGGTCTTCGCGTACACGGGGCGCCGCAGGTCGAGGTCGCGCAGGATCGCCGCGGGACGCAGGTCGAAGTGCTCGTCGACGAGCGCCTCGATGCGCGGCACCTCGACGTGCTCGGTCCCGAAGGTCTCGACGAGCACCGAGAACGGGCGCGCGACGCCGATCGCGTAGGCGACCTGGATCTGGCACCGGTCGGCGAGGCCCGCCGCGACCACGTTCTTCGCGACGTACCGCGCGGCGTACGCCGCCGAGCGGTCGACCTTCGTCGGGTCCTTGCCGGAGAACGCGCCGCCGCCGTGGGGGGCCGCGCCTCCGTAGGTGTCGACGATGATCTTGCGGCCGGTGAGGCCGGTGTCGCCCATCGGGCCGCCGATCACGAACTTGCCGGTCGGGTTGACGTAGACGAAGTCCGGGTCCCCGAGGCGGTTCTCGTCGAACAGGTCGGTCGGCAGGATCGGGCGCAGGACGTGCTCGATCAGGTCGGGCTTGATGCCGGTCTCGGGGTCGAGGCCTTCGCGATGCTGCGTCGAGACGAGCACCCGCTCGATCTCGACCGGCGTCTGCCGTCCCTCGGCGTCGACCTCGTAGCGGACGGAGACCTGGGCCTTCCCGTCCGGGCGCAGGTACGGCAGGACACCGGACTTGCGCACGCCGGCGAGACGCTTCGCGATCTGGTGCGCCAGCATAATCGGCAGCGGCATCAGCTCGCGCGTCTCGTTCGTCGCGTAGCCGAACATCATCCCCTGGTCGCCCGCGCCGACCCTGTCGAGCGGATCGTCGTCGCCGGGATCGTGCTGCACCTCGTAGGCCGAGTCGACGCCCTGTGCGATGTCGGGAGACTGCTCGTCGAGGGCCACGACGACGCCGCAGGTGTCGGCGTCGAAGCCGTACTTCGCGCGCGTGTAGCCGATGTTCTTGACGGTGTCGCGCGCGAGACGCGGGATGTCGATGTATGTCTCGGTCGTCATCTCACCGGCGACGACGATGAGACCTGTGGTGATCATCGTCTCGCAGGCGACACGGCTCATCGGGTCCTTCGCGAGAGCGGCATCGAGCACCGCATCCGAGATCTGATCGGCGATCTTGTCCGGGTGACCCTCGGTCACCGATTCCGAGGTGAAGAGAAAGCTGCGCTCGGCCATGTCCGCGAGGGTACCGGAAGCTCCTTACGGCACCCGCAGATACGTCACCGTGCGGACGCCGTCGCCCGTCGCCTGCCAGTCGAGAAGCGTGCTGAGCGGCGCCAGGGCGCGCTCGAGCGCAGGAGGCACAGGCCGGTTCGCGAGCGCCGAGAGGGCGCGCGCCGCAGCCAGCGTCCGCTTCGCGTCGACGTAGAAGAAGCCGTCGTTCGCGGCGGGCAGGGCTGCCGCCTTCGCGGCGGCGCGGAAGCTCGCATTCCCGCTGAGCTTCGTGCCGCCTGCCAGTTCCGCGGCGGGGTCGGCTGCGTCCGAGAGCACGACCTGCCCGGCGATCCGGCCGTAGGTGAGCGTTACCGGCCCGAGGTCGACCGTCGCCGGGGGCTTCGGGACGGGGATGCCGGCGAGCGCACGGACGAGCGCGCGTAGCCCGAGCAGAAGCGTGCGGGACGCCGGCGCCGCCGTCGCAAAGGTGACGTCTGGCACGGGCTCGCCCGGCGCGGCGTAGAGCACGAACGGGCCGCCGGCCGCGGCGACCGGCGCGGCAATGTCGGCTCCGAGCGCGCGGGAAAGCACGTGCACCGGGGCGCTCGCGCCCGGCGGCAGCGCGCCGGACGCGCTCGAGACGGCCACGACGGCGCTCGCCGGGATCTCACCGGCGATGCTCGACGGCGGTGAGGCGGCACGTGGGGCAGGCGTGCGCACCTCGAGCTACTCGTCATGGCTGTGCGTCGTGAGTGCCGCGGTCCGCCAGGCGGCCGTGGGGCCGACGACGTATGCACGAACGAGCGCGTCGCCGGGGAGCGCCTTGCTCGCGCGGCGGTAGCGCCCGGTGTCGGCGAGGCTGCGCTTGCTGTGGCGCACCACGTCGACGAGCGCTTTCGTCCGCGCGTAGACGATCCATCCCCGAAGCTTCGCGTGCGGCTCTCCGACCCGGTCGAGCCGCTTCGAGAACGCCTTCTCGTCCACCGGCCGCGCAAAGCCGACGATGCCGCCGGCAAGCCGCGCCGTATGCCCGGCGCGCAGGTACGGGATCGCGTCGCCGGGGCTGCCGAACGTCGCGAGCAGCGTGCGTGCGCGGGCGAGCCCGTTGGGCGCGACGATGACGTAGGCCGACGCCGTCGCGGGGACGAGCTCGGCCGCGTCTGTCGCCGGCGAGCGGTGGCCGCCGCAGCCGGCGGCGAGCAAGGCGGCCAGAGCGAGCGGCGCGAGCCTGCGCACTACTCCTCCGTCGGCCGGCGGCCCATGAGGCTCTCCGCCAGCTCGTGCAGCGGCATCCCGCCGAGAACCGCGCAGACTCCGTCGGTGATCGGCAGCTCCACGCCGATCCGCCGCGAGAGGTCGCGCAGAACGGGTGCGGTGGTCAGGCCCTCGACCGCCCGGCCGATCTCCGCGCGCGCCTCGTCGGCCGTCGCTCCGCGCGCGATCAGCTCGCCGGCCCGGCGGTTGCGGCCGCTCGGGTGGAAGCACGTCACCATCAGGTCGCCCATGCCCGCGAGCCCGGCGAAGGTGTCGGCGGACGCTCCGGCTGCTTCGCCGAGCCGCGACATCTCGACGAGCCCTCGAGTGATCAGCGCCGCCTTCGCGTTGTCGCCGAGCCCGAGCCCGTCGACGCCACCCGCGGCCAGCGCGATCACGTTCTTCGCGGCGCCGCAGAGCTCGACGCCGACGACGTCGTCGTTCACGTACACGCGGAACACCGACGAGTTGATCGCGTCCTGCAGGCGCAGCGCGAGCGACTCGTCCTCGGAGGCGATCACGGTCGCACCCGGGAGCCCGGCGAGCACCTCCTCCGCCATGTTCGGCCCTGAGAGGACGGCCACGGGCCGCCCGGTGACGAGCGTCGAGAGCCGCTCCCCGCTCGCCGGGTCGAGCCCTTTCGCGAGCGAGAGGACGGGCGCACTCCCACCGACGGACCCGAGCACCTCGCGGAACGCGTGGCTCGGCACCGCGATGACGACGAGGTCTGCCTCGGCGTACGGCGCGTCGGCGATCGCCGGCCGCCGCGCCTGGAAGACATCGTGGCCGCGGTCGCGCAGCAGGTGCGAGAAGGCCGTCCCCCACGCTCCCGCGCCGACCACGACCGCGCGCACTTAGTGGCGCCTCCGGCAAGTAGCAGCACCCTCTGGCGGGCTGCAAACCGCCGCATCGCCGTGTCCTCGATCGTCCCGGTAGCTTCG
>Ga0308174_10000407_pt1 | contig 17906 bp, 14 predicted proteins | sample PhyPR2_FD_203894 | JGI IMG/M metagenome (GOLD analysis project Ga0308174, IMG submission 203894) | Soil microbial communities from UC Gill Tract Community Farm, Albany, California, United States - DLSLS.P.R2 | ecosystem: Environmental > Terrestrial > Soil > Agricultural land | place: USA... | reverse complement strand
CCACCGCCACGATCAGGATCACGCGCATCACCCAGAGGAAGCCTCCGTAGGGGAGCATCGGCTCGCCCAGGGTGCGCAGGTGCTCGGCGTAGGTGTTGTACGCGTCGTGACCCGAGAAGGCCTTGAGGTTCCCGTACATGTGCAGGAGCACGTACAGGATGAACAGGATGCCGGTCACTGCCATGAGCAGCTTCAGGGAGATGGTCGAGCGCGACGCGCGCGCTCCCTTGACCAAGGTCGTCGTCGCCACGAGGTGCCACGCTACCGCCACCGCGCGGCGCCAAGACCCGTGGGGCGTGTGACCTGCGTCCGGTTACCGGTCGGTAGCGATCCGGCGGGGAGGTGGGGTGGCGGCACGGCCGCGGGCCCGGTAGGGATTCGTCACACTCGGTGGTCACCGTCACCACGCGCTCCTACTGTTCGCAGCATGACGAACGACCGGACGCTCGAGGGTGGGCTGGACGAGCCGGAGGAGCTCGAGCCCGCGCCGGGCTCGCTCGCCCTGGCCGGTCCCGACGACGACTGGTCGGTCGCCGACTGGGAGGCCCAGGCCGCAGCGGTGCTGCGGAAGTCCCGCCGGCTCGCGGAGGACGACCCGGACGACCGCGTCTGGGACGCGCTGCGCCGCACGACGCTCGACGGCATCGCGATCACCCCGCTCGGCACGCCGGCGCTGCTCGAGTCGCTGGCCACCGCCGGCCGCCCCCTGCGCCAGGGCGACTGGGACATCCGGGCGCTCGTGGCCGGCGACCGGCCCGCGCTCGCCCACGAGGAGGCGCTCGCCGAGCTCGACGGCGGCGCGACCTCGCTCTGGGTGCGGGTGGAGGATCCCGCCGACCTGCCGGCCGTCCTCGACGGCGTGCTGCTCGACCTGGCGCCGGTCGTCCTCCAGGCGCCCGCGACGCCGGTCGCCGCGGCCGAGGCCTTCCTGGCGTACGCCGCCGGCCGCGACCTGGCGCCGGGCACCAACCTGGGCGTGGCCGGAGACGCCGACGAGGCCGACCTGCTCGCCGTGGTCGAGCTCGCCCGTCGCGCCGGCACGCTCGCCGTCGTCGTCGACGCCACCGGGGTGCACGACCGCGGCGCCTCGGACGGGCAGGAGCTCGGCCACTCGATGGCGGTCGCCGCCCGCGTGCTGCGGGTGCTCACCGGCGCCGGGATCGACCTCGAGGAGGCGGCCCGCCTGGTCGAGTTCCGGTACGCCGCCACCGACGACCAGGTCGCCACGATCGCGAAGCTCCGGGCCGCGCGCCGGCTCTGGGCCCGCGTGCTCGAGCTGTCCGACCTGCAGGCGGACGAGCCCGTCGCGCAGCGCCAGCACGTGGTCACCAGCCGGCCGATGATGAGCAAGTACGACCCCTGGGTCAACATCCTCCGCACGACCGTCGCCGCGTTCGCGGCCGGCGTGGGCGGCGCCGACAGCGTCACCGTGCTGCCGTTCGACCTCCCCCTGGGGCGGCCCGACGCGTTCGGACGCCGGATCGCCCGCAACACCTCCCACCTCCTCATCGACGAGTCCCACGTCGCCCACGTGGCCGACCCCGCCGGCGGGTCGTACGCGGTCGAGAAGCTGACCGACGACCTCGCGCACGCCGGCTGGGCGGTGCTCGGGAGGATCGAGGACGGCGACGACCTCGAGGTGGCGGTCGCGGCGGTCGCCGAGCGCCGGGAGGCGGAGGTCGCGCGCCGCACCCGGCCGATCACCGGCCTCTCGGAGTTCCCCCACCTCGCCGAGCGGCTGCCCGAGCGCGACACCGCCGGTCTGGAGGAGGCCTGGGCGGGTGTCCGGCGCTACGGGGCCGCCTTCGAGGCGCTGCGGGACGACCCGGCACCCGCGCACGTCTTCCTCGCGACGCTCGGGCCGGTCGCGACCCACACGGCACGGGCGACGTTCGCGACGAACCTGCTCGCCGCCGGTGGTGTCGGCGTCGACGTGGCGGGCGCCACCGCCGGCACCGACGACCTGGTGGCGGCGTACGACGGCCAGCCGGTCGTGTGCCTGGCCGGCGCGGACGGCACCTACGCGGAGTGGGGGGAGGCCGCGGCGCAGGCCCTCCGCGGCGCCGGCGCGACGCACGTCGTCATCGCCGGCCGGCCGGTGGAGTGGGCGGACGACTCCTGCGCGACGGGCGTGGACGCCCTGGACTTCCTGACGAGGACGAGGGAGAAGCTGGCATGAGCGTTCCGAAGAGCTTCAGCGGGCTGCCGCTGGTCCGCGACGGCGGTGTCGGGACCCCCGCCGGCGCCGGCGCCCCGGCCACCGGCGCCCCGGGCGAGCCGTGGATGTCGCCCGAGGGCATCGAGGTCAAGGGCCTCTACACCGCCGGTGACGTCGAGGGGCTCGACGCCCTGGACACGTTCCCGGGACTGAGCCCGTTCCTGCGGGGCCCCTACCCGACGATGTACACGACCCAGCCGTGGACGATCCGGCAGTACGCCGGCTTCTCGACCGCGGAGGAGTCCAACGCGTTCTACCGCCGCAACCTCGCCGCGGGCCAGAAGGGCCTCTCGGTGGCGTTCGACCTCGCGACGCACCGCGGCTACGACTCCGACCACCCGCGGGTGCGCGGCGACGTCGGCATGGCCGGCGTGGCCATCGACTCCATCTACGACGCGCGCACGCTGTTCGACGGCATCCCGCTGGACCGGATGTCGGTGTCGATGACGATGAACGGCGCGGTGCTGCCGGTCATGGCGCTCTACATCGCCGCGGCCGAGGAGCAGGGGGTGCAGCCGGAGCAGCTGGCGGGGACCATCCAGAACGACATCCTCAAGGAGTTCATGGTCCGCAACACCTACATCTACCCCCCGGCGCCGAGCATGCGGATCATCAGCGACATCTTCGCCTACACCGCCGAGCGGATGCCGCGCTTCAACTCGATCTCGATCTCCGGCTACCACATGCAGGAGGCCGGCGCGACCAACGACCTCGAGCTCGCCTACACGCTGGCCGACGGGGTGGAGTACCTCCGCGCCGGGCTGGCGGCGGGGCTCGACATCGACCGGTTCGCTCCACGGCTGTCGTTCTTCTGGGCGATCGGCATGAACTTCTTCATGGAGGTCGCCAAGATGCGGGCGGCCCGGGCCCTCTGGGCGCGGCTGGTGCGCCAGTTCGACCCGCAGAACCCGAAGTCGCTGAGCCTGCGCACCCACAGCCAGACCTCGGGCTGGTCCCTCACCGCGCAGGACGCGTTCAACAACGTCGGGCGCACCTGCATCGAGGCGATGGCCGCGACCCAGGGCCACACCCAGTCGCTGCACACCAACGCCCTCGACGAGGCGATCGCGCTGCCGACGGACTTCTCGGCGCGGATCGCCCGCAACACCCAGCTCCTGCTCCAGCAGGAGAGCGGCACCACCGGCACCATCGACCCCTGGGCCGGCTCCTACTACGTCGAGCGGCTGACCCATGACCTCGCCGAGCGGGCGTGGGCGCACATCCTCGAGACCGAGCGTGCCGGCGGCATGGCGGCCGCGATCGAGCAGGGCATCCCGAAGATGCGCATCGAGGAGGCGGCCGCCCGCACCCAGGCGCGCATCGACTCCGGAGCCCAGAAGGTCGTCGGCGTCAACACCTTCCGCCTCGCCGAGGAGGAGCCGCTCGAGGTGCTCAAGGTGGACAACGACGACGTCTACCGCCGGCAGATCGCCAAGCTCGAGCGGCTGCGCGCCGAGCGGGACGACGCGGAGCTGGGTCGGACGCTGGAGGCGCTGACGAACGCCGCCGAGCGCGGCTCGTCGCAGGGGCTCGACGGCAACCTGCTGGCGCTCGCGGTCGACGCGGCCCGGGCGAAGGCCACGGTCGGCGAGATCTCCGGCGCCCTGGAGAAGGTCTACGGCCGCCACCGGGCCGTGATCCGTACGATCAGCGGCGTGTTCAGGGACGAGTCCGCCGAGGCCGGCGACACGCTGGTCCAGCAGGTGCTCGCCGCGACCGACGAGTTCGAGGACGAGGAGGGCCGCCGGCCGCGGATCCTGATCGCGAAGATGGGCCAGGACGGCCACGACCGGGGCCAGAAGGTCGTGGTGAGCGCGTTCGCCGACATGGGCTTCGACGTCGACGTGGGGCCGCTGTTCTCGACCCCGGAGGAGGTCGCCCAGCAGGCGGTGGACGCCGACGTGCACATCGTCGGCGTCTCGTCGCTGGCCGCGGGCCACCTCACGCTGCTCCCGGCCCTCAAGCAGGCGCTGGCCGAGCAGGGTCGCGACGACATCATGATCGTCATCGGCGGGGTGATCCCGCCCGACGACGTGCCCACGCTGCGCCGGATGGGTGCGGCCGCGGTGTTCCTCCCCGGCACGGTGATCGCGGAGTCCGCGCTCGACCTGCTCGCCCGGCTGCGCGAGCAGCTCGGCCACGGCTCCTGAGGGTGACCGGGCGTGACCGGGGTGGCCGGGTGAGCGGTGTCGACGTCGGCGCGCTCGTGGCCGGCGTCCGCGAGGGGCGGCGCGCCGCCGTGTCTCGGGCGATCACGCTCGTGGAGTCGACCCGACCGCAGCACCGGGAGCTGGCCCGCGAGCTCCTGACGACGCTGGCCGCGGAGGCGCGGGACGACGCGGTGCGTGTCGGCATCTCCGGGGTGCCCGGCGTCGGGAAGTCGACGTTCATCGAGGCCCTCGGCTGCCGGCTGACGGCCGCGGGGCACCGGGTCGGCGTCCTCGCCGTCGACCCGAGCAGCGTGCGGACCGGTGGCTCGGTGCTCGGCGACAAGACCCGGATGGCGCGCCTGGCGACCGACCCGGGGGCCTACATCCGGCCCTCGCCGTCCACCGGGACGCTCGGCGGGGTCGCCCGCGCCACGGTCCAGGCCATGGCGGTGCTCGAGGCGGCGGCGTACGACGTCGTGCTCGTCGAGACCGTCGGCGTCGGCCAGTCCGAGGTGACCGTGGCCGGGATGGTGGACACGTTCCTCTTCCTGACGCTCGCCCGGACCGGTGACCAGCTGCAGGGCATCAAGAAGGGCATCCTCGAGATCGCGGACGTCATCGCGGTCAACAAGGCCGACGGCGACCGGCAGGCGGAGGCCCGGGTGGCCGCCCGCGACCTCGCCGGTGCGCTGCGGATGGTGCGCGGCCGATCGGAGTGGGCGCCTCCGGTGGTCACCTGCTCGGCGCTGGAGGACTCCGGCATCGACGACGTCTGGGACCGGGTGCTCTCCCACCGCGACCACCTCGGTGCGGAGGGGCTGGCCGCCAAGCGCGCCCACCAGCAGCTGGACTTCACCTGGGCGCTGGTCCGCGACGAGCTCGACCAGCGCCTGCGCCGCTCGGCCGGGGTGAAGGCGATCCGGGCCGAGGTGCGGGCCGCCGTGCTCGCCGGCGAGCTCCCGGCCACCGTGGCCGCGGACCGGATCCTGGCGGCGTACGACGCGGACCGAGGCCGGCCAGGGGTGCCCAGAAAGGGGTAATTTCCGCGGTCCGCCCTTACCGGCGCCGCCGTGGTCGGCCAGAGTCGACGTGCGCTCCCCGGACGCCTGCGGTACGAGGCCGGCGTCCTCCGGTCACCAGCTTGGAGGAAGCATGCGTCCATCCCGACTGCTCGCCCTCGCGTCGGCCACCGCCGTCGCCGGCGCGCTCGCAGCGCCGGCCCCGTCACCGGCGGCCCCAGCGTCCGCGCCGGCCTCCCACGTGGTCGCCCGGCACCTGCTCAGCCCGCTCACCTTCGCGGTCGCGGGCCGGACCGTCTACGTCACCCAGAACTTCGGCGGCATGCTGTCGAAGATCCGTCCGGGCCACCGCCCCATGACCTGGTACCGGTCCAAGAACGAGGTCGGCGGCGTCTCGGTGCGCCACCACCGCGTCGTCTTCACCGAGACCAAGGGAAGCGGCGAGACCAACACCAACTCGTGGCTGAAGATGGGTCACCGCCCGGGCGGGGTGCGGACGGTCGCGAACATCTTCCGCTACGAGAGGGCCCACAACCCGGACAAGAGGATCCGGTACGGCGTCCGCGGCATCCCGGCCGACTGCGCCGCCCAGTGGCCCACCGGCCAGCTCGGCCCGGCGACGTACCGCGGGCAGGTCGACTCGCACCCCTACGCCACGACCCAGACGAAGCGTCGGATCTACGTCGCGGACGCGGGCATGAACGCGGTGCTGTCGGTGACCCGCGCCGGTCACATCCGCACCATCGCGGTCACCCCGGCCGTGCGCGTCCCGATCACCTCGGACCTCGCGAGCCAGTTCGGGGTGCCGGCCTGCGCGGTCGGAATGACCTACTACGGCGAGTCGGTGCCGACCGACGTCGAGCGCGGCCCGCACGGCGGGCTGATCGTGACGACCCTCGGCGGCGGGCTCGGTGAGCAGCTGCCCCTCGGCGCGATCTACCGGATCAACCCGCGCTCCGGACACCTCAAGCGCCTGGTCGCCGGGCTGGCGACGCCGACCGGCGTGGCCGTCGACCGGCACGGCACCATGTACGTCGCCGGGCTGTTCTCCAACGAGATCTCGCGGATCAGGGCCGGGAGCCACCGGGTCCGGACCTTCGCGAAGGTCGCGCAGCCGGCCGCGACGGAGCTGAGCCGGGGACACCTCTACGCGTCGACCAACGCCCTGCCGGCGTCGAACACCGCGCCGCCGCGCGGCAAGATCGTCCGCTACGCGCGCTGACCGGTCGGCCGGGCCCCGCACCCCTGTCCGGGGCCCGCCGCCGAGCCCGGGCGGCCCGGGCGGCCCGGGCGGCCCGGGCTCGGGCGAGGACCAGCGCGAGGGTCCGGGAGCCGAGTGCTCCGTCATCATCCCTGGTGGGTGAACTACCCTCGAAGACGATGTCCGCAGCCCGCCCCGAACCCGCCCACGCGCGCCCGCTCCGAGGAGCCGACGCCGGCGCCGGCGCCGGCGACGTGCTCTCGTCCGCCGTCGGTCCGCTCGTCGACCGGTCCGTCGCCGAGCACACCGAGGAGATGATCGCCCTCCGGCGGGACCTGCACCGGCACCCCGAGCTGTCCTGGCAGGAGGTCCGCACCACCGCGCTGGTGGCCGACCGGATCGCCCGGGCCGGCTGGCGGGTCACCGAGCTGCCGCGGACCGGGTTGATCGCCGAGATCGGCGAGGACGGGCCGGTCGTGGGCCTCCGAGCCGACCTGGACGCGCTCCCGGTCGGGGACCTCACCGACGACCCCTGGGCCAGCCACGTGGAGGGCGTCACCCACGCGTGCGGCCACGACGTCCACACCACGGCGCTGGTCGGCGCCGCGCTGGCGCTCGCCGAGGTGCACCAACGAGGGCTGCTGCCCGGTCGGGTGCGGCTGCTCTTCCAGCCGGCCGAGGAGGTCATGCCCGGGGGAGCGCTGTCGCTCATCGACGAGGGCGCCCTCGACGAGGTGACCCGCGTGTTCGGCCTGCACTGCGACCCGAGCCTGGACGTCGGCCACGTCGGCCTCCGCGTCGGTCCGATCACGGGTGCCGCCGACCACCTCGACGTCGCGCTGGTGGGCTCCGGCGGCCACACGTCGCGCCCCCACCTGACCGAGGACCTCACCTTCGCGCTCGCGAAGGTGCTGACCGAGCTCCCCGCCATCCTGTCCCGCCGACTCGACCCCCGGTCCGGCGTCAGCGTGGTCTGGGGCACCGTGGAGGCCGGGTCGGCCCTCAACGTGATCCCCTCCACCGGCCGGGTCGCCGGGACGGTCCGCATGCTCGACGCGGTCGCCTGGTCCGAGGCCGAGAAGCTGGTGCCGGTCCTCGTGGAGCAGGTGGTGGCGCCGTACGGCGTGCACGCCCAGGTCGACTACCAGCGCGGCGTCCCGCCGGTCGTCAACGACGCCGCGTCCATCGCGCTGCTCGCCGGCGCCGTCGAGGCGTCGATCGGGCCCGCCGGCCACGTCCCGACCCAGCAGAGCCTCGGCGGCGAGGACTTCGGCTGGTACCTCGACCGGGTCCCGGGCGCCATGGGCCGGCTCGGCACCCGGACGCCGGGCGGACCGACCTTCGACCTCCACCAGGGCAACCTCCGCGTGGACGAGCGGGCCGTGGCCATCGGGGCGAACGTGCTGGCCCGGGTGGCGGCCGCGGCCCTCCACCAGCCCGGGGGAGAGCCCCGGATGGTCACCGACCGATAACAACTGCGCGGAATCGGCGCCGTCGTCGTCGATCGTCCGTCCCGCGGCACTAGGGTGACGGGGAATCTGCGCCGGTCGGTCCGGCGCGCAGACGAGACGAGGAGGCAACCTTGCGTCGTACGACCAAGATTGCAGCCCTGGCCGTCGTGGCGTCGCTGACGCTCGTCGGTTGTGGCAAGCACGAGGACAAGAGCGGCTCGGCCGCCAGCTCCGGGAGCGAGGACGTCTGCAAGACCGCCGACGGCAACGGTCCCAAGATCGGTCTGGCCTACGACGTGGGTGGACGCGGCGACCAGTCCTTCAACGACTCCGCCTACGTGGGCATGTCGAAGGCGGTCAAGGAGTTCGACGGCAGCTGCCTCGAGGGCGAGGCCCAGGACGGCGAGCCCGAGTCGGCCCGCGAGGACCGGCTCCGCCAGATGGCCGACCAGGGCGCGACCGCCGTCATCGGCGTCGGCTTCGCCTACAGCGACGCGGTCAACGCCGTGGCGCCCGACTACCCGAAGGTGAACTTCGGCGTCGTCGACGGCTTCGACCCCGACAAGAAGCCCAACACGAACGTCGCGTACTTCACCTTCGCGGCCAACGAGTCGTCCTTCCTCGTCGGCGTGGCCGCGGCGCTGAAGACCCAGTCCCACCAGGTCGGCTTCGTCGGCGGCGTCCACAACGACCTCATCAAGACCTTCGAGGCCGGCTACACCGCGGGTGTGCACGCGGTCGACCCGAAGATCAAGGTCGACATCGCCTACATCGAGGAGAGCGACCTCTCCGGCTTCAACGACCCGGCTGGCGGCAAGACCGCCGCGGCCGGTGAGTACGACCAGGGCGCCGACGTCGTCTACCACGCCTCCGGCGCGTCGGGCAGCGGTGTCTTCCAGGCCGCGGCCGAGGCCGGCGACGGCACGTGGGCCATCGGCGTGGACTCCGACCAGTACCTCACCGCGCCGGCGGACCAGAAGTCGCACATCCTCACCTCGGCGCTCAAGCGCGTCGACGTGGCGACCTACGACTTCATCAAGTCGGTCGACGGCGGCAAGCCCAACACCGGCTACGTCACCTACGACCTGAAGAACAACGGCGTCGGCTACTCGACCTCGGGTGGCTTCGTCGACGACATCAAGTCGAAGATCGACGACTACGCCACGAAGATCAAGAGCGGCCAGGTCAAGGTGCCGACCACGCCGTGACCACGGCCATGAGCCACTGACGCGCGGGCCCGGGAGTAGCGTTCTCCCGGGCCCGCCCGTCTGTCGTCCCGCAACGAGTTCCAGCAAGGAGGTCGCCGTGGCCGAACTGGCCGCCCGAGACGCCGACGAGGCGGTCCGGGCCCCGGAGGTGCGGCTCGCCGGCATCGGCAAGCGCTTCCCCGGCGTGGTGGCGAACCACGACGTCGACATGGTCATCACGCCCGGCACCGTGCACGCGCTGGTCGGCGAGAACGGCGCCGGCAAGTCGACGTTGATGAAGATCCTCTACGGCGTGCAGAAGCCCGACGACGGCACGATCGTCGTCGACGGCAAGGAGCGGAGCTTCCGGTCCCCGACCGACGCGATCGCCGCCGGCATCGGCATGGTCTTCCAGCACTTCATGCTGGCCGACAACCTCACCGCCCTCGAGAACGCCGTGCTCGGGGCGGAGCGGCTGCACGGGATCGGCGACCGGGCCCGGAGCGAGTTCACCGCGATCTCGCAGCGGTTCGGGTTCGACCTCGATCCCGACGTCATGGTCGAGGCGCTCGGCGTCGCGGACCGCCAGCGCCTCGAGATCCTCAAGGTCCTCTACCGCGGCGCCAGGCTGATCATCCTCGACGAGCCGACCGCGGTCCTCGTCCCGCAGGAGGTCGACGCGCTCTTCGAGAACCTCCGCGACCTGCGCAAGCACGGCCACTCCGTGCTGTTCATCAGCCACAAGCTCGACGAGGTCCTGGCGATCGCCGACGACATCACCGTCATGCGTCGCGGGACCAGCGTCGGCTCGGCCGTCCCGGGCGAGGTCACCAAGCGTCAGCTCGCCGAGATGATGGTCGGCTCCGAGCTGCCCACGCCGGAGACCTCGGAGTCCACCGTCACCGACGTCGTGCAGCTCGCGCTCCGGTCGGTCACGCTGACCGACGACGCCGGCCGCGACCTGCTCGCCGACATCAGCCTGGAGATCCACCGCGGCGAGATCCTCGGGATCGCCGGTGTCGAGGGCAACGGCCAGGCCGAGCTGGTCGAGACCGTGATGGGGATGCGCACGCCCACCAGCGGTCGGATCCTGCTCGGCGACCGTGACGTCACCGGCTGGGACACCCGGCGGCTGCGCGAGGCCGGGGTCGGCTACATCCCCGAGGACCGGCACCGCCACGGGCTGCTCCTGGACTCCCCGCTCTGGGAGAACCGCATCCTCGGTCACCAGACCCGGCGGCCCAGCACCCGCGGCCCCTGGATCGACCGCGCCGGCGCCCGGCACGACACCGAACGCATCGTCGCGGACTACGACGTCCGGACCCCCGGCATCGACACGGTCGCCCGCGCCCTGTCCGGCGGCAACCAGCAGAAGCTCATCATCGGGCGCGAGATGAGCGGCGACCCCGTGCTGCTGATCGCCTCGCACCCGACCCGCGGCGTCGACGTGGGCGCTCAGGCCGCGATCTGGGGCCACATCGAGCGGGCCCGGAGCGCGGGCCTCGCCGTGCTGCTGGTCTCCGCCGACCTCGACGAGCTGATCGGCCTGTCCGACCGGATCGAGGTCATCCTGCGCGGCCGGCTCGTCGCCGGCTTCGACCCCTCCGCCGTGACGCTCCAGGAGCTGGGCACGGCCATGACAGGAGGAGACTCATGACGTTCGTCCGTCGGGCCGGCTTCGGCCTCCTCGCCCCCGTCATCGCGGTGGTGATCGCGATGCTGGCCACCAGCATCGTGATCGTCGCCTCCGGGAGCGACTCCGGCGTCGGCGACTTCTGGCGGATCATCCTCGCCAAGCCGCCGAACCGGATCCTGGTCAACATCGTCAACCAGACGACGATGATCTACCTCGCCGCCGTGGCCGCGGCCGTCGGCTTCCGGATGAACCTGTTCAACATCGGCGTCGAGGGCCAGTACCTCCTCGCGTCGTACGTCGCCGCCACCTTCGCCGGCGCCGGGCTGCTGCCGGGACCGGTCAACGTGGTCGGGGGCCTGGTCATCGCGGTCGTCGTCGGTGCCGCGTGGGCGGGGATCGCCGGTGTCCTGCGGGTCACCCGGGGAGTCAGCGAGGTGATCGGCACGATCATGCTGAACTCGATCGCCGGGATCCTGGTCGGCTACCTCCTCGACCGTTACGGCATCCACGGCGGCAACCAGGTCCGGACCCACACCCTGTCGCAGGGCAGCCAGGTCCCGGGCTGGACGCCGTTCACCGCGGCGGACGGCGCCGTCTGGGCGCTCGACCTGCTCGCCGTCGCGGTCGGGATCGGCTTCTGGGTGCTGCTCAACCGGACCCGCTTCGGCTTCGACCTCCGCGCGACCGGCATGTCCCAGAGCGCGGCGGTCGCCAGCGGCATCAACGTCAAGCGCATGGTGCTGGTCGCCATGCTGCTGTCCGGTGGCGTCGCCGGCCTGATCTGGATGCCGGCCTTCTACGGGTCCGCCTACACCTACGGCACGACCTTCCAGGCCGGGCTCGGGTTCACCGGCATCGCGGTCGCGCTGCTCGGCCGCAACCAGCCGGTCGGCATGATCTTCGGCGCCGTGCTGTTCGCGTTCCTCACCGCGCAGTCGAACTCCCTGACGCTCCAGACCGACATCTCGGCGAGCGTCGTGCTGATCACCCAGGGCGTCGCGGTGCTCGCCGTCGTGGTGGCCTACGAGCTGGTCCGCCGCTACCGCACCCGGCTCGAGCAGCGCGCCGTCGCCCAGGTCTCGCCCGACCCGACCCGAGAGGGGGTGGCCGCGTGAGCACCTCGACGAGCGCTCCGGCCGGCTCGCGACCCAAGCCGCCGTCCGAGCGGGCCCGCCGGTACGCCGGCTTCCAACGCCGCGGCTGGATCATCGTCGTCGGCGCGATCGTGGTGGTCTCCGCCGTCCGCATCGTCACCGGCACCGACGACATCACCTCCGCGAACACCCTGCGGGCCACGATCCTCTCCGCCTGCCCGATCCTGCTGGCCGGCCTCGGAGGCCTGTGGTCGGAGCGCGCGGGCGTGGTCAACATCGGCCTCGAGGGCCAGATGCTGCTCGGCACGTGGGGCGCGGCGTACTTCACCTACTGGTACGGACCGTGGGTCGGCCTCCTCGGCGCCGCGGCGATGGGCCTGATCGGCGGGCTGCTGCACGCCATCGCGACGGTCACGTTCGGCGTCGACCACATCGTCTCCGGCGTCGCGATCAACATCATCGGGCTCGGAGCCACGCAGTTCCTCGCCGAGGCCTACTTCAGCGACCTGCAGTACGGCGGCCCGCGCCAGCTCACCGGGCTCGAGGGACTGCCGTTCGCCACGGTGCCCGGGCTCTCCGACGGGCTGAACAACCTCAACGGCCAGCACTGGTTCCTGGTCTCCGACGTCGCCGGGTTCCTGGCCGCGTTCACGACGCGGGTCTCGGTGCTGACGATCATCGTCGCCGTGCTGGTGGCGGTGACCGCGTGGCTGCTGTGGCGCACGTCCTTCGGGCTCCGGCTCCGCTCCTGCGGCGAGAGCCCGGCCGCGGCCGAGTCGCTCGGCGTCAACGTCTACCGCTACAAGTACGTCGCCGTGCTCGTGTCCGGCGCGCTGGCCGGTCTCGGCGGCGCCTTCCTCGCGCTGGTGGCGTCCAACGGGTTCACGACCAACCAGGCCGGCGGGCGCGGCTACATCGGTCTCGCCGCGATGATCTCCGGCAACTGGCGGCCGATGGGCACGGTCGGCGCCTCGGTGCTCTTCGGCTACACCGACGCGCTCCGGCTCCGCACACCCGCCGCCGTGCACGCGCTGCTGCTGCTGGTCGCGATCGGGCTGCTCGCCCTCGCCGCCTACCGGGCCTACCGCGGGGCGCGGGTCGCCGCCGTCGTCCTGGGGCTGCTCGGCATCGGGTTCCTCCTGTGGTTCCTGCTGACCGACACCGTGCCGCGGGAGTTCACCGGGATGACGCCGTACGTCGTCACGCTGCTGGTGCTGTCGCTCGCCTCGCAACGGCTCCGGATGCCAGCGGCCGACGGGCAGGTCTATCGCAAGGGCAGCGCCGGCTAGTGGGCGAGTTCGACTGGGAACCGCTGCGCGCGGCGGCGGTCGAGGCGATGGCGCACGCCTACGCGCCGTACTCCTCCTACCGCGTCGGCGCCGCCGCGCTCGTCGACGACGGGCGCACGGTCAGCGGCTGCAACGTCGAGAACGCGGCGTACGGCGTCGCCCTGTGCGCGGAGTGCGGCCTGGTCAGCCAGCTGCACCTGACCGGCGGCGGCCGGCTCACGCACTTCGTGTGCGTGGACGGGCGAGGAGAGGTCATCATGCCGTGCGGGCGTTGCCGCCAGCTGCTGTGGGAGAACGGCGGGCCGGGGCTGTCGCTGCTCACGGTCTCCGGTGTCCGGACGATGGATGAGGTGCTGCCGGATGCGTTCGGTCCCGACGACCTCGCTTGACCTGCACGACCCGGCGTTCGTGACGGACCCGTACCCGTTCTTCGCCGAGCAGCGGTCCCGGCACCCGGTGGCGTGGCACGAGCCGTCGGGGATGTATCTCACGTTCGCGCACGCGACCGTCGGCCAGGTGCAGCGGGACCGCCGGCTGGGCCGGATCTGGCAGGACAGGGAACCGCTCGCCGAGCTCGAGCCGTTCAACCTGCTCCACCGCAACCAGATGATGGAGAACGAGCCGCCGGAGCACACCCGGCTGCGGCGCCCGGTGGCCCGGGCGTTCGGCCGCGGGCACATCGAGCGGTTGCGGCCGCGGGTGCGCGAGCTGTCCGCCGAGCTGCTCGCGGACGTCGATCCGGGCGGGTTCGACGTCGTGGCCGACTACGCCGAGCCGCTCCCGGTGCTGGTGATCGCCGACCTGCTCGGCGTGCCCCGCTCGCACGCCCACGAGCTGCGGGACTGGTCTCAGGCGATCGTCCGGATGTACGAGGTGGCGCCGTCGGCCGCGACGACGGCCGCGGCGGTGCGGGCCGCCACGGAGTTCGCGGCGCTCGTCCGAGACCTGGTGGCCGAGCGGCGGGCGCGGCCGGCCGACGACCTGGTCACCGACCTGGCCGGCACCGAGCTGTCCGACGACGAGGTCGTCGCGGCGGTGGTGCTGCTGCTCAACGCCGGCCACGAGGCGTCGGTCAACGTGTTCGGCAACGGGCTCGTCGCGATGCTGCGGCGCGGGCTGCGCCCGGGCGCGGAGGTGCCGCTGACCGTGGAGGAGATGCTCCGCTTCGACTCCGCGCTGCAGCTCTTCGAGCGCACCGCCACCGAGGACGTCGAGGTCGGGACCGGCGACGACTCCGTGGTGGTGGAGCGCGGCCAGCGGATCGCGGCGCTGCTCGGCGCCGCGAACCGGGACCCGGCGGTGTTCGACGCGCCCGACGAGCTCCGGGTGGACCGCGACCCCAACCCCCACCTCGCGTTCGGCGTCGGCGTGCACTTCTGCCTCGGCGCCCCGCTGGCGCGGATGGAGCTGGCCGAGTCGGTGACCACCCTGTTCGACACCTTCCCCGACCTCCAGCTCGCCGGTGACCCGGTGAGCCGGGGGACGTTCGTGCTGAGAGGGCACCGCCACGTGCCCGTGAGAGGGACCCATGCCTGAGACCACCCCCGACGCCCACGACGCCGTCGAGGTGATCACCGCCAAGCGCGACCGGCACGCGCTGAGCGACAGCCAGATCGACTGGGCCGTGGACGCCTACACGCGGGGGGCGGTCGCCGACGAGCAGATGGCCGCGCTCGCGATGGCGATCCTGCTCAACGGCATGGACCGCCGCGAGATCGCCCGGTGGACCGCGGCGATGATCGCGTCGGGGGAGCGGATGGACTTCTCCTCGCTCTCCCGGCCGACCGCCGACAAGCACTCCACCGGCGGGGTGGGCGACAAGATCACGCTGCCGCTGGCGCCCCTGGTCGCGGCCTGCGGCGTCGCCGTCCCGCAGCTGTCCGGGCGCGGGCTGGGGCACACCGGCGGGACGCTCGACAAGCTCGAGTCGGTGCCGGGGTGGCGCGCATCGCTGTCCAACGAGGAGATGCTGGCTCAGCTGGAGTCCGTCGGGGCCGTGATCTGCGCGGCCGGCGACGGCCTGGCGCCGGCGGACAAGAAGCTCTACGCGCTGCGCGACGTCACCGGCACCGTCGAGGCCATCCCGCTGATCGCCTCCTCGATCATGTCGAAGAAGATCGCCGAGGGGACGGGGGCGCTGGTGCTCGACGTCAAGGTCGGCACGGGCGCCTTCATGAAGTCGGTCGCGGACGCCCGCGAGCTGGCCTCGACGATGGTCGCGCTCGGCCAGGACGCCGGGGTCCACACCGTCGCGCTGCTGACCGACATGGCGGTCCCGCTGGGGCGCACGGCCGGCAACGCGCTCGAGGTCACCGAGTCCGTGGAGGTGCTCGCCGGCGGCGGACCGGCCGACGTCGTCGAGCTGACGCTGGCGCTGGCCCGCGAGATGCTCGCGGGCGCCGGTGTCACCGACGTCGACCCCGCCGACCGGCTCGCGGACGGCTCCGCGATGGACGTGTGGAGGCGGATGATCCGCGCCCAGGGCGGTGACCCCGAAGCCCCCCTCCCGACCGCCCGCGAGACGCACGTCGTGACGGCCCCCGCCTCGGGCGTGCTGGACCGGCTCGACGCGATGGCCGTCGGGCTGGCCGCGTGGCGCCTCGGCGCCGGCCGGGCCCGCAAGGAGGACCCGGTCCAGGCCGGGGCCGGTGTCGAGTGGCACGCCCGCCCCGGGGACCGGCTGACCGAGGGGCAGCCGCTGTTCACGCTCCACAGCGACGACGAGCACCGCTTCGGCCGGGCGCTGGAGTCCCTCGACGGCGGCTGGTCCATCGGCGCGTCGTACGAACCCGGCCCCCTGGTCATCGACCGGATCGCGTAGCCGGAACGCCGAGTCGGCGTGACTTGTACGCGTGGGGGCGCCGAGTCGGCGTGACTTGTACGCGTGGGGGCGCCGAGCCGGCGTGACTTGTACGCCGGAGCGCGGGCTCAGGGCAGCAGCAGGACCACCGTCTCGGCCACGCAGGCCGGCTTGGCCGCGCCGTCGATCTCGATGGTGTACCGGATGATCATCTGCTTGCCCGACGGCAGGTCGGTCACCTCGCCGAGCGCGACGTGCGCCCGGAGGCGCTGGCCGACCTTCACCGGGCTCGGGAACCGCACCTTGTTGACGCCGTAGTTCAACCGCGCCCCCGGCGTCTCGAGCGAGAACACCTGGCTGCCGAAGTACGGCAGCAGCGACAGCGTCAGGTAGCCGTGCGCGATGGTGCCGCCGAACGGCCCGGCCGCCGCCCGCTCCTCGTCGACGTGGATCCACTGGTGGTCGTTCGTGGCGTCGGCGAACAGCTTCACGCGCTCCTGGTCGATGGTCAGCCAGTCGGACGTGCCGAGGTCCTCGCCGCCGGCGGCGGCGACCTCGTCGAGGGTGCGGAAGACGCGCATGGGTGGGCTCCGGGGCGGTGAGGGTCTGACAGGATCTCGCCATGACGGCGATCGAGCAGGAACCTACAGTCCCCACCGAGGAGCAGGTCCGCCGGGCGCCGAAGGTCCTCCTGCACGACCACCTCGACGGGGGGCTGCGGCCGCAGACGGTCCTCGAGCTGGCCGGTGAGGTGGGCCACCGCCTGCCCGACGTGGGCGGCGAGCTCTCGGCGGAGTCGCTCGGCCGGTGGTTCGCCGAGGCGGCCGACTCCGGCTCGCTCGAGCGTTACCTGGAGACCTTCGACCACACGGTCGCCGTGATGCAGACCGCACCCGCCCTCACCCGGGTGGCCCGCGAGTGCGTCGAGGACCTGGCGGCCGACGGTGTCGTGTACGCCGAGGTGCGCTACGCCCCCGAGCAGCACGTCTCGCAGGGCCTGTCCCTCGACGAGGTGGTCGCGGCGGTGCAGGAGGGCTTCGACCAGGCGGTCGCCGCGGCCGAGGGACGGATCGTCGTCCGGCAGCTGCTCACCGCGATGCGCCACCAGGCCCGGTCGATGGAGATCGCGGAGCTGGCGGTGGCCTGGCGCGACCGCGGGGTGGCGGGGTTCGACATCGCCGGCGCGGAGGCGGGTTACCCGCCGACCCGGCACCTCGACGCGTTCGAGTACCTCCAGCGGGAGAACGCCCACTTCACCATCCACGCCGGTGAGGCGTTCGGGCTGCCGTCGATCTGGCAGGCCATCCAGTGGTGCGGGGCCGACCGCCTCGGCCACGGCGTCCGCATCATCGACGACATCACCGTGCGCGAGGACGGCTCCGTCGAGCTCGGCCGGCTGGCGGCGTACGTCCGCGACAAGCGCATCCCACTCGAGATGTGTCCCTGGTCCAACGTGCAGACCGGCGCCGCCGCGTCGATCGCCGACCACCCGATCGGGCTGCTGACCCGGCTCCGGTTCCGCGTCACCATCAACACCGACAACCGGCTGATGAGCGGCACGTCGATGACCCACGAGATGACCTCGCTCGTGGAGGCGTTCGGCTACGGGCTGCGCGACCTCGAGTGGTTCACCCTCAACGCGATGAAGTCGGCGTTCCTGCCGTTCGACGAGCGGCTGGCGATCATCACCGACGTCGTGAAGCCGGGGTACGCCGCGCTGCGGGCCGAGCTCGACGAGGCCTGAGCTGCGTCCGCGGAGCCGGTCCCGAGCCCGTACCACTCGCGCCGACTCGGCCCGTTCCGGCGTACCACTCGCGCCGACTCGGCCCGTTCCGGCGTACCACTCGCGCCGACTCGGCGG
>Ga0308174_10000406_pt1 | contig 17959 bp, 15 predicted proteins | sample PhyPR2_FD_203894 | JGI IMG/M metagenome (GOLD analysis project Ga0308174, IMG submission 203894) | Soil microbial communities from UC Gill Tract Community Farm, Albany, California, United States - DLSLS.P.R2 | ecosystem: Environmental > Terrestrial > Soil > Agricultural land | place: USA... | reverse complement strand
CGGCCGCGTCGTTCTCCTCCTGCGTGCGGCCCGGTCCGAACTCCGAGAGGAAGCCGTAGCGGGGCCGGGTCACCGGTGAGGGGAGCACGTCGAACGCCGTGCGTGCGCCGTGGGTGTCGTCCACGGGCTCCAACCGCACCGCGTATCCGCCGAGCGGGAACGGTCCCAGGACGAGGAGCTCGCGGGGCTCGACCTCCTCGTCGTGCACGACCTCGCCGAGCCGCGTGACGACCAGCCGCGAGGGGCTGCGGGACCCGGTCCACTCCAGGACGACGCCCTCGCCGGGGCGGTAGACCGACCGGGTCGGGACCAGGTCGGCGTGGGTCACCGGGCCACCGTCCGGCGGTGGACCCGGGCCTCCCAGGCGGCAAGCTCCGGCCCGGAGGAGCCCGCGACGTTGCCGAGCAGCAGCTCGGTCCCCAGCCACTCCTGCCAGTCGGGCAGGCCGGGGCGGACCGGCTCGCCGGAGAAGTTGGCGACGGTCAGCAGCTCGACGTCGTCGAGGCGGCGGGTGAAGGCGTAGACGACCGGGTCATCCGGCAGCAGCATCGTGAAGTCGCCGTGGGCGACCGCCGGGACCGTGCGCCGCAGCTCGATCAGCCGGCGGTAGTGGTGGAAGACCGAGTCGGGGTCGGCCACGGCGGCCTCGGCGTTGACCTCGACGTGGTCGGGGTTGACCGCGATCCACGGCGTACCGCTCGTGAAGCCGGCGTGGGTCGAGGCGTCCCACTGCATGGGGGTGCGTGCGTTGTCGCGCCCCATCGTGCGCAGCGCGTCGAGCACCTCGGCCGGCTGGGCGCCGAGCTCGACCGCGTGCCGGTAGTGGTTGACCGACTCGATGTCGCGGAAGTCCTCGATCGCGGCGAACGGAGCGTTGACCATGCCGAGCTCCTCGCCCTGGTAGACGTACGGCGTTCCGCGGTGCAGGTGCAGCACCGTGCCGAGCAGCTTGGCCGAGCGGACCCGGTGCTCGCCGTCGTCACCGAAGCGCGACACCGCGCGCGGCTGGTCGTGGTTGTTCCAGTAGAGGCTGTTCCAGCCGCTCTCGGCGAGGCCCTCCTGCCAGCGGCCGAGGGAGTGCTTGAGCGCGGTGAGCTCGAGCGGACGGAGGTCCCACTTGCCGTCGCCCTGGTCGAGGGAGACGTGCTCGAACTGGAAGACCATGTCCACCTCGTGCCGGGCCGGGTCGGTGAACATCCTGGCCTGCTCGACGGTCACGCCCGGCATCTCGCCCACCGTCAGCAGCGTCGACTCGTGGCCCGCGACGACCTCCGCGTGCATCTCGGCGAGGAACTCGTGGATCCGTGGACCGCACAGGTAGAACGGCCCGCCGTCGCCGTGGACCGCGCCCGGGGACACGACTCCGTCCCGGAGGGGGAGCTCCTTGGAGATCATGTTGATGACGTCCATCCGGAAGCCGTCGACGCCGCGGTCGAGCCACCAGCGCATCATCCGGTGGACCGTCTTCCGGACCTCGGGGTTCTCCCAGTTCAGGTCCGGCTGCTTGCGGCTGAACAGGTGCAGGAAGTACTCGCCCGACGCCTCGTCGTACTCCCAGGCAGGTCCGGAGAAGAAGGAGCCCCAGTTGGTGGGCTCGCTGCCGGGCTCGCCGGGGACGGTGCCGGGTCTGGCCGGTCGCCACCAGTACCAGTCGCGCCTGGGGTTGTCGGTCGACGACCGCGACTCCACGAACCACGGGTGCTCGTCGGAGGTGTGGTTGACCACCAGGTCCATCACCACCTTGATGCCGCGTGCGTGCGCCTGGGCGATCAGCTCGTCGAGGTCGGCGAGGGTGCCGAAGAGCGGGTCGACGCCCTGGTAGTCGCTGATGTCGTAGCCGTTGTCGTCCTGGGGCGAGGGGTAGATCGGGCTCAGCCACAGGACATCGATGCCGAGCCGGTGCAGGTAGTCCAGCCGGGAGGTGATCCCGCGGAGGTCGCCGATGCCGTCACCGTCGGAGTCGGCGAAGCTGCGCGGGTAGACCTGGTAGACCACCGAGGTCGTCCACCAGGCGGGTTCGGGCTGTGTCACGCCGATCATCCCTTCAGGGCGCCGGCCGCCAGGCCGGAGACGAAGAAGCGCTGGAAGACGACGAACACCGCGATGACGGGGATGACCGCGATCGTGGAGGCGGCGAACACCAGACCCCACGAGGTGCCGTGCTGGCCCTGGAAGAGCTGGATGGCCATCGGGAGCGTCCGGTTGTCCTTGGAGTCGATGATGGTCACGGCCCAGACGAACTCGTCCCAGGAGCCGAGGAAGGTGAAGATCGCGGCGGTGGCCAGCGCCGGGCGGGCCAGCGGGAGCATCAGGTGCCGGTAGATGTGCCACCGGTTCGCGCCGTCGATGAGCATGGCGTCGTCGAGCTCGCGGGGGATGCCGGCGAAGAAGCCGCGGAGCAGGAACGTCGTGAAGGCCAGCTGGCCGGCCACGTAGAAGAGCACCAGCCCGGTGCGCGTGTCCAGCACGCCGAGGTCGCGCGCCACGAAGTACTGCGGGATGAGCAGCATCATCCCCGGGATCATCAGCGTCGCGATCATCGCGTAGAACATCGCCTTCTTGCCCACGAACTCGAACCGTGCGAAGGCGTAGGCCATCATCGAGCCGAGCAGCAGCACCAGCAGGACCGTGGCCAGGCTGACCATGGCGCTGTTGAGGAAGTAGTGCGCGAACCCGTTGGAGGTCCAGGCCTTCACGTAGTTGGCCACCGTCGGGTGGTCCGGCACCAGGCTCGGCGTGAGCACGTAGCTCTGGCCCTTGAACGAGGTCGCGATCATCATCGCGAAGGGCAGCACCATCACGGCGGCGCCGAGCAGCAGGACGACGAAGCGAGCGCTCGTGCCGGCGCTGGTGCCGGAGCCGGTCCGGCGTCGGGACGGTCGGTTCACGAGGCCTCCTCGTCGTACCGGAACAGCCGCATCTGGGCGAAGCTGAGGGCGAAGATGATGATCGCGAGAAGGTAGGCGATCGCGGAGCCGTAGCTGAACTCGAGGAAGTCGAACGCCTGCTTGTACATGTAGGTGAGCACCACCTGGGTGTCGTCGCCGGGACCGCCGCCGGTCATGACGTAGACCGAGATGAAGACGTTGAAGCCGCCGATGACCAGCATGACGGTCACGAACGCTACGACGGGCCGCAGCTGGGGGAGGGTGACCGAGAAGAAGCGGCGCACCGCACCCGCGCCGTCGACGCTGGCTGCGTCGAGCAGGTCCTTGGGGACGGCCTGCAGGGCCGCGAGGAAGATCAGCATCGACCACCCTGCGCCCTTCCAGATCCCGAGCAGGCTGAGCACCGCCATCGCCGGCCAGCGGCTGCCGAGCCAGTTGATGGGCTCCGAGCCGAGTCCGAGCCCGTCGTGCAGCACGTGGTTGACCAGTCCGCTGCTGGTGGCGAAGAGGTACTCGAAGACGAGCGACACCACGACCCAGCTGGTCACCACGGGAAGGTAGTAGAGCACCCGGAAGGCGACCTTGCCCGCGATGGCCTTGTTCAGCAGCAGGGCCAGCCCCAGGCCGACCGCGATCTGGGTCGGCACGGTCGCCACCATGTAGGCGCCGGTGTTGACCAGGCTCCTCCAGAAGACCGGGTCGTGCACGGCCCGGTCGTAGTGCTCCAGCCCCACGAACGGGCTGGGAAGCGCGGGGTTGAACTGCCAGTCCAGCAGGCTCATCCGGGCCGCCTGCACGATCGGCCACAGGACCAGGCCCACGAAGAGCACCATGCCGGGCAGCAGGAACAGGTACGGCGTGAGCCGGGACCCGTACCGGGCCCCGCCTGTCGGCGCGGGACCCGGTCGGCGAGTGCCCCGGAGGCCCGCCCCCGCGCGGGGGACGCGGGGGCGGGCGGTGCGGGTGCTGTCGCTGGTCGGCGCGGCGGTGTCGGTCATCGGCTCGGTCACGGGTCGGGGTCGCTCAGGAGCTCGCGAGGATGCCGTCGATCTGCTTCGCGGCGCTGTCCAGGGCGTCCTGGACGCTGGTGTCGCCGGTGAACGCCTTCTGCACCTCGGTGCGCAGGATCGCCTCGATCTTCGGGTACTCCGGGTGCGGCGGGCGGGGCCGGGCGGTCTCGAGCTGCTTGGCGAAGATCCCGTAGTAGGGCTTGATGTCGGTCAGCTCCGAGCCCATCCCCGAGAGCACCGGCATCTGGCCGACCTCGGCCATGTCCTTCTGCGCCTCGTCGGAGAGCAGGAACCGGACGAACTCCTCCGCGTCGCCCTTGGACGGGCAGCTGCTGGTCATCACGACGTCCTCGCCGCCGACGACCGAGATCGAGCCGCCGTCGCCGGCCGGCATCATCGCGGTCTCGAGCTTGAAGTCGGGGTTCTGGCTCTCGAAGATCGGGAACATCCAGGGCCCGTCGAGCATCGAGGCGTAGTCGCCCTTGGGCAGGCCCACGGCGGTCTCCTCGCCACCCTTGGCGCCGGTGATGATGTCGGGGATCTCGCCCTGCTTGTACATGTCGACCAGCAGCTGCACGCCGGCGACCGACTCGGGGGAGTTGAGGTAGCCGGTGGCCTTGGTCATGTCGGAGTTGGTCATCTCGCCGCCCGCCGACCAGATCCACGGCAGCAGGTTCCAGCCCGCGGTGTCGTTGTCCGCGAAGGCGTAGTCACCGGTGCCCTTGAGGCCGTCGGCCAGCTTGCGCATGTCGTCGAACGTCGCCGGCGGCTTGCTCAGCCCGGCCTTCTTCAGCGTGGCCTGGTTGTACATCAGCACCCGGGTGTTGGTGTCGAGGGGAAGCCCGTAGTTCTTGCCGTCGTACTCGGTGGTGGCCAGCGGACCGTCGTAGGTCTTCGACGCGATCTGGTCGAAGTCCGACATGTCGTCGCTGAGCGGTGCGAGCGTGCCGAGCTTGGCCAGCTCCGGCACCCAGATGATGTCGCTGCGCACCAGGCAGGGCAGCGTGCCACCGGCCGTGGCCGTCAGCAGCTTCTGGTGGAGCTGGTCGTAGGGGTAGGGCACCGACTCGACCTTGATACCCGGGTGGGACTTCTCGAAGGCGGGGATGACCTTGCCCTCGAGCGTCTTCAGCTCGGGGCTGTCGGCGCTGTAGGCGTGCCAGTACTTGATCACGGTGTTGCCGTCGGCGTCCTTGGTGGGCTCCTGGGCGCCCCCGCCGCACGCCGACAGGCCCAGGGCGACGCCCCCGAGGGCCAGCCAGCTCAACGTCTTCGAGGGTCTCATCTGCTGTTCTCCTATCTCGACGGGTGAGTGCGGCGCAGGGAACGTCGCTCGCTGGCAATAAGGTTCATCATGCAAAGAACTGGTGTCAAGGGTCACGTCCAACTAGGCTCGAATCGCGACGAGGTGCGGGCGTGAGCGCGCGGCGCTGGCCCTGATTAGCGTCAGGGTGCAACGAAGCGCGGTCGAGGGACGGGGAACGGAGACGGGTGTGACCGAGCTGGAGGAGCGGCAGCAGGCGTGGCCGACGCTGGACGGGCTGGCGCGCGACCTGTCGCTCGAGGTGCTGATCCGCGGCCCCCTGCCCCGGCGTGAGCTCGCCGCGAGGTTCGGGGTCTCGGCGGCGACGCTGACGCGGACCGTGGCGCCCCTGCTGGACAGCGGCGTCCTGATCGAGCTCGAGGAGCCGCTGGCCGGTGGCCCGGGCCGCCCGGCCCGACTCGTCGACGTTCCCGCCAGCACCCACCGCTTCGTCGGCGTGAAGCTGACCGGGGAGTGCCTGCACGGGGTGCTGACCGACCTGCGCGCCGACATCGTCGCCTCACGGACCGACGACCTGGACGACCTCGAGCCCGAGCAGGTGGCGGCCGCCATCGGGCGGCTCGTCGCAGACCTCGACGCGGGACGGGACGCGACCGCGGTCGGGGTCAGCTTCGGCGGCGTGAGCCACGACGGCCGGACCGTCTCGCGGGCGCCGTTCCTCGAGTGGCACGACGTCCCGCTGGCGCGCCTCGTGGAGGAGGCCACCGGCCTGCCGGTCATCCTCGAGAACGACCTGGTGGCGTTGGCGGGAGCCGAGCACTGGTTCGGCGAGGGACGCACGGTGCCCAGCTTCGCGGTGCTGACCGTCGGCATCGGCGTGGGCTACGGGCTCGTCGTCCACGACCGCGTCGTCACGCACCGCGACGTGGGAATCGGCCTGGTGGGGCACTACCCGCTGGATCCGCAGGGTCCGCGGTGCCCCAACGGGCACCACGGATGTGCCGAGGCGATGCTCACCACCACGGGCATCAGCTCGCAGGTCTCGGTCGCGCACCGCCGCCCCGTCGACTACGACGAGGCCCTGGCCCTGGCCCGCGAGGGCGACGCGGTGGCCCTCGAGGTCGTCACCGCCGCCGGCCGGGCACTGGGCCGGCTGATCGCGGCCGTGGCCAACCTCGCGATGCCGGACCGGATCTTCCTGTCCGGCGAGGGCATCGAGCTGGCGCGGGTGGCCTGGGGTGCGGTGCGGGAGGGGCTGCAGCGCGACCGCGACCCGGCCGCCTCCCCGGTGGACGTCGTCGTGCAGGCCTACGACTCCGACCAGTGGGCGCGCGGGGCCGCCGCGGTGGCGATCCAGCACCACGTGCTCGGCTCGGTGACAGCCGAATCCTGAGGCATGCGGCAGGCTGTGCCCATGCACTTCGTCGGCGTCGACCTCGCCTGGGGCCAACGCAAGCCCACCGGCCTCGCCGTCCTCGACGACACCGGGCGGTTGGTGCACCTCTCGGCAGCGGACAGCGACGACGAGATCGCGGCCGCGCTCGCGCCGTACGTCGAGGGCGACTGCCTGGTCGCGATCGACGCGCCGCTGATCGTGCCCAACGCCACCGGGAACCGGCCGGCGGAGGCGGCGCTCAACCGCGACTTCGCCCGGTTCGACGCCGGCGCGCACCCGTCCAACACCGGCAAGGCGGAGCTGGGCGGGCCCGGCGGCCCGCGTGGAGCGCGGCTCTGCTCGCGCCTGGGCCTGGACATGAACCCCCGCTCGGGCCGGGCCCGCCGGGCCATCGAGGTCTACCCGCACCCGGCGACCGTCGCGCTGTTCCGGCTCGGCCGCACGTTGAAGTACAAGAACAAGACCGGCCGCTCGCTGGAGGCGCTGCGCGGCGAGCTGCTCGTCCTGATGGGGCTCCTGGAGGGGCTCGCGGACGCCGACCCGGCGCTGAGCCTCGACGGCAGCTGGAAGGAGCTGGTGGTCCGCGTCGAGGACGCGACCCGCAAGAGCGAGCTGCGCGTGGTCGAGGACCAGGTCGACGCCGTGGTGTGCGCCTACGTCGGGCTGTTCGCCGCTCGCCGGCCCGAGCTCACCACGACGTACGGCGACTTCACCAGCGGCTACATCGTCACGCCCAGCCTGCCCGAGGGGCTCAGCCCGACCCCTCGGGAGCGGCGGGTCGCGGCGGTCGAGGACCCGGTGCGCGTCGCCGTCCGCGAGTACGCCGCCCAGCACTCGACGCTGCGGCAGGCCGCCGACCAGGCCGTCGCGCTGGTGCAGACGATCCTCGACGACGCCGGCATCAACTACCTGTCAGTGACCGGGCGGGCCAAGAGCGTGGCGTCGTTCGCGACCAAGGCGGCCCGCACCGTCGACGGCGAGCCGGCGTTCCCCGACCCGCTGCGCGACATCACCGACGTGATCGGGGTCCGGGTGATCACCTACGTGCACAGCGACGTCGCCGCGGTGGCCGACCTGCTGGGCGACCAGGTCGTCGTGCACGACGACCGGGACATGGGCCGCGAGACCGCGAGCCAGGGACGGTTCGGCTACGCCAGCCGGCACCTGCTGGTGGGCCTTGACGCGGCGCGGGAGAGCCAGCCGGCCTACGAGCTGCTGCGGGGCCGCAGCACCCAGGTGCAGATCCGGACTGTGCTGCAGCACGCGTGGGCGGAGTTCGAGCACGACATCCGCTACAAGGGCACCATCCCCGACGAGCACGTGCCCGACTTCGACCGGCGCTTCACGCTGGCGGCCGGGCTGCTCGAGCTCGCCGACAGGGAGTTCTCCACCATCCGCGAGCGGCTCCAGCAGGGCCTGAGCAGCACCCCGGCCGAGCCGATGGACGACGACCCGCGGATCAGCCCGCGCGAGCTCGCCGCCTTCCTCGCCGGCCAGTACGCCGACGCCGGCTGGTCGCGCACCGACCACTACGCGTGGATCTCCGGGCTGCTGCTCGAGCTCGGGATCACCTCCCTCGACGAGCTGACCGAGGTGCTGCGCACCATCGACACCGCCACCCTCAGCGAGCGGATGGGCTACCGCTATCCGCCCGGCGCGGTCCGCCGCCTCGACGACGCCCTGCTCGCGGCGTACGGCGAGCGCTACCTCGCGCTGCACGGCAACAGCCACCGCGAACCCCTGTTGCGCGCCCGGCTGCACAGGCTCGAGGGGGAGTCGTGAGCACGAAGCTCACCTCGGTCGAGGGCCAGCGAGGGTGACGTGACCGGGCTCACCTGATGCCCTGATTGGCTCTCACGCCGGGGAGGGCATGCTGGCGGTATGTCACCCCTCACCACCGGCAACGTCGGGCGGTACGCCGCGCTCGCCCGCCTCCTCGTCCGGCACGGCCGCTCCGACCTGGTCGCGGGGGCCGGCCTCGACGAGTTCACCTTCGACGAGGAGCCCCCGATGGGGGACGCGGACAAGGCCGAGGCCTTCGCCCGCGACCTCGAGCAGCTCGGACCGACCTACATCAAGCTCGGCCAGCTGCTCTCCACCCGCTTCGACCTGCTGCCGGCCGTCTACACGAGCGCGCTGGCCAGGCTCCAGGACAGTGCGGAGCCGTTCTCCTACGAGCAGGTCCAGGAGATCGTCGAGGCAGAGCTCGGCGGCCAGATCCGGCACCTGTTCGCGGACTTCGACCCCGCGCCGCTGGCGGCGGCCTCCCTCGGCCAGGTCCACCGGGCCACCCTGCCCAGCGGCCGCGAGGTCGTGGTCAAGGTCCAGCGCCCGGAGGCGCGCGAGGTCGCCCGCGAGGACATGGAGACGCTGGCGCGGCTGGCCGGCCTGGCCGACAAGCACACCGCCGCCGGGCGCCGCTTCGGCTTCGAGCAGCTGCTCGGCCAGTTCCGCCGGTCCCTGGCCGGCGAGCTGGACTACCGCCGCGAGGCGCGCAACCTGCTCAGGTTCCGCGACCTGACGAAGCACTACGACCTGATCGTGGTGCCCGAGCCGATCCTCGACCACTCCTCCTCGCGGGTGCTCACGATGGAGCGCATCGAGGGTCGCAAGGTCACCGACGTCGGCCCGCTGGGACTGCTCGACGTCGACGCGGGCCCGATGGTGGAGCAGCTGTTCAGCTGCTATCTGCGGCTGATGCTCGACCACGGCGTCCTGCACGCCGACCCGCACCCGGGCAACCTGATGCTGACCGACGACGGGCGCCTGGCGCTCCTCGACCTCGGCATGGTCGCGACGGTGCCGCCGCGCCTGCAGGACAAGGTCACCAAGCTGCTGCTCGCGATCGGGGACGGCGACGGCGAGGAGGCCGCGGCGGTGCTGGCCGGCATGGGCCACCCGCTGGAGGAGTACGACGCCGCGGCGTTCCGCGGGGAGGTCGCCCACCTGGTCTCGGAGGCGGCGTCCGCCGGAGCGGAGCAGCAGGCCGGGACGGTGCTGGTCGAGCTCAGCCGGATCTCGGGCGCCCACGGGCTGCGCCCGCCGGCGGAGATGTCGATGGTCGGCAAGGCGCTGCTGAACCTGGACCAGTCGACCCTGCACCTCGACCCCGACTTCGACCCGGCCGCGGCGATCCGGTCGAACCTGAGCGAGCTGCTCGCCAGCGGGCTCAAGGTGAGCCCGGCCGGCATCATGGCGGCCGCGATCGAGGCGAAGGAGTTCACCTCCCTGCTGCCCAAGCGCGGCAACCGGATCCTCGACTCGCTCGCCGAGGGCGAGTTCACGATGCGGGTGCGCGCGATCGACGAGGAGCAGCTCCACACGGTGATCCAGCGCGTGGCCAACCGGGTCACGCTGGGGCTCGTCATCGCGGCCACGGTGCTCGGCGCGGCCCTGATGATGCGCGTCCCCACCGACCACCGGATCCTCGGCTACCCCGCGCTCGCGATGTGCCTGTTCCTCTTCGCGGTCCTCGCCGGCGTCGCCCTCGCCGGCTGGATCGTGCTGACCGACCGCAAGGTCGCCCAGGCCGCGCGCCAGGGCGACCCGGGATCCCCCACCACCGGCGGCCGCTCCGGCTGAGGCCGCGCCGACTGAGGCCGCGCCGACTGAGAAACATGTAACGCGGTGTCCACGTCACTGGTGCGGTGCTGCGACACCGCACCAGAACCGTGGACACCGCGTTACATGCGGAGCGGTCGGCCTCAGCTCGACGCGGCCCGGAGCTTCTCGAGCAGGGGTACGGCGGCCTCGGCGAGGAACGCGTCCTGGCTCTCGTCCCCGATCTGCACCAGCGCCACGTCGGTGAAGCCGGCCTCCCAGAAGGCGCTGACCGCCTCCACGATCCGGTCCAGGTCGGGACCGCACGGGATCGACCCGGCCACGTCCTCGGGCCGCACGAACTGGGTGGCCCCGGAGAAGCCGGCCGGCGTCGGGAGGTCGGCGTTCACCTTCCAGCCGCCCGCGAACCAGCGGAACTGCTCGTGCGCCCGCTTGACCGCCGTGTCCTCGTCGGGGTCCCAGCAGATCGGGATCTGCCCGATCGCACGCGCGGACCCACCGATCCTCGGCGCCCCCGAGACGGCGTTCCACGACGAGACGAGGTCGCTCCTCGGCTCGACGGCGACCAGGTGGTCGGCCAGCGGCGCGAAGTGCTTGATCGCGCGGTCCCCGGCGACGGCCAGGGCGAGCTCGACCGGCTGGTCGGGCAGGTCCCAGATCCGCGCGGAGTCGACGTCGAAGTGCTGGCCGCGGTAGGTCGTCAGGTCGCCGGTGTGCAGCTGCCGGATGATCTCGACCGCCTCGGTGAGCATCTCCTGGCGCGTCTCCACGCTCGGCCAGCCGGCCCCCACGACGTGCTCGTTGAGGTTCTCGCCGCTGCCCAGGCCGAGCGTGAACCGGCCCTCCGACAGCAGCTGGACGGTGGCGGCCTTCTGCGCCACCACGGCGGGGTGGTAGCGGATCGTCGGGCAGGTCACGTAGGTCATCAGGCCCACGCGCGAGGTCGCCTGCGCGACGGCTCCCAGCACCGACCAGGCGTACGGCGCGTGGCCCTGCTCGGTGAGCCACGGCGAGAAGTGGTCGCTCATCACCTCGAAGTCGAAGCCGGCCTCCTCGGCGCCGGCGGCGTACCGCACCAGCTCGCGCGGCCCGCTCTGCTCGGTCATCAGGGTGTACCCGAAGCTCGTCACGGATGTCCTCCTCGCGGCCCCCTCGGGCCGGCTCGCACGGTTGGACCCCCTCCGTACCCGGCCTACCCTCGACCCATGACTCCTGCTGAGCTGCTGACCGACGCCTTCGGACGCATCGCGGAGGGTGGGGCCGCCGTCGTGGACGGCCTGGACCAGGACCAGCTGGCGCACCGGCCCGGGCCGGACGCCAACCCGATCGGCTGGCTGGTCTGGCACCTGGCCCGCGTGCAGGACGACCACGTCGCCGACGTCGCCGGGATCGAGCAGGTGTGGACCGCCCAGGGCTTCCACGAGAAGTTCGGGCTGCCGTTCGACGCCTCCGACATCGGCTACGGGCACTCCAGCGAGCAGGTCGCGCACGTGCGGGTCGACGCCGAGCGGCTCGCGGCGTACCTCGCGGCGGTGCACGAGCAGACCTGCCGGTACGTCGAGGGGCTGGCGCCCGACGACCTCGACCGGGTCGTCGACGACCGGTGGGACCCGCCGGTGACGCTCGGGGTCCGGCTGGTGAGCGTCGTCAACGACGACGGCCAGCACCTGGGCCAGGCGGCCTACGTCCGGGGACTGCTCGGGGCCTGACGGAGCTCGCCAGGGCCGGGTCCGACGGCGCTCAGGCCGCCTCGCGCACCGCGCGGCTGATCCGGTAGCGCACGAACGCCGGCGCGGCGAGGGCCGCGAGCGTCGTACCGATGACCACCAGCACACCGCCGCCCGCGGCCGCCGCGGCGGTGCCCACCATGGCCGCGCTGGCGCCGTGCACGACGTCGGCGATGCGGGGTCCGCCGGCGACGACGACGATGAAGACGCCCTGCAGGCGGCCGCGCACGGCGTCGGTGGCCGCGCTCATCAGCATGCTGGTGCGGAACGCCGCCGACGCCATGTCGGCGGCACCGCCGATCACCAGCATCGCCACGGCGGCGACCAGCATCGGGCCGGGAGACCCGTCGGCCAGCCCGACGGCGAGGCCGAACCCGGTCATCGCCACGCCCCACACCAGGATGCACACGATCACCGCCCGGCCCTGCAGGTCCACCCGCGAGACCCAGCCGGAGAAGATGCCGCCGAGCACCGCGCCGGCCGGGATGGCGGCGAAGAGCAGGGCGAAGGCGAGGCCGCCGCGGTCCGGGCCCCCGAACGCCTCGTGCGCGATCTGGGGGAAGAGCGCGCGCGGCATGCCGAAGACCATCGCGATCAGGTCGACGACGAACGACATCAGCAGCACCGGGTGGCCGCGCAGGTAGGCCAGCCCCTCGACCACCGAGCGCAGCCCGGGGGTGCCGGTGCCGGCGCCCTCGACGGGCAGCCGCGGCAGCCGCACCACCGCCGACAGGGTCGCGAACAGCGTGATGGTGTCGATCAGGTAGAGCCACGAGAAGCCGAGGACCGGGATCAGCATCCCGGCGACCAGCGGGCCGGCGATCGCCCCGGCCTGGAAGATGGTCATGTTCAGGGAGTTGGCCGCCGGCAGCAGGGGCAGCGGGAGGAGCTTGGGCAGCACCGCGCTCCGGGTGGGCTGGTTGACCGCGAAGAAGGCCTGCTGGACCGAGAAGAGACCGAGCAGCAGCCAGACGTTCGCGCCGCCCAGCGCGGCCTGCAGCCAGAAGAGCCCGCTGGTCACGATCAGGCCCGTCGTGGTCCCGATCAGCAGCGTGCGCCGGTCCATCACGTCGGCGAGCGCGCCGCCCCACAGGCCGAAGACCACCAGCGGCACGAGCCCGAACAGGCCGGTGAGCCCGACGTACGCCGAGGAGCCGGTGTCGGCGTAGATCTGCGCGGGCACCGCGACGACGGTCAGCTGGGCGCCGATGACGGTGATGATGTTCGCCAGCCACAACCGGCGGAAGTGCTCGTTCTTCAGCGGTCGCGTGTCTGCGACCAGTCCCCGGATCGTCGCTCGCACGGGTCCAGAACCTACGCCGGGCCGGCAATCTTCCCGGCAAGGACGACGAGTTCGAGATGCCCGGTCCCTGACCAGCCACCTCCTACCGTGAGGGCATGCTGCAGCGCGCGGGCTCGCCATGAGGCGCCCGGTGCGCGGGTCGTGGGCCGTTGCGGATCGGTCACCAACCGCACGTCTCCGGCGGTCCGGCCTGCGGTTCGTGACCGATCGGTGCGGTCGAGATGTCTGGACCGGGGGCGGTACGGCGCGGCCCGGCTCCCGCCGCCTCCCGATCCCTCGTGAGCCCGGTCCCGGGGCTGCACAATGCCGGGGTGACCGAGACAGGGGCCGGCGACGGCATGGACCGTGACGCGAGCAGGTCGCGAGTGGTCCGCAGACCCGTGCTCGGGGCACTGGCCACGATCGCTGCCGTCTGGCTCGCGTGGTGGGTGGCCGCCGAGGTCACCTACCGGACGGGTCACGTGGAGGGCGCCTACTTCGTGGTGTTCCTCGGCGGGCCGATCGCGATCCTCACCACGGCGGTCGTCCTGGTGGTGGCCGGCGTACGCGCGGTGATCCACCTCGTGCGTCGACGCCGCACCCCCTGACCCGGGGCGCACGCAGGCCGGAGCGGGATCAGACGGCCAGCGGCTGGTCGTCCTCGCGCGGCCCGAAGATGCACAGACCGTCGAGCGCCTCGTCCGCGACCGCGGGGGACGACCAGGCCTGCATCTGCCGCCGCGAGCGCCGCGAGAAGATCGCCCGGTAGAGCTCGTAGGCCGACACCTCGACCGCGTCGCCGGCTGCTTCGTCGCCGGCCGCCACCTCTCCAACCACCCCGTTCCCGAGGAGCACCCCCTCGCACCGCACGGTCACGCCGGCGTGGTGGAGCAACCGCGGGGCCGCGGCGTCCAGCACCGGGCGCCACAGCGACTCCGGCGGCCGGCCGTGGCCGAGGCACTCGTGCACGTCGGTGTGGTGGACGGCGACGTCCCAGACCAGGGCCGGGGACGGCTGGTCCGCGACGGACTCACAGACGGCGTCCTGCTGCAGGCGGATCTCCGAGACGAGGACCTCGATCGGCAGCCGGGCCCGTTCGCCGACGTGTCGCGACGTCCACTCCGGCCCGGGAGCCCCGTCCATCCGCCCGCTCAGCGCGTCGGCGGGGCCACCGGCGAGGTGGGCGTAGACATCGCGCACCGTCCAGGCCGGGGTCGCGGGCACGTGGGTGGCGAGCTGGTCGCCGTCGAGGTCACCGGCGAGCGCGATCAGTGCCTCGACGTTGTCCCGGTAGAGCTGGCCCCAGTCCGTCATGTCGCGAATCTAGTCCCTGCCCGGCTCCCAGCCGGGACCTCGGGAGGAGCACGCCGTAAGGCCCGTCGACCGCCGGGTCCAACGACTCTGGGGCCGGCACCGTCAGCCGCCTAGCGTCCGGGGCAGGAGGTGGACGCCCGTGTGGTTCTGGATCTTCATCGTCATCCTGCTGGTGGCCCTGGGCGCGTCGGCGCTCGTCGCCCGCCGTCGTCGGCCCTGAGGCTCGTCGGCCCTGAGGCTCGTCGGCCCTGAGGCAGGGGAGGCGCCTCCTAGTCTGGGCCGGTGACGGACGCACTGGCTCCTCTCGACCTGCCCGACGCCGACCACGCCCGTGCCTGGGTGGAGACCCGGACCCGGGAGGGCCTGGAGGCCGCGCGCACGCTGGCCGACGAGCTGCGCTCCGGGGGGCCGGCCGAGGCGCTCGCCGCGCTGCGCGTGTGGGACGAGATCAGCCTCCGGCTGGGCAACGTGATGGCGGTCGGGTCGCTGTGGGCCAACGTGCACCCCCTCGAGGAGGTGCGCACCAGCTGCGAGCAGGCCGAGGTGGAGGCCGACCGGCTCGCCACCGAGCTGCGCCAGGACCGCCGCCTGTACGACGTCCTCGCGGCCCTGGAACCGGCCGCCCTCGACCCAGCGGCCGCCCGGCTGCTCGACAAGACCCTCGAGGACTTCCGGCGGGCGGGCGTGGACCGCGACGACGCCACCCGGGCCCGGCTCACCGAGATCAACGAGCGCCTCACGACGCTCGACCAGGACTTCAGCCGCAACATCCGTGACGACGTCCGCACCGTGCGGGTCGCCCCCGAGCGGCTCGCCGGGATGCCCCGGGACTGGCTGGACGCCCACCCCGCCGGCGAGGACGGGCTGGTCGCGGTCACCACCGACTACCCCGACTCGGTGCCGGCCCGGATGTTCGTCCGCGACGCCGGGGTCCGCCGTGACGTCACGGTCGCGTTCCTCAACCGCGGCTGGGCGCAGAACGAGCCGCTGCTGACCGAGATGTTCGCGCTGCGCCACGAGCTCGCGAACCTCGTCGGCCACCCGGACTGGGCCTCCTACGACGCCGCGGTCAAGATGATCGGCACGGGACCGGCGATCCCGGAGTTCATCGACCGGATCACCGCCGCGGCCGAGGAGCCGATGCGCCGCGACCTCGCCGTTCTCCTCGAGCGCTACCGGCGCGACGTCCCCGACGCGACCGCGATCGACCAGGCCGACGCGAGCCACTACGAGGAGCTGGTGCGCAAGGAGCAGCTCGAGGTCGACGCCCAGCTGGTGCGCACCTACTTCGACGCAGCCTTGGTGCGCCAGGGCCTGCTCGACGTGACCGGCCGGCTGTTCGGGCTGCGCTGGGAGCCGGTCCCCGATGCCTCGGTCTGGCACGAGGACGTGACGGCGTACGACGTCTTCGACGCCGACGCCCCCGAGGGCCGACCCGCCCGCGGCCGGATCTACCTCGACCTGCACCCGCGCGAGGGGAAGTACAAGCACGCCGCCCAGTTCACGCTGGCCGACGGCGTCGCCGGCCGGCAGCTGTGCGAGGGCGCGCTGGTCTGCAACTTCTCGCGCGGCCTGATGGAGCACGACCACGTCGTGACGCTGTTCCACGAGTTCGGGCACCTCGTCCACCACGTGCTGGCCGGCCGGGCCGGGTGGACCCGCTTCTCCGGCGTCGCCACCGAGTGGGACTTCGTGGAGGCGCCCAGCCAGATGCTCGAGGAGTGGGCGTGGGACGCCGAGGTCCTGCGCAGCTTCGCCACCGACGCGGCCGGTGAGCCGATCCCCGCCGACCTGGTGGCGCGGATGCGCGCTGCCGACGACTTCGGGAAGGGCTACCACGCGCGCACCCAGATGTTCTACGCCGCGATGTCCTACTGGTTCCACACCGACCGACCGGCAGACCTGACTGCCCGAATGGTCGAGCTGCAGGCGGCGTACTCGCCGTTCCCGTGGATCGAGGGCACCCACATGTTCGCCGGCTTCGGCCACCTCGGCGGCTACTCCTCGGCCTACTACACCTACATGTGGTCGCTGGTGATCGCCAAGGACCTCTACAGCGCCTTCGACGCCGACCACCTGTTCGCGCCCGACGTCGCGCGCCGCTACCGCGACCTGGTGCTCGCCCCGGGCGGCAGCCGGGACGCGGCCGACCTGGTCGAGGCGTTCCTCGGCCGCCCGTACACCTTCGACGCGTACGCCGCCTGGCTCGCCCGCTGAGCGGCCCCGGCGCGACACCGGACTGGACCACTTGAACGGCCCGACCTTTCGCGTCATATTGGCGATATATCGCGAAACAATCGACGACAGTCTCAAGGAGGGCCGGTCATGGGCGGTAGGGGCATGGGGAGCGGGAACATGGGGAGCTGGGGTCCGTGGGGCGCCCAGTGGTCGGGATCGTGGCCGGGCGGACCGTGGGGTGCCCGCGGCAGCCGGCCGGGACCGCCGCCGTGGATGCAGGGTCTGTTCGGGGCGCCCCAGCAGACCCAGCGCGGCCCCAAGGTCCGTCGCGGCGACGTGCGTGCCGCGATCCTCGACGTACTGCGCACGGAGCCGATGAACGGCTACCAGGTCATGCAGCAGATCGCGGAGCGGTCCGGCGGTGCGTGGAAGCCGAGCCCGGGCTCGGTCTACCCGACCATCCAGCAGCTCGAGGACGAGGGGCTCGTCGAGGCCGCCGACGGACCCGGCCAGCGCAAGCTGAAGCCCACGACGGCCGGGTGGGCCTACATCGACGAGCACCGCGACGAGCTCACCGAGGTCTGGGCGCCGTTCGAGGCACCGCAGCGCGACGAGGAGGAGCACGGCGTCGGCTTCGCCGACCTCAAGCCCGAGATCGGACGGGTGATGGGCGCTGTGTGGCAGATCGTCACCCAGGGGTCCGACCGCCAGCGCCGCGAGGCCATCGAGATCCTCGTCGACACCCGCCGCCGGCTCTACGGGCTGCTGGCCGACGGCGACGACGCGGAGGACGGCGACGAGGGCGAGGAAGCCGCGTCATGAACGACCAGAACCTCCGGATCAGCGACGACGAGCGCGACCAGGCCGCCTCCGTGCTGGGAGAGCACTACGCGCAGGGCCGGCTGACCCCCGAGGAGCACCACGAGCGCCTCGACCGGATCTGGGCCGCCCGCACCCGCGGCGAGCTGGCCCCGGTCTTCAGCGACCTGCCCAGCCCCTACTTCGCGCGGCCCGCCCAGCGCGGGTTCGGCGCCTGGCCGGACGCTCGTACGCCGCGGCGTCGCGGCGTGCCCACGCCACTGCTGGTGCTGCTCGCCGTGCTGCTGGTGGTCACGGTGCTCACCCACCTGCCGATCATCCTGATCGGCCTGCTGGTGTGGTTCTTCGTGGTGCCCCGGATCCGGCGCCACGCCGGCGCCCGGCGCTGGTAGTACGTCGAGCTGGGCCTCGTTACGTTGCGAGTTGGGCCTCTTTCCGGAATATCGCCCATTTCGGGCCGGAAGGAGGCCCAGCTCAACGACCTCGGGCGAGCAGCTCGTCGGTCCAGGCGAAGCAGGCC
>Ga0308174_10000405_pt1 | contig 17966 bp, 17 predicted proteins | sample PhyPR2_FD_203894 | JGI IMG/M metagenome (GOLD analysis project Ga0308174, IMG submission 203894) | Soil microbial communities from UC Gill Tract Community Farm, Albany, California, United States - DLSLS.P.R2 | ecosystem: Environmental > Terrestrial > Soil > Agricultural land | place: USA... | reverse complement strand
GCGGCTCGGGGGCGCCCGCAGATCTTCGGCCGGGTCCGCCCGCAGGACGAGTTACGGGTCGTCCACGGCGATCTGCACGAGAACTTGTCGCGGTGACCGGCACGGAGACCCAGCCGCTCGCGGCTGTCGGCTTCGGCGCGGTGCGGCCGCTCATGCGCATCCGCAAGCTCCTGACCGACGGCGCCGGCTGGGGACGAGGTGTTTGCGGCAGGGTGACCAGCCGTGGGTCCCCGGGTCAACCCACGGTGTCCGGGAGCCGTTCCTCGAGGACCCGCCGGGCCTCGTCGTAGAGCATCTTGCCGTTCGCTGCTCGGGGGACCGTGCCGAACACGATCGTCCGTGGCACCTTGTACCCGGCCAGCCGGGCATGTGTGGCGGAGGTGATCCGCTTCGCCGCGTCCCCCGGTGTCTCCGTCGTCCCGCCGGCGAGTTGGACGACCGCGGCCACGCTGCTGCCGAAGCGATCGTCCGGCCGGCCCAGGACGACGCAGTCCTCCACGTCGGGCAAGGCTCGGATCACCTTCTCGACCTCTTCGGGGAAGACCTTCTCCCCGCCGGTATTGATGGTCGAGGTGCCGCGCCCGACGAGGGTGATGGTGCCGTCGTCGTTCCAGCGGCCCCAGTCACCGGTGAGGACGAACATCTGTCCGTCGACGTCGCGGAAGGCGGCGGCCGTCCGCGACGGATCTTTGCGGTAGCCGCGCGCGACCGTCGGCACCAGGAACATGCCGAGCTCCTCGTCACCCGGCAGGACGTCGGTCCCGTCCGGACGGATGATCCGCAAGCCCGGGGCGGGGGTGAACCGGTCGGTCGACGGCGTCATCCCGCGGCGCACCTGCGTCGTTCCGATCGTCGCGCCCTCCGAGGAGCCACACAGGTCCACCAGCGTCACCTGGGGGATGTGCTTGAGCAGCGCCTGCTTGACCTCCGCGCTCCACGCCACGCCGGCGGAGGTGACCGTGACCAGACTCGTGGTGTCGTACGGACGCCCCTCGGCCGCTCTCCGATCGAGCTCTTTCACCATGGGGCGGGCGAAGGCGTCGCCGACGATGGAGACCGTCCGCGGACGGGTCCGCTCCACCGTCGCGAAGAGTTCTTCCGCGTCGAAGCGCCGTGAGGTCAGCGTGACCACGCGGCCGCCGGAGGTGAGGACCGGCAGCGAGGCCATGATCAGGCCGGTGCTGTGCATCAGTGGCGAGGCCGGTAGCGCCACGGGGACCAGGCCTCGCCGGTGCAACTCCAGCGCGCGGTCGACCGCGGGGCCGTCCCAGTCGACGTCGTCCAGGCCGAGCATCTGCCGACCGAGGATCCGGGTGTTGGCGACGCTGCGGGCGATGACGTACTCGACTGCCTTCGGCAGTCCGGTCGTGCCTCCCGTGCAGGACAGGAACGAGTCCTCGGGGGAGCGCTGCACCCGCTGGGCCGGCCCGTGCGCGGCGAGCAGGTCTTCGTATCCGTGCACTCCGGCCGGGACAGGTGAGTCCGCCCCCACCTCGACCGTCAGCCGGAGGCCCGGAGTGGCGGCCACCGCACCGGCGACCTGCTGCCGCAACGACGCTGGATAGACCACTACCGCCGCGTCCAGCAGGGTGAGGAGCTGGCGCAGCTCCTCGTCGAGATACCGGTAGTTGACGTTCGCCGGAACCGCTCTGATCTTGAGAGCGGCGAAGAAGACCTCCAGGTACTCGCTGCCGTTGTAGAGGTCGACCGCCACGGTGTCGCCCGGCCGGACGCCCGCCGCCAGCATGGCGGCCGCGAAGCGAGCGGCACGCTGCTCGAAGTCGCGCCACGACGTCTCCGCCTCACCGTGCTGCAGCGCGATCTGCTCCGGCAGCGCGTCACTGATGGCTTCCCAGATGGTGGCCAGGTGCTGGTCCACTTGCCGCTCCTCGTCGATCGCCAGATTCGGACAGGGTCAGATCTTGGTGGCTCCGTGGTCGACGGTCAGCTGCGTGCCGGTGATCGTCCGGGCGTCGTCACTGGCCAGGAAGAGGACGGCGTTCGCGATGTCCTCCGGCGTGGAGATCGGCGGGTCGAACCAGTACTGACCCATCGCCGCCGCATAGGACGGGTTGTCGGCGAACATCTTCTGGTGCGCCTCGGCTCCCTCCAGCGCCATGGGGGTGCTGACACCCCACGGGTGGACCGTGTTGACGCGGATCCGGTAGGGGCCCAGTTCGATCGCGGCGGAGTTGGCGAACCCGACGACCCCGTGCTTCGCCGCCGCGTAGTGGGCCTGGCCGGGCAGCGATTTGATGCCCGCGACGGAGCTGATGCAGACGATCGACCCGCCGTTCCCCGCCTCGATCATGGCCGGCACCGTGGCGCGCAGGGTGTGGAAGACGCCGGTGAGGTTGATGTCGATCATGTCGCGCCACCGCGCGATGGGCATCTCCCAGAACCGACCCCAGTTCGACACCCCAGCGTTGGCCACGACGACGTCGAGCCGGCCCAGCGCGGCGACCCCGCGCGCGACGAGGTCCTCGAGCGCGGAGAGGTCGCGGACGTCCGCCGGCGCCCAGACGACCCGCCGACCCAGGGCCTCCACCTGCCGCACGGTCTCGGCCAGGTCCTCGGCGGTCGCGGCCGGGTAGTCGGTCTCCGTCGCCGCCGCGCAGACGTCGCTGAGGATGATGTCGGCGCCCTCCTCGGCCATGCGGACGGCGTGTGCCCGGCCCTGCCCTCGAGCCGCGCCGGTGATGAAAGCAACCTTGCTGTCGAGCTTGCCCATGACGATTGCCTCCTGGTGGACGGACCGATCCGGTCGGGATCCGGCCGGCTCGGGGACGAAAACGAAGCCGTCACCTCTGGGTCGGGGCCTCCGTGTGGCGCAGGCTTACGTGTGTGCGCAAAAAGATAGATGATTGAGGCGTCCCACGACACCCGGCCTCCTGCGACTGCGGGGACGGCTCCCCGCGGCACGTCGTTACAGGCGGCCCAATCAGTTGACAGATTTATCGGTATCGCAAAGCATGGCGTTCGTCACACGGACCGGGCGGCACCGCCGGCTCCGCGCCGTGACCTGTTCATCCCGTTCTGCTGACGCCCTCGAGCAAGGAACTCCTATGCGATTCGACGACAAGGTCATCTTCATCACGGGAGGAGGCTCGGGCCTCGGGCGGGAGTGCGCGCTCTGGTGGGCCGAGACCGGCGGCACCATCGTCGTGACCGACCTGATCGAGAAGCGGGCCACCGACGTGGCGGCCGAGATCACCGGCAAGGGCGGCACCGCCATCGGCCTGAAGGTGGACGTCACCAAGGAGGCCGAGGTCGCTGCCGGGGTCGACCAGACCGTCGAGCGCTTCGGCAGGCTCGACGTCATGTTCGCCAACGCCGGCAAGATCCAGGCCGGCTTCGGCTCGATCACGCTCGACCAGATGACCGACGAGCAGTTCGACGACGTCGTCAACGTGGTCTACAAGGGCGTCTTCTACTGCGGCAAGCACGCGGCGCGGGTCATGAAGCCGGCGCGCAAGGGCAACATCGTGGTCACGACCTCCGCCAGTGGCCTCAACGCCTACCCCGGCTGGGGCGCCTACGGCTCGGGTAAGACTGGCGCCGTTGGCCTCGTCCGCAGCATGGCCTACGAGTTCGGCAGGTACGGCATCCGCTGCAACGGCCTGGCCCCCACGCATGGCATGTCGATGAACTTCGCGCTCGACCCGGAGGCCGACGTCCTCGGCATCTCCTAAGAGGAGGCCGGGCTCGCGGAGAGCGGCGCCACGTGGGACCCGCAGACCATGTTCCCCGGCCCGCTCAAGGTCGACCGGCCGCCGTCGCTGCGGGACAACGCGGCCGTCGCGACGTTCCTGGCCTCGGACCACTCCGAGTACATGTCCGGGGTCGTCATCCCCTCCTGCGACGGCGGCAGCTTCGCGCGAACGTCCATCCCCATCCCGGAGAACTGGACCCTGGCCGACCAGGTCACCGACCCTTCCTGATTCGAGAAGACCGGCGGATCACCATGGACACGTTCGCGCTCTACAACCCGGTCGAGCTGATGGACTCGTTCGACCCGGAGGCCCCGCAGCAGGCCTACCACGACCTCGGCACGTGCCCCTTCACACGTCCGGAGGGCAACAAGGTGCTGGCGAAGCGGGCCGACATCGTGGAGTTCAACCGCCACCCCGGGGTTCGTGCCAACGACGGGGTGCACCTCCAGCTGGGCGCCAAGGAGCCGCTCATCCCGCTGATGATCGACGGCGAGGAACAGCGGACCTACCGGCGCCTGCTCGACCCGCTGTTCAGCCCCAAGGCGGTGGCCCGGCTCGAGCCCAAGGTACGGCAGCTGACCGACCAGCTCATCGACGGTTTCATCGAGGAGGGGCAGACCGAGCTCTTCAGCAGCTTCTGCCAGGCCCTGCCTACGACCGTCTTCGTCGAGCTGCTCGGGCTGCCGCAGGCCGACCTTCCGCTCTTCCTGCGGTTCAAGGATGCCGTCGTCCGGCCGGAGGGTGAGACGCGCGAGGAGCAGCTGGCCTTCTCGGAGCGGGAAGGCCAGGTCATGCGGGACTACCTGAACCGGGTCTTCGACGCGCGCGAGGCCGGCGGCGACCCCGGGGAGGACCTGATCGGCGGGTTCCTGACAGCCGAGGTCGACGGCCGCACGCTGACCCGCTCCGAGATCATCAACATCGTGTACCTGCTGGTCATCGCGGGCCTGGACACGGTCGCCGCCTCCTTGTCGTGCATGCTCGGCTGGCTGGCCCGCAACCCGGAGCAGCGGGCCGAGCTGGTCGCCGACCCGTCGTTGATGCCGTCGGCCGTCGAGGAGCTGCTGCGCTTCGAGTCCCCGGTGATGTACGGCAGCCGCTACGTCAGCGAGGACTTCGCGGTCGGTGAGTGGCAGTTCACGGCGGGCGAGTGGGTGGACGTCATGTGGGCCTCGGCGAACGTCGACCCCGAGGCGTTCGAGGATCCGCTGACGGTGGATCTGCGTCGCAAGCGCAATGCGCAGATCGTCTTCGCGACCGGCCCGCATCGCTGCCTCGGGTCCAACCTCGCCCGGATGGAGCTGGCCACCGCCCTCGACCAGTTCCACCGCCGGATCCCCGAGTACTCGATCACCGAGGGGCAGCAACCGCAGTACTACAACGTGGGGGTGCGTCTCGCCGCGTACCTGCCCGTTTCCTTCACCCCGGGGGAGAAGTCGGCATGAGTGCACCGAACGAGGAGGCCGTCGGAACCACCCAGCGGCTGGAGGTCGACTCCGATCGGTGCGCCGGTCACGGTCGCTGCTTCTCGCTGGAGCCCGATCTGTTCGACAGCGACGACGCCGGCTACTCCGTCGTCCGCCACGAGGTCGTGCCGGCCGAGCTCGTGGCGAACGCGGAGAACGCGGTGGCGAACTGCCCGGAGGCGGCGATCAGCCTGCGCTCCGTGGGCTGAGGGCCCCTCGCACGTGCAAGTCCAACCCCGTGACATCGGGGTCCCCCTCTCGAGAAGGCTCCCTTCGTGAAACCAGCACCATTCGACTATCACGCGCCCGCGACGGTCGACGACTGCGTGTCGGTGCTCGCCGAGCACGGCGACGAGGCCAAGATCCTGGCCGGCGGCCAGAGCCTGATGCCGATGCTGGCCCTCCGGCTCGCCCGTCCCGAGGTCCTGGTGGACGTCAACCGCGTGTCCGCGCTGGCCACGGTCCGTCGGGACGACGGCTCCCTCGTCGTGGGAGCGACGACCCGCCACGCCACCCTCGAGAAGGACCCGGAGATCGCTGCCGCGGTGCCGTTGCTGGCCCGCGTGGCACCGCACATCGGCCACTTCCAGATCCGCAACCGTGGCACCCTGGGTGGTTCGCTGGCGCACGCCGACCCGGCCGCCGAGCTACCTGCCGTAGTGCGGGTGCTGGACGCCGAGATCGAGGTCGCCGGACCCAACGGCACTCGCCGCATCCCGGCGGCGGACTTCTTCGAGACGGTGTTCACCACATCCCTCGAACCCGACGAGCTGGTCACGGCGGTCCACTTCCCGGTGTGGGGCGCCGGGTCCGGCTTCGCCGTCGAGGAGATGGCCCGCCGCCACGGCGACTTCGCGATCGTGGGCGCCCTGGCAGCGGTGCAGGTCCGGGACGGTCGGCTGTCGAAGGTGGCCATCGGGCTCACCGGGATGGGCAGCGTGCCCGAGCGTGCCGAGGCGGTGGAGGGCGCGCTCACCGGCGCCGCCGTCGCGGACCTGGACCTGACCGACGCAGGCGTGCAGGCGGTGACCGGCCTCGAGCCGTCGGCCGACGTGCATGCCGGCCCGGAGTACCGGAAGCGGGTCGGCGCGGCACTGGTCACCCGGGCACTCACCCACGCCATCGAGGAGGCCTCCCGTGCCTGAGGTACATGCGACCGGTCAGCTCCCCACCGTCGAGGTCGACCTCACGGTCAACGGTCACCCCCGCCGCGTGCGGGTCGAGCCCCGCAAGACGCTCACCGACACGATCCGTGAGGACCTCCGGCTCACCGGCACGCACGCGGCCTGCGAGCACGGGGTCTGCGGTTCGTGCACGATCCTCCTGGACGGCGACGCCGTCCGTTCGTGCCTTCTGCTCGGCGTCCAGGCCGAGGGGGCGCACATCACCACGGTGGAAGGTCTCGCGTCCGACGCCACAGAGCTCACGCCGGTGCAACGCGCCTTCCGAGAGTGCCATGGCCTGCAGTGCGGCTTCTGCACCCCGGGGTTCGTGATGTCGGTGACCGCGCTGCTCGAGAGCAACCCCCTGCCGACCGACGAGGAGATCCGGGCGGGGATCTCCGGGAACCTGTGCCGGTGCACGGGCTACCAGGGCATCGTGCGCGCCGTCCGGCGGGCTTCGGAGATCATCGCGGCCGAGGGCCGCGGGGAAGGGGTGTAACCGTGGTCATGATGCCGGAGGCACCCCTCTCCCATGCAGCGGCGCAGCGCCTGATCGGGCAGTCGGTCCAGCGCCGGGAGGACGCGCGGCTCATCACCGGCCGGGGACGCTACGTCGACGACGTGGTCCTTCCGGTGATGCTGCACGCGGCCTTCGTCCGCAGCCACAGCGCGCGCGGCACGATCACCCACCTCGACGTCAGCGCTGCCCGGCGACACCCCGGTGTGGTCGCCGTCTTCACTGCCGTGGAGATCAACAGCCCCAGCCACCAGTTCTGGGTGACCATGATGGGACCAGACGCCGGGTATGCGCCGGGCCGCGTGCTGGCCGACGGGGATGTCCGGTACGTGGGTGAGCCCATCGCGATCGTCGTCGCCGAATCGCGCTACGTGGCCGAGGACGCCGTGGAACTCATCGACGTGGACGTCGACCCGCTGCCGCCGGTGATGGACATGTTCACGGCCATCGAGGACAGCGAGACCCTGGTGCACCCGGAGCTGGGGACCAATGTGGCCGGGGACATGCCGGCCGACGTGCCGGGCCTCGACGACCGGCTCGCGGCGGCGCCGCACACGTTCACCGAGACCTTCCACCAGCACCGCTACGTGCAGGTCCCCATGGAGACCCGCGGGATCGTCGCCTCCTGGGACCGCATGCTCGAACACCTCGAGATCACCGTCTCGGGCCAGAGCGCCCATGAGACCCGCCTCTTCTACTCCCGCATGCTGGGCATCCCCGAGGACGCGATCCACGTCGTCATGGGCGACGTCGGCGGCTCCTTCGGACAGAAGATGTTCACCCAGCGCGAGGAGCACGCCGTCGTGATCGCTGCCCGGGCGATCGGCGACCGACCGGTGAAGTGGATCGAGGACCGGGCCGAGAACCTGATCAGCGGCGGCCATGCGCGCCAGGAGGCCATGCGGGTCACGGTCGCGGTGGACGACGAAGGTGTCCTGCTCGGTGGGCGGGCGTGGCAGCTGGAGGACGTCGGTGCGTACCCGTATCCCGGTAACGGGGCGGCGGGCGCCAGCTCCCTGGCCCTGTTCCCGGGCCCGTACCGGTGGGGCGGTCCGGGGTCGGTGGCCTATCACGCGCAGGCCGCCTTCACCAACACCTGCGGGCGCACCGCCTACCGCGGCCCCTGGATGATGGAGACCACCGGCCGCGAGCAGATGATGGACGTCGTCGCGCAGAAGCTGGGCATCGATCCGCTGGAGATCCGCCGGCGGAACATCGTGTCGCGGGACGAGATGCCGTTCACCTCGCCCATGCAGTTGCAGTTCGAGACGATCAGCCCGGCCGAGACCCTGGAGCAGGCCGCCCAGATGATCGGCTACAACGCCTTCCGCGAGGAGCAGGAGCGGCTGCGGGCCGAGGGCCGGTTGGTCGGCATCGGGCTGTCGAGCTATGTCGAGCCGCAGTTCGGGTTCGGCATCCTGGCGACCGAGGCCGCCACGATCCGCATCGAGCCGAGCGGCAAGGTCAACGTCTACACCAGTACCGGGAACCACGGGCAGAGCCTGGAGACCACGATCGCCCAGGTGATCGCGGACGAGTTGGGCGTCCCTTTCGACGACGTCCGCATCATCCAGAACGACACTGCCCGGACGCCCTACGGCGCCGGCACCGGGGGCAGCCGGTCCGCCGCGATCGCCAGCGGCGCGGCGCACGCGGCCGCGTCGTCCATGCGGGAGAAGGTGCTGCAGATCGGGGCCCATCTACTGGAGGCCTCGGTCGAGGACGTCGAGATGCACCACGGCGTGGTCTCGGTCAGGGGCGTGCCCGGGGCCGAGGTCCCGCTGGGCAACATCGCTGCGGTCGCGTACCTCAACACCGACGCGCTGCCGCCCGGGGTCAGTCCCGGACTCGAGGTGTCGGAGCGGTACAAGGCGCCGTCCTTCATGTTCTCCAACGCCACCCACGCCGTGACGGTCGAGGTCGACCGGGTGACCGGGCGGGTCCAGATCCTGCGCTACGTGGTCTCCGAGGACTGCGGGAACATGATCAACCCGATGGTGGTCGAGGGCCAGATCGTCGGGGGCATCGCCCAGGCGGTGGGCGGCGTCTTCTACGAGCACATGGTCTACGACGAGGACGGCAACCCGACCACCACGACCTTCCTGGACTACCTGGTCCCGACGGCCGCGGAGATCCCGGACGTCGAACTCGGCCACGTGGTGACGCCGTCCAACACGCCGGGTGGGTACAAGGGCCTGGGTGAGGGCGGCGCGATCTGCGCCCCCGCCGCACTGCTCAACGCCGTTCGCGACGCGCTGGCACCGCTGGGTGTCTCGGTGACCGAGCAGCCGCTCTCGCCCGACCGCGTGCTGCAGTTGATCGTCGATGCCACGGGGGAGTAGTCCAGCGGCCGGGCGGGCCGGGATACCTGACTGAGCAACACCTCCGAGAGGAGCCTCTGCGTGATCGACACCGCTGACCGCCTCGCCATCCATGAGCTTCTGGGGCTCTACGGCCACGTGATCGACGAACGCCGCTGGTCGGACATGGCACTGGTCTTCACCGACGACGTCGTCTACGACGCGACCGACTTCGGGCACGGGATCACCCGCTCGCTGGACGCGCTGCGCGCCCACTGGACGGGGGACGAGTCCATCCACCCCCTGGCCCACCATGCGACGAACATCGTGGTGACAGAGGACCCGGACGGCGTCGTCCGCGTGTTGTCCAAGGGCATCGGCGTCGGTCGCAGGGGGCGCGTCGGCAGCGCCGTCTACCGCGACGTCGTGGTCCGGACCGAGGCCGGGTGGCGGCTCGCCGCCCGCCGAGCCGAGCTCCGCCGGGCGACGGGGCAGGAGTGACGTCGATGACCCGACTCGGTGACTGGGCGCCCTCCTCGTTGGAGGAACGGCTCGACCGGATGGAGTCGCTGGCGATGATCCGGCAGCTGCCCTACCGCTACGCGCTCGGCCTGGACTCCCGCGACCTCGCCTCACTGGCCGCGTTGTTCGTGCCGGACGTCCGGGTGGGGAAGCAGGAGGTGGGGCGGGACGCGTTGCAGCGCTGGTTCACCCGGGCCATGCAGCTGCCGAGGACCTCGGTGCATTTCATCGGCAACCACATCATCGATTTCGACGACGCCGACCGCGCTCGCGGGGTCGTCTACTGCCGCGACGAACTCGAGCGGCCGGAGACCGGCGAGTGGGAGGTCGGGATGCTCCAGTACTGGGACTCCTACGCCCGGGTCGACGGCGAGTGGTGCTTCGAGCGCCGCAGATTCCACCGGTGGTACCTCGTCGATGCGTTGACCCGCCCGGCGCACGGCGCGGGAGTCGACGACGGCAGCGATCCCTTGCCCGCCCGCCAGCTGCCGGAGGCGTTCCCCAGCTGGCACGAGTTCTGGGCGCAGGCGGCGGAGTCGACCGCGGCAACGGTTCGCGGTCCAGAGGGAGAGGGAGATCAGCCGTGACCGAGGTCAAGACCCAGCGGCGGGGACGGGCCATCGCGATGACCCGCGAGGAGGTCGACGCGTTCCTCGCGGGGGAGCGCACCTGCCGGGTCGCCACCGTCGGGTCCGACGGCGAGCCACACGTCGCACCGCTGTGGTTCGTCTGGGACGGTGAGCACGTCTGGCTGAACTCGCTGGTCCGCAGCCAGCGCTGGACCGACCTCCAGCGGGACCCCCGGGTGTCTCTCGTCGTCGACGCGGGCGTGGAGTTCGCCGACCTGCGCGGCGTCGAGGTGTCCGGCACCGCTCGGGTGGTGGGGGAGGTGCCGCGAACAGGACCGGGGCCTGACGTCGCGGAGGTCGAGCGAGCCTTCGCGGGCAAGTACGCCCCGAACGGGGAGTTCGCCGTCGACGGCCGGCACGCCTGGTTGCGGATCGACGTCGAGAAGCTCGTCAGCTGGGATTTCCGGAAGGCCGCGACGAAGGGGTGACCTGACGGTGAGCCGCTACCCGTCCGAGTGGGAGGCCGACGTCCTGCTGGCCGACGGCGGGGTCGTGCACCTGCGCCCGGTCCGTCCGGACGACGAGGCGGCCGTCCGCTCGATGCACGGGCGGCTGTCGGCAGAGACCGTCGAGAACAGGTTCTTCGAGGCGACCGCACGGAGCCTGGACCGCGACCTGGACACCGTCCTGGCCGCCGATCACGACCGGCTGGTCGTGCTGGTGGCCACGCTGGGCGAGCAGGTCATCGGGGACGCGTATTACCGCCGGTCCGGCGACCGCGACGACGGGCGAGGTCGCGTTCCTGATCGAGGACGAACAGCAGGGGCGCGGTCTGGGCTCGATCGTGCTCGAGCACCTGGCCGCCATCGCCAGGGAGGCGGGCGTCCGGCGGTTCACGGCCGACGTGCGCCCCGGCAACAGGTCGATGATCGGCGTCTTCCGGGAGGCGGGCTTCGACGTCGAGGCCGAATTCGAGGGCGGCTCGGTCCGGCTGCGCATGAGCCTGACCCCGACGCCTCGCTCGCGCGAGGTGCTGCGCGCCCGCGAGCACACGGCCCAGGCCCGCTCGGTCGCCCGGATGCTCGCTCCTCGGTCGGTCGCGGTCATCGGCGCCAGCCGGCAGCCCGGCACCACAGGGCACGAGATCCTCCGCAGGATCGTCGCCTCGGAGTTCACCGGACCGACCTTCCCGGTGAACCCAGCGGCGTCCTCGGTGGCCGGTATGTGGGCCTACCGCAGCATCGCCGACGTCCCCGGACCGGTGGATGTCGCCTTCATCGCCACGCCTCCGGAGGTCATCCCACGGGCGATCACGGAGTGCGCCGCCAAGGGCGTTCACGCCCTGGTCGTGCTCACCGGCGGTTTCGCCGAGACCGGTGCAGCAGGCCGCGCCCGGGAGGACGAGCTGGTGGCCGCCGCGCGGCGGCACGGGATGCGGGTCGTGGGCCCCGCCGGCATGGGCATCATGAACACCGACCCCGCGGTGTCGCTGAACGGCACACTGGTCCGGCAGCTCCCGGCCCGCGGGAGCGTCGGCCTGTTCGCGCAGAGCGGTGCGTTGAGCGCCGATGTCCTGACGCGGGCCGTCGACCGTGGCATCGGCATCTCGGTGCTGGTCTCCGCCGGCAACCGGGCCGACGTGTCCTCCACCGATCTGCTCCAGTACTGGCTCGACGATCCCGCGACCGACGTCGTCGCCCTCTACCTGGAGTCGTTCGGCAACCCGCACACCTTCGCCCGGCTGACCCGCGCGGTGTCGCGTCGCAAGCCCGTGGTCGCCGTCCAGGCCGTCGCATCCCGGGAGCACGCCCGCGCCGAGGCCATGTTCCGCCAGGCGGGCGTGATCCGGGTGGACACCCTGGGGGAACTGCTCGACGTCGCCACCCTGCTCAGCCGCGCGCCGCTGCCGGCGGGGAACCGGGTGGCCATCATCAACAACATCATGTCGCTGGGCAGCATCGCGGCCGCGTCGTGTGCCGTCCAGGATCTCGAGGTCGTGGGCGGGGAGCCGCTCGACCTGGGTGTGTCGGCCTCTGTCGACGACCTCGAGCAGGCCCTGGCGCGCGCCCTCGCCGACCCAGGGGTGGATGCCGTCGTGACGGCCTTCATCCCCCCGCTGCGGGATTCGCACGTCGCCGTGGACGTCATCGACCGACTCGCGGCATCCAGCTCCAAGCCGGTGGTGGTCACCGCACCGGGGACGACGGCCGGCGGCGCGCCCACGTACTCATCCCCGGAGGAGGCGGTGCGCGCGCTCGCTCACGCCGTCCGGTACGCCGCATGGCGCGCGCTGCCGGTCGGCAAGGTGCCGCTTCTCGCCGGCGTCGACCCGCAGTCCGCGATGCTCGTGCTGCAGGAGAGCGCGGCCCTCGGTGACGCCGACCTGTCCGGCGAGCGGCTGGGGCGGCTCCTCGCGGCCTACGGGATCCGGTCGGCCGAGGCCGCGGAGCAGGCCTCGGCCGTCCTCACCTCGGTCGAGCTGTCCGACGACGCGGTCTTCGGACGCGCCCTGTCCTTCGGTCTCGCCGGTCCCGTCCCCGAACTCGTGGGGGACCGGTCGTGGCGGGCGCTGCCAATGACGGACGTCGACCCGGGGCGGATGATCCGCGAGCTGCGCACCGCCCCGTTGCTGTGGGGGTACGGGGGCGGCCCCGCCGCCGACCTCGCAGCGGTCGAGGACCTGCTCATGCGGCTCGGCCGCCTCGGAGCCGACCTGCCACAGGTCGCGTCCCTGCACCTGGACGTCGCCTGTGCGGCGGCGGGCTGCGTGGTCGTGCGTGCGACCGCCACCGTCACGGCCGCCCGGTCCGAGGACGCCCCCCGGCGGCTCGACGCACACGACACCACAGCTCACGGACAAGGGAGTCGAACGTCATGAGGTATGTGCCACTGGGGCGGACCGGAGTCCAGGTCAGCGTCCTCTCGCTCGGGGCGATGATGTTCGGGTCCTTCGGCAACCCCAACCACGCCGAGTGCATCCGCATGGTCCACAGCGCGCTGGACGCGGGGGTCAACCTGATCGACACGGCCGACGTCTACTCCGCGGGTGAGTCCGAGGAGATTCTCGCCAAGGCGCTGGCCAGCCGGCGCGACCAGGTGCTCCTGGCGACGAAGTTCGGCCAGCGGTCCCACGTGCGCAACGAGGGCGGGGCCTCCCGCGGCTGGATCGTCCGGGCGGTCGAGCGGAGCCTGCGGCGGCTGGGCACCGACTACCTGGACCTCTACCAGCAGCACATCCCCGACTGGGAAACCGACGCCGAGGAGACGCTCCAGGCGTTGGACGACCTGGTCCGGACGGGCAAGGTGCGCATGATCGGCGCGTCGAACTTCTCGGCCGAGCGGATCGTGGAGTACCGGTGGACCGCCGAACGCCTCGGCACGCAGCGGATGATGACCGAGCAGTTGCCGTACAGCGTCTTCGTCCGGCACGCCGAGCCCTCGGTCCTCCCCACGGCAGCCCGCTACGGCCTGGGCGTCCTGGTGTGGAGCCCGCTGAACATGGGGTGGCTGGCGGGAAAGTACCGCCGGGAGCAGGTGCCCGACACCGACACCAGGGCAGCCCGCGGCTTCGCCCGCATCCCGTGGTCGGAGGAGGACGACCCGGCGGTCGGGCGGAAGTACGACCTCGTGGAGTCACTGACGGCCATCGCCGGTGAGGCAGGCATGACTCTCAACCACCTCGCCCACGCCTTTGTCCTCGAGCACCCGGCGGTGAGTACCGCGATCATCGGGCCGCGCCTGCCGAACCACCTGGAGGAGGCGCTCGGCAGTGCCGACGTCCAGCTGCCGGTCGACGTCCTGGACGCGATCGACGCCCTGTGCCCTCCCGGCACCGACGTGATCCATGCAGACACAGCCCCCTACAACGCCGACATGCGGCGTCCAGCCCGACGCCGGCGTCGCGGCTGACGCGAGCCGGCCGGCGGCCTTACCGACCGGGCCTCCAACTGGGAGCCCACACATCACCGAGGAAGCGGGACCACGATGGGGCGACTCGACGGCAGGGTGGCGGTCGTGACCGGTGCCGGCCAGGGGATCGGCAGAGGGATTGCCCTCGCGCTCGCGAAAGAGGGGGCGGCGCTGGGCCTGCTCGGGCGCACCGGCGCGAAGGTCGACGCGGTGGCAGCTGAGCTCTCGGCCAACGGCGCTCGAGCGGAGTCCCTGAGCTGTGACGTGGCAGACCGCGAGGCCGTCGAGGAATCGATCGCGGCCGTGGTGGGGGAGTTCGGCCGACTCGACGTGCTGGTCAACAATGCGCAGGCAACTGCCCCCAACCGCCCTGTGGAAGAGGTCCGCCGGGACGACGTCGCCCTGTGCTGGTCGACCGGCCCGATGGCGACGCTGAACTGCATGCAGGCGGCCTTCCCCACCTGAAGCAGCGGGGCGGTTCGGTGGTGAACTTCGGCTCCAACACGGCGATCGAAGGAGCTCGCGCGTTCGGGGCCTACGCCATGGCCAAGGAAGGCATCCGCGGCCTGAGCCGGGTGGCCGCCCGTGAGTGGGGACGATTCGGGATTCGGGTCAACGTGGTCTGTCCCTTCGCCGGATCGCCGAAAGCCACGTCGTTCAACGAGGACCACCCGAGAGCGGCCGAGGCCATCCTCAGGAACACCCCGCTCGGCCGGATGGGCGACTGCGAGGACGACATCGGCCGGGCCGTAGCCGCGCTGGTGAGCGACGACATGCACTACCTCACCGGGGCCACGCTCATGATCGACGGTGGCCTCACGTTCCTGCACTGAACGGGATTCAGCCCTTGGCGTCCTCGGCGGCCAGCCACTCCCGGAACCGGGCGAAGTGCTTGTACTCGCGCAGGACCATCTCGCCCTCCGCCGTCGCCAGGACCGCGCCGGTCGCGGCCAGGGCGATCTCGGCGTGGACGAACCACCGGCCGTTCTCCTCGCGAACCTTGCGCGCCGTCGCCCGCAGCGGTCGGTTGACCGGCACCGGCCGGAGGAACGAGACGGTCAGCTTCCCGGTGACCGACAGCGTGCGGTGCTGGAGCACGACGTGCCCGACCAGCTCGTCGAGCGCCCCGGCAGTCCAGCCGCCGTGCGCCACTCCCGGGCCGCCCTCGTACGACTCGTCGCAGACCAGCTCGGTGGTCACCGATCCGTCGTCCTCGAGGACCTCGCTCCGCAGGCCCAGCCGGCAGTCCCCGAGCCGCGCGCACGCCGCGCACAGCCTGACTCCGCCCGGCGACATCGGCGGCTCGCGCAGTCCATCCGCGGACGTCTGCGCATCCACCGACATGACCTGTTCCTGGGCCACCGGGTCTCCTCGTGCGTACGTCAGGGGGGCACCCCAGAATCAGTTAGATAAAAGCTAGCCCCCCGGCTTGATCACCGCAACGGCGTCATCAGTGCACGACCTGGCCGCCGATCAGGACGGCGCGGACGGCGTGGGCGGTCGGAGCTGCCAGCTGAGCAGCCATCGGTCGATCGAGCAGAACGAGGTCGGCAACCTCGCCGGCCTGCACCCGCCGGGGCGGCCCACCGGGGTCCCCGGGAGCGGACAGGTAGGCGTCCAGGCCGCGGTCCGCCGGCAGGCGCTCCGCCGCACCGGCGATGGCACCCGACGGTGTGCGTCGTTCCGCGGCTGCGGCCAGAACCGCCCAGGGGTCAAGCGGGCCGTAGGGGGCGTCGCTGGAGAGCGCCAGGCGGACGCCGCCGTCGACCAGGCTGCGGCACCGGTACAGGTCGCCGTGCTCGTCGGCGGGGACGTCGCGGAGATAGTCGTCGCCGCGGTGGGCGAGGAAGCCCGGCTGGGTCACCACCCGCAGGCCGTGCCGGGCGAGCTCGGGGATCAGCTCGGCCGGTACCAGCCCTGCGTGCTCGACCCGGTCGCCCGGCCGCGCCCCGGTGGTCTCGAGCGCGGCCAGCAGGAGCACGAGCGCTTCGCGGGTCACGCAGTGCAGGGCCACGGCCCGGCCGGCGTCGTGCGCCCCTCGGACGCGCTCGACGAGCTCGTCGAGCGTCGGCAGGGCGGAATCGGCGATGACGATCTTGTAGGGGCCCGGCCGGAGACCGGGAGGCAGATCGGCGCCCAGCGGAGCACCCAGCAACTCCAGGCGCTGCGGCAGGGCGCCGCTCGTCGCAGCCGTGCCGAGCACACGGACGGCGGCGTCGTCGAGGTCCGGCGTGGCGTCGCACACCGACGTGATGCCGAGCTGCGCCAGCCGTCGGCCGAGGGGAGCGAGCGGCGCCGGTGCCGGTGCGGGGAGTCGCGACCGCAGCCAGTCGTCGGCGCGCCACAGCCGGCCGGTCGGTGTCCCGTCCGCGGAGCGCTCGATGCCGGGGTGGTCGGCACGGTCGAGCCCGAGCGTGATCGCGCCCGCGGTGTTCACCACCCAGAGGGCGCCGCTGCGGTGCTGCACCCGGACCGGCCGGTCGCGGTGCAGCTCGTCGAGGAGGCCCCGGTCGAGCTCGCCGGCCACGGTCTCCACGTAGCCGATGCCACGCACCCAGCCGGCGGCATCCGGGAAGGCGGTCGCCAGGGCCGTGGCCAGGCCGGCGCGGTCGCGGACGTCCGGTGGACCGCAGAGCACCGATCGATCGACCGCGGCCAGCGCAAGCAGGTGCAGGTGCGCGTCGTGCAGTCCCGGCAGCAGCGCACCGCTGTCGGCGTCGAGGACCTCCTCGCCACCGGCAACCGGCAGATCGACCCCGAGCTCGGCGATCCGGCCCCCGACGACGCGCACGTCGATCGGCCGACCGGCCAGCTCCGCCCCCCGGACGAGGACGTCGCTCACGGCCGGGGGATCCCGAGCTCGCCCAGCACCGCCGCGGTGTCGGCTCCCGTCTCGGGTGCGTCTCCCTGCGGCACACGCAGCGCCGGTACGGCCACCGGAACCGCGCCACGCTCGGTCTCCACGGCCCAGCCGCCGGTGCTGCGCACGGCTGCGGGGGAGGGGATGACCGGGTTGCGGTCGAGAGTGGCGGCGACGACGTCGGCCATCGCGACGTCCCAGAGCACGCCACGGCCATCCGCCGGCGCGGTCATCGCCAGGGCGGCGGCGGTGAGGCCGGTCAGCGGGTCGGCGATCGCGTCCCCCACGAACACGGGCGTCCCCGGGTCGGCCCAGGCGACGAGGCCGCTGGCCGCTGCCACGTCGTCGCCGAAGCCCACGCGGTCGGACGCACGGCCGGCGGCGGTGATCGACACCCACGTGCTGCCGTCGGCGACGGCGGCCCCGGCGTCGAGCCCGAAGCCGGCCAGGGCGCGGGGCCGGGACGCCTCGATGACGATGTCGGCCGCCCGGACCAAAGCGGCCATCGCCGAGCGCCCAGCGCGGGTGGCCGGGTCGAGCACGACCGAGCGGTGGCCGGCGTGCAGCAGCCGGTAGAAGCGGGGGTCGCCGTAGCGTGCGCCATCGGCCCGGGACGGCGTCTCGACCTTGACCACCCGTGCCCCGGCCAGGCCCAGCAGGTGCGCGCACAGGGGTCCCGCCCACAGCGCGCTGAAGTCCACGACGAGCAGGCCGGTCACATCCCGCGGCGGAAGCGGCGCCGGGGCGGTGATCCACCTCGTGGGGTGATGGACGGGCGCGGCGGCCACGCCGAGGAGCGCGGCACGCTCCTCCAGCTGTGCGCCGGTGTGGTCCCGGAGCCAGCCGGCGACGGCGGGCCACGGGTCCGCGGCGGGCAGCTCCCGCTCGACGAGGGCCCCGATCAGCAGCACGTCGTCGGGCCGGGCGCAGGAGAGCGCGGCCCACCC
>Ga0308174_10000403_pt1 | contig 17992 bp, 14 predicted proteins | sample PhyPR2_FD_203894 | JGI IMG/M metagenome (GOLD analysis project Ga0308174, IMG submission 203894) | Soil microbial communities from UC Gill Tract Community Farm, Albany, California, United States - DLSLS.P.R2 | ecosystem: Environmental > Terrestrial > Soil > Agricultural land | place: USA... | reverse complement strand
AAGCCCTATTCGAACTGGGCGATCCCGCCGGTAAGCAGGCCTTGCTTTCCGTCCTGAGCGGAGAGACGAAATCGTCCTCTGGCTTTTTGACGAAAGAGATGCGGGAGGGCTTGCGCATGATGCATACGCCGCGCGCCACAGTCCTGTTTGCATTGCGCCAGGGCATCGGATTTGCGCCAGTACCGGGGTTGGGAGTCGGACTTGCCTCGCTACAACAGTTGCTTTCCGACCCCGGAGTGTCCGGGCGGGCCAGCGTCGCCCTTTTGCTGAGCAGGGACATGCGCCAGGACACGTTACAAGCACTTCGACGCGCGCTCTCGGATCGCGATTGGTCCGTGAGGGCTGCCGCCGTTCATGCGCTTGCGTTGCGGAACAACCCTGCCTTACAGCCGGACATTGCTCGCCTGATTAATGACGACAACCAGGCCGTGCGGCTCCGTGCAGCCGCCGCTTACATTCGATTTGACACGATCAAAAGCGATGCTCGGGCCAGGCATCGTGGAAAGTCGAGTTCAGCCCCTAAGAAGTGATCGCTTGAAGCCAGCACAGCACAAAATGGAAACTGCTTCCCCGGTTCACTCCAACACCCTGACGGTCATCCCGGATTTCAACTCCGTATCGCCCGGCAGCGCCACGCGATCTCCCGGTCCCAGCCCGGAAAGAATCTGCACGTTATTGATGTCACTGACGCCCGTCTTCACCGGTGTCCAAACGAGCCTGTCGCCTGACAACTTGTAGACACCCTCACTGCCTCGCAGCCTGTTGAGCGCCTGTTTCGGCATTGCAACCACATCCTTTTCTACCGCCGAGATCACCGTTGCGTTCACCGTCACGCCAGGAAGCAACTCGTGGTTTGGATTATCTACGATGGTCGTCACCTCACCCACTCGTCGCGTGTCTAAAGGAACAATCTGCGTGGGTAGTTTCTCAACGCGTCCCCACCAGTGCTGTCCGGGTCGCGCCTCCCATGTGAAGTTCACGGGCATTCCTTTCTTCACGCGCCCTAAGTCCGGTTCATCCACATAAACAATCACCTTCACCTGGTCCAGATCTCCGATCTCGGCCACCAGTTGCCCAGGCTGCATATACGCTCCTACCTTTAGATCAAACTGATACACCGTGCCCGCCAGGGGTGCCCTCACTGTGGCTAGGTCGATCCTGTGCTGGGCCAAAGTCACGGCAGCGGTTGCGTCTTTTGCTTTTGCTTCAGCAACCGTGATGTCACCGCGGGTCACTAACGTCCGCAACTGATCCTGATAAGCCGCGAGTTGCATCTTCGCGCGCGTCAACGCATCGGCTGCATCCAATACCTGCTGCCTGGTCGCCGCCTGTTGCTTCGCCAGTCGCGACAGGGAGTCATAGCTGCGCTGTGCCACTTTTACCGCGGCCTCCGCGCTTCGAATCGAGTCGCGCAAGCTGCTTACCTGCGCCTCCCTGCCTCCCTGTGCCAGGTTTGCCGCCTCGGTGCGTGCCTCTTGTTGTTTCGCCAACGCCGCAGCCAGCTCTGATTGTGCTGCCGAAGTATCCAGCGTTACCAGAGGCTCGCCCTTCACCACATGCTGGCCGCGTTGTATCCCGATGCCTTTAACAACCCCCGCTATCTCTGCCCGTGCGGCTCCCCATTCCACCGGCTCCACTCTGCCGTTTGTCGGAACTGTACTTTCAATTGTTAAGTGCCGCACCTGGGCGAAGTGAACACCGGGCGCCCCTCTCGATCCTCCCAACGCCCACCACAACAAACCTGCCAATACTAAGACAACTAAGGCTAAAGGCCAATAACGTTTCATCTAAAAGAGTTCAGAACTGTCGTCCATAATTGTGACAGACCTACGAAACTCTTCCCGGAATTCGCCTTTCCTGTGCAACATGCTCCTCCCCAATTGAGTCTTCACTTCGCGAAAGCCGGACCTCTCGAACGTTGTTCGACAGCTTTTATGACTCAATTCTTCCGCCATCTCCTTTCCACTGACTTCATGCCCCACAGCGTCTGCTTGCGGCTGCCGGGTCTGATCGCACTTCATGCCGTGTCGGACAGCTTGATTGCGCTCGCGTATTTTCTAATCCCTGTCAGCATCATTCAGATTGTTCACCGGCGTCGCGATCTGGTATTTCCCTGGATTTTCCTGCTATTTGGGTTATTCATCCTGAGCTGCGGCACTACACATTTGCTGTCCGTGTGGACACTCTGGCATCCGGTGTACCGCCTCGATGCTCTGGTAAAAGCCGTGACGGCTATTTCCTCGCTGCTCACCGCAGTCCTTCTCATCCGCCTCTCGCCCCGCGTCATCACTCTTCCCAGCGCCGCGGACCTGCGTACCACCAATGACCGTCTACAGGCCGAAATTGTGGGCCACCGCCAGGCGGAGCAGGAAGTACGAGAGCTAAACGCACACTTGAAGCGGAGTGTGGCCGAACGCGACGCCGCCATCGCCTCGCTGAACAGCTATTTACAAAGGCAGGGAGCCGCCCTGCTTCACAGCGAACGAGACGTCCAGTTCATCATGGATCTTCTTCCCGCTTTGGTCGCCTACATTGACAAGAACGGGTACTACCGCCGCGTGAATCGCGTTTACCAGGATTGGTTTGGACGCCCTCCGCAGGACATCCAGGGCCGCCATATCAGTGAACTGTTAGGCTCGGAGTACGTTGACAGGATTCAACCGTATCTCGCATCAGTGTTAAGCTGCAAGGCGGTCAGTTTCGATGCTGAAGTTAGATACCCGGCTGGTACCCGCACGGTAAACATTACCTATACCCCGGATTGTGATAGCGATGGCGTCGTACGGGGACTTGCCGCTCTCACAACTGATATAACCGATCGAAAACTGGCCGAACGGCAACTCCAAAGACACGCAGACTTGCTGGATCAGGCCATGGAACCATTATTGGTTTGGGAACTTGGCGGATCCATTGAATACTGGAACCGCGCGGCTGAAGAGTTGTACGGATACTCTGCCAGCGAAGCCGTCGGCAGGATCAGCCATGAACTCCTCCAGACATCCCATTCACTAACCTTGCGGGAGTTCGAAGCCGTTTTGGAACGGGAAGGCCAGTGGGCAGGAGAGCTGATACATAGCACGCGTGGTGGTCGCCAGATCGTTGTCGAAAGCCACCATCGCCTCGTCGTCGAGCCCAATGGCCGGAAGCTTATCCTCGAGAGCAATCGCGATGTTACGGAACGGAAGCAAAACGAGTCGGCCTTGCGTCGCCTGAATGAGACTCTGGAAAGCCGAGTTCAGGAACGCACGCGCCAGTTGACCGAAGCCAATCAGGAGTTGGAGGCTTTCTCCTACTCCGTGTCGCATGACCTCCGTGCGCCCCTACGCAGTGTGGATGGGTTCGGGCGCATGCTCCTGCGCGACTATCCGGGAAGGGTCTTGGATCAGCGCGGGATTCACTACATCGAACGCATGAGCGCTGCCACCGTTCGCATGGGCCAGCTCATTGAAGATCTGCTGAATCTGTCTCAAATCAGCCGGACGCTTCTGAGGCGAGAGCACATCAATCTGAGCTTGATAGCTGGTGAAGTCGTCGCCGAGCTCTCCTCCTCCCACCAGCGTCCCATCGGTCGTGTGATGATTCAGGAACATGTCCAGGCCTTCGCGGACCCTAGGCTGATGCGCATTCTTCTGGAGAACCTGCTCGGAAACGCCTGGAAGTTTACCGGCAAGGCGAGTGCCCCTGAAATCGAGTTTGGCTGCTCGCTGTCCGGTAAGGAATCGGTCTACTTTGTGAGGGATACCGGCGTTGGTTTTGATATGGCTCACGTTGACCAATTGTTTGCTCCTTTTCACCGCCTGCACTCGGCACAGGAGTTCGAAGGCACTGGCATCGGATTGGCGATTGTGCAACGAATCGCTCACCGTCACGGGGGGCGCGTCTGGGGAGAAGGTAAACTCGGAAGCGGAGCAACGTTTTTCTTTACACTGGGCAGCACAGACAATGGTGACCAATAAACTGATCTTGCTTATCGAAGACAACCCGGACGATGAAGAATTAACGCTCGATGCCCTCCGGACCGGTGGAGTGAAGAACGAGATTGTGGTCGCCCATGATGGCGCCGAAGCGCTGGACTTTTTGTTTCCAGCTCAATCATCCACAGCGTATTCCAGTACGCGCCTACCGGAATTGATTCTGTTGGATCTCAAGCTGCCAAAAGTTTCTGGTCTCGAAGTGCTGCGCCGAATCCGCTCCCGTTCAACTACCCGCCACATTCCGACCGTTGTCTTGACGTCTTCTTCCGAAGAAGAAGATATCAATCGAAGCTACGAAGTCGGAGCAAACAGTTACGTTCGTAAACCGGTGGAGTTCGACGAGTTTGTCCAAGCCGTGCAATCGCTTGGCGCCTATTGGGTTCTGTTTAACGAAGGTCCGCGGATATAGCCAATGAACGCCAGCAGACCACCCTTACGCGCCCTCATTGTAGAGGATTCGGCGGATGACGCGGAGCTGATGGCTGACCATTTGGAGCAGGCGGGATTCGATCTGTTCTATCTGCGCGTCGATACCGCCGATGGAATGACTCAGGCGCTGCGGGAGCAACAATGGGATCTGATCCTTTCCGACTTTTTGATGTCGGGCTTCACGGGGCTTGAGGCCCTTCAGATAACTCAGCAGTTCGAGCTTAATATTCCGTTCATCATCGTCTCTGGCAGCATCGGAGAGGACCTGGCCGTGCAATCTATGCGCGCCGGAGCCCACGATTACCTCATGAAGGATCGCTTGGCCAGGCTCGGTGCAGCTGTAGAGCGCGAGCTCAAGGAAAGCGAGATACGGCGCGAACGAAAGCGCATGCAGGTGGAGAACGGGCGGCAGGCTGAGGAACTCCGCCTCCGGGCTGAGCAACTCGCTCGGTCCAACGAAGAGCTGGAGCGCTTCGCCTACTTGGCTGCCCACGACCTGCAGGAACCCTTAAGGATGGTGGCCGCCTACTCGGAAATGCTCGTGAAGCGCTATCACCATAAACTTGACGCGGACGTCGACAGTATCGTTGGATTCATTCGCACCGGCGTTGACCGCATGGAAACGTTGATTCAGGGGCTGCTCTCGTATTCTGCTATCTTGCACGAGGACCGGCCGGTACTTTGCCCCACTGATTCCAACGCTGTCGTGGACCACGCGATTGCCGCACTGGGACACACCGTCGCCGACACCGGCGCCACCATCACTCACGACGTCCTTCCTGCTGTGCTTGCGGATTCGGCAAAACTCCGTGGCGTGTTCGAGCAACTTTTCAGCAACGCCATGAAGTTCCGAAAAGTATCCACTCTTCCTCAGGTTCATGTAGGCGCCACTATTCGAACGAACGACATTCTATTTGCGGTATCCGATAACGGGATTGGTATCGACCCGCAGTACTCGGAACAGATCTTTGGCTTGTTTAAGCGTCTGCACCGCGACGATTCGAGCGGCCTCGGCATGGGGCTCGCCCTCTCCCGGCGCGTGGTGGAACAGCACGGCGGCCGCATTTGGGTCGAACCTTCTCCTATGGGAGGAGCTACGTTCTTCTTTACCGTAAAGCCTGCTACGGCTCCGGCAGGAGGAACAGAAAGCGTGGCAATGCCATGAAAGGCTCGAGAAAGTGACGAACGGACATTCGGATACCGCGCGGCTCCGCATTGTCCTGATTGAAGATAGCCTCGCGGACGTCGGGCTTATCAAGGAGGCGTTGCGGGAACACGACGTCCTTGCCGACCTTGAGGTCCTCACCGATGGTGAAACCGCCTTCGCGTATTGGGACCAGTTTTTCGCTGCTGCCAAGCCCATCTGTCCCGACTTGGTTCTGTTGGACCTCAACCTGCCCAAGCGCAGCGGCTTCGAAATTCTTCGCAGAATTCGGGAGGTGCCCCACTGTTCACAGGTCGGGGTGGTCATGATGAGTTCTTCCACCAGCGCCCGGGATATGCAACAAGCCGCCGCTCTTGGTATTCTTCATTACTTTAGGAAGCCAACCCATTTTGACGAATTTCTGGAACTTGGACGGCTCATAAAGAATTTCAATGGCATAAAGAATGGGGACTGTTAAAAAAACATGCTGATTTCCGCGGAAAAGTCTGCCGTTGTAAACGCTGCCCGCGATAAACTGTAACAGCATGGCGCGTTACCGCATTCACAGAATGAAGGATACGCCGAGAGAAAACTTCCGCTGGGCTCCTCACACCAGCGGTCTCGCGATCGTTAAACCTAAGGATTTTGAGTCGATTGAAGACCTGGAGGCTGCGACGCCCTACGCGGCATGGAGGGAGCTTCAGGCCGCCGGCCGGAGCCTCCGTCCAGGCGACCTGCTGGAAGTCTGCCCGGAACACATAAATACCGAAAATACCGAACCATCTGTTCCGGGGCAGTCATCCCCCGATGGACAGCTACTGATTCTTAAGTACATCGGTTTCGAACCCGCTGGATGGTTTGTGCCTGCAGCGAAGCCCGAAGCGGGTGCAACTGGAGAAGCCGTCTCGTAGGGCTTCCAGATCAACTTCCATCCGAATGAACACGCACTCGGAATTTCTAGAAGCGGATTGTATCGCCCTCGTAAGTTATGTTCCCGATCCGCTGGGGCCAGCGCTCGATCAGTTGCGGCAGCATTTGACCCCTAATGGAAACGCCAGAGCCCATATCACTCTGTTGCCGCCCCGCCCGCTGTTGGTTCCGGTGGATTTAGCCTCGCAGGTCATTCTGGAGACTCTCCAATGCGCGGCGCCCTTCGAGGTAGAAATTTCGGGGGTGCGCTGCTTTCCTGGCACGAACGTACTCTATCTCGGAATCGGGGAGGGCACCTCCTGTCTCCATGACCTTCATGACAGCTTAAACTCCGGCGCGCTCGCGCACACTGAGCTTTTCGACTACCTTCCGCACCTCACTTTGAGTGCCCCCCTCTCGCCCCACCATGTGGACGGAGCACGGCAGCTAATCGAGGATGCTTGGCAGGGCGTTATTCCGCCGCCTCGCTTCCGTCTGGACGAAGCCGCACTCCTATGGAGGAATCCCGGAACTGAACCTGGCCACTGGGAGCGCCTCTGGACACAACGTTTGGGGACTGCTGCGGCAGTGGCGTTAGCCGCTCCATTTTCCTGATCCGGGGCTCGATGCGCCAGCCCTCCCCGGGACCGTTAGAAATCGAACATATTGATCTGGTTTACATCGGGCCGGGCTGGCCCTTTTTTAATTTGCATCTGCACTTTCGCGGTCGCGCCTACCACTCCCAACAGCTGGGCGCTGCTTAAAGCCGCTCGCGGCAAAAACACCCTTTGACGCCCCGGCCCCGCCCGAGGCGGCGTGATCGAGTATCCCTGCTCCGGCCAGTCGAGCAAACTGTGAGGGAGAATACCATCCAGCCGGTCGCCATCGGAAAACGTGAATCGTGCCCAGATCCCCGCCAACCTGGGCCGTCGCTCAAACACCGGACTCTCGCTGAACAGATTGGCCTTCCCCTCTTCGGCAACAAAGCAAACGGCCTTCACTTCCTGGTAGGGCAGCGTCTCCAGTTTCCCGTCGTTAGTGATCATTTCCAGATGGCTTTCCCGCAGGTAATCGGCCGGATTCACGATTCCGGCAAGCGGCTGGCGATGAAAGCGGTATACGATGACTCTCTTGTTGGTGCTGGGTGGCAAGGGGAATAGGTACTGCTTACAAGTCAGAATCTAAAGCGTACGGGTACCTGGACCGGGTAAAACTCCGATGGGTCCAGCGAATACAGCTTTATTATGAACAATTTGCCCCGTATTGTATCATTAGCAAAATGAAGGGCAAACCGCCGTTTGATCAAAAATTGCGCTCTTACCTTCATTTTTGCCGTGCCGAAAAGGGCTTGGCCGTCAATACTATCCAGTCATACCGTCTGGATCTGACTCGCTTCGGCGCCTTTCTGGCCGATTCCGACCTCGCTTCGGTCCACCTCGATTTTTTGCGTGCCTACGTGGATCATCTGCGTGCGTCTGGGTTAGCAAATCGCTCCATAGCCCGGCAGATCACGACCTTGAAGGGCTTCTTCGGCTACCTTACGGAAGAACGGGAAATCCCGGCAGATCCCACCGAACTTTTGGCAGCCCCTAAAATCGAGTCCGCCCTCCCGAAGTATCTGGACGCCCCCCGCGTGGAGCGCCTGTTGGCCTCACCTAGCGAACAATCGCCGACCGGTCTTCGGGATCGCGCGATGCTCGATTTGCTCTATGCCACCGGCTTGCGGGTCGGCGAATTGATCAATCTTCGCATGGGGGACCTGGACGACGCCGAAGGTACGGTCCGGGTTTTGGGCAAAGGCAACAGGCAACGCCTTGTCCCCGTCGGTAGAGACGCCCTGAAGTCGATTGAGAACTACTGCGGACAAAGCAGGCCTCAATTGATGAAGGGACGCGTCAGCCCGTACCTCTTTGTCACGGCCCGGGGTACCAGGATGACCCGCCAGGGCTTTTGGAAACTGCTGCGCGCCCACGGAAAGGAAGCTGGGATCTTTAAAAACCTCAGTCCCCACGTCCTGCGCCACACTTTTGCTACGCATCTTTTAGAAGGCGGCGCAGACCTGCGCAGTCTGCAAGCGATGCTCGGCCACGCCGATATCGGCACCACCCAACTCTACACTCACGTGGTCCGCTCCCGTCTGCGGCAGACGGTGGATCGCCATCATCCCCGAGCCAGCCGAAAACGAAAAGGCGAACAAAACCCGAAGTCCTTATGAGAGTCTCAGACAACCTATGAGCGACTACATGTTTATGCTCGACAGCCACTTGAATAGTGGCCAGAATAAGGCGCTGTCCAAGGTAGCCAATGCCGCCGAAGAGGCGGGATTGAATGTGTTCCTTACGGGCGGCGCCATGCGCGACATGATGGGTGGTCTCCCCATTCGCGATCTGGATTTTACTGTCGAAGGCGGAACTGTCAAATTCGCCAAGTCCATTGCGCAAAATGCCAACGCGGAAGTTCTCAGTATCGATGATGCTCGAAAGTCGGTAGAATTGCGCTTTCCTGAAAACATCACCGTAAGCATTTCCCCGGCTCATCAGGAGCGATATCCCCGTCCGGGAGCGAAGCCGCAGGTTCAACCCTCCACCATTCACGAGGATCTCCGCTGCCGCGACTTCACCGTAAACGCCATCGCCCTTTCGCTCGGCAAAGGCTCTCGCGGGCTCTTACTCGATCCCACGAATGGCTTGGGCGACCTTCGCAACAAAGAACTGCGGGCGGTCGGCAGCCATACACTCTTCGACGACCCGGCGCGCATCTTTCGCCTGATTCGCCTGAAGATCCGCCTCAGCTTCGCGGTCGACGAACGAACGCAGCTCCAGTACCAAAACGCTCTGGAGGCCGATATCCCCTCCAAGATCTCCCAGGAGGCGCTGCATCGTGAGTTAATGCAAATCGCTCAGGAGCCGCTGGCGGGCGAAATTCTGCAGGCCCTTGACGAAGAAAAGCTGCTTGGCGTGATTTCTCCTGCGCTCACCGGGTCAAAGCTCAATCTGGTTGGCTTTCAGAAGCTGCAAAGGCTCCAGTTGGCTCTTGGCCCCGAATCCGCCCTCGCGCGGGAGGCGAGGCGCCTGTTCTTCTATCTGCTGTTCGAAAAGTTAACCCCGAGAGAGCGTAGCCAAGTCGCCAAATCTCTTGGCCTGGACAAGGCTACCCTGGACGCGATCGGAAAACTGGAAGCAAGAGCCGCGAAGGTGGAAAAGGAACTGGCTGCCTTCAAATTCAGCCGTCCATCCTCTTTATACTGGCTCCTCTCGAAAGTTCCAGGCGAGCTCGTACTTTTCCTTCTGATGCGCTCTAAACAGCGCCTTGTCCTGGACCGCCTCAAGAACTATTACCAGAAGTACCTCCCCGTAGCCCACGAGGTCAGCGAGACCGACATTCTGGAGCAGGGTATCGAACTCGGGACGCCTAAGTTTGCTAAAGTTCGCACTGAGCTCATCACGGCGCGCCTCGATGCCCGTCCCAAGAAAATTGCCGTGGAAGAGCCCCCGCCACCGGCTCCGGTGGGTCCGGGTCGCCGGTCCCAGAGCATTCTTAACCGGTGAACAGGGTTTTAGTTTTTGACTCTTAATCCCTATCGACTTACTCTAGTAGTTAGATGGACGATAAGCCACTTCCGGCGGCAGAACAGGCGAAGCTCAATGCGCAATACCTTCGGGGAACCCTCCCTGAAGAATTGGAGAACTCTGAATCCGTTTTTTCCAAGCCGGCAACCGGTGTTCTGAAATTTCACGGAATTTACCAGCAGGACGACCGCGATCTTCGTAAGAAGGGCGAGAAGCTCTACACGGCCATGGTACGCATCGGCATCCCCGGTGGCGTGCTAACCCCCGATCAGTATCTGGCGCTCGACCACCTCGCCGACTTGGGCGACGGGTCGCTCCGGATTACGACGCGGCAAGACATTCAGTATCACTACGTTCCGAAGCAGAGCCTCCGGGAGCTGATTCGCGGAGTCAACCAGAATTATCTCGGCACGCTAGCGGCCTGCGGCGATGTGGTCCGCAACGTGGTCTCCTGCCCTGCCCCCTTCGAATCCGAGCAGCGGCACGAACTCCAGCCCATCGTCCAATTCCTGGCTCGCAAGCTGAAGCCGAAGACGACGGCCTACCTTGATGTCTGGATGAACGGCGAAAAAGTCGCCCATTACGATACGAACCCAACTCCTGCTGATCCGTCTGAGGTCGAACCGCTATACGGCCCCACGTACCTGCCCCGCAAGTTCAAAATAGGCTTTGCGTTCCCCGGTGATAACACCACCGACCTTTACTCGAACGATATTGGAGTCGTTCCACAATACGAAGCCAATCAACTGGTCGGCTACACCATCCTGGCAGGAGGGGGTATGGGCCAAAGCGCCGGTGTAAAAACTTCCCATCCGCGCTTGGCCGATCCCGTCTGCTCCATTGGTCCAACAAAGGAAGAGCTTTTGGAGGTTTGTTCCGCAATCGTAACCATCCACAGGGATTACGGCAACCGGACGAATCGCAAAATGGCCCGTTTGAAGTACGTCATGGACGACTGGGGAGTGGAAAAATTTAAAGCAGAACTCGACGCTAGGGTCGGTCGCACCCTCGCGCCCCCCAAGCCGCTGGATTGGGTTCGTTCCGAAGATTACCTCGGCTGGCACCGGCAGGGTACCGACGCCGACGGCAATTCTGTCTGGTTTCTTGGAGTTCGCGTCATCGCGGGCCGTGTGAAAGACTTCGACGAGAACCGGCGGGTTCGTTTCGCAATTCGGGAAGTAGTCGAACGGTTTCGCCCTGGCGTCCGCCTCACCTCACAGCAGAACATGTATCTGGCCGGAATCAGCGATAAGGACCGGCCGGCAGTGGCAGCCTTGCTCCGCGAATACGGAGTCCTCGAGCCGCAGCAGCTTCCGCCCGTCCTCCGCCACGCCATGTCCTGCCCCGCGCTCCCGACCTGCGGCCAGGCGATCACGGAATCCGAGCGGATTATGCCGGAAGTTGTCGCGGAGATTCAGGCCGAACTCGACCAAGTGGGTTTGTCCGACCAGATTGTCCATCTGCGGACCACGGGGTGCCCGAACGGTTGTGCCCGTCCTTATACGGCGGAAATCGGAATCGTCGGCGCCAGCGTCGACATGTACACCATCTACCTGGGCGCCTCCCCGCTCGGAACCCGGCTTGGCAAAGCTTTCGCCCAAAACGTAAAGCGCGACCAGATTCCTGAACGGCTTCGCCCCCTGTTTGAGCTCTATAAGGAAACGCGGAAATCGGGAGAAGGCTTTGGCGATTTCTGCCATCGTGTCGGAATCGAGCAACTCCGCGAGATAACGACCCCCGTCGCAGTCTAGATCTGATTCATAACGTCGATCACCCGGAGAGCATACTGCTCGTCGGGGTTATAAACCCGCAGCTTGCCGAATGAGTCCCGGTTCTTATAGAGCGGGCTCCGGCCGAGCTTGGACGCAACTTCCTGCAAACCGGCTTTGATGCTGGGAAACTTCAGATTGCCGTTCCCCCATCCGAAAATATTATTGTTGCGGTAGGCCTTGCCGCCGCCGGACTCGATAACAGAGATACTCGGCAGCAAACGCCAGTCCAGTTTGTTCTTATCGGCCGCGCGCACAAATTCCGCCGCCAGATCCTTCACCGGACAATGCAGCTTAGAGAAGAACCTCGCGAGGCGAACGGCCCGGGGATCGACCTTAGCTGCCGTTAGTGGTGGTTTGACGTCCACCGGTCTTTCCAGACGCACGGCTAACGGGACCGCCAGCAGCCCGGCCGCTACTACTAGGAACCTGCTACCGAAAGGCATAAGGGTTATGGTATCAGAGCCATTCCTATCGAGAAGCTAGGATTGCCAGCCCTGTACGCGGGAAGGCGAACTTTCGGCCGAACTCGTCTATGACATTTACCTGGCATTCGTATCGGCCGGGTTCGACCTTTGAGATTGCCGCTTGCAGGTTTACGGGTAGCGTTCCCTCCCGTTTTCCGTCCAGCCTGGAGGCACGTACAGGAGGCGTCTCGAACACTTTCTTATTTTCGCGGTACAAAGCCAGGCTTGTTTGAACATCGGCGAATCTGAAGTTCGCCGGCAGGGTGTCGGGAATCACCGGGTCGTAAACCTCCAGGTAAACAAACAGAGTTTGACCGGGCCGGAACACCTTGGTCACATCGGGCATCAATTGCTGCCCATTGCCATCGATGAGGGGATTCGCCGCCGTCAGCTTCTTATCATTCTTCACACCGGCTACCCGTTCGGTTACCGGTTGGCGCTGATTGCTGTAGATTACCGAACTGATCCGCAGAGCTGGCCCCTTGCTGAGATCCGGGACGGTAAACGAGGACTGGAATGTTCCCACCTTACCTTCTCCGTTCTCCCGGGCGACAAAACGCAGTTTGTACCTGCCGGGTGTCAGGGTGACACCAGTATCGTATTGAATACTCTTGCGGCCTACCTCGCCCGCGACCGCTCCATTCACTTTCAATGGAATCGTGTCGCGAACGGTTGCTGCGGTCCGGCCCCGGGCGTCGAAGACCTCCGCAATAAAATCCAGCTCCGTAGCCGCTCTCGATCCCTTGCTCTTGAAGGCCAGCGCCGATCCGGGGATCTTCACTGAAATGGGCACGAAGTATTTGCTCTTTTCAAGCCGGAAGTAGTCCACTTCGGCGGCGACAGGCAAATCGGTAACCGGATTGTCGGACAGTAGCGCTTGTTGGAGCTGGGCTTCTTTGCCGGATTCCCCCAGGTGAGCGAATGTGGTCGGTGCAAAGTAGCCCTGGCGGTACTCCAGCTTCGCTTTGGCAACACCTACGGAAGGATTCAGCTTCACTTGAATGCGCCGGTACCGCCCGTCCTGAGCCGGATTCGAACTGACATAGGAAAGCACATAGTAGCTGGTAAAATCCTCTTGCACCTGCCGCATTCCCAGTGTCAGGTCGTTCGAGTCGAGCAACGATTTTCCTCCAGTGTCGATGGCCAGGGTTGCCAGGGTCTCCTGCTGGTTGTTGAAGTTTTCTTTTACCGAACGTTGACCTGCTCCGTTATACAAACTGTTCCCGGCCGCGCCCGTCTGCGTGGCATCCCCACCCGGGACAACCGCCGACAAACCGCGAGCGTCTATCGGATAAAACGCGACATTGGCGCGAACAGCGGTGTTGACAGTGGCCGCCAGTTGCGACTGGTTGTCGACGCCGTTCTTCTGAATGCCGCTTGAAATATAAATAAGGGCCTTCTTTTCCGGATACTGCCCCAGTTGACGCGCCGCGTCCTGAAGTCCAGCCAGCTTTACGTCCGCATTGAAGATGTTGAATTCGGTTTCGTCCGCTACGAACTGGCCGCTCTGGTCTTGCGCATCAGCCCCGGTGTCGGCGGTATCAGCGTTCTCGCTGGACTCGCCGATATGGAATTTATTAATCGCGGCCAACAGCAAGTCGCGATCGGAGGTAAAGTCCTGCACAGTGCGAAGCTCAGTCCCGAAGACTTGAATTGCCACAGTGTCGCTGGCGGTCATCTGGGTCGTGATGAATTTCACGGCCGCCTGCTTCGCTCGGATCTGCTCGGCAGGCTGCATGGATGAAAAGTCGAAGAGGATTACCACTAAGCGCCGGTCCTGGTATTTGGTAGCCAGGTTGCTATGCTGAGCAGCCCGTTCGGCCTCCGGATTGTATCCTTTCGGTTCCGTAGGCGGAGCCGCCTCGGCATTGGCTGTGACCGGCGGCAATGTTCGATTCGTTAAGCGCTGAAAATCCACGGATTGCAGCTGCTGCTGTTTTCCATCTTCAAACAACCGAAAATCGTTCTTGGTCAGGTTCTCAACCGGCTTGCCGTCGCGATCTAGAACCGTCACGTTCACGACAACGATATTGGTGGTGGTCGAAAACGTCGCTCTTTGGGGCAGGACGGGCTGAATCAGTAGCGCCGCTAGTGCCAGAATCGCCGTGAATCTCAAAACCGGAACCTCACGACGGCGTCCAGCGTTCGCATGGAGCCCGCAGCACTCGGGAGACCGTAATTCACAGCATTTACCACGGTATATAGATTTGTGTAATTCACGTGATTGAGAATATTGTTGCCTTCCACGCGGAACTCCAGACGGCGGCGTGACTCGCCGAACTGGAACGATCGCGCCACCGCTAAGTTGAGTGACACCAAACCGGGCCCGGGAATCGTATTCCGGCCCGCGTTCCCGTATTGTCCGGGAGGTGTGATTGTGAAGGCGTTCAGGTTGAAGAAGCCCGATCCCGTATCGATCGGCTCGCCCGTGGCGGAGGCGCGTTGGCTGCCCACCCCACCGGTCTGCGCCAGTTGAGCAGTGTTTCCCAGCGCTCGAGCGGTGAGAGGATTTCCGGTCTGCGCCGTGATCGATCCGCTAAATTGCCAGTCCTTCAACAGAAGCCCCGCCTTGCTGTACGGCGAAATCCGCGAGGTGCTGCTTCCGGCCGGTGACGTCCAGACAAAGTTCCCATTCAATTCATGGCGAACATCGAAGGACGATAAGCCACGTTCGGCTGAGATATCCAGCCAGTTTTGCGCCACCGTATTTCCTGCGCCACCAAACGTCGAAGAGTCATCAATCGACTTCGCATACTGGTAGAAGACGTTAAAAGACAGGCTGCGGTGAAAGCGGCGGACCACTCTCACTTGCATGGCGTTGAAGCTGGAATTACCCGCCGACTCGTCGTACGTAAAGCCCACGGCGTTTCCAAGTTGATTTCGTTGCGCCAGTGATAGAGCACTGCCGGGTGGGGGCTGGTTTGGCAGGATACGCACATCCAGGTCAGTGCCCTTGGTTCCAACGTAGCCCAGCTCGCCAAAGAAGCCACCAGGAAGATCCTTTTGCAGGCTGATGTTCCATGTCTGTGCGTAAGGCGTACGGTAATTGCGACTCACGGCAAAGCTGTTCGTAATGTCGCGAGGTGTGGTCGTCAGAAAGCCCTGGTTCAACGTGAGCACTTCTTCCACGCTGGTGTTTATCTGATTCGAGACAGCAAAGGGCGGCTGCTGAGCCAATTGAGAAGCGAACTGAACGTAGGCCTGCCCGTTGTAGTAAATTCCATAACCCGCCCGGAGCAGAGTGGACTGTTTGAATCCCGGAATGTTCCACGCTATTCCAACCCGAGGGGCCCAGTTGTTTAGATCGGGATTTATCAGCCCGCCTGGAAACGCACCGGTATAAAGTCCCGGCTGATTCGGTGTGACGACGGAAACGCCCGTAAAGTTGGGTGCGATATCCAGATTGGCCATCTGCCCATATTTCTCGCTGAACGGAGAGAAGTACTCGTAGCGGACGCCAGCCAAGAGCGTAAACCGAGGGTGCAGTTTCCATTCATCTTGCGCGTATCCGTTCCACTGGTCTTGCAGGAAATAGTTGCTGGGATCGCCATAGCGAATCGAGGAGGACTGCGGATATCCAAGCAGAAAATCGGCAAAGTCGTAGCCCGTGCCGGTTACAGGCTGTCCGTTTGCGCCGATCGCGCTGGTAGCCACGCCAGTGAAATTAAAGGTGCCTCGTCCGTTCGGGTCGGTTCGTGAGCTTAGGTCTGCCCGCGTGTAACCCATTCCTACCGTAATCGTGTGGGTGCCTTTCAGCAGGGAAATGCTTTCGGAAGCGCCCTGTGACTGGTTCCGGGTTAAGGTGGCAACCGAGTCGCTGAGCGACCCCAGGTTAGTGAAGTTCAGCGTAGGTGGCCCGTAATCCATGGGATTGCCCGAGCTGCCGGGGATGCCAAGCTCTGTCTGCACGTTCGAACCAAACGCGAAGTACGGGGTTATTTGGCTCACGTTGCGATTAAACCGGGCCTGGGCATTGCTGATCGCGGTGGCCGTCAGGTTTCGAGTCCACTGGACGCGGACATTCAGGCCGTAGCCATTCGTCGAATCGAAGTATTGGAAAGGATTCGCCGTTGTTCCATCCTGGTGGCGGTATTGAAAGTTCAGAGACAGGCGGTTCTTGGCGGTAAGGCTCCGTTGAATCCGGAAACCCAGATTGTCAGAGTTTCCCACTTGCGCCGTTTCATATTGGTAGTTGTTCGCCGTCCCGGGCTGGTTGGGTAACGGGTAATAGCGGAGCAGCCCCATCGCGATCGGGCTCAGCAGATTGGCAGGAATTCGGTTTCCGGCAAAAGGCTGATGAGTGGTCGGATCAAAGATGGTGACCGGCACGTTTGTGGCGGAGGCCCCGAGCGACTGAGTGGCCGCCGAAAAATCGCCTGAGCGCTCGGCGATGGTGGGGACGGTCTCGGTAAACAGCTTGGGATTGCGAGCCCGAGTTCCGAAGTAGGTGAGGAAGAACTGTGTGCTGGGATCCTTCACAATTTTGGGAATCACCAGCGGACCACCAACGATCGCGCTGAAACGGCTTTGGGCATAGGCGGTCTGCGGTATGTCGAGGCCGTTAATCGAGAACGGCTTGGCGTTCACCGCCGAATTGTTCAATGTAAAGGAGAGCATGCCGCGAATCTGGCTGGGCCTACGATAATTACCGAATGCCCCACGCGGGCCGGGTCTGCCTCGCGGGCCGCCTCCACCAAAGCCGCCTCTGCCGCGCCCGAATCCGCCTCCACCAGGGCCTCCAAACCCGCCGCCCTCGCCCATTGCCGAGGCTCCGCCAAATCCGGGAGCTGCGGCCGCGCCATTGTCTTCGGCTCCCAACCCGTTGAGGCCGGAGCCAGGCCCGCGCATGCCCGGACCAGAATCGGGTTGCGCATTTTGATTCATGCCCGGACTGAGACTGCCGGACACCAGAAACGATTCGTTGCTGCTGCCGCTCTCGCCCGGTGCTGGCGCGGTGTTCTGGCCCTGGGCATTGAAGGCGTTTTGAATCTCAGAATCCAGATTCTGACCCGCCGTTTGAGCACCGTTCCGGCGGCTGGCGAATTGCTGCAGTCGCTGCAACACAGGCGATTGCTTTAAAACAAGGTTGAAATTAACCGGACCATGCGCGGCGGAGTAATCGACGGTGCTCTTCAGCGGATCGAAGCCAAACATGTCAACGGTGACCTGCCATGCTCCCGGCTCGAGGGGAGGAAAGGCATAGTGGCCGTCAGCATCAGTGGCGGTAGAGACGGTTTGCGCGCCTTGCGTGGCGGTAACGGTTGCACCGGGAATCGCTTGACCGCTGGCTTTAACGAAGCCGCTCTGAGCAAGAAGCGCCTCGGATCCAGCCAATAGAGCAAAAAGAATGAACAAGTAGCGCGACAAGTGGAAGGTTCCAATACCAACAAAGAAATTCGACTGTAGAGATGGGTTCCGAAATCGGGAGGTTACGGCGGACGGGGGCAGATTAGAATTCTTAACAGAAGGGCTGACGGTGCGGCGCGGAACGCTTCACGACGATGCCCTTACGTCTTCCGCATCATCGTGCGGCGGGGAGCACTTTACACAGTTGAGCTTGTGGCCGAGAAAGGAAGCACGACCCTCCTCGGTGAGCACCCAGGGCCTGAGCATCCAGGGTGGGTCGTGACGCACATGGCGCGTATGACCACATTCCAAGTCCGCCACCCAGTCACCGTGTTCGTCCTGGTGAAAGCCGATAATCGTTCGCTCCATACAGTACCAGCCGATG
>Ga0308174_10000401_pt1 | contig 18008 bp, 18 predicted proteins | sample PhyPR2_FD_203894 | JGI IMG/M metagenome (GOLD analysis project Ga0308174, IMG submission 203894) | Soil microbial communities from UC Gill Tract Community Farm, Albany, California, United States - DLSLS.P.R2 | ecosystem: Environmental > Terrestrial > Soil > Agricultural land | place: USA... | reverse complement strand
ACGGCATCTTCACCCCGACCCAGAGCGCGACGCCGGCGACCACCAGGGTGACGGCGGCGAGCCCGGCCAACAGCCACGCCGGCACGGCGGTACGGCGGGGCGCGGTGCTGGCCGGCTCGACAGCCGGCTCCGTCGCCGCCTCCGTGCCCGGCTCGAGGTCCGCGGCGGCCGCGCCGGCACCGGCGTCCACCGCCGGCTCCTGGAGGTCGAGGGTCTCGGGCGCCCGGGCGGCGAGCTCGTCGTCGTACGCGGCCCGCCGGTCCCGGTCGAGCAGGACCTCCGCCGCCTGGTTGAGCGAGGCGAACCGGCGGTCGGTGGGGTCGAGGTCGGCGATGGCCGCGCGCCAGGCGGCGCGGACGTCGTCGGCCGACGCGTCGGGCGCGACGCCGAGGACGTCGTACCAGCTCGGGGCCGTGATCACTGCGACGCCCCCGATCCGGTCACCGGGCTGTAGTCGTCGACGAGCCACTTCCCGCCGGTCTTCACCAGGTCGACCTCCCAGCGGAGCACGTCCTCGCCTGCGTCGACCCGTTTGCCGGAGGACGCCCGCTTCGGGTCGGTGTAGCTGCCCTTCAGGCCGGCGGCCACCAACGCGACGGCGGAGTCGGAGTCGACCGACTGCACGCCCACACCGAAGACCTGCGCGCTCCGGGCGTAGCCGGCCTGCTTGACGGTCTGCTCGGCGATCGGCAGGCCCGAGGACTCGAAGTCGGAGGCGAACTTGGGGGTGATCACCTGGTCCACCTGCTTCTGGTAGCCGGTCAGGTGGCCTGAGGAGTCGAGGTCCTGGGGACCGTAGGTGTTGAGCCGGAGCACGAACTGTTGGGTCTCCGACATCACCGCGTCACGCTCCGACTGGAGGGCGTCGGCCTGGCCGCGCCGGTCCGCCAGCAGCCACACCAGCACGCCGGCGGCCACGAGGAGCAGCGCGACGAGCACGACGAGCAGCACCAGGCGGAGCGAGGCGGCGGACGGCGGCTGGTCGATCCTGGCGCTCACCGCGCCAGCGGCTGGAGCAACAGCCACTTCCACGACTCCTTCCCGAAGGCCTGCGGGGCGAGGCTACCCGGCTGGGCGAGCCGCGGGTCGACCCGGGCGCCCCAGCGCAGCCGGTGCGCCGAGGGGTCGTAGGACGCGACCGGGGCCCGGTACGCCGCGTCGCCGGGGTTCAGGTTCTGTGCACCGCGCGCGTTCGACTGCGCGATCGGCTCGCGGCAGCCGGCCTGCGTGTTCATCGGCAGGTCGGTCCGCTCCTGGGGTGCCCGCGTCCGGGTGCCCTCGTAGCCGTGGTGGCAGATGGCGTGGTCGGTCAGGACCATGCCGAAGTGGGCGTCGTACAGGCCGGTGTCCGGGGACTTGGAGACGACCGTGAAGCCGCCCTCGACGACGTAGGGGTAGATGACCAGGATCTGCGCGATGCCCGGCAGGTGCTTGACGACCACGTCGCCGGTGGTGACCGCGTTGCCGATGAGCTCGCCGAGGTCGACCTGGTTGTCCTCGAGGAACGTGCGCAGCTGGGTCGCGGTGGCCGAGCCGGAGTCGATCACCTTGCGCAGGTCGGCGTCGGAGCCGGCCAGCGTGCCGCTGAACAGGCTCAGGTCGCGCGCGAACGTCCGGATCGCGCTCTCGGAGGCCACCTGGCCCTTGAGGACCGTGTTGCCGTCCCGGATCAGCGCCGTGGTGACCCCGAAGTTGCGGTCGGCCTCGTCGAGGAAGGAGTTGCCCGTGTCGATGATCCGCTGCAGGTCCTTGCCGGTGCCGCCGAAGGCCTGGCCGAGCTCGTGCACGGTGGTGGCCAGCGCCTGCCGGTCGACCGACTCGGTGGTGTCCGAGAGGTCGCCCAGCAGCTTCTGGGTCGGGATCGGCGTCGCCGTGTCCTGGCGGGCGATCTCCGAGCCGTCGTCGAGGTAGGGGCCGTCGTGCGTCTGGGGCTGCAGGTCGACGTACTGCTCGCCGACCGCGGACCGGTCGGCGACCACGGCGAGCGTCCTGGCGGGGATCTTGGCGAAGTCGTTGGAGATGTCCATCAGCACGTCGACGCCGTCGTCGGTCAGCTTCAGCTGGCCGACCTGTCCGACCTGGACGCCGCGGTAGGACACCTCGGCGCCGGCGAAGATGCCGCCGGAGTCGGCGAAGTGGGCGTCGACCGTGTAGCTCTTGTCGACCAGCAGCCGGTCCAGCCGGGCGTATCGGGCGCCCACGAAGCTGACACCGAGCAGCGTGATCGCCACGAAGACGAGCAGCTGGATGCGGGTGCGGCGGGTGATCATCGGGTCGTCACCATCCCGGGGACGAGGAGCTTGACCAGGGCGGGGTCGAACAGCCGGGTGAGCTGGCCCATCGTCGGGCCGCGCGGGTCGGCGGTCCGCGTCGGTCCGACCCCGGTGCGGCCGAGGCCCTGGCCGCCGCCCGGGCCGCCCAGGCCGGACAGCGACGGCAGACCGGGCAGCGACGGCAGCACGCTCGGGAGCCCGCCGCCCGGCAGGTCGGGGACCTGGTTGAGCACCTGGCAGACGGCGGCGTCCCGGTTCTTCTTCCGGTGGCAGGCCTTCTTGAGCTGGCGGAGGCCCTGCGCCGTGCCGACCAGCTCTCGACAGGCCTTGCTGTTCAGGCCGTCCTTGCTGGTGAGGCACTGGGCGAGGAGGCCGACGATGTGCGTGGGGTCGAGGCTCGACGGGAGCAGCGTCGGCAGCGCCGTCGGGAGGGAGGTGGGCAGCCCGGTCGGCAGGCCGCTCAGGTCGAGGTCGAACTCGATCGACAGGTTGGTGTAGTCGCCCATGTGCAGGTTGCGCGCGACCTGCGGGTCGCGACCGACCACCTCGTCGACGAAGGGGTAGGTCAGGAAGACGCTGAACGACTTCACGAAGGAGTCACCCGCGTTGCCGAGCTCGGTGAGGACGGGGTTCAGCTGCTGGAGTGTGGCGATGGTGCCGGACTTGGACGCGTCGATCACCCGGACGCCCACGGCACCCAGGTGGTCCAGGGAGCGCAGCATCTTCACCAGGCCGGCGCGCTGCTGGTCGAGGGACGTGAGCGCGCCGGGCAGCTCCTGGAGCGCCCGGTCGATGGCGCCCTGCTGCTTGCGCACGGAGACGGCCAGCCGGTCGACGGAGTCGATCGCGCGGACGATGTCCTGCTTGCGCGTGTCCAGCTGGCTCATGAGCTGCCGCACCTGGACGAGCACGTCGCGGGCCGTGCCCTCGCGGCCCTGGAGGGTCTGGTTGAGCTCGTCGGTGATGGTCTTCAGCTGGGCGACGCCACCGCCGTTGAGGAGCAGGCTCAGCGCGCCGAGCACCTCCTCGACCTCGGGGTTGCGGCCCGTGTGCGCGAGCGGGATGACGGCGCCGTCGTGGAGGCGGCCGGCCGGTGCCTGGTCCTGCGGGGAGCTCAGCGCGACGAACTTCTCGCCCAGGAGGCTGGTCTGGCGGATCTCGGCGACCGCGTTGGCCGGCAGGTCGGTGTCCTTCGGGATCTCCATCGTGACCAGCGCGTGCCGGCCGTCGAGCCGCACGTCGGTGATCTGGCCGACCGTGACGTCGTTGACCTTGACCGTCGACTTGGGGACGAGGTCGAGGACGTCGGCGAACTCGGCCTTGACCGTCATCGGGTCGTCGACGTGGGTGCCGCCGGGCAGCGGCAGCTTGTAGACGTCGAAGCCGCAGCCGCTCAGCAGGAGGGCGCCGGTCAGCAGCGCCACCAGGACCCGCAGGTGCCTCATCGGGCACCTCCGACGAGACCGCCGAGGGACCGGTCGAACAGGTGGGGGCCGGCTGCGGTCCGTCCGGCGCCGGTCGCCGGCCGCTTGAGGGTCTGCTGGGCGAGGTCGCACAGCGCACCGGTCTTGTCGGCCTGGAGCAGGACGCCGCACAGGAACGTCGACGGGTCGCTCTGGACCTGGTGGAGGATCTCGCCGAGGTTCGCGCTGGTGTCGAGCGTGCCGGCCTGCGGGTTGTAGGTGAGCGCGAGGTTGTTGAGGGCGAGCGGAGCGGTGTCGAGGATCTTGTCGAGCTCGTCGCGCCGCTTCACCAGCACCTGGGACACCTGGTCGAGGCCCTTGATGTTGCGACCGAGCACGTCACGGTTCTCCTGGACGAACGACGAGACCTGGCCCAGCGCGATGGCGAGGTTGTGGAGCGAGGAGGCGAGCTCCTGCCGCTCCCCCGCGAGCTCGGACGAGACGTTGCCGAGCGACTGGTTGAACCGGCGGACCACCCCGTCGTTGCGTGCCAGGGTGCCGATGAAGCCCTCGAGCTGGCGGGCCGAGCCGAACAGCTGCTCCTTGTTGTCGTCGAGCGTCTGGCTCAGCCGGCTGAAGTCCTCGATGGTCTGGTGGAACTTCGCGCCCTCGCCGCCGAAGTTCTTCGCGGTCACCTCGAGCAGGTCGGTGAGCGCGCCCTTCCGGTTCGCGCCGGTCGGTCCGAGCGCGACGGTCAGGTCGTCGATGCTCGAGTAGATCTGGTCCAGCTCGAGCGGCACCGCGGTCCGGTCGGTGCCGAGGTCGGCGCCGTCGGCGAGCGTGTCGCCGCCCTGGTAGGCGGGGGTGAGCTGGATGAACCGGTCACCGACGACCGACGGCGCGACGATGACGGCCTTGGCGTCGGCCGGGACCTTCACGTTCGCGTCGTAGGACATCTTCACGACCACGTCGGTGCCGTCGGGGGTGACGCTGTCGACCTGCCCGATCGGGACGCCGAGCACCCGGACGTCGCTGCCCTCGTAGATCGACACCGTCCGGGGGAAGTGCGCCACCAGCGTCCGGGTGTCACCGCCGTGGAGCATGGTGACGGCCGCGGCGACCACGAGGACCAGGATCACGAGCGGGACGACCGCCCGCTTGAGCATCGACATGTCAGCCACCCACCTGGGGAGCCGGGGGCATGTTCTGGATGTAGGTGTCGAACCACGGGCCGTTGCCGAGCGTGCTGGCGAAGACCCGGTAGAAGGGCGCCATCAGCCGGAGGGTGTTGTCGAGGTTGTCCTGGTTCTTGTTCAGCACCGCGACGACGTTCTCCAGGTGGGTGAGGGCCGGGTTCAGGTCGGCACGGCTCTGGCGGACCAGGGCGGTGAGCTCGCGGGACAGCGTGCTCGTCGAGACCAGCAGGTTGTGGACCGCCGTCCGGCGGGCGACCAGCGCCCGGAACAGCACGTCGGAGTCCTTCATCAGCCCGACGATGTCGCCGTCGCGCTCGTCCAGGACGCCGGAGACCCGCTTGAGGTTCTTCAGCAGCGTGTTGATCTGGTCGTCGCGGGCGGCGATGTTGCTGGACAGCTGGGACACGCCTTGGAGGGCTCCGCGGAACTCCTCCGGGGTGTTCCGGGTCAGGTCGGCCAGCGTGGTGAGCGACTGGGCCAGCCGGTGGGTGTCGATCCGCTCCGAGGTCTTCGCCAGGCCGGAGAAGGCGTCGACGACGTCGTAGGGCGAGCTGGTCCGCTCGACCGGGATCTCGGTGCCCTGGGGCAGCTGGCCGGAGCCGGCCGGCTGCAGCGCGAGGTACATCGCGCCCAGCAGCGTCTTCACCTTGATCGCCGCCCGGGTGTCGGTCCCGAACTCGGACGGGGTGTCGACCCGGAAGGTCACCTTCACGTGGTCGCCGTCGAGCGCGACGGACTCGACCTTGCCGACGCGGACGCCCGCGATGCGGACCTCGTCGTTGGCCTTGAGGCCACCGGACTCGGAGAAGGCGGCGTAGTAGGTGTCACCCCCGCCGATCAGCGGCAGGTCCTGCGCGCGGAACGCGGCCAGGATCAGCAGCGCGATCACGGCGAGGCTGATCGCCCCGATCACGACGGGGTTGCGCTCACGGAACGGAATGCTCATCGGTCGCTCATCCCAGGTCGCACCTGTCGCTGCCGGTGTTGTAGTCGAGGGGCAGGGACTTGCCGGTGGGGAGCCGGACGCGGCCCTGGAAGTGGCAGAGGTAGAAGTTGAACCAGGAGCCGTAGGCGGCGGTGCGGCCGATCTTGTCCAGCTTGATCGGGAGCACCTGGAGCGCCCGGTCGATCTCGCCCTTGCCGTTGTCGAGCGTGCCGGCGAGCCGGCGCAGCTGGTGGACGTCGGAGACGAACGGGCTGCGGATGCCGGACACCAGGTCCGCGGTCTGCACCGACAGCTGCGAGATCTGGTCCAGCGACCCGAGGATCGCCTGCCGGTCGTTCTTCAGGCCGCCCACGAACGTGCGGAACGTCGTGATCAGCCGGCTCAGCTGGACGTCACGGTCGCCGAGGTGGTCCAGCACCTCGTTGAGGTTGTCGATCAGGGAGCCGATGACCTGGTCGCGGGCGGCCAGGGTCTGGGTGACCGACGCGGTGTGCGACAGCAGGCTCTCGAGGTTGCCGCCCTCGCCCTGGAAGACCTGGACGATCTCGTAGGAGAGCTGGTTGACGTCCGCCGGCGACAGCGCCTGGAACAGCGGCTTGAACCCGTTGAACAGCACGGTCAGGTCGAGCGCCGGCGTGGTGCGCGTGACCGGGATGGTGTCGTCGGGGTGCAGCGGAGCCGCGTCGCCGATCTGGTCGGACAGCGAGATGTAGCGCTGCCCGACGAGGTTGCGGTAGCGGATCGTCGCGTGGGTGGCCTGCGTCAGGCGGGTGCCGCTGTCGACGGCGAACGTCACCAGGGCGCGGGTCCGGTCGACGATCGTGACGTCCTGGACGGTGCCGACCTTGACGCCGGCGATCCGGACGTCGTCGCCCTTGACCACGCCGGTGGCGTCGACGAACTCCGCCTTGTAGTCGTCCTTGGAGGTGAACGAGAGGTTGCCGATCATGATCACCAGCACGCTGGTCGCCAGCGCCGTGACCACGATGAAGATCAGCAGCTTCACCAGGTCGCCGGTGGTGCGGCGGTCGAGGACCTTCATCGCAGCGACACCTCCGCCCCGCGGGCCATCGGGCCGACCAGGAGCAGCCCGAGGTCGGGCACCCGGTCCGCGCTGACCCCGAGCGCGGGACCGAGCAGGGAGCGCAGGACGGCGCTCTCGGCCGGCGTACCGACGGCGGTGCGGAGGAACTGGTTCGGGGCCACGCGGCTGGTGCCCTTCCCGGTCGGCTCGTCGACGCCGTCGTTGAAGTTCGGCTGGTGGCGCACCGGGTTCGACTGCGACCACGGCGGGTTCGGCAGGTGCAGGCACGCGGGACCGCGGTCGTCGCCGAAGCGCGGCTTGTCCTGGGGGCCGTAGGCGCGGGGCTGGTTCGGGAGCGTCTCGAGCACGATGTGCAGCTCGAAGCCGCGGAACGCCTGGGCCTGGAGCTTGCCGGCGTTGACGACGCCCTTGGTCAGGCAGGAGTACTCCGGGGCGTACTTCGCGAAGACCCGGAACTCGTCGGCGCCGATCTGGCTGAGCCGGATCAGGTTGTCGCCGTTGCGGTCGAGGAAGCCCGTGGCCGTGTCGGAGAACGACGCGACGTCGTCGAAGAGCGCGTGCAGGCGCGCCTCCCGGTCCTGGAGCGTCCCGGTGGTCTTCACGGTGTTGTCGAGGATCTGGGCGACCTGCGGCATCACGCCCGCGTAGGTGTCGGACACCTGGGCGGTGAGCCGCAGGTCGTCGACGAGCGCGGGGATCTGGGGGTTGAGGCGCTTGAGGTAGCTGTCGACGGTCTCGAGGTTGTGGCCGAGCTGGTCGCCACGGCCTTCCAGCGCGGTGGCGATGGCGTTGAGGGTCAGGTTGATGTCCGCCGGCTGCACCGTGCGGAGCAGCGGGTAGAGGTCGCTGAGCACCTTCTCGACCTCGGTCGAGACCGCGGTGCGGGCGATCGTGCCGCCCGCCTCGAGGTGGTGGGCCGCCGGCTGGTCGGGCACGATCAGCGACACGTACTTCTCGCCGAACAGCGTCTTGGGGACGATGGAGCCGGTGACGTTCGCCGGGATCTCGTCGATCTTGTCCGGGTAGATGCCCAGCGTCACCACGGCGCCCTGGGCGACGGCTGAGAAGCCGAGGACCTCGCCGACGATCACGCCCCGGACCTTGACGTCGGCGCGTTGCGGGAGCTGCAGGCCGATGGTCGACGTCTGCAGCTTCACCTTGTCGAAGGCGGTGAACTTCTGGGTGAACACCGCGTAGGTGAGGTAGACGGCGGCGACGAGCGCCAGCACGAAGACGATGCCGAGGAGCTTGTGCCCGATGGTCAGACGCACGTCGTCACCCCGCCAGCCGGACCGTGGTGGAGGCACCCCAGATCGCCATCGACAGGAAGAGGTCGATGACGTTGATCGCCACGATGCTGGTGCGCACGGCGCGGCCCACGGCGACGCCCACGCCCGCGGGACCTCCGGACGCCGTGTAGCCGTGGTAGCAGTGGATGAGGATCACCGTCACCGCGAACACCAGGACCTTGCCGAACGACCACAGCACGTCGCCGGGTGGGAGGAACGTGTTGAAGTAGTGGTCGTAGGTGCCGGTGCTCTGCCCGAAGAACTGGGTGACCGTGAGCCGGGTGGCGAAGTAGGAGGCCAGCAGCCCCACCACGTAGAGCGGGACGATCGCGATCAGCCCACCGATGATCCGGGTGGTGACCAGGAACGGGAGGGAGGGAATCGCCATCACCTCGAGCGCGTCGACCTCCTCGGAGATCCGCATGGCGCCCAGCTGGGCGGTGAACCCGCACCCGACCGTCGCGGCCAGGGCGATGCCGGCGACCACGGGAGCGATCTCGCGGGTGTTGAAGTAGGCGGACACGAAGCCCGAGAACGCCGCCGTCCCCAGCTGGTTGAGCGCGGCGTACCCCTGCAGACCCACCTCGGTGCCGGTGAAGAAGCACATGGCCGTGATGACGCCGACCGTGCCGCCGATCACCGCGAGGGCGCCCGAGCCGAGGGTCACCTCCGCCAGGATGCGGAGGATCTCCTTCTTGTAGCGCCGGACGGTCCGCGGGGTCCAGGCCAGCGCCTTGATGAAGAACGCGAGCTCGGAGCCGAGGCTGTCGAGGGTCTTGAGCGGCTTGTCGTAGACCGCCCGGATGCTGGCCACGCGCCTCACCCTGTCTTCGGGGGGACGAGCTGGAAGTAGATCGCGCTCATCACGAAGTTGACGACGAACAGGAGCATGAAGGTGATGACGACCGACTCGTTCACGGCGTCACCGACGCCCTTCGGGCCGCCCTTGGCGTTCATTCCCTTGTAGCAGGCGACGATGGCGGCGATCAGGCCGAAGATCAGCGCCTTGACCATCCCCTGCCACAGGTCCGGCAGCTGGGCGAGCGCTGTGAAGCTGGCGATGTAGGCGCCTGGGGTGCCGTCCTGCAGCACGACGTTGAAGACGTAGCCGCCGGCGACGCCCACCACGCTCACCAGCCCGTTGAGGAAGACCGCGACGAGCATGCAGCCGAGGACGCGGGGCACCACGAGCCGCTGGATCGGGTCGATGCCCAGGACCATCATCGCGTCGAGCTCCTCCCGGATCTTCCGCGCGCCGAGGTCCGCGGCGATCGCGGAGCCGCCGGCGCCGGCGATCAGCAGGGAGGTGGCGATCGGCCCCGCCTCGCGGACGACGGCCAGGACGGCGGCGGAGCCGGTGAAGGACTGGGCACCGAACTGCTTGATCAGGCCGCCGACCTGCAGCGCGATGACCGCGCCGAACGGGATGGCGACGAGGGCGGTCGGGATGATCGTCACCGAGGCGATGAACCACGCCTGCTGCAGGAACTCGCGCAGCTGGAACGGCCGGCGGAAGAGGCCGCGTCCCACGTCGAGACCGAAGGCGAACAGCTTGCCAGCGGTCCCGACCGGAGCGAGCACCCTGCTCGCGGTCAGGTTGGACATCGGCCGCTCAGCCGCTCGTCGCCATGGACATGTTCTGCTCGAACGAGCCCGGGGGCGGGGTCACCCCGTGCTCGCGGCACCAGTCCCCCGGCGGCCGCTGACTGCGCCGCGGGATGCCGTTGGAGGGCTCGAGCTGCGGCGCGATCGGTGGCAGCGGCGGCATGTCGATGCCCTTCTCGGCCTCGAGCTCGTCGGCGTCCTTCTCCTCGGACATGCCGATCGGGCCGACGGTCTGGGCGTTGAGGAACTGGCGCACGACCGGCACCTCGGAGCTCAGCAGCATCTCGCGCGGCCCGAACATGGCCAGGTGCTTGTGGTAGAGCAGGCCGATGTTGTCCGGCACGGTCCGGGCGGTGTTGATGTCGTGGGTGACGATGAGGAACGTCGCGTCGATCTGCGCGTTGAGATCGATGAACAGCTGGTTGATGAAGGACGTGCGGACCGGGTCCAGGCCCGAGTCGGGCTCGTCGATCAGCAGGATCTCGGGGTCCAGCACGAGGGCGCGGGCGAGGCCGGCGCGCTTGCGCATGCCGCCGGAGATCTCGCCGGGCAGCTTGGTCTCGGCGCCGACGAGGCCCACGAGGTCCATCTTCTCCATGACGATGTCGCGGACCTCGGACTCGCTCTTCCGGGTGTGCTCACGCAGCGGGAAGGCGACGTTGTCGTAGAGGTTCATCGAGCCGAACATGGCGCCGTCCTGGAACAGCACGCCGAAGAGCTTGCGGATCTCGTAGAGGTCCCGCTCCGAGCAGCTCGCGATGTCGGTGCCCTCGATGATGATCGAGCCCTGGTCGGGCTTGAGGAGCCCGATGAGGGCCTTGAGGAAGACCGACTTGCCGGTGCCGGACGGGCCGAGCATCACCGAGATCTCACCCGCCGGGATCGTCAGCGTGACGTCGCCCCAGATGAGCTGCTTGCCGAACGACTTGCTCAGGTGGTTCACCTGGATCTCGACGCCCATCCGCGCTGTCCCTCCTCACGTCGCCACCGCGAGCCGTCCCCGGCCCGGTCTCGTGCCCACACCCGGTCGGCCAGCGCGCTCCCCGCCCCGCTGGCCTTCCCCCTCGTCAGTGACAACGTGACCGCAGCCACGAAGTTACGGACGAGTTCCTTCCCCTGGCCAGCGGACGGTACACCCGTTCGCGACCCCCGGCGCACAGGGGCCGGACGCGCCGGTCACGGGACCGCCGGGACGCGACGAGGGGCGGCCCACCCGCAACGGGTGGACCGCCCCTCGGCGGTGTTCGGGCGACGGCCGCTCAGGCGGCGTGCGCCGATGCGTGACGCGAGGCGACGTGCGCCCGGGTCACGCGGGTGTCACTTGAGGGTGACGGAGGCGCCGGCGCCCTCGAGCGCGTCCTTGGCCTTCTCCGCGGCCTCCTTGGTGACCTTCTCGAGGATCGCCTTCGGAGCCGACTCGACGAGGTCCTTGGCCTCCTTCAGGCCGAGGGAGGTCAGCGCGCGGACCTCCTTGATGACGTTGATCTTCTTGTCACCAGCGGACTCCAGGACGACGTCGAACTCGTCCTGCTCGGCGGCCTCCTCGCCGCCGGCGGCAGCGCCACCCGCGGCCGGGGCCGCGGCGACCGCGACCGGGGCGGCGGCGGTGACGCCGAAGGTGTCCTCGAACTGCTTCACGAACTCGCTGAGCTCGATCAGCGTCATCTCCTTGAACGCGTCGAGGAGCTCGTCGGTGCTGAGCTTCGCCATGGTGGCGTTTCCTTCCATTCGGGTGGGCCCGCCGCGCTGCGCGGTGAGGGCCCGGGTTTCAGGTGGTGTGTCCGAGGCCGCCCGGTGCGGCTCAGGCCTCGGTGGTGTCGCCCTCGTCGGAGGTCTCCGCGGTGGCGGGGGCCTCGTCGGCGGGGGCCGCGGTCTCGGCGGGCTGCTCGTCGGCAGCCGCCTGCTCCGGGGCCTCCTCGGCGGCGACCGGCTCGGCCGAAGCCGCACCAGCACCACCTGCGAGGATCGAGGGGTCCTCCTCCGCCTTCGCCTGGAGGGCGCCCGCGAGGCGGGCGGCCTGGGCGAGAGGCGCGTTGAGGAGGTAGACGGCCTGGCTCAGGGAGGCGAGCATCGCGCCCGCCATCCTGCCCAGGAGCACCTCACGCGACTCGAGGTCGGCCAGCTTGGCCACCTCCGCCGCGTCGAGGGCCTTGCCGTCGAGGACGCCACCCTTGATGACCAGGGTGGGGTTCGCCTTGGCAAAGTCACGCAGACCCTTGGCCGCCTCGACCACGTCGCCCCTGATGAAGGCGATCGCGGTCGGGCCGGTCAGCAGGTCGTCGAAGCCCGAGATGCCCGCCTCGGTGGCGGCGATCTTGGCCAGCGTGTTCTTGACCACGGCGTAGTTGGCGTTCTCGCCGAGGGAGCGCCGCAGGTCCTGCAGCTGCTTCACGGTGAGACCGCGGTACTCGGTGAGCACGGCACCGGCGGACTCGTTGAAGGACTCAACGATCTCCGCGACGGCCGCCTGCTTGTCAGCCCGCGCCATGGGTCTCCTTCCGGTGGTCGACCGCTGGCGGGACGGGCACCGGAGGAGAAGCACGAACGCCCCGAGCGCAGGCTCGGGGCGTGATGGTCGCGGCTCGCGCCGCATCCTGCTCCGTCACCTGCGCAGGTCGTCCGCGTCTCCGCGGAGCCTTCAGCCGGGCTGCTGACGCAGCACGACAACCGGCGGTCTCTGGTTTCGTCGAGAAGCGTACGCCGCCTCCGCCCCGGCGGCCAAATCGCGAAGCGACCCGTCCGGAGTCCGGGCGGGTCGCTTCGCGGGTGCTGCTGGTTCCTGCTGGTTCCTGCTGGGTCTGCTTGGGCGCTGCTCCGCGGTGCGGAGCGGTCAGGCCGTGGCCTCGTCCGACTCGATGATGTTCCGGGTGCGGTTGGGGTCGACCTGGATGCCGGGGCCCATCGTCGTGGAGACGGTGACCTTCTTGATGTAGCGGCCCTTGGAGCTGGCCGGCTTCAGACGGAGCACCTCCTCCAGCGCCGCGGCGTAGTTCTCGGCGAGGGCGGCCTCGGAGAAGGACGCCTTGCCGATGATGAAGTGCAGGTTGGCGTGGCGGTCGACACGGAACTCGATCTTGCCGCCCTTGATGTCGTTGACGGCCTTGACCACGTCCGGGGTCACCGTGCCGGTCTTCGGGTTCGGCATGAGGCCACGCGGGCCGAGGACGCGGCCGAGACGGCCGACCTTGCCCATCATGTCGGGCGTCGCGACGACGGCGTCGAAGTCGAGCCAGCCGCCGGACACCCGCTCGATGAGCTCGTCGCCGCCGACGATGTCGGCGCCGGCCTCACGGGCGGCCTCGGCCTTGTCGCCGTTCGCGAACACGAGGACGCGAGCGGTCTTGCCGGTGCCGTTCGGGAGGTTGACGGTGCCGCGGACCATCTGGTCCGCCTTGCGCGGGTCGACACCGAGCCGCATGACGACGTCGACGGTCTCGTCGAACTTCTTCTTGCTGGTCTGCTTGGCGATCTTGATCGCGCTCAGCGGCGAGTGCAGCTCGAGGTTGTCGATCTGCTCGGCCGCCGCGCGGTAGGTCTTGCTGCGCTGCATGCTGGTCTTCTCTCTTCCAGGCGTGGTCGTCGGGGCCAGCGCGGCCCTGCCACTTGAGGTTGTCTTCGAGGTCGGAGCCCCGCGCCGGGGCTCGGTCGGCCGTGAGGCCGATCGGATCAGTCGGTGGTGACGCCCATGGAGCGGGCGGTGCCCTCGACGATCTTCATGGCCGCATCGATGTCGTTGGCGTTGAGGTCGGGCAGCTTGGTCTGCGCGATCTCGCGGACCTGGTCCTTGGTGAGCTTGGCGACCTTGTCCTTGTGCGGGACGCTCGAGCCCTTGCTGATGCCGGCGGCCTTCTTGATGAGCTCCGCGGCCGGCGGCGTCTTGGTGACGAACGTGAACGAGCGGTCCTCGTAGATCGTGATCTCGACCGGGATCACGTTGCCGCGCATCGCCTCGGTCTGGGCGTTGTAGGCCTTGCAGAACTCCATGATGTTCACGCCGTGCGGACCGAGGGCGGTACCGACCGGCGGCGCCGGCGTCGCGGCACCGGCCTGCAGCTGCACCTTGACGAGGGCGGCGATCTTCTTCTTGGGAGGCATCTTCGCTGTTTCTCTCTTCTGTCTCGTGGTCATGACGAGGAGCACGACGTGCGCCTCTGCCACCTGCTGCGGCCCGCGTCGCCGCGGACAACCGATCTATTCTGCGGCCCTCTGGCCCGTTCTGCGAAATCCGGGTCCGGCCGGATCCGAGACCCTCAGACGCGCTGGATCTGGCTGAAGCTGAGCTCGACCGGGGTCTCCCGGCCGAAGATCTCGACGAGCGCCTTGACGCGCTGCGACTCGGCGTTGATCTCGGTGATCGTGGCGTGCAGCGTCGCGAACGGGCCGTCGACGACCATCACCGAGTCGGAGACCGCGAAGTCGGCGACCTCGACCGGCTTCTTGGCCGCGCCACCGCCACCCGCGGGGACCGGGGCACCGGCGGCGACCGCCTCGGCCTCGGCGCGCGCGACGACGGCGGGGGCCAGCATGTTCTCGACCTCGCTCATGGACAGCGGGACCGGCTGGTGGCTGTGGCCGACGAAGCCGGTCACCGACGGCGTGTGCCGCACGGCCGCCCAGGACTCGTCGGTGAGGTCCATGCGGACCAGGACGTAACCGGGGAGCACGGTGCGCTTGACCATCTTGCGCTGACCGTTCTTGATCTCCGCGACCTCCTCGGTGGGGACCACGATCTCGTGGATGTAGTCCTCCATGTTGAGGGAGATGATGCGGTTCTCGAGGTTGGACTTCACCCGGTTCTCCATGCCGGAGTAGGTGTGCACGACGAACCAGTCGCCGGGCTTGGCCCACAGCTCGCGGCGGAACGCCTCGAGCGGGTCGTCGGCGTCCGCGACGACGTCCGCGTCCGGCTCGTCGCCCTCGGCGAACGACATCTCGACGCTGCCCGCGCCGCCGTCGGTGTCGTCGAGACCCATGGCCGCGTCGGTGTCCTCGTCGGTCACCTCGGCGTCGAGCCGCGGGTTCTCCTCGATCGTGGGGCCGTCGTTCGGCTCGCCGTACTGGTCCTCGAGGGTCGGGTCGACCTCGGGGGTCTCGTGCTCCTGCTCAGACACGTACTGCTCCATCAACGGCTCGGGAGTGAAACTCGGCTGGTACTTCGGGTGCGAACGGTGGCTGGCGCCCCTCCGGGCGCGCTCAGCTCCCGTTGAAGATGGCGAACGTCAGCTTGCCGAACACGAGGTCGAGCACTGAGACGAGCACCATCATGAAGACCACGAACGCCATCACGACGATGAAGTAGGTGACCAGCTGCTCCTGGGTCGGGTACACGACCTTGCGCAGCTCGGCGACCACCTGGCGGTAGAACGTCGGGATGCTGGTGCGCTTGCGGGTCTCCCCGCCGCGCGGGCCGCGGACCGCCTTGCTGTCCGACACTCCCTGTCCTCTCGTCCTGGCCGCTGTGCTCACCACGGCGGCCGTCGTGTCCGAGCCGGTCGCCCGGCCCGCTGTGCTACCTGTGTGTTCCTGCTGCCGGACGTCCCGACCTTGCAGGGCACGAGGGACTTGAACCCCCAACCTTCGGTTTTGGAGACCGATGCTCTGCCAGTTGAGCTAGTGCCCTCCGCCGACGCCTGCCGGCGCCCACGAGGTGGCTGCCCCACCCGGTCCGACCCGTCGCCGGGCAGGGCTGAGCCTGTGGGAATCCACCAAGCGGGCAGTCTACGTGCTCCACCGATCCGGAGTCCAAACCGGCTGACGAGACGACCCCGGCACCCACCCTACGATGGGTCCATGACCTCCGTCGGGATCCCAGCTGGCAGCTCCTCCTCCCCCCGCGCGCGTCGCGTGTCGCGGCGCGTCGGCGCGATCGCGGAGTCGGCGACGCTCAAGGTCGATGCGAAGGCCAAGGCGCTCAAGGCGGAGGGCCGCCCGGTGATCGGCTTCGGGGCCGGCGAGCCGGACTTCCCCACCCCGGGCTACATCGTCGACGCGGCGGCGGACGCGTGCCGCGACCCCCGCAACCACCGCTACACCCCCGCCGGCGGGCTCCCCGAGCTCAAGCGGGCGATCGTGGAGAAGACCCGCCGCGACAGCGGCCTGCAGGTCCAGCCGGCCGAGGTGCTGGTGACCAACGGTGGCAAGCAGGCCATCTACGAGGCGTTCGCCGCGATGCTCGACCCGGGCGACGAGGTGATCGTGCCCGCGCCGTACTGGACCACGTACCCCGAGGCCATCCGGCTCGCCGGCGGCGTGCCGGTCGAGGTCCTCGCCGACGAGACGCAGGGCTACAAGGTCACCGTCGAGCAGCTCGAGGCTGCGCGCACCGAGCGCACCAAGGTGCTGCTGTTCGTCTCGCCCTCCAACCCGACCGGCGCCGTCTACACCGCCGACGAGATCCGCGCGGTCGGCGCGTGGGTCGAGGAGCAGGACCTCTGGGTGCTGACCGACGAGATCTACGAGCACCTGGTCTACGACGACATCGACACCGGCTCGCTGCCGGTGCTGTGCCCCGAGCTCGCCGACCACACCGTGGTCGTCAACGGCGTCGCGAAGACGTATGCGATGACCGGCTGGCGCGTGGGCTGGATGATCGGACCCGCCGACCTGGTGAAGGCCGCGACCAACCTGCAGTCCCACGCCACGTCCAACGTCGCCAACGTCTCCCAGCGGGCCGCGATCGCCGCGCTCGAGGGCGACCTGTCGGCCGTCGACGAGATGAAGGCGGCGTTCGACCGCCGCCGGCGCCGGATCGTCGAGATGCTCAACGAGATCGACGGCGTCGTCTGCCCGACTCCGGGCGGCGCGTTCTACGCCTACCCGCAGGTGAAGGGCCTGCTCGGTCGGGAGCACGACGGCCGCCGGATCGACACCTCCGCGGACCTGGCCGAGTACATCCTCGACCGGGCCGAGGTCGCCGTGGTCCCCGGCGAGGCGTTCGGCTCCCCCGGCTACCTGCGGCTGTCGTACGCGCTCGGCGACGACGACCTGGCCGAGGGCGTGTCGCGACTGCAGAAGCTGTTCAGTTGACGTCTCGCTGGTCGGGCGGCGAGCGCGACGACCGGGCCGGGACCCGGGACCTGCACCGCCTCCCGAAGGCGCACCTGCACCTGCACTTCACCGGGTCGATGCGGCACTCGACGCTGCTCGAGCTGGCCCGCCGGGACGGCATCAACCTGCCCGAGCAGCTCGTCTCGGAGTGGCCGCCGCAGCTGTCGGCCGCCGACGAGAAGGGCTGGTTCCGGTTCCAGCGGCTCTACGACGTGGCCCGGTCGGTGCTCCGCACCGAGGGCGACGTGCGACGGCTGGTGCGCGAGGCGGCCGAGGACGACGTCCGCGACGGTGGCCGCTGGCTGGAGATCCAGGTCGACCCGAGCGGCTACGCCGCCCGGTTCGGCGGCATCACGGCGTTCACCGACCTGGTGCTCGACGCGGTGGCGGAGGCGTCCGCGACCACCGGCCTCGGCATCGCGGTGGTCGTCGCGGCCAACCGGACGCGGCACCCGCTCGACGCCCGCACGCTGGCCCGGCTGGCGGCGCAGTACGCCGGTCGCGGCGTGGTCGGGTTCGGGCTGTCCAACGACGAGCGCCGCGGCACCACCTCCGACTTCGCCCCGGCGTTCGCGATCGCCGAGCGCGCCGGGCTCGCGCTGGTGCCGCACGGGGGCGAGCTGCTCGGGCCCGGCAGCATCCGGGTCTGCCTCGACGAGCTGCACGCGGACCGGCTCGGCCACGGCGTGCGCGCCGCGGAGGACCCGGCGCTGCTGGACCGGATCGTCCAGGCGGGCGTGGCCCTCGAGGTCTGCCCGGTCTCGAACGTCGCGCTCGGCGTCTACTCCGACCTCACCTCGGTGCCGCTGCCCACGCTGCTGGCCGCCGGCGCCACCGTCGCGCTGGGCGCCGACGACCCGCTGCTCTTCGGCTCCCGGCTGGCGGGCCAGTACGCCACGATGCGGGCCGCCCACGACCTCGGCGACGACCAGCTCGCCGAGCTGGCCCGGATGTCGGTGCGGGCCTCCCGGGCGCCGCAGGAGGTGCGCGCCGGGCTGATCGGGGAGATCGACGACTGGCTGGCGCTCGACCCTGTCAGGATGGGGGCGTGACCTCCCACGACCCGTCCCAGGAGCCCGGCCACGAGCACGAGGACGAGAACCTGCCGCCGACGCACCAGCCCTACGGCACGTCTTCCGGCCCGCAGGACCCGGACGCCGGCCCGTCGGACCCGTACGGCGCGCCCCCGCAGACGAACCCCTAC
>Ga0308174_10000400_pt1 | contig 18009 bp, 14 predicted proteins | sample PhyPR2_FD_203894 | JGI IMG/M metagenome (GOLD analysis project Ga0308174, IMG submission 203894) | Soil microbial communities from UC Gill Tract Community Farm, Albany, California, United States - DLSLS.P.R2 | ecosystem: Environmental > Terrestrial > Soil > Agricultural land | place: USA... | reverse complement strand
CGCCAGCTCGCGCTGGTGCCGATGTCGTCGCCGAGGTGGGCGAAGAGCGTTGCCGAGCCGATGCCGTTGCGGCCGCCGCTGCTGCCCGGAAACGACGTCCCCGAACCGATCTCCGCGCCGACCTCGAAGAAGCGGTCGGTCGGCGCGACCCATCGCATCTGCAGCCCGTCGGTCTTGATCGGGCCGCCGAAGAACGCCTGGTAGACGAGCGGCGCATCGATGAAGTCCCACGTGTGCGCGTGGTGCTCGTTGAGGTAGCCGATGCCGGAAAGGAAGCGGCCACCGCGCAGCTTGCCGCCCTCGACCAGGCCGGTCCCCTGGAACCAGGCTTCCTCGACGCTCAGGCTGTTGTCGGCGGCGAACGACGTCGTCAGCTGGCCGGAGAACGTCGGGTCGATGTTGGCGCTGATGCCGAGCTCCGACTCGCCGACGCTGAAGCCGCGCACGCCGGGGCCGACCTCGCCGCCGGTCGGCACGAAGCCCTGCACCTTGTAGGTGTCGGGGTTGCGCGAGAGGTTGGCGTAGCTGCCGGCGAGGATGAGCGAGATCGAGGGATTGAACGCCGTCGCCGCGTTCGTCGACGGAGCAGCCGCCTCGACGGGCGATGCGGCACCTGCGTCGATGGGCGCCGCCTGCGGCTGCGCGGCAGCGGGCGCCGCGGCGGCGACGACGCTGGCCTGCTGCGCGGTCGGCGCCGACGGCACAGCAGGCGCCGCCTGCGGACTCTGCGCTGCCTGCGCCTGCAGCTCGACGATGCGCTTCTCGAGCGACTGCAGGCGCGCTTCGTAGCTGCGGCGCAGCTCGGCGAGCTCGCGCTTCACCTGCTCGAGCTCGTTCGCGTCGGCGGCGCGTGCCGGACGCTGCAGCGACAGGCAGAGCAGGCAGACGCCCAAGGCGGCGGCCAGTCTTGACACGGACATGGAAAACTCCTGACGAATTGATGCGAGCGACGAGCGCTCGCGGGCGCTCGTCACGACCCCATGCGGGGCCTCGGCTTCAGCTCAACTCGGCAGGAGGGGCGCGCGCGTCGTACGCGCTGCCGGGCTCTGTGATCGCGCCGACCAGGGCCACGACGTCGTGCACCGGCGCCGATGTCTCGAAGGCGAGCCACTGGAAGCTCGAAGGCAGCGCCGCGCCCAATTGGGCAAGCGCGAGGCAACTGTCGCAGACCTTCGCCGGCGCCGACTTGCGCTTGTCGGTCTCGCCGGAATGCGCCGCGCCGCCCGGCAGGCCGTGCGACAACGCATGGACCATCGACAGCTGCGGCGCGAGCAGCACCGCCCACGCCAGGACGAGGATTCGCCAGGAACGAAGCAGCTTCGACGACACGCTGGAAGACTAGCACTGCGCGTTCCTGGCAGGTCGCCGGGGGCTCGTGCGGTGCGCAGATCACAATCGGTTTCGCAACAAGAAATCACATGTCGCCCGGAACCGCCGACAACGCCGCCTCCCGCCGAGCCTCGCCGGCGCGACTTGCGGTGCAGTTGCTGCTCGGTGCGGTGCTGCTGCTCATGCTGTGGCGGCTCAGAGACGTCGCGCTGATCAGCTTCGCGGCCATCATCGCCGCCGCGCTGCTGCGCGGCCTGGCCCATCCGGTCGTGCGGTACACGCGACTCTCGTCGCGCGTGGCGATCGTCGTCGTCATCGTCGCGCTCGTCATCCTGATGCTGGCCGCGCTCTGGCTGACCGGCCAGCCGATGCTGCGGCAACTGCAGGAGCTGCGCAGCACGGTGCCGCGCGCCTGGGCGACGGCGCTGAGCTGGCTGCAGGCTCAGCCGTTCGGTCCGCAGCTCCTCAACTGGCTCGACTCGGGCGGCGACTTGAAAGTGCCGTGGGATCGCGTCGCCGGCGTCGCGTCGGCGGCGACGACGGCGCTCGCCGACGCCTTTCTCGTCGCCCTTCTCGGCATCTACCTCGCCTTCGACCCGCGGCTCTACCGAGAAGGATTCCTCCACCTCGTGCCGCCGGCGCGGCGGGGCGAAATCGGCGCCGCGCTCTCGGCGAGCGGCGAGGCGCTGCAGCGCTGGCTGCTCGGCCAGGGCTTGACGATGGTCATCGTCGGCACGACCGTCGGCGTCGGGCTCGAGCTGCTCGGCTCGCCGCTCGCGGCGGCGATGGGCTTCATCGCCGGGCTGCTGGAGTTCGTGCCGTTCTTCGGCGCCATCGCGTGGGCGTTGCTCGGCACGCTGCTCGCGTTCGCCCAAGGGCCGACGCAAGCGCTCCACGTCGCGATCTTCTTTCTCGTCATCCAGCAGCTCGAAGGCAACGTCGTCATTCCGATGGTGCAGCGCTGGGCGGTGCAGCTGCCGCCGGTGCTCAGCCTGCTCGCGGTCGTCGTCTTCGGCACGCTGTTCGGCGTCGAGGGCGTGATCCTCGGCACGCCGCTGATGGTCGTCGCCGTCGTGCTGATCCGAAAGCTCTACGTCGATCACCTCGGCTGACGGCCCTCGCCCGCGCCGGGCGGCGGCAAGGCGATCGGCTCGACCTCGACCTTGGCCACGCCTTCCTTCGGCGTGATGCCGATCCTGTCGGCGGTCGCCGGCGACAGGTCGACGATGCGGCCCTTCACGTAGGGGCCGCGGTCCTGGATCGTCACCGTCGTGCTCTTGCCGGTCTCGAGGTTGGTGACCTTGGCCTCGGTGCCGAGCGGCAATGTCTTGCTCGCGGCGTTGTCGTCGTGCGGGTCCATGCGGTTGCCGTCGGCCATCTTGCGGCCGGCAAACCGGTGCGCATAGACCGACGCGGTGCCGACGCGTTTGCGCCCCGACCGGTCGAGTCCGGCGGGCGCCGGCTTGGCGTCGCTGGCAGCACCGCCCTTGTCGCGCGCCGCGTCGCCCGCCTGGGCGGGCCCCGACGCGCCGAACGCAGCGAGGAGACCGCTCGACAGAACCAGCAGGCGAAGGCGACGCATAACGACACGCTTGACCATGACCCCGACTCTGCCGCGTCGGCCCGCGCCGACGCAGTCGGCCGACGGCGGTCTAGCGCGTAGGACGTGCCTGCGGCCGGACCGCCGCCCGCAGCGCGCACGCGCTCAGAAGCTGATCGCCAGACCGAGCGACCAGCCGTGCGCCGCCGGGCCGAACTTGTAGCGCGCGAGGGCGCGCCAGCGCGACGCCAGGCGATCGAACTTGCTGGAATCCAGCTCGAGGCCGAAGCCGAGCGAGCTCATCTGCGTCAGCCCGACTTGCTTCTCGTCGCCGAGGTAGCGAGTTGTCGCGACCTCGTAAACGTAGCGAACCGGCCGCTCCCACACGACGCCCCAGCCGGTGGGAACGCGCATGCGCGCCCACACGCTCACGCTTTCCGAGTTGGCGTGGCCGACGATGCCGAGGTTGCTGCCGCCGTAGCTCTGCAACGCGACCTTGGTGTAGCGCAGCTCGATGTCATCGTCGTGGCCGGGCGCGAACTTCTCGTAGTCGAGCATCAGGGCGCCGCCGAGGCCATAGGCGTTGAGCTTGCCGCCGTCGAGGAACGACAGGTCGACGTTGGTGTTGTTGTCGACCCAGAACTTGGCGAACTTCAGGTCGCTCACGACCTTGCCGAGCGTGAAGTTGAAGATCGGCCGCACCACCCAGTGCTCGGACAGCGGAAAGTCCCAGCCGATGCCGCCGGTGGCCGAGAACGAATTCCACTTCGTGGGCACCTGGCGCCGATCGGTGCCGTCGCTGACCACGAACACGGGGTCATAGCGCGAGTACGCTGCGTTGCCCTCGAGGTAGAGCGGCGTGCCCTTGCTCCAGGTGAAGCCGCCGCCGAACTGCGACATGCTGAGCCCTGCATCCCCCGTCCCGGCGTTGGTGATCGACAGCGAGCTCGTCGTCACGTCGGGCGCCACCGTGTACGACATGACGCCGACGATGCCGTTGGCGAGCTTCTGCACATTGCTGCCGATCACGGCCCGGCCGAGGCCCTGGGCCTGCGCCACGCCGCTCACGAGGAGCGCCGCGGCGAGCGACAAAATCGAAAAGGCACCGGCGTGCGCGCGCATGGCGCGATGGTAAGTGCCGCAGCAGACGCCTGACCCGCGCGCGCCGGCGATGCCCGGCACTCGGCCTCTCGGCGCTTGCATCGAGAATAGGCTTCCCGTGAAGCCGGTGTCACTTCCCCGATCGCCCAGCGACGTTCAGCGCGAGCTGACGTGGCGTTTGTTGCGTCTGGCCTTCTGGTTGGCGGCGGGCACCGCCCTGCTCTACATGGTGGCCAACCTCCAGCGCGGCCGGTTGACGCTGGCGCTGATCGACGCTGTCTCGCTGAGCGCCTCCACGTTGAGCTACGGCGCCTCCCGCCGCCTCGGTCGTCCGCAGGCCGGTCTGCAGGCGATCGCCGTCATCGCCTGGCTGTCGCTGGCGGTCACGATCACGCTGCACGGCGGCCTGCGCTCGCCGGCAATCGCCTGGATCGTTGTCCTTGCGCCGCTCCTCATGCTCGCCGGCGTCGAGCTTGCGCTCGCGATGGCCGCTGCCACCGTCGCCCTCATCGCCGGTCTCTATCTCGCCGAAACGTCCGGATGGACACCGCGCTACCTCGAAGTGCCGCTGCTTCAGCGCGCGGTGTCGGCGGTGCTGATCACGTGTCTGTTCGCAGTGTCCGCCCGCTACGCCCTTCGCTGGCGCACCCGCCTGGCCGACGACCTGGAAGCCGTTCGCGACGCCGCCATCGAGGACAACCGCCTGAAGGGCCGCTTCATCGCCAATCTCAACCACGAGATCCGGACCCCCATGAATGCGCTGGTCGCGGCAGCGCAGTTGCTCGGTCGCCAGCAGATGGATGGCGAGCAGCGGGTGCTGGTTCAGGCCGTGCAGCATTCGGCCGACCACCTTCTCGCGCTGGTGAACGATGTCCTCGACTACGAGCGGCTCGAAGCCGGCGAGGTGCGACTCGATGCGGTCGAATTCTCGCTGCGCGACCTCGCCGGCGCCACCATCGGGATGTTCAGCGCGCAGGCCGAAGCCAAGCAGCTCTCGCTCAGTCTCGACCTGCAGCAAGGGCTGCCCGACCTCTGGGTCGGCGATCCGACGCGTCTGCGCCAGGTGATCTGCAACCTGGTGTCGAACTCGATCAAGTTCACGCCCGCGCACGGGCGCGTCGTGCTGCGCATCGCCGATTCAGCACGCAGCGACCTCGGCTCCGCCGTGTGCTTCGAGGTCGTCGACAGCGGTCCCGGGATCACAGTCGATGCGCAGGCCGGCCTGTTCCAGCCGTACCGGCAGGGCGATGCATCGATCGCGCGGCGCTTCGGCGGCACCGGCCTCGGCTTGTCGATCTGCAAGGAGTTGCTCTTGCTGATGAAAGGCTCGATCGAGGTCGAGAGCCAGCCCGGCGCCGGCTCGACGTTCCGCGTCGCCGTACCGCTCGTGCGCGGCGGCTCGCAACGGCAACGAACGCCGGCCGAGCCAATGCACCCCCTGCACCTTCCGGCACAGCTGACCGTGATGCTGGTGGAAGACGACCCGGTCAACCAGATCGTGATGGAAGCGGTGCTGCGCGACCTCGGCGTCCGCGCGCTCACGGCCGGCAGCGGCGAACAGGCGCTGCAGCGACTGAGCGAGGAAGCCGTCGATGTCGTGCTCATGGATTGCCATTTGCCCGGCATGGACGGCCTGGCGGCGACGCGACACTGGCGCGACGAGGAAGCGCGGCTGCAACGCGCACGGCTGCCGGTGATCGGCCTCACCGGCGATGTCTATGCCGGCGCACGCGAGGCCTGCCTCGAGGCGGGAATGGACGACTACCTCACCAAGCCCGTGTCGCGCGACGACCTCGGCGCCGCACTCGCGCGCTGGGCGCCCGGACTCCTGCGGAGCAAGGCAGCGTCGGGCAACCCGGCTCGCTCGTGAAGGCCCCCGCACGTCGCCGCGCTTGGGCACCGGCGGTTAGCATGCCTTCATGGGGTTGCGCCACGTCGACGTGACATCGCCCGACGCCTCCCGCGATGCCGCCGAGGGACGAACGCGATCCGAAGAGCCGTCGCTTCTCGCGCAGCTGCACAGCTCTCTCGGCCCTCGCTACCCCGCGTTCGTGCTCGCCGTCGCCCTCGCGCTGGCCGCGCTGCTCGCGCTGGCCGGGTATGCGCAAGGCGCGAGCGCCCAGCGTGCGAGCGCGGCGCTCTGGATGGTCGGCCTCGACCCGGTGATCCTGGTCTACATCCTGCTGGTTCATCCGTTCATGCATCGGCGCTCGCAGCGCGCGATGCAGTCCCTCGAGGCCTTGTCGCCGCACGCCGGAGGCGCCAGCCCCGCCGGGCCGGCGCGCCGCCGCGGAGAGTGGGGCGCCCTGCTCGTGGGTGCGCTCCTCGGGCTCGCGGTCGCTCGCCGCGTGCCCGGGGTCGAAGGCTGGCTTCGGCTCTATTCCGAGGCGACAAGCGCGCTGATGTTCGCGCTGCTGGCCACCGCCATCTACGCGAGCATGGTGCGGTCACGGCAGCTCGCCGCATCTTCACGCGCGGGCCTCGAGCTGAACGTGTTCGACGGGCATCTGCTGACGCCTTTCGCGCAGTGGGGACAGGGCCTCTCGCTGGTCTTCGTCGGCGGTATCAGCCTGAGCCTGCTGTTCCAGTCCTACGAAAGCCTTCGCAGCGTCGAAGGCGTGATCATCTACGGCAGCCTCGTCATCGTCGCGATGACGCTGTTCTTCATGTCGATGTGGACGATCCACGTCGCGCTGGCCAAGGCACAGGAGAAGGAGCTGGCGAGAGTCCGGCGCGACCTGAGCGTGGCGCGCGAGGCTCTGGTTCGTCACCGCGCCGGCGAAACGGCCAGGGCCGTGCACGACCCCTATGTTCCGGTCGTGGTCCTCGGCGTCTACGAGCGGCAGGTGCTCGACGCGCCGACATGGCCCTTCAATCCGGCGATCGTCGGCCGGGTCTTCGCGTCCGCGGCCGCGCCGCTCGGCGTCTACCTCCTGAAGCTCGCCTTCGGCGTGGCAGCAACGATCTAGCGCGAGCGAGCGCGCCGGTGCGTGGTCCCGGAGCCTACAGCGAGCGCGGTTGCATGCGCTCGGTCCGGATCCATTCGCGCACGTCGCGCGAGACGCGCTGGGCGAGGCGCGAAGCGGACTCATGGGCCACTCTGCCGATGTCCTCGGGCAACGGTGTGCTGTCCGCCGATGGCGTGGTCCAGACCCAGCGGGCGGGATCGTCGTCGTAGGTGCGGGTCCACACCAGGCCGCCTCGCGCATCGAGCAAGGTCACGTCGAACGCCAGCGTCGTCGAGGCTTCGTACCGCACGACCTGCGACAGCGGAGGCACCCAGAGGTACCAGACCGTTCTCTCGTGGTGTTCGAACCGCACGGCGTCAATGACGAGCGTGGCGTCGTGGCCTGCGGCGGGCGGCGGCGGCTCATCGACCTGTCGCGTCCAGTCCGCCAACCCATCGCCCAGTGCTGCCCGCATCGCCTGTTCGGCGATCGCCCCGGTTTGCAGCTTCAACAATTTTCCGACCGCAGAAACGCTGCTCTGAACCTGCGGCGGCACCCTGAGCGTGACCGCGCCTGGAGTGCGGCCCTCCGCGGCGGTTGCCGGAGGAGGGAACCAGGCGCGGTTCGGCGCTCCTTCGTAGGAGGCGCAGCCGTGCAGCATCGCCAGCAGCGCCAGCAATGTCGCCGCGTGTCGCCGGCTGCTTGTCACGGGACAACCGGCGCCGTCATCACCACCAGTTCAAGCACTTGACCATCGCGCCAGACCCGAAGCGCCATCGGCGCGTCGGGCGCCAATGCCAGCAGCTGCTCTTCCAACGCCGCTGCGTCCTCCAGGTCCTGCCCCGCGGCGCTCAGGATGACGTCACCCTTGCGCAGTCCGGCCACTGCTGCCGGGCCACTGCCGATGACGTCCGTCACCAGCACGGCACTGCGTTCGCCCAAGCCGGCTTCGCGGGACTGCGCCTTCGACAATCCGCGCACCGCCAATCCAAGTAGTGCGCGACGGACTGTCGCGATCTTCAGCGGGCACGCCATCGGGACGCTGATCAGCTCGGGGTATGCGAGTGCGCGACGGTGCGACTCCAGCGCGTGCCCGGTGGCAGCGCCCGCTGCCACGCCCGACACCAGGATGATGGCGCCGAGAACCGGGATGAATGCCAACGCGGCGGCGCCGAATGTGGCCCCGACGGCAGCACCACCGGCCGCGCCGCCGACGACACCGCCGGCGCCAGTGGTCGCAGGCGTTGTCGCGGGTGCACCGACGACGGCGAGCGCACCGCCGACGGCACCGCAGCTCACCTGCAGCGGCGCGTTCGACGTCGTCACGGCGACTGCGCCAGGCGTCGATTGCAGTTGCCAGGTCCCGCGGTCGTTGCTCAACTGGCACGCCGCCGCCGAGCAGCCCGGCGTCTCGACCCGCACGGTCTGCACCGTCGACACGCCCGCACTTGCGCAGCCTTGTATCGCCAGGCTCAACGCCGTGAGCGCGGCGATCGCGGCGACGCTCGGCTGCTTTTGGCAGCGCTTGGCCGCCCATCGCCGATCGGTCGCTGGTCCCCATCGATGCGAAGCGGCGAGTCGGTCGATCTCGCGCCGCGCCAGCGCTACCTTCTCCACACGGTCACTTTCCAGTTGTCGATTCCGTGCGTTGTCGAAGCGCCTGGCGGACCAAACGACGTGCGCCAGTATCCGAACCGCATCGGCGTTCCCAGGCTGGAGAAATCAGGACAGGATTCGCCTGCCTGGCAAGGAGGACCGTCGAGCAAGGCGAAGTCGCGGGCGCGAAGGCTGGGTGTGTCCTGCGACACGTCCCAAGCGGTCGAAAGCCTCGCATAGGACTCCGGCGTTGCGATGTACCTGCGTCCGCCTTGCTCGAGCAGCATCACCGACCGGGTCCACTTCGAAAAGCCGGTCTCGAGCGAGATGCCATCCTCGGAATAGTCGATGACATAGACCGCACCTTGAGCTTGCGGGTCGTACGTGTGCGCGCCGGACGCGTGAGCCACTCCTCCGCTGGTTGCCTGCGGCGCAAGCTGAGTACCCATCCTCCGATAGGCGTCCGGGTGACCGCCCGTCGCAACGAATTCCTTGCTGTGAATCGGCGCCGCGATGGTGCCGATGACAATCGCGGTCGCCGTCCAGTCGGCCGGCTGGAACTCGCCGTCGGCAAAGACCAGCCCGGGAGTGGCAGCGACGGCCAGGTGACTCACGGCGCTGCCCGAGAGCCCGTTCGCAGTCGCGGTGAGCCGGAAGATCGCGCCATCGTCCGCGAGGTTGACGCTGGCGAGCACCAGCGTATCGCCGGTGGCACCGCCGATGGCGACGTAGTGCGCGCCGCCATCGGACGACCGGTGCCACTGATAGCTGACCTGGTCGGCAGGCACGTTCAGGCCCGTCACCGAGAACGCCACCGACGTTCCGACCTGCGCCGTCTGGCCAGCAGGTCGAACAATCGGCACGGGTGCCGGCGAACCGCTGCAGTCCCAACCGGGCGGACAGTCGCTCGGGAGGAAAGCCACGCCGCCGCCGCTGCCGACGATGCCGACCAGTCCGAGCGCAACGATGCCCAGCACCGCGGCGGCGCGAAGTCGGCGCTCGATGGCGCCGGAGTCATTGGCAATCACGGCGTCGCTCCCGGAAGTGGTGTGTGCATTGCAGAAGGCCTCCGCCGGCCAGCGCGCCGAGCGTTGCGGCGCATAGGTCATAGGGGTCGAAGGTCCCACGGAGGAAGTAGTTCACCAGGTGGCGAGCGATGGCCCAGTCGCCCGCGCCGCCGTGCAGCGCCGCGCTCCATGCCGAGGCGAGCGCCGGGTGCTGCCCGACCTCGAACGCGACATTGACACCGCCCCAGAACGCGCATGCGCCCCAGCACGCCGCCATGCCGGGTCGAAGCGCAGCGGCCGTGAACAAGCTGAAGGCCAAGGGATGAGCAAAGCTCGGCAGCCATTGACCGAGCGCGCCGAAGACGTTGCGGCCGCCGAGCGCGGCGATCGCGGGAACCAGGGGTGCGGCAGAAGGCCTGCGGTCGGCAAGGTAGACGAGAAGGCCGACGGACAGGCACATGCAGCCGAGCAATGCCAGCAGCGCGGGGCGCTTCCACCCTTGGATCGCGATCGAGCTGGAGCGGATCATCAGACGCCTTCGCACGCTGGAGTGCGCCGACGATGGCAGTGGCCGGCCGACGCCCGGCTCACGAATGCCTGACAGATGGCTGACAGAACGCGGCGGACGCGATTCGGGCCGTCCCCTACACGGTTTCAGCCGCTACATTGCGAAAGCCGCGCACGGTCCGTGCGATGGGAGTGCGCCCTAGCATGGTGAAGCGTTCGTCGACGACAGCGTTCGCGAAATCGACGCGGCCGGAGATCGCCGGCGTCGTGCCCCGCGAGACGCTGTTCACGCGCCTCGACGGGCTGGTGTCGCGAACGGTCGTCTGGATCTCGGCGCCGCCCGGATTCGGCAAGACGACGCTGGCGGCCAGTTACCTCGAGGCACGCAACTATCGCTGGGCCTGGTACCAGGTCGACCCCGACGACGACGATGGCGAAACGTTCTTCCACTATGTCGCTCATGCGGTGCGCAAGCTCCGACGCGACGGCGACGAACTGCCGGCGTACGGGCCGGAGCATCGCGACAACCTGGCCGCGTTCTCGCGCCGCTTCTTTCGCACCCTGTTCGCGAGCGCCGACGGGCCGATCGCCCTGGTCCTCGACAACCTGCACGAGCTCGATGCCGAAAGCCCGCTGCTGCAGATCCTCGAGGCCGGCTTGCCGCAGGTGCCGCGGCAGAGCTGCGTCATCGTCACGAGTCGCACGCCGCCACCGGTGAGCTTCACGCGGCTGCAGGCCAGCGGCCAGATGGTCTGCGCAGGCGCCGACGACCTGAAGCTCACCGCCAGCGAGCTCGCCGCGATGGCTGCACTTCGCGGCGACGACCTCGGCGCCGAAGCGCTGGCGCGGATGTGGCAGCGCGCCGACGGCTGGGCAGCGGCCCTGGTCCTCATGATCGAGCACCACAAGTTCAGCGACGCGGCCCGACCCGCCGCTGCATCGGACGAGACCACGCCGAAGGTCGTCTTCGACTACCTGGCCGGCGAGATCTTCGAGCGCTTCGACCCGCCGACGCAGCGCCTGCTGCTCCACATCGCCTGCCTGCCGCGCGTCACGATCGAGATCGCGCGCGCCCTCTCGGGCGAAGAGGGCGCGGCGCGCGTTCTGTTCAATCTCGCCCGTAACGATTACTTCGTGCGCGAGCTCGTCGGACCGGAAGGCCGCGTGTTTGTCTTCCATCCGCTGCTGCGCGAGTTCTTGTCGCGCCGCGCCGCGCGGGACCTGCCCCATGCGATCGGTGCGGATGCGCGACACCACGCCGCAACGCTGCTGCGCGACTCGGGGCAGGCGGAAGATGCGCTTGCCTTGTTCGTCGAAGGACGCGACTGGCGCGAGGTCGCGGCGATCGTGCGGGAGAACGCCGACGGACTCATCGAGCAGCACCGCCACGCGACCTTGGCGGCCTGGCTCGAGCTCCTGCCGCCGGACATGCTGCAAGGCAGCGCCGATCTGCTGAACCACTACGGCGCCGCCCTTGCGCACACGAGTCCGCGCGCCGCACGACGTCGCTTCGAGCAGGCCTTCGAGCTGTTCCAGCGCAGCGGCGACGGCGCGGGAGCCGCACATTCCTGCCTCGGCGTCATCGACACGATCCTGCGCGAGTTCGACGACCTCGCGGCGCTCGATCGCTGGCTTGGCCAGTTCGATCGGGCCGCACCAGCGGCGCCCGAGCGCCCCGTTCCCGAGGTCGTGCTGCGCGCGCGCATGTGGCGCGAGCCGGGTCATCCCGCGCTGGCGCGGCTGCGCGACTCGCACGGACCGGCAGCGGCCGCGAGCGGCGAGATCGCGCGCGCGCTCACTGCGCTGCTCAACGGCGACTTCGCGCTGGCCGCAGCGATCACGAGGGGCGTCAGCGCAAGCTCGGCAGCGAGTCGCCTCGCGCTCGCGACCTGCAATGCCCTGTGCGCCCTGGTCGACGGCAACCATGCAACCGCCATCGACGCTGCGAGCGCGGGTCTCGCCACCGGCGTCGAAGAAGCGGTGTCGAAGCACGATGCCCGGTTGCGAACGCTGCTCGCAGCGGCGTGCCTCGGCCAGGGAGACGTCGACAGGGCGCGGGCGGAGCTCGCCATCGTCGACACGCTGCCGCTCAGGCGCGGCGATCGGGCTTTCGTTCACTACGTGCTCGCGCTGCTGGCGATGGCGACCGCGAACGCCGGTCTCGCGCTGCGCGAAGCAAGGAGCGCGGCGTTGCTCGCCGTCGAGGCCGGGCTGCCGTGGTTCGAAGGCCTCGCGCACATCGCGATCGCGCACTTGCTCGCGACCGCCGGGGAACGGGCCGGCGCCGACTCGCACGTGCGCCTCGCCGAAGCGCTCGCTCAGCGGCTCGGCAGCCCCCTCTTGCGCCTGTCGGTCCTCTTCGCGCAGGCGACGGTCGCCGTCGCGGCCGATGACGAGCCGGCGGCCGTCGCGCCGCTCCAGGCCGGCCTCGCGCTGGCACGCGAGCTCGGCCTGCATCACGTCCCGGGGCTGCCGCCGTCTCTCGTCGCGGCGCTCTGCGCCGTGGCACTGCGACGCGGCATCGCCGTCGAGCACACGCGGACGCTGATCGACGCGGGTCGCCTGGCGCCGCCGCCTTCGGCAGTGCGCCTGCGGCGCTGGCCGTGGGCCTTCGAGCTCACGACGCTGGGCGATTTCGGCCTCGCGCGCGCCGGCGAGCGGCTCGAGTTCTCTGCCAAGGGACCGGGGCGCCCGGTCGAGCTGCTGAAGGTCCTGATTTCGCTCGGCGGGCAGAACGTGCGCGCCGATCAGATTGCCGATGCGCTCTGGCCGCACGTCGACGCCGACTACGCGCACAAGTCGTTCACCGCGACGCTGCACCGGCTGCGCCGGATCTTCGGCGAAGACGACGCCGTGCGATTGCGCGACGGTCGCCTGAGCCTCAACGAGTCGCTGTTCTGGCAGGATGGACGCGCGCTCGACCAGGTGCTCGCCGACATCGATGCCTGCTTTCGCCCTGACCAGGCGCCGATCGCCGAGCCGGCGCTGCGCGCGCTCGTCGAAGAGGCGCTCCTGCTCTACCGCGGCCCGTTCCTTCTCGACGACGTCGGTCATCCGGCCTATGTCGCCCGGCGCGAGCAGCTGCGGTCGCGCTTGCTGCGAGCGGTCGCCCGCGCCGCGCGCCACTGGGAGGAAGCGGGTCGCAGCGACGCTGCGATCGACGCCTACCTGCGGTGCATGGACGCCGATGAGCAGTGCGAGGCCTTCTACCGTCACCTGATGCTCAGCTACCAGCGCCGCGGCGACACCGCCGAGGCGCTGGCGACGTACGAGCGATTGCGCGCCGTGCTGTCGGCCCGTCTTCAGGGCTCACCGTCGGCGGAGACCGAGGAGGTGTTCGCGCGACTTCGCGCCTGACCGAGAAGATCAGCGCTGCGGTCCGGCCTTCAGCTCGCGCTCGAAGGTCGCGAAGATCTTCTCCAGCCCCACCGTCACGAGGTGCGGTGCCACGTAGTCGCGGCGCGGCCAGCCCGATCGGGGTGGCGCGCGTTCGCGCAATCGCACGGTGAGCGACACCTCGGTTCCCGCTGTCGCATCGAGGAAGGTCGCGTTGATCACGACATCGAGCCCCTGCGGCTCGAACTGCACGAAGTTCGCGGCAGCGCCGACGTACGGCTGGATGAGGCGGCGCAGCAGGGGCAGGTCGAGCTGCGACGCGCTGCGCCATTCGTCGTCGCTCAAGGGCAAGGGCGCCGCCGCTGCCACGGCGAGGTGGCCGAGCGCCATGTCCTGCTGCTCGGTTTGCATGCCGAGCTGAGCCAACGCGACCCGCATCGCGACGAACGCGTCTTCCCGGGTCGTCTTGAAGAGGCGCGTGCCCTTCTCGGCCAGCAGCTTTTCGTACTCGACGCGAAAGCCCTGGTTGAGGGCGTTGATCGCGCTGATCTTCTCGGCGTCGCTGGCGCACGCCGCAAGCAGCAAGAGCAGGAACGCGAAGCCGAGCGTTCGGAGCGGCTTGGCAGCGGCGAGCCTCATCGGTGCGCTTCGCTCAGGGCGCGGTGCGGTCGCCGGGAGTCGCCGGCACCGCTTCGGGGCGCGGCTTCCATCGTTCGATGATCTGGTCGGCTTGCCGGATTTCGGCGGGCTGCAGCTTCGCCCCGACGCGCTCGCGCTGCGCCTGCGCGCCCGCGTGGCCGTTGCGCGCGGCGATCCCGTACCAGACGTAGGCCTCGAAGTCGCTGCGTTGCGCGGCCGGGCGCGTTTCCTGGGCACGCGCGAGGAGCGCTTGGGCGCGCGATGCACCCGCTGCCGCCAGCGGCGCGAGCATCTGCGCCGCGGCGTTGGCATCGCCGCGTCGCAACGCCGCCTCGCCGGCATCGATCGCTTGGTCGCGAGCCGAGCGCGCGCCGGTCGTGTCGACCTGCACGGGCGAGGGGCTCGGCACGGCGGCCGTCACTGCGATGGACGGTGTCGGCGCGGCCGCGCTGGCCGACCCGGTTTCCGCCCTCGTCGAGGACATTGCGGGCGCCGCCGCCTCCAGAACTTGGGCCGGCGGCTTCGTCACCCGGCCCGCGACCTGCGGGTTGCGAGCGGACGTTGGCGAAGTCGTCACCTCCGCCGGCTTCGTGGGCCTGGCGGCGGCCGGCGCAGCGGCCACCGCCGTCTTGGCAACTTCGGCCGCTGTCGGCGGAGCAGATGTCGCGGCGAAGGCGGCACTCGTGGCGGCCACCGGCGGCGCCGACATCGACGTCGATGTCGACGTCAAAGCCGAAAGCGAAGGCGAAGCCTCGATGCGCGGCAGCGCGGTCGTCGCGACGGATGATGCCGACGGCAGCACCGACACGTTCGACGCCGAACCGCCGAACCGCCCGAACGCCCACAGCGCGACGCCGACCGACAGCAGCCCGCCGACCAGCGCGCCGGCGCGCCAGCGAGAGCGCGGCCCTTCGCTGCGTCCAGCCGATTCATGCGTCGACGAAGGGGCGGGCTCGACGCGCGGCGGCTGGGTGGGCGGGGGCGCCGCAAACGATGCCGGCGCCTCGGCGGAAACACGGCCCCGCGGCGCGTCCGCGAGAAGATCGCGACGCCAATCGGCAATCGTCTGCGGGCGGTCGGTTTCGCTCAGCTGCAGCGAGCGGTCGACGGCCGCCAGGAACGCCTCGTCGTACCGTCCGCGGCCGACTTCCGTCGCCGGCGCCAGGGTCTCGCGCACGCTGCCGAGCACGCCTTTCGCACGCGCGACGGCATCGAGCGGAGCGCGTCCGGCGATCGCGCGGTAGCACGTCGCGCCGAGGCCGTAGATGTCGGTCCAGGGGCCTTGCGTCGACGCATCGCCGTAGTACTGCTCGAGCGGCGCGTAGCCCGGCGCGACCAGGATGGTGAGGGTCTTGGCGCTGCCGAACGACTGGCGTGCCGATCCGAAGTCCAGGAGCACCGGAGTGCCGTCGCGGCGCACGTAGATGTTCTCGGGCTTGATGTCGCGATGGATGAAGCCCGCTCCGTGGACGAGCTCGAGGCCGTCGAGGATCGGCAGCAGGCAGTCGGTGAGCTGGCGCTGCGGCAGCGTGCCGCGACGCTCGAGCTGAGTCGCGAGGTCTTCGCCCTCCTCGAAGCGCATGACCATGTAGGCGGTGTTGTTCGCCTCGAAGACCGAGAGCACGCGCACGATGTTCGGATGGTCGAAGCGCGCCAGCGTGCGCGCCTCGAGCAGGAATCGTTCGAGGCCCCAGGCATAGCGCTTCGCGAGGGTGTCCGAGTGCGGCCACGCCGACGCGTCGGAGCGCCGCCGGGCGATCTCGGCGGGCAGGTATTCCTTGATCGCGACCGGACGGTCGAGGTTGGTGTCGTGCGCCAGGTAGGTGATGCCGAAGCCGCCCTGGCCGAGGACTCGCTCGAGCACATACCAGTGCAGGCGCGAGCCGGCCGGCAACGCGTCCGGAAAATCCACCTCGGTCATCGCTGCCCTCCGCAGAGGTCCGACGTCGCGGCGCTTCAGCGCGCGACCCGACGTTACCTACCCGAGCCAAGAATAAGCGATCGACCTCGGCGCGCCAAACCTGGCCGCCTCGACGGGACGCGTCCGCGCCTGCGATGTCGCCTGGCCGCCTCTGTCGTTCATCTGTAAGGCATCGGTCGCTCCGCTGTCAGGCGCTGCGTGTGATCTTGCATGCCTCCGTCAACGCCGCATCGATCCCGGCACGACATTCACCGGAGCTGCCCATGTTTCCTGTTCGCGCCCTTCTCGTCGCCGCCGCCATCTCGGCGTCGACCGCCGCCTCGGCGGGCTACTCGGGCCTGTACGTCTTCGGCGACAGTCTCTCCGACCCGGGCAACCTTGCGGCCGCCATCGGTGCCGATCCGGCACAAGTCATCAGCGGCAACGGCTACATCCCTGACCGTCCCTACGCGTCGCTGCAGTTCAGCAATGGCGACGTCTGGGCGAAGACGTATGCGAACGCGATCGGCCTCGGCTCCTTCGGCCTGCCCTTCGTCGTCGGCGGTGGCAACTTCGCATTCGGCGGGGCGCGTGTCACCGCCGATGGCCCCGGCCTGCCGCCAAGCCTGACCACGCAGGAGACTTCGTTCTTCCTCGCTGCCCACGGCGGCGTCGCGCCGTCGGATGCGCTCTACGTGATCGAAGGCGGCGGCAACGACGCCCGCGACACGCTTGCCGCCGCCGCGGTTTCCGCCGATCCGTCGACGGTGATCGGCGCAGCCGCACTCGCCTATGCGGCCGGCGTCGGCAATCTCGTCGACCAGTTGCAGGCATCGGGCGCGCAGCACATCGTCGTCTGGAACGTCCCCGACCTCGGCCTCGCGCCCGCGGTCACGACATTGGGCCCCGGCGCCAGCTTCCTGGGCAGCGTCGTCAGCCAGAGCATGAACAGCGCGCTCTCGATGCGGCTGGCCGGAGAGAGCGGCGTCACGCTCTTCGATATCTTCGGCACGATCGATTCGTTCGTCTCGACCCCTGGCGCCTTCGGCCTGGTGAACGTCACCGATGCGTGCGGCGCGATCGCCGGCTGCGATCCGTCGACGTCGCTGTTTTGGGACGGGATTCATCCGACCTCGGCAGGCCACGCCTTGCTCGCACGCGAAATGGTTGCCGCGACGGTCCCCGAACCTGCCGATTACCTGCTCTTGGTCGCCGGCCTGGTCGCAGTGTCGCGTCGCGTTGGCAGCCAGCGGCGCGCTCGGAATTGATGTCGGCAGATGCGGTGCATGCCGTCGTCGCCAGCGGGCGACGCGTGTGCTCCTCGCACTTCGTTGCGCACCGCTGTTGTGTCGTGAGAACCAAGGGAGATGCCATGAAGACATTCCTCATCGCCGCCGCCATCGGTGCACTCGGCCTGGCGGGCTGCGGAGGCGGCGGCGACAGCAGCGGCGTACCGACGCCGGCGGCCGCAGCGCCGACCGTGACGATCACCGCGGCCAACCAGTGCACGATCACACGGGCCATGATCGACGGCGGCCAGGCCTTCGGCCAGTCGCAGCCGTTTGCGGCCCCCGGCGGCGTGGCGGCTCAGTCGATCGGCGCGACGCCGATGGCGCTGCGCGCTAACGTATTGCAGTCGGTCGTGCAGCGCGGGCTCGTTGCGGCGTTCGGGTCGCGCCACAGCGGCCGCGTCGCGAGCGCCATGCGACCGGCCGCCACCAGTTCGTCCACCGACCCGTGTTCGCTGAGCGGCTCGATCACGACGACGCTCAACGACGCCGACAACGACGAGTCGCTGTCGAGGGGCGACACGCTCACGCTGGCCTTCGATCACTGCAATGAATCAAGCGACGACGCCGTCAGCGGCGTCATGGCGTTCACGATCGACAGCGTCACCTCGGGGCTCGGCGGCAACGTGCAATTCACCGGCAGCCTCGCCTTCGAGCAGTTGAGCGCGTCGAGCGGAACGCGCCTGGCCAACATCCAGGGCAATGTCGGCGTGGCGGCCACGATCACGTCGACGTCGTCGCAGCTCGCGCTGACGGTCGGCGCCAACGGGCTGACGGTGGCGAGCTCGGCACCCGGCTACCTGGACACCATCGTCTA
>Ga0308174_10000398_pt1 | contig 18059 bp, 13 predicted proteins | sample PhyPR2_FD_203894 | JGI IMG/M metagenome (GOLD analysis project Ga0308174, IMG submission 203894) | Soil microbial communities from UC Gill Tract Community Farm, Albany, California, United States - DLSLS.P.R2 | ecosystem: Environmental > Terrestrial > Soil > Agricultural land | place: USA... | reverse complement strand
CCGACCGCGATGGCACCACCACCCAGGGCGGCTACTCCACCCACGTCGTGGTCGACGCCGACTACGTCCTCTCGGTGCCCGAGACCCTGGACCCGGCCGCCGCGGCGCCGCTGCTGTGCGCCGGCATAACCACCTACGCCCCGCTGCGCCACTGGGGCGCGGGCCCCGGCAAGAAGGTCGCCGTCGTCGGCCTCGGCGGGCTCGGCCACATGGCCGTGAAGATCGCCCACGCCCTCGGAGCCGAGGTCACCGTGCTGTCCCAGTCGCTGAAGAAGCAGGAGGACGGGCTCCGCCTCGGGGCCGACCACTACCACGCGACCTCCGACCCCGGCACGTTCGAGCAGCTCGGCGGATCCTTCGACCTCATCATCAACACCGTCAGCGCCGCCCTCGACCTCGACGCCTACCTCGGCCTCCTCGCCGTCGACGGCACGCTGGTCAACGTCGGTGCCCCGGCGGAGCCGCTCAGCCTCAACGTGTTCTCGCTCATCGGCGCCCGGCGCTCCTTCGCCGGTTCGATGATCGGCGGCATCGCCCTGACCCAGGAGATGCTCGACTTCTGCGCCGAGCACAACATCGGCTCCGAGGTGGAGGTCATCGCCGCGGACAAGGTCAACGAGGCCTACGAGCGGGTGCTCGCCTCCGACGTGCGCTACCGCTTTGTCATCGACGCCAGCACGCTCGCCTGAGAGGACGGACCATGAAGCTCACCCCCAGCGGCGGCCGGACCGCCACTGGTCCCCAGGACTGGTTCACCGGCACCGTCCACGTCGACGGCATCCGCAACCCCGACGAGCAGTCCGCCGTCGGGTGCGCCCACGTCCGGTTCACCCCCGGCGCCCGGACCGCCTGGCACACCCACCCGAAGGGCCAGACGCTCTACGTCACCGACGGCATCGGCTACGTGGCCCGGCGCGGCCAGGTGCAGGAGATCCGCCCGGGCGACGTCGTCTACATCGAGCCCGGCGAGGAGCACTGGCACGGCGCCACGGCGGACAGGTTCATGGCCCACGTCGCCATCCAGGAGGCCGACGACCAGGGCCAGGTGGTGACCTGGCTCGACCGCGTCACCGACGAGGAGTACGGCGCCTGAGCTCCCTCAACCGGGAGCCGCTCGGCGAGGTCAACGACTGGCTGAGCGGCTACCGGGCTCAGTGGGACCAGCGGCTCGATGCCCTGCACACCGGGATAGCACGCGGCAAGCGTGAGCGAAGGGGAACCCGATGAGCACCAGCAGGCGCGGGCGCGGTGGCAGGGGCTCCAACCCGCCTACGAGCAGATGGCCGCCGAGCTGCAACAGTCCGAAGCGAGCTGCGTCAGCCCGCCGCTCCGGGCTTGCCCGCGTCGGCGTACGACCTCACGACCGAGGTGTTGAGCGGGAAGTCGATGGCCAGGTCGCGGAACAGCAGGTCGGCGGCGGTGGCGGCGGCGTTGTTGACCTCCTCGACCACCGCGTCGGCGAGCGTGGCGGGGGTGTGCACCACGACCTCGTCGTGGAGGAAGAAGACCAGGTGCGGTCGCGAGTCCAGGGTGCCGGCGCCCCCGAGGCGCCAGAGCCGGTTGCGCACGTCGGCGATCCAGCACAGCGCCCACTCCGCTCCGGTGCCCTGCACCACGAAGTTGCGGGTGAACCGGCCGAACGCCCGCCGGTAGCGCGCCTGGCCGTCGGCATCGCCCGGCGGTCCTCCCGGTTCGTGGTCCCACGCCTCGCCGAGTCCCTCGCGGAGGCCGGGCGACCCGCGACCCAGGAGCGTGCGCACGACCTCGCCGCGTTCGCCGGCCCGGGCGGCCTCCTCGACCAGCCCGAAGGCGCGGGGGTAGCGCCGGGTGAGCCCGGCGACCATCTGGCCGCTCCGGCCGCTGGTGGCGCCGTACATCGCACCGAGCAGGCCGAGCTTGGCGTCCTGCCGGCTGGCCACCGCGCCGTCGTCGACCATCCCCTGGTAGAGGTCGGCGCCGCGCGCGGACCGGGCCAGGGCGTGGTCGCCGCTCATCCCGGCCAGCACCCGCGGCTCGAGCTGCGCGACGTCGGCGACCACGAGCACCCACCCGTCGTCGGCCACCGCCGCCGGGCGGACCTGGACGGGGAACGACAGCGCACCGCCGCCGTTCGACGACCACCGGCCGGTGGCCGACCCGGCCGGTTGGTACGCCGGCCGGAACCGGCCCTCGCTCACCCACTGGTCGATCCACGACCAGCCGTTGGTCTGGAACAGGTGGGCGAGCTGCTTGTAGCGGAGCAGTGGGGGGATCCCCGGGTGCTCGAGCGCGCGCAGGGAGGACGCCCGGGTGTCGGTGACGTCCAGGCCTGCCCGGCGCAACGCGGCCAGGAGCTCGGGGCGTGAGTCCGGGTTGAGGGCCGGCGCTTCGAACGCCGCCCGCACCTCCCCGGCGAGGGCTTCCAGCTTCCGGGGTCGCGCACCTCGTGGTGGTCGCGGCCCGAGCAGCTCGGCGAGCAGCTCCTGGTGGACCTCGACCCGCCAGGGCACCCCGGCGTACGTCATCTCGGCCGCGACGAGGGCGCCCGACGACTCGGCCGCCAGCAGCAGACCCAGCCGAGTGGACTCGTTCGACGCCGCCACGGCGGCGAGTTGCCGGGCGTCCTCGAGGTCGGCGCGCAGGTGCTCGGCGGAGTCCTCGATGGAGAAGAGGGTCGGGTCGGACGGCGTGCTCGGCCCCAGCCGGTCCCAGTGCTCCGACTGGTCGCCGGCCAGCAGTCCCGCGTTCACGGCAGGGGCACGGCGGAGCAGGTGGTGGCCCAGCCGCAGGTCGTGGCAGCGCTCGATCCGTACGCCGGCCGCCAGCAGCGGTGGATACCAGCGGGCGGTGTCGTCCCACACCCAGCGCGGTGCGTCGACCTCGCGGGCACGCACGTACGCCGGCAGGTCGGCGATGCCCAGCTCCAGTTGCCCGTCACCGTCGACGACCAGCACCCGGTCGCCCGGCAGCCGCGAGAGCGAGACCCGGGTCACCCGCGCTGGTGCCGGTGAGGCGTCGCCAGCGGGACCGGGCTGGCGGCGTGGTCGGCGTGGGAGAGCGCCTCGTCCAACAACCGCTTCACGTGGCTGTTGGCCGCCTGGTAGTAGGCGAAGGTGCCCTCACGCCGTGCTGTGACCAGGCCGGCGAGGCGGAGCTTGGCGAGGTGCTGGCTCACCGTCGAGGGGTTGGCGCCGATCAGCTCGGCCAGGCAGTTCACCGATGTCTCGCCCTGCAGCAGTGCGACCAGGATCTTGATCCGGTTCTCGTCGCCGAGCATGCGGAAGGCCTCCGCGGCCACGTGGACGGCGGTGTCGTCGGGCATCTCGAAGTCGGGGATCTGCGTGTGCACGGGACCAGCATAGGTTTGCTTACCTGCGTGATCATGCAGATACTGGGCGATCATGAGCTCACCACGCCCCCGGACCGGTCGTCCCGACGGCCCTGGCCAGGACCATGACCACGGTCATGACCACCACGGGGGCGAGCACGGGCACTCCCACGGACTGGTGGACCCCTCGATCGTGCGCTCGCGGGCGGGCGTCAGGGCCGTCTCGTTGAGCCTGGTCGTGCTGCTGGTCGCCGCGGTGGCCCAGCTCTTCGTCTTCCTGCTCAGCGACAGCGTGGCCCTGCTCACCGACGTGATCCACAACGGCGGGGACGCCCTGACCGCCATCCCGCTCGGGATCGCGTTCCTGCTGCGCAGCCGCCGTGCCGAGCTGTGGGCCGGCTACTGCGTCGTCGCCGTCATCCTGTGCAGCGCGGTCCTCGCGCTGGTCGAGGTCGTGCAACGGTTCCTCCATCCTCAGACGCCGACCCACCTGTGGGCCCTGTTGGTAGCGGGAGTCATCGGGGTTGTCGGGAACGAGCTCGCCGCGATCATCCGCTGGCGAGCCGGCAGGCGGCTGGACTCCCCGGCCCTGGTCGCCGACGGCAACCATGCCCGTGCCGACGGCTACGTCAGCGCCGGCATCATCCTCAGCACCGTCCTCGTCGCGCTCGGCTTCCCCATCGCCGACCCGATCATCGGGCTGCTCATCACCGTCCTGATCCTCCACGCGACCTGGGAGTCGTGGCGGACCATCCGCAGCGGATAGCCGTTGCGGTCAGGGACCAGTGTCAGCCTGCGAGGTCGTCCCTGAGGCAGCCGAAGACCAGGCGGTCCCGTTGTCGGCCGCGCACGACGTAGAGACCACGAAGCAGCCCCTCGCGTCGCAGGCCGACCTTCTCCAGGACCCGGATGGAGGCGGCGTTGTCCGGGTCGCACGTGGCTGCCAGTCTCCGGAGGCCCAGCTGGTCGAACCCGAGCCCGACGAGCAGGTGGGCCACCTCGGTGGCGTAACCGTGACCCCAGCGGTCCCGTCGAATCGTGTAGCCCAGCTCGCCCACCTGGTGGGCCGCAATCGTGGTCCACACCGACGCGGATCCGATGAGCTCGTCACCGTGCAGGATCGCGAGGTCGTACCTGTCCTCGTGGCGCTGGGCGGCGTCGGCAACGAAGGTGCGCGTCTCGTCGAGCGAGTTCGGGCCCCACCCGGTGTAGCGACACACGACCGGGTCGGACGCGAACGTGTGCACGGCCTCGACGTCGCTCTCGCAGAACCTGGTGAGCGTCACGCGCGCTCCAGTGATCACCACTTCTCTGGGAGCGTCTGACATGCGTGAGGACACCTCCTTGGCTGGTCCGCACGACCCACGGAGCGACACCTTAGAGCGTCGCCCGGACCCCCACCTCAGGCGATGAGGACCCACCGGCCGGGTTCGACCTCTCGGTAGGCGGGGTGGCGCAGGCCGAGGAGGGGTGGGGCGGTGGACCGATGGCGGTGCCCGGTGGGTGTGGTGATGTCGACGGTGTGCCCGCCCGGGCCGGGACGGGGGTGGTGGTCCCAGCCGGGCACCTGCTTCGCGTAGTTGCGGGACTCGCAGAAGCCCTGGCCCCCGCCGGCGGTGGTGTCGCCGCCGTCGGAGACCGGGACGACGTGGTCGCCGTGGCGGATCGGTGCACCGCACCAGGGGGTGCGGCACCACTGGTCGCGGAGACGGAGGAACGTGGCCAGCTGGTGCGGGAACCGGCGTCGCCGGGAGTCCATCGCGACCAGCTCGCCGGACTCGGGGTGGCGGAAGAGGCGGCGCACCCAGGCCTGCGTCCCGGCCGAGAGGCCGAGCAGGACCAGCGAGCGGGCCAGGTCGGCGGGGATCGGTCCGTGGCCGACGAGTGTTGCGTCGTCGTGGGCTCCGGCGAGCAGGGCGCGGTCGGTCATCACCACGCCGACCGAGACCGGGACGACCGGGTGACCGTCGTGAGCGGGAGCGCCGGTCGCGCGGGCGACGAAGGAGTCGGCCATGACCTGATGGCGTCCGCGTGGATCGCCGCCGGCGCGGAGCCGGTCGGCCTCGGCGGAGAGGGCGGCGTACGCCGCGACCCCCTGGGCCACCGGCAGGAGCGCGGTCAGGTAGACCATCGTGTCGGGAGCCGGGCGGATGGTGACGCTGCGCTCGGCCTCGGCGCGGCGCCGGCGCTCCGCCACCGCGGCCGGGTCCAGTCGGGCCACCAGCTTGCGGACCTCGCCGAGGACGACGGGGTCCGAGCAGCCGCTGAACGCCTCCGGGTCACCCGCGACGGCCCGGTCCACCGCGAGGCGGTCCTCGAGGGACAGGCACGCGGTCTCGCGAGCGAGGGTGGTGACCCGCCACTCGGTGACCAGGCCCCGGCGGAACGCCTCCATCGCGTGGGGCAGCTCGTGGGCGACCTTGGCCAGGGAGAGGTGCTGGCGACCACGGTGCGGTGACTCGCGCCGCGCCAGGGCGATCTGCTCCGCGATGCCACGACCCTGCCCCTGCGCGGGCACGCCCGCGGCCTGCTGCCGCGCCCGCTCCGCCTCGTCGAACGCCGCCGCGAGCCGGGCCTGCCTCGCGGCGGCAGCGCAGATGAGCTCCTCGAGCGCCCGGATCTCGTCGATCGTCGCGACGCCGTCGGTGGGGAGAGGCGTCTCGGCGAGCGTGCTCGTCCACACCTGCACTCGCAGGGCGTGGAGCTCATCGCCGGAATCGATCATGTGTTCGACTGTACGCCGACGGTCCACCCGGCACAAGGGGGGTTCCACAACCCCGGCGGAGCCGGCTCGTGAGATCGGGTGCCGGCGGTCGGGCCGCCGGCGATTACGACCTGGGCTTCGCCATCAACGTCTGAGCCCTTCCTGCCGGATCAGGACCGGTTGCGCGCGACCGCCTCGCGGACCAGGGCGACGAAGGCGTCCTCGTCGAGCGGGTCGTTCTCGCGCAGGTCGATGGCGCGGCGGGTGCCGGCGTCGAGGCTGGCGTTGAACAGGCCGGTCGGGTCGTCCAGCGACGCACCCCTGGCGAAGGTGAGCTTCACCTTGTCCTTGTAGGTCTCGACCGTGCAGACCAGCCCGTCACAGGAGAACGTCGGGACGCCGTCGGGGTTCGAGGCCTTGCGCCACTTGGCCTCCTCGACCATGTCGGGCTCGGCCGTCAGGACCAGGGATCGGACTCGTGCGATCGTCACGCTGCGCCAGTCATCGCTCACGCGGCGACCCTACCGGCGGGGAGGGTCAGGGGGAGGGCTTCACTGCACCCCGGGGACTATGCGCATGTCGCGCACGGCGCCGCCGTCGAGGGCTGCGAGGGCCTCCTGGTAGGCCGAGGAGTCGTGAGCGGCGCGCGCAGCCTCGACCGACTCGAACTCGATGAGGACCGTGCGGGTCCTCTCGCCGGACTCGTAGGTCTCCTCGGGAAGGCCCCGGGCGAGGTAGGTGCCGCCTGCCTCACGGAGGGCGGGGCCGGCCAGCTCGGCGTACGCCGCGACCTTGGCCTCGTCGACGATCTCCTTGTAGACGCTGATCCAGTAGGCGGTCATGCCGCCATCCTCTCCCACGAGGAACACGTGCCTGGGAGGTGTCCCGCCCGGCGTACCGGGACGGCGTCGGCGCACCCGCATAGGGTGCGGTCCGTGACGCTCCACCTCCATCGCGCTCCGCGCACCGACCTGCTCGCCGATGCCCTCGGCGACCTGCTCGCGCAGCCGCTGGAGGACCCGTTCGCCGACGAAGTCGTGGTCGTGCCCGCCAAGGGGGTCGAGCGGTGGCTGACCCAGCGGCTCTCCCACCGGCTCGGCACGGGGACGCGAGGCGGCGACGGGGTGTGCGCGGGGGTGCGGTTCCTCAACCCGCGCTCGCTGGTCTCGATGCTGCTCGACCGCGAGCGCGACGACGTGTGGGACCCCGACCGGATGGTCTGGCCGCTGCTCGAGGTGATCGACGCGAACCTCGACGAGCCGTGGTGCGCCACGCTCGCGGCCCACCTCGGCCACGGTCTCGAGGGCGACGAGGGCCTGCTGCGCCGCAACCGCCGCTGGTCGGTGGCGCGACGGCTCGCCGGGTTGTTCGCGTCGTACGCCGGGCAGCGGCCGAGCCTGGTCACCGACTGGCGCGAGGGTCGCGACACCGACGGCGCCGGCGCGACCCTCGACGCCGACCTGCTCTGGCAGGCCGAGCTCTGGCGGCGCCTGGTGGCCCACGTCGGGGAGCCGGCGCCCGACCTGCGGCACGCCGACACCGTGGCCCGGCTGCGCGCGGGTGGTGACGGCCTGGAGCTGCCGCCACGGCTCTCGCTCTTCGGGCACACCCGGCTGCCGGTCACCGAGGTCGAGCTCCTGGTCGCACTGGCCGAGCACCGCGACGTGCACCTCTGGCTGCCCCAGCCCTCGCCCCGGCTCTGGGACGACCTGACAGGCATCGGGGGACCGGTGCCCCGGATCGAGGACACCTCGGTCGAACGGGTGGACCACCCGCTGCTGGCCTCCCTCGGCCGCGACGCCCGGGAGCTGCGCCGCACCCTCGCCGCCGTGCCCACCGTCCCCGCGCTGGGCAGCGATACCACCGACGGCGAGCAGGAGACGCTGCTCGGCTGGCTCCAGCACGACCTGCGCGTCAACCACGCGCCCGAGGCGGACGTGCGCGCCGCCCGGACGCCCGGCCCGCAGGACCGGTCCGTGCAAGTGCACGCCTGCCACGGTCCTGCCCGCCAGGTCGACGTGCTGCGCGAGGTCCTGGTCGGCCTGCTCGAGGACGACCCGACGCTCGAGCCGCGCGACATCCTCGTGATGTGCCCCGACATCGAGACCTACGCGCCCCTGATCTCGGCCGGCTTCGGCCTCGGCGACGTCGTCGAGGGTGACGACGGGCACCCGGCCCACCGGCTCCGCGTGCGGCTGGCCGACCGCGCGCTGAGCAGCACCAACCCGTTGCTCGCGGTCGCGGCCACCCTCGTCGAACTGGCTGGCGGCCGGGTGACCGCCACCGAGGTGCTCGACCTGGCCGCCGCCGACGCCGTACGCCGCCGGTTCCGGTTCAGCGACGACGACCTCGCCCGGATCACGCGCTGGGTCACCGAGGCGGGCATCCGGTGGGGCGTGGACGCCGAGCAGCGGGCGGGGTTCGCGATGGGCGGCTTCGCCCACAACACCTGGCGCTCCGGGCTCGACCGGATCCTGCTCGGCGTCGCGATGAGCGGCGACGACCACCGCCACCTCGGCCGGGGGCTGCCGCTCGACGACGTCGGCAGCGGCGACATCGACCTGGTCGGCCGGCTCGCCGAGCTGGTGCACCGTCTCGACACCGCCCTCGAGGCGCTCGCCGATGCCAACCGGGTCGAGGAGTGGATGGCCGGGCTGCGCGAGGGAGTCCGGGCGCTGACCGACGTCGAGCCCGACGACGCGTGGCAGGTGCCGCAGCTCGAGCGCGAGCTCGCCCGGGCCGCCGACGCGGCCTCCGACGGAGCCGGGGTGTCGCTGCGCCTGGCCGACGTGCGGGCCCTGCTGCAGTCGCGGCTTCGGGGCAGGCCGACGCGGGCCAACTTCCGCACCGGCACGCTGACGGTCTGCACGATGGTCCCGATGCGCTCCGTCCCCCACCGGGTGGTGTGCCTGGTCGGGCTCGACGACGGCGCCTTCCCCCGCACCGGCTCACTCGACGGCGACGACGTGCTGGCCCGTCGGCCGCTCACCGGCGAGCGCGACGTCCGCAGCGAGGACCGCCAGCTCCTGCTCGACGCCGTCATGGCCGCGCGCGAGACGTTGGTGGTCACCTACACCGGTGCCAACGAGCACTCGGGCGCCGGCCGGCCACCGGCGGTGCCGCTCGGCGAGGTCCTCGACGCCCTCGACCGGACCTGCGCGCTCCCGGTCCGCGACACCGTGCTGGTCCGCCACCCGCTGCAGCCCTACGACGCCCGCAACCTGGCCGCCGGAGCGCTGGTGGGTGACCGTCCGTTCAGCTTCGACTCGTCGGCGCTGGCGGGGGCGACCGCCGCAGCCGGCCCCCGACGCCCGGTGCCACCCTTCCTGGTGGGGACGCTTGCGGAGCGCGATCGCGACGACGTCTCGCTGGCCGACCTGAAGTCCTTCCTCTCCCATCCCGTGCGCGCCTTCCTGCGCCACCGCCTCGACGTCTCCACACCGCTGGAGGCCGAGGAGGTCAGCGACGCGATCCCGGTCGACCTCGACGCGCTGGAGCTGTGGAGCGTCGGCGACCGGCTGCTGCGCGAGGTGATGGCGGGTGCGGACCCGACCGCGGTGATGACCGCCGAGCAGCTCCGCGGCACCCTCCCGCCCGGCACGCTCGGCACCCAGGTCCTGCACACGGTCGTCGCGGAGTCCCAGAAGCTCTTCACCCGCACCGCGGACCTCCGCACCGGCGCCGCGCGCAGCATCGATGTGGACGTCGATCTCGGCGACGGGCGGCGGCTGACCGGCACCGTCTCGAACATCTACGGCAGCAAGCTCGTCTCGCTCGGCTACTCCCGCCTCAAGGCCCGGCAGCGACTGATGTCGTGGCTCGACCTGCTGGCGCTCAGCGCCGCGCGCACCGACGAGAGCTGGACCGCCCACGCGGTCGGCCGGGACCGCGCCGGACCGCTGCGGGCGCTGGCCGGCCCCCTCGACCACCGGGCCGTGGGCTGGCTGCGCGACCTCGTCGAGCTGCGCGACCTCGGGCTGCGCCAGCCACTGGCGGCACCGATCGGTACGGCGTACGCCTGGGCCGACGCGCACGCCCGCGAGCTGCGCGGCGACGACCGTTCGCCCGAGCACGCCGCCGGGCGCGAGTGGGTCACCGACCCCAACAACAGTTGGGGGATCACCGGCGAGGACGACGACGCCGCTCACGTGCGGGTCTTCGGCGAGCGGGCGCCGTTGTCGCGGCTGCTCGAGGCCGGCCTCGCCGAGCACGCGTGGCGGATCTGGGAGCCGCTGCTGTCCGGTGCGGAGAGGGTGGGGTCCCTGTGAGCGCAAGCGAACGGTCGGGTGCTGTGAGCGCAAGCGAACGGTCGGGTGCTGTGAGCGCAAGCGAACGGTCGAGTGCTGTGAGCGCGACCGGACGATCCGGCGCAGTGACCGAGGAGCACTTCGACATCTGCGGGCCGCTGCCCACCGGCACCACCCTGCTCGAGGCGAGCGCCGGCACCGGCAAGACCTGGACCATCGGGGCACTGGTGACCCGCTACGTCGCCGAGGGCCACGCGCTGCTGGAGCAGATGCTGGTCGTGACGTTCGGGCGGGCCGCCAGCCAGGAGCTGCGAGAGCGGGTGCGGGCCCAGCTGGTCGAGGCCGAGCGGGCGCTCGCCGACGACCCGGGACTGCCGCAGCCGCCGCCCTCGGACCTGCTCGACCTCCTGCTCGACTGCGACGACGACGAGCGGCAACGGCGGCACCGCCGGGTGGTCGAGGCGCTGGCCGGCTTCGACGCCGCGACGATCGCCACCACCCACCAGTTCTGCAGCATGGTGCTCGGCTCGCTCGGAGTCGCCGGCGACACCGACGCCACCGCGCGACTGGTCGAGGACCTCGACGACCTGGTGGGGGAGGTCGTCGACGACCTCTACCTGCGGGCGTTCGCGTGGGCGGAGGGCGGTCCCGTCTTCAGCCACGCCGAGGCGGGGTCGATCGCGCGCCGGGCCGTCAACGACCCGCAGGCGCGGCTCGAGCCGGCCGAGGAGGACGCCTCGACGCCGACCGGACGCCGGGTCGCGTTCGCGCGGGCGGTGCGCGAGGAGCTCGGCCGACGCAAGCGGCGGCTCGGGATCCTCTCCTACGACGACCTGCTCAGCCAGCTCGCCGACGCGCTGGAGGACGATGACGCGCCGGCCCGGGCACGGATGCGCCAGCGCTGGCGGATCGTGCTGGTCGACGAGTTCCAGGACACCGATCCGGTCCAGTGGAAGGTGCTCGACCGGGCGTTCAGCGGGCACGCGACGATGGTGCTGATCGGCGACCCCAAGCAGGCCATCTACGCCTTCCGCGGCGGCGACGTCACGACCTATCTCGAGGCGGCCGCCACGGCCACCAGCCGCCGCACGCTCGGCGTCAACTGGCGCAGCGACGCCGCCCTGGTCGACTCGCTGCAGACGATGCTCGCCGGCGCCGAGCTCGGCGACCCGCGCATCGTCGTCCACGACGTCAGCGCCCACCACGACGGGAGCCGCCTGTCCGGCACCCCCTCGGTGGCACCGCTGCGCCTGCGCGTCGTACGTCGTGACCAGCTCGGCAAGCGCGGCACCAAGCCGCTCACGGTCGGCGAGGTGCGCCCCCACGTGGCCCACGACCTCGCCCTCGACATCCGGCGGCTGCTCGGCTCCGGGGCGCAGTTCGAGGGACGGCCGCTCGAGCCGCGCGACGTCGCCGTGATCGCCTACCGCCACCACGACCTCGCCACCGCCCGGGAGGCGCTCCACCACGTCGGGGTCCCGGCGGTGATCGCCGGCGGCGGCAGCGTCTTCGCGACCCCGGCGGCGGTGGAGTGGCTCGAGCTCCTCGAGGCCCTCGAGCAGCCGCACCGCAGCGCCCGGGTCCGCGCGGCGGCGCTGACCTGCTTCTTCGGCCACACCGCCCGCGAGCTCGACGAGCAGGGCGAGGACCTGACCGAGGCGGTGTCCGACCGGCTGCGGGCGTGGGCCGAGGTGTTCGCGCTGCGCGGGGTCGCAGCGGTGCTGGAGGCAGCGACCGCCGCCGGCCTGCCGGCGCGGGTGCTGGCCGAGGTGGGTGGCGAGCGCCGCCTCACCGACCTGCGCCACATCGGCGAGGTGCTGCACGAGGTCGCCCTGACCGAGCACTTCGGACTGGTCGCGATGCTGACCTGGCTGCGCGGCCAGGTCGCGGAGGGTCGCGCCGGCCGCGGCACCGAGCGGACCCGCCGGCTCGACTCCGACGCGGCCGCGGTGCAGCTGGTGACCATCCACGCCAGCAAGGGCCTGCAGTACCCCGTCGTCTACCTGCCCTCGCTCGCCGACCGCAACGTCCCGAAGCCGTCGATGCCGCTCTTCCACGACGCCGAGGGCCGCCGCTGCGTCAACGTCGCGGCCGGTGGCAGCGGGTGGAGCGACCACGTGCAGCGCTGGCGTGACGAGGAGGGCGGGGAGTGGCTGCGGCTGCTCTACGTCGCCATCACCCGGGCCCAGTCGCAGGTGGTCGCCTGGTGGGCGCCGACCCGCAACACCCCGGCGTCGCCGTTGCAGCGGATGCTGGTCGGCCGCCGCCCCGGGATGGCGGCGGTGCCGGCGGAGTTCGACAACCGCACCGACGACGAGGTCGCGGAGTTCCTCGAGCGCTGGCGCGCGGCGGGCGGCCCGACCCCCGAGCCGGCGGTGCCCGCCGACGCCGGGGTCGACCCGGTCCGACCGGAGACCCCCGCCCTCGCCGTACGACGCTTCACCCGGTCGGTCGACGTCGCGTGGCGCCGCGCGTCGTACTCCTCGCTCACCGCTGTCGAGACCGTGGCCACCCCGCTGGCCGCCGCGGTGGGCAGCGAGCCCGAGACCGAGGCCAAGGACGACGAGGAGGTCGGTGCGGCCGAGGTCGCCCTCGCACCGGAGCAGGCGAGCGTCGAGAGGACCGTGCTCTCCCCGATGGCCGGCTTGCCGGTGGGCGCGACTTTCGGCTCGCTTGTCCACGCTGTGCTCGAGCACACCGACCCCCAGGCCGCGGACCTGCGTGCCGAGCTGCTGAAGCTCATCGACGAGCACCTGGTGCGCTGGCCGGTCGAGCTCGACCGCGAGGAGCTGGCCGACGCGCTGGTCGCCGTGTGCGACTCCCCGCTGGGCGGCCTGGCGGGCACCACCCTGCGCGAGGTGCCGCTGCGCGACCGGCTGCGCGAGATGGAGTTCGAGCTGCCCCTGGCCGGGGGTGACCTCGCCGACCGCAGTCGGAGGTCCGACGACGTGCGCCTCGGGGACCTGGCCCCACTGCTGCGCCGGCACCTGCCCGAGGGCGACCCGGTGCGCTCGTTCGCCGACACCCTGGCCGACCCCGCGCTCGGCGGGCAGAGCCTTCGCGGCTACCTGACCGGCTCTGTCGACGTGGTGCTCCGGCTGGCCGGGCCGCGCTACCTGGTCGTCGACTACAAGACCAACTGGCTGGGTGCCTCCGACCAGCCGCTGGCGGCCCACGACTACCGGCCCGAGGCGCTGGCGGCCGCGATGGGCCACTCCGACTACCCGCTCCAGGCTCTGCTGTACGCCGTGGTGCTCCACCGCTTCCTGCGCTGGCGGCAGCCCGGCTACGACCCGGCCCAGCACCTGGGCGGGGTCCTCTACCTCTACCTGCGGGGCATGTGCGGGCCGGACACGCCGCTCGTCGACGGCGAGCCGTGCGGCGTCTTCGCGTGGCGTCCGCCGGTCGCGCTGGTCGAGGAGCTGTCCGACCTGCTGGACGGGGGTGCCCGATGATCGAGCTGTTCGAGCCGGTGGGCGAGCACGACGCCCGCCTGGTCGCCGGCGGGGAAGGGCTGCTCGCCGAGCTCAACCGGGCAGGCGTGCTCGAGGCCCCCGACGTCCACGTCGCCGCCCGGGTGGCCGACCTCGGCGGCGAGGACGACGAGCGGGTGCTGCTGGCGGTCGCGCTGGCGGTGCGGGCGGTCCGTCACGGGTCGGTGTGCGTCGACCTCGCGACGGTGCCCGAGGTTGCCCCGTCCCTGCCCTGGCCCGAGGCCGAGGGCTGGTCCGCGGCCGTGGCCGCCTCTCCGCTGGTGCAGACGGGGGCGGTTCGGCTGGAGCACGGGCTGGTCTACCTCGACCGCTACCACCGGCTCGAGGAGCAGGTGGTGGCCGACCTGCGGGAGCGGGCGACCCAACCGCCCCCACCAGTGGACGAGGCAGCCCTCGAGGCGGCGGTCGCCCGGATCCGCACCGGGCACCTCAGCAAGGAGCAGGAGCGGGCGGCCGTGCAGGCGGTCCGCCAGTGGACCACCGTGATGACCGGCGGCCCCGGCACCGGCAAGACCACGACCGTCGCGCGGGTGCTCGCGCTGCTGGCCGACCAGGCGGCAGCCCGAGGTGAGCGCCTCTCGGTCGCGCTCAGCGCGCCGACCGGCAAGGCGGCCGCGCGGCTGCAGGAGGCCGTGGTGGGGGAGCTCGAAGGGCTCGCGGTCGAGGACCGCAAACGCGTGGGTCGGGTCGAGGCGATGACGCTGCACCGGCTGCTGGGCTGGCTGCCCGGCAACACCACCCGCTTCCGGCACGACCGCGGCAACCGGCTCAAGTACGACCTCGTCGTCGTCGACGAGTCCTCGATGGTCGAGCTCACGATGATGGCCCGACTGCTCGAGGCGGTCCGTCCGCAGGCCCGCCTGGTCCTCGTCGGCGACCCGCGCCAGCTCACCTCGGTGGGCGCCGGAGCGGTGCTCTCCGACCTGGTCGCGGGCTCCGAGGGCCTGCCGGCCTCGCCGGTCGCCTCCCTGACCGAGAACTTCCGCTCCACCGACGACATCAAGGCCCTCGCCGAGGCGCTCCGGGTGGGCGACGCAGACGCGGTCCTCGCCGCGCTGCGGTCACCCTCGGAGGAGATCGAGTTCGTCGAGACCGAGCTGGCCGCCCCCCTGCTCCGCGAGGGGCTGGTCCACCACGCCCTGCGGGTGCGCGAGGCGGCCGAGGCCGGAGACGCGGCCACCGCCGTCGCGGCCCTCGACCGGCACCGGCTGCTGTGCGCGCACCGGGAAGGACCCCACGGCGTACGCCACTGGAACCGGCTCGTCGAGCAGTGGCTCGGCGAGGAGACCGGGCACGAGATCCGGACCGAGTGGTACGCCGGCCGCCCGCTGCTCGTGACGGCCAACGACTACGCGGTCGGCGTCTACAACGGGGAGACCGGCGCCACCGTACGACGCCCCGACGGGCGACTGCGCGCGGTGATCTCGGGATCGGCGGGGTTGCTCGACCTGCCACCCGGGCGGCTCGATGCCGTGGAGACCATGCACGCGATGACGATCCACAAGAGCCAGGGCAGCCAGGCCGACGAGGTGACGGTGCTGCTGCCCGCGGCGGACTCGCGCCTGCTCACCCGCGAGCTGTTCTACACGGCCGTGACCCGGGCGCGCGTGCGGCTGCGAGTGGTCGGCACCGAGGAGTCGGTGCGGGCGGCCGTGGCGACCCAGGCCCAGCGGGCCACCGGGTTGCGGCTGCGACTCGCGGGCTCTCACTGACCGGGCGAGGAAACCCCGCGGCAACGTCGGGCCGCTAGGGTCGGGGAACCTGATGTCTGGAGTTGAGATGCCCTTCCTGCTGCGCGTGGAGCTGCCCGACGTGCCCGGTTCGCTGGGTCGGGTGGCGAGCGCGATCGGTGTCGCCGGCGGCGACATCGAGGCCATCGAGATCGTCGAGAAGCGCCACGACGAGGCCACCGCGGTCGACGACGTGCTCCTCGAGGTCTCCCCGGGCACGATGCCCGACTCCATCGTCTCCGCCTGCAACGCGCTGGACGGCGTACGCGTCGTGTGGATCAGCCGGTACGCCGCCGGCGGCAACCTCTTCCTCGACCTCGAGGCCGTCGAGGAGATGACCGCCGACCCGGCCGGATCGCTGGACCGGCTCATCGACCTGCTGCCGGTGACGTTCCGCGCGGAGTGGGCAGCCCGCGTCAGCGACGCGACCGGCGTCGTCCACGCCACCGACGCCGCCCCCACCGACCTGGAGTTCACCTCCATCGGCAAGGCCGCGCGGCTGGAGACGGGTGACGACAACGTCCACTGCGGGGCCCGCCTGAACAAGCACGAGATCGTGGTCATCGGCCGTCGCGGCGGCCCGGAGTTCCTCGACTCCGAGGTCGCCCGGCTCGGTCACCTGGTCTCCCTGGCGATGTCGATCTCCCGGGCGGGCTGACCCCGACGTTTGGGCCGCTCCCGGCGGGGACATGATTCCCCGAGCGGGGAAGCGGGGGATCTCACAGATCGCCGAACCCAGGGAGCACGGCATGTCGCAACACCTCGACCGCACCCCGACGGACACCACCGTCGTCTCGCAGTCGCCTCACGCCAGCTACGAGGACACCAACGACTACGGCTACCACGAGTCGGACCTGCTCCCCGGCCGCGGACGAGCCCATGAGGACGACGACTACGCGGCGCCGGTGGACGGCGAGAAGGCCGCCCGCGACAAGTTCGGCGGCATCAACTGGGGCGCGTCCTTCTTCGGCTGGCTGGTCGCCGTCGTGTTCGCAGCCCTGCTGACCGGCGTGGCCGGCGCCGTGGTGGCCGCGCTCGGCGCGTTCCCGGACCTCACTCCTGTTGGTGGTCAGGACGGCCTCGTCGCGGCGGTCGCGCTCCTGGTGCTGCTGCTCCTCGGCTACTACGCCGGCGGTTACGTCGCAGGCCGGATGTCCCGGTACGACGGCGGCATGCAGGGTTTCGGCGTGTGGGTGCTGGGCCTGCTCGTCATGGCGGTCGGAGCGGGCCTGGGGGTGCTCCTCGACCATCGGTACGACCTCCGCAGCCATGTCGACCTGTCGTCCGTTTCGGCCTCGACGGAGCAGCTCGGCTGGCAGCTCCTCGCGGGTGCCGGCCTGCTGGTCCTGGCCTGCACGCTGCTCGCGGCCGTGCTCGGTGGGTCCGTCGGCCGCCGCTACCACCAGCGCGTCGACCGCGTCGCCCAGGCATAGGCAGAGCGCCTGAGCAGTTTCAGCAGCCGACCCCGGTGATGTCGCCGTCGCTGCGCAGGCCGGTGTCGGTGTGCAGGGCGTAGGCCGAGCAGTAGTAGAAGCTGAGCAGGCGGTCGCGGTGCAGCCGCACCGGGGACCAGCGGCCGTCGCCGGTCGGCTCGAGGTAGCGGAACGACGTGCCGAGCAGGTCGGGGTCCCGGTGCTTGAGGTAGCGGTCGAGCCAGCGCTGCACGTAGACGCTGGTGAGGTCCTGCCCGTAGCGGCTGGCGGGGAGGACCAGCGGGATGTCGGTGTACTCCAGGTGCGTCGACGCGCGCGGCACCACGAGCATCGAGTCCACGCCCGCCCGGTGCCAGGCGTCGAAGCCGGTCGCCCGCTCGCGCATCGGGTCCGGGCCGTTCGGTGAGGGCTGCGGCGTCAGGGAGCTCCCGCCCGACATGAACCACGGCGTGACGCTGAAGCCGTACTCCGACTGCACGGCGAGCGCCGGCACGGTCGGCCTGTTGCCGCTGCCGTTCAGCGGCCCGGCGGAGCCGGGACCGGTCAGCTTGTCGAGGGCGACCACGGCCTCGACCCGGTCGTCGGTGCCCTGCACCTTCGAGACCGCGGCGGCACCCATCGAGTGGCCGATGATCGCGATCCGGGTGGTCCGGCCCGGGGTCACGGTGTGCCGGTCGGGGGAGCGGTCGAAGAGCCGCCAGTAGGGGTTGTACGCCGACACCTCGGTGCCGCCCGCGGCCTTGTTGCGGTAGGGGTGGTCGGGCGTGGACGTGAAGAAGCCGAGGGCGTTGCGGGTGCCGACCACGAAGTTCGACAGCTGCTGCGACGGCACCCCCGGGCACCCGGTCGTCTCCCCATCGGCGGGCGTCGCGAACGGGTTGCAGAACGGCAGCGCGTTCGTGTCCGCTGGTGAGTCCTGGTGGGGGAACGTCTCGCTGGTGCCCTGTCCCTGCACGTCGTAGGTCAGCACCACGTAGCCGCGCTCCGCGAGGTCCTGGGCGAGCCACTCGTACATCCCCTCGGAGCCCTGCACCGAGCCCTCGGTGATGACGACTCCGGGGAAGGGGCCGTGCAGCGTCCGGCCGGTGTAGGGGTCCACGGCGCCGGGCCGGGGCCGGTAGACGTGTCCGCGCAGCAGCGCGCC
>Ga0308174_10000397_pt1 | contig 18084 bp, 13 predicted proteins | sample PhyPR2_FD_203894 | JGI IMG/M metagenome (GOLD analysis project Ga0308174, IMG submission 203894) | Soil microbial communities from UC Gill Tract Community Farm, Albany, California, United States - DLSLS.P.R2 | ecosystem: Environmental > Terrestrial > Soil > Agricultural land | place: USA... | reverse complement strand
GCCTACGTCAAGCTCGACTCCGGCAGCGCCTGCACGTTCAGCGCCGAGGAGCTGGAGCAGGAGCGCAAGTCCTGGCCACCGAAGGGCATCGAGACCAAGTAGACCGGCGCCTTTTCGTCACAGCCCGCTCACGATCGCGTGTGAGCGGGCTATTCGGCGTTTCGTTCGACGCTTAGGCCGTGTACCGTGCGGGCATCACACACCGTGAGCGGCGTGGGAGGTGGACACGGTGGCGACAGCGAATCGAGACCTCGTCGAGGTCACTGCCTGTGAGCTGCGGGACGGCGACCGGGACGGATCCCTGATGAAGGGGCGCCGGATCGTGGGCACGCCGCGGCCGCTGCCCGGCGGCCGGGTGCTCATCGAGATGCAGTGGGCCAACGGCAAGCGCGACATCGCCCGGCCGGAGGCGCACCGCCGGTTCCGGGTGGTCCGTCAGGTCGCCGGTGCGGGCATGGCCTGCCGGCACCGGGCCCGGGCGCGCACCACCGGCGGCGTCGTGGAGGTCTGGGACACCGCGCACGCCGACTCGCCGGTGCACGACCACGACGTCAAGGGCTTCCGGTGGGCGATGCGCTGCGAGCACGGCACCGCGGTCGGCCGGCGGACCTTCGACGAGGCCTGTGAGGACGTCCGCGACCCGCGGTTGTGGTGCGAGCAGTGCGTGCACGCCGTCGCCGGCGCCGCGCAGCTGCCGCTGTAACCCGATCGAGGGGTACGACCTCGCCGTCGGGCGTGTTCCGCCGCGTCCGGCGGCGGGGTCTCCCTACCGTGAGCCCATGATCGCCCTCCTCGTCGCCCTGATCCTGCTGGCGGTCATCGCCGTGCTCGCCGTCCGGCTGCGCCGGGCCCGCCGGCGGGCGCGGACCGCGGTCCGCAAGCTGGCGATGGCCACCGGGCATCCCTCGGCGTCCGGGATGAGTCGGGGCACGACCTGGCACGACCGGCGGGCGCTGGCCGATGCGGCCGCGGACCGCCTCGCCGGGCTGGGCATGGTCGCCGAGCGGCGGACGGCGTCGCCGATCGTGCGGGCCCGCGGCGCGGCCGGCGACTACGAGCTCGTGGTGCTCGACCGGGGCGTGGTGGTCGACTACATCCCGACCATCGGGGACCGGTTCGAGCTCGGCGAGTTCGGCGACGTCACCGGCGCGGTGCGCGAGATCGCCGCGCACGCCGACCTGCCGGCGCCGGTGTAGCGCCGGCGGGCACTTCCTGCACCTGGGGGTTCACCCGAGGGCGCGACGTTAGCGTGATCGCACGGACACGCTCCGTGCATGGTGAACATCGTTCCGGGCGCGTTGTGGGCCCCCGTCGACGTTGGCAAGCGCGACGCGCGCCGCAAGGGCCGCGGCCTGATCGGGCACGTGGCCGTCTCCAACAGCGCCCACCTCGCCCCCTGGCTCCCGCCGGCGACCCGCCCCTCGGACTGGCACTTCTACCTGCCCAAGGATCCGATCGACGCCAGCCACCGGTTCTGGCAGGAGATCGACCTGGACCTGCAGTCCTGGTCGAGCTACCAGGCCAACCCGGACACCGCGGCGTTCGAGTCGCAGGGCGGCGTCGGCGACGACGTCAACGCCCCGTGGACGGACAACCAGGTGGAGTCCGCGTCGATCATCCTCGCCTACATGAACGAGTCCGAGGGGGTGCCGCTGGTCGACATGGTCAACTCGCTGGCGGCCTCGCGCGGGTTCGGGGTGCACCGCTACGGCATCGACCCGTGGCGGGTCGCCGGCGGGCAGCTGTGGAGCTCGTCGCGCGGCAAGGTGTGCCCCGGCGACGCCCGGATCGCCCAGGTGCCGGTCATCCTCTCCCGCGCGAAGGAGATCCGCGGCGGTTCGCCCACGCCGGCGCCGGCGCCGGTGCCGCAGCCGGCCCCACCGGTGGTGCACACCCCGCCGACGTTCGCCTGGAACCTGGCGGCCGGCAACTGGTACGGCGACATCAAGGGTGGCGCCCGCTCGCACGGCGGCTACTACGCCTCCGAGCAGGCGTTCGTGAAAATCATCCAGCAGTGGTTCGTGTACCTGGACTGCGTGCCGGGTGTGCCGTCGGCGACCTGGTCGACGACCGGCTGGTGCGACGGCAAGTGGGACGCCGCCTACTCCTCGCCGGCGTGTGTGCGCTTCCACCAGCGGTTCTACCCGCACCAGCCGTACATGGACCGGGTCTACGCCGACGACCTGCGCCACCTGTTCGCCGCCCGCCCGTAGCCGCGCGGTGACGGCGGGTAATCTCGTCGTCGCCCCGCGCCAGGGCGGCCCGACCGGGCCGGCGCGGGGTGTTCTGCACGGATCGGGTGGGCCTCGGCTCTTGCCGGCGGCGGTCAGATGCCGCACGTCGGGGGGAACCTGAGCCATCAGGGGCTACTGACGCGAGAGGCCCCCGTCCACTGGACGGGGGCCTCTTGTCGCGTGCGGGGGGTCAGCGCCGGACGTGCATCCCCTCCCGGGCCGGGTCGAGCTCGCCGGGGTCGTCGTCGTCCTGGTCCGGGGACAGCGTGGCCACCAGCCGGTGCACCTGGCCGGGGTGGACGTGCACGGCCACCTCGTCCTCGGAGATCGGGATGATGGCGCCGACGTCGACCGGCTGGCCGGTGTCGTCGAACGCGGTGATGTCGACGTCACCGCCCAGGCCGTGCACGAACTCGACGATGTCGGTCTCGGTGGCAACGACGGTCTCGACGGAGGCGGGGGCGGTCTGAGGGCTGCTCATGGGCCCATCATCGCCGGCGGGCCGACGGCCAGGCGCCGGGCAGTGGCCGGCCGTCGTTGCCGCGGGCCGGCCCGACGGTGAGCTGGATGACGTCCCGCTCCGCGTACCAGGCGGTCTTGGCCACCCCGACGACGCGCGCGTCGTCCTTGAGCACCCCGGACTGGGTCAGGCAGTCCAGCACCAGTCGCTCGGCCTTGTCGATGTCGGGGGTGCGCACCGTGGAGGGCCGGTCGAGCGGGCCGGCGTTGCCCGGGGCGACGTAGAAGAAGGTCAGGGTGAGCTCCACCGGGCAATCCAGCGGGAACTCCCGCCGGCGCGGGTGAGTCACCCGGGCCGCGGTGAGCGCGTCGATCAGCACGCGCATAGTCGGCTTGGTCTCGGTGTTGTCCTCGCGGACCCGGGCGATGCCGCGGGAGTCGATGAACGGCTGCATCGACCCCTTGGAGCGGGCCCGCAGCGGCACGGCGAGCGTCAGGGTCGGCTCGGCGGGCTCGAGCTGGGCCGCGGCGGTCACAGCGCGGTGAGCACCTTGGCGCGCTCCTTCGGGTCCAGCGCAGACAGCCCCGGGCGCAGCGGCAGCCGCACCGGCTCGCGCAGCGGGCGCACCTCGTCGAGGACCAGGTGGAAGAAGGAGGGGCTGGTGGTGCCCCACGGCGCGCAGCAGGCGCCGGCGGCCTGGTGGCAGTCGACGAGCACGGCGACGGCGATCGCCGCCTCGGTGGGCAGGTCGTCCACGGTGTGTCCGCTGTCGGCCAGGGTGGAGACGACCAGCGGGTCGAGCAGCGAGCTGCGCTCCAGGTAGCCGGCGACCAGCACCACCGGGCCCAGGTTCCGCTCGGTCACCGGGAAGCGGCGGTTGATGACCGGCTTGCCGTGCAGGCCGGGAACGGCGAGCACGGTGCCCATCGGCTGCGGCACGGTGAGCAGTCGCATAGCGTGACGGTAAGGCCCTGTACTGACAACGTCGCGTGCCGCGGCCGGCACGGGCGGCGCCGACACGCGGCGAGAGCGCGATCTGCGGGCGGCGGGACACTCACCGAGCGTCGCTGAGACCCTGTACGTTGTAGCCATGACCGCCACCGCCGAGCAGACCGGCCTCCTGATGACCGAGCAGGCCCTCCGGGGCATCGAGGATCCCCGGGAGCGCATCCGCCAGTCCTCCGCCACCCTCAAGGCCGCCCTGGAACGCGCCGAACCGCACCGGGCGCCACGCAACGCCGCCGCGCTGCAGCTGGTGCTGCACGGCGACCCCACCAACGAGGGACGCAAGGTCAAGGCGGTCGCGGTGTGGCGCGACGCCATGCGGATCTCCCGGTCGCGCTGGACCTGGATGGTGGAGAACGCCGACGCCACCGACTCCACGAGGGTCGGCACCTTCGATGACCCGTGGGCGGCCCTGCACGAGCACGCGCCGATCGTCACCGAGTGCGACAAGGTCGCCAGCTACGCCCAGGAGATCCGCAACACCACCATCCGGGCCTTCCTGACCGGCGAGTTCGGCCGGCCGATCCCGACCAACGCCGAGCTCGGTGAGATCGCCGGCGTCGTCCCGTCGCGGATCGCCCAGCTGCGCAACGAACGCAAGGCACTGCTCCGCAGCTGACGCTCCGCGGTCTGCCGGCGACGCTACGACGTCCCCCGGGGCACGATGACGTGCCCGCGGGGGACGTCTGCGTTTTGGGGGAACACGTGCAGCAGCTGGTGGTCATCACGGAGTCCGGTACGGCGACCGGACCCAAGGTGCGGATCGACTCCTGTCCGCGCTGCCGACGCCCGCTGCACCTGGCCCACGCCAGCTTCATCGACGAGATGGGTGAGGTCGTCGACCTCGGCGCCGTCGCCTACGCACAGTCCCTGCACTACGCGAACTGCCGCGGGTGAACCGGCGATGACGACCGCGCTGCGCGCGTCCGCCGACCAGGTCGCCCGCGAGAAGAAGGCCAGCGACTCGGCGATGGCCCGCCGGGTGTTCACCGACCTGATGGCGCTGCCCCGCGACACCCGCCGCGGGTTCATCCGCGAGCTCGAACCGCGCCTGCGCACCGAGGTGCTGCGGGTGTCCTACAGCGAGGCCGGCACCCCGCTGGCGCTCTACGTCGACGACCCGGTCGGCTTCGTCACCGACGTCCTGGACGAGACGCTGTGGTCCAAGAGCGCGGAAGTGCTCGACTCCGTCGCCGACCACAAGGTCACCGCCGTCCCCTCCTGCTTCGGCTCGTCCAAGACCTGGGGTGCGGCCCGGATCGCGCTGTGGTGGTCGCAGGTGCACGCCCCCGGCACCGCGCTGGCGGTCACCATGGCCCCGCTGTGGCGGCAGGTGGTCCGCCAGATGTGGCCGGAGATCCGCCGCGCGCACGCCCGCGCCAGCCTGCCCGGGCAGGCCGACACCTTCCAGATGAAGCTGCGCAGCTCCGACGGGCTGTGGGTGACCACCTCCTACGGGCTGGTCGCCAACAAGCACGACGAGTCGGCCACGCAGGGCATCCACTCCCCGCACCTGCTGGTGGTCATCGACGAGGCCGGCGGCATCCCGGCCAACATCGGGGCCAACCTGCGCGCGATCCTCACCGGCGACGACTCGCGGCTGCTCGCGATCGGCAACCCGCCCTCGGACGACGAGGGCTCCTGGTTCGAGCGGCTGTGCAACGGCGAGGTGCGGCTACGCGATGTCAATGTCATCCCGATCTCGGCCTACTCCACGCCGGCGCTGAGCGGGGAGGAGGCGCCGCGGTGCAAGTCCTGCCCGGGCGGGGTGCCGGCACACACCATGGCCAAGCACCTGGTCGACCCGGAGTGGGTCGAGGACACCATCAAGGAGTTCGGCGAGGAATCGCCCTACGTGCAGGCCAAGGTCTACGCCCGCTTCCCCAAGGGCGGCGCGGACCGGGCGCTGCCCTACTCGTGGGTGGAGCTGGCCAAGGACGCCCTGGAACCCGATGACGGCGACGACGAGTACGTGACGCTGCGGTCGCTGGGGTTCATCGACGACGAGCCCAATCCCGACTGGAAGGTTGCGATGGGGGCCTGGATCCGGCTCGGTGTCGACGTCGCCGCCGGCGGTGGCGATGAGCTGGTCATCGCCCGGTCGGCGGGCAACCTCTACACCCTGCGGCACACGAGCTCGGGGCCGACCAACGCCGACGCGAACGTGGTGGCCGGGAAGATCCTCAAGGAGATCCAGGCCGCCGAGCGGCTGCGCACCGCGGTGGACTCCCCGTTCCCGGTGCGGGTGAAGATCGACGCTATCGGCGTCGGCTGGGGCGTCGCCGGCCTACTGGAGGACGCCCGGGAACGCGGCCTGCACCACGCGGACATCGTGAAGATCGTCGTCTCGGAGGCGACCAACCGGGAGCCGGACCCCAAGGCGACGTTCCGGCCGCGGATCAAGCGCGATGAGATGTGGCTCGCCTTCCGCGAGCTGCTGCCCCGGCCGAACGAGGCCCAGCCGGCCGCCGACGAGGACGCCCCGCCCCCGCCACGCCTGCGCCTGCGCGTGGACACCAAGACGATCGCCCAGCTGACCAGCCCCGCGGTCACCACCCGGGCCAGCGACGGCACTTCCGTGGTGGAGAACAAGGACAAGCTGCGCGAGCGCGGCCTGTCCTCCCCCGACCGGGCCGAGGCGGTGCTGCTGGCCGCCTACGAGCCGATGGCGGCGAAGCCCAAGCGGCGCCGGGCTCGCGTACTCGTCAACTAACCGTCACCATTCCGACGCGCCGAGACGTGTGGACACGCCGAGTATCAGTAGCGCGCCGGCGTCGCCCGATCACAGATGGTTACGTCGGTGTCGTATCGACGCCGACCACGGGGGACACCGCGTGCCGCACGCCTCATCGGGGCGCCCGATCACCGAACGGGAACGACTGCGCGCCATCGCCGCGACGCACACCTGGGTCGGGGCCACCGAACTACCCCTCTCCGTCGGCCAGGCCCGCACCGCCGACCTCCGGGCGGCCGTGACGATCAAGGCCGACACCAAGGTGCACATCATCGACGCCTACTGCGCCCGATGCCGGCGCACCTGGGAGGCCGTCATCGGCCTGGAGTGCCCGGCCACCGACACCCGCACCAACGAGCACCTGCGCGGGGGACCGATCGGCGAACGCAAGAAACGCGGGAAACAGCCCCGCAGAGACCAGGAGGCCTCGTGACCATCACCGACTCCCCCGCCGACCTCCGGGCCGCCGGACTAGAGCAGTTCCGGCTGCACGAACCGGCCCAGAAGCGCACCGCGGTGGTCACCCCGATGCTGGCCCGCGTCCTGCAGTCGCTACTGGAGGGCAAGACCAACAGCCAGATCGGCGCGGACTGGGGCATCGAGATCGACACGGTCAAGACCCACATGCGCCGGCTGTTCACCGTCCTGGGCGCCCGCGACCGGGTGCACGCGGTCATCCTGGTGCGCTCCGGCGAGGTCTGCGTGTGGATCAAGCCCGAGTCGGGCCGCTGGGGCAGCAGCGAGCAGCACGCAAGCTCCTTCGACGCCGCGACGCTAGGGTCCGCCGCTCCCTACCCTCCGCCCCTGTGACGGACCCGCTGATGCCGCTGGACCCGCCGGCGGCCTACGCGCGGCATCAGCAGTTCGTCCGAGAGATGACCGGGCTGCTGTTGGTCCTGGCCGGCGCCGCGGTGCTGCTGTGGGTGCTGGCGACCGTCGACTGGCGTTGGCCGGTCGGCGTCGCCGCCGCCGGAGCGGTGGCCGGCGGCATCTATCTCGGCCGCGACCGGGCCGAGATCGAGGGGAGCTGACTGGTGGCAGGGCTGTTCCCGTCGCTGCGTAAGACGCTGCGGCCCTCGCCGCGGGCGATCATCCCCCCCGAGGTCAAGACGGCCGGCGGGGCCTACTTCTCCGACCTGCAGCGGCAGCTCAACGCCCAGACCGGCCGGGAATGGTCGGTCGACCGGGCGATCAAGGAGGGCTACGAGCGGATCGTCTGGGTGTTCCGGCCGGTCGGGGTGATCGCCGAGAACCAGGCCGCCCGCAAGTTCGTGCTCAAGCAGGGCTCCTCCACCGTGCCCGATCACCCCCTGGTGCGGCTGCTCAACAAGAAAGCCAACCCGCTGGAGACCGGGCGGGTGCTGCGCAAGCGGCTCTCCGCGCAGATCCTGCTGTCCAAGCCGGGCGCGTTCGTCGAGGTGTCCAAGACCCGCGGCGGCGACCCATTCCGACTCGACCTGCTGCCGCCCGGGCGGGTGCGGATCGTGCCCGGCTCGGACTGGGACGAGTACGGCCGGCCGATCGACCCGCGCGAGACGGCGTCGGTGATCGACCACTACGAGCTGCTGTCCCTCGACGGCACCCGGGTGCGCCCGATCGACCCGGAGAATGTGCGCTGGTTCCGCGACCCGCACCCCACCGAGCCCTACTCCGGGATGACCCCGCTGGAAGCGGCCGGGATGAGCGTCGAACTCGACCACTTCGCGCGCCTCTACAACGTGATGTGGCTGCGGAATGATGGCCGGCCGGGCGGAATCGTCGGCGTCAAGGGCGAGCTCGACGACAGCGAAATGACCGCCATCGAACGCAAGTTTGATAAAGGACCGGTGGCGGCCGGCAAACTGACCGTGATCTCCGCCGACGGCCTGGATTTCGTCGACGCCGGCTCCAAGCCGCGCGACATGAGCTACCAGCAGCTCGCCAAGAACGCGAAAATCGAACTGCTGGCATCATTCGGCGTCCCCGAGACAATGATGGGATTCGCCGGAGACAAAACTTTTGCCAATGCGAGCCAGGAACGGCTCGTTTTTTGGCAGGACACGATGCCCCCGCACCTGTCGATCATCACCGACGGGTTCGACGAGGACTCCGAGGACGACCTGGAGGGCTCGTTCGACACCTCCGACGTCGAGGTGCTGGCCCAGATCAAGGACGGGGCGCTGTCCCGGGCCCGCGACGAGGTGCAGGCGGGGCTGCGCTCGCCCTACTCCTACGCGCAGCTGGCCGGGATCGACGACATCGAGGACACGATCCACACCCGGTCGCTCTACATCCCCACCGGCAAGAGCCCGCTGCCGATCAACCAGGCCGACGCGGACGCGATGGGCCTCGGCGAGCAGGACGCCGGCCCGAACGCCGGCGCGGGGGCCGGCTCGAGCTCGCCCGACGGCGCCCCGGCCGACACCGCGGGCCCGGCGGCCGCCGGCGGCGCCCCGTCGGCCGCCGGCGGCTCCCCGGAGGGCGCGATTCCGTCCGGCCCGGGCGCCGCCGCGGCCGCACTGGGGGCCGCGCAGGCCGCCGCCGGCCCCGGGGCGCCCCCGGCCGGCGGTGCGGCCGCGTCCGCACTAGCCGCCGCCAATGCGAGCGCCGCGACGGCCACCAAGAGCCTGCGGCCGGCCGGCTCAGTGCGGCTGCACGTGGTCGGCAAGGCCGATGACACCGCCTGGACCACCGACGAGGCCGATGACGACGCCCGCGACTCCCTGGAGCGCGCCGTCGAGTCCGCTCTCGGCGAGCTCGCCGACGGCTGGGTGGAGCGGGCCTCCGCCCGGATGGCCTCGGTGAAGTCCCGCAAGGGCACCCGGCACTGGAACCCGCAGGGCGACCGGGTGGTCGACACCCGGGTGGACACCAAGGCGCTGGACCCCTCCTACGCCGTCGACGACCAGGCCTGGGCCGACGACGCCGAGCAGCACGTCTCCCCGCTGCTGATCGCCGCCGCGCTGATCGCCGCCCAGCGCACCTGGAGCAACCTCTCCGGCGCCGGGGCACTGCCAGCGACCCTGACCCGGCGGGCCACCGAGCTGGCGACCGAGGTGGCCGCGTTCGTCGGCGCCGCGGCGCAGCGGATGGCGGTCAGGCTGTCCGCCGCGATCAACGAGGCCGACCAGGCCGGGCTGGCGATGCCGGCGATGACCGAGGCCGTCATGGGCTTCCGCGGCCGCCTCGGCGGCTGGGCCCGGGCGGTCGCCGTGCAGGCGGCCACCGCCACCACCGAGAGCGCCCGCTCGATCGCCGCGAGGATCGTCGCCGACCCCGCCGTCGGCGCCGGCGACGACGAGCAGACCACCCTGGGCCGGCTGGTCGGCATCCCGGCGCCGTCCACCGACCCGGCCAACGACCCCGACCCGGCCGCGGCACTGCACGACGTCGTGCAGGCCTGGCGCACCCGCGGCGACGAGCGGGTCCGGCCCACCCACCGGCAGGCGGCCATCGACAACCGGCGGGTGCCGATCGGCGGGCTGTTCGAGGTCGGCGGGTTCCTGCTGCGCTTCCCCGGCGACCCGCTCGCCCCACCGTCGGAGACCCGCGAGTGCCGCTGCCGTATCCAGTACCGGGCCCGGCGCACCGGCCAGTTCGCCCCCATTCCCGCCGAGCTCCCGTGGAAGGCAGCGCAGTGACCGCCACCTGGGACGACCTGTTCGCCGACATCCAGGAGGTCGAGGTCAAGGCGTCCTTCCGCGGGGTCGGCCGCGCGGCCGGCGGAGCGGCCCGAGCCGGCTGGCGCGGTGTCGGGCACGCGAGTGTCTGGAAGGAGGCGCTGCACCCGCGCGACAGCCGGGGCCGGTTCATCGAGACCGGGTCCAAGGTCAAGCTGTTCGGTGGGGCGATCGCCCAGGTCGTCGGCCGCGGCAAGGGCGACCTCATCACCGTCCGTCGCAACGACAACGGCCGGATCTACAACGTCGACCGCGGGCAGATGACCGTCATCTCCCGGCCGGACGGGTCCGCGCCGACCGGGGACAAGGCGGCCGAGCCCAGCCCGATGCAGTTCGACGCCACCACCGCCCAGCAGCACGAGCTGCTGCACAACGGCAACGTGATGCTCGACCAGGCCGACCGGCAGCGCGCCGACGACACCGCCGAGCACCCGCCGGGGCTGCACCCGCCGGCCAAGCCGGCGCCGCTGCCGATCAACTCCTTCGACGACCTGATCTCCCACGACCAGGAGGCCGTCGGCGCGCACCTGGCCGACGAGGATCCCACCGCGATCGCCACCGCGCTCAAGGGCGTCCGGCCGGCCGAGCGCGAGCACATCCTCGGCAGCCTGGACCCCGAGAAGCGCGCCGAGGTCGAGGCGGCGATGGAGGAGCTGGGCCCGGTGCGGTCCAGCGACGTGTTCGCCGCCCGAGACAACATCGCCGGCCGGATCTCCGCCGGCGCCTCCCGCTCCCCCAGCCCGGCCACCCCGGCGCCGGCCCCCGAGCACACCGCGACGCTGGACGAGACCGGCCCGCCCAACCTCACCGAGCAGCGCGACGTCGCCCCCGACGCCGACGGCATCGTCCGGCTGCGCAACCGCGGCGACACCGTCAGCCTCACGGGCCGGGGCGGCGGCGCCCCGCGTCGGGACATCGGCGCCGGCGCGCCCCCGGTCAACCTGCCCGGCCGCGACCGTCGCGGCCGCCCCTCCCCCACCGAGAACCGCCCCGAGGTCGGCGGCATCCCGGTGGCCAACGGTGGCCGGATCGGCGGCGCGACCTCCGAACCGGCCACCGACGTCCCGGACCTGGCCCGGCCGCCGGCGCCGGCCACCCCGCGGGCGGGCACCCCGTTCACCCGCGAGGACCAGCAGCGGGTCCGCGACCTCGCCAACACCCCCGACACCCCGCAGACCTCCGGCACCCCAGAGACCTCCGGCACCCCGGGCACCCCCGGGGCCACCGTCACCGGTACCGCCGGCCCCCGGCCGGCCCGCGCCGGCATCCCCCGCTCCCAGACGGTGAAGCGGCTGGAGCCCGGACTGACCACGCCGATGACCGACACCGCCAAGGAGGCCGGCGCCCGACTGCGGCTCAAGAAGCTCGACGAGGAGAACGGCCGGATCTCCTACCGGCTCAAGGTCAAGCGCAACCCCGCCGCCGCGCAGAAGTGGATGCTCGACGGGCTGCGCGCCCGCGGCTACACCGACGTCCCCGACGACGGGCACGGCGGCGTCATCCTGATGGACGCCGACGGGCAGATGTACCGCTTCCGGTTCACCGCGGGCGCGCACAACTACCGCGCCCGCGGCACCGACTACCGGCCGATGCGCGGCCGCCCGCCCCGGGCCCGGGCCGCCGCCCCCGGCGCGAGCGCGCCGGTTGGCGACGGCCCCGGCGACGACGAGGTCGACATCGACGTCGAACACCTCGGCGAGGCGCCGTCGGTTGACGAGCTCAACGCCAACGGCGGCGCCGTCGACCTCACCGACGGCGAGGACAGCGGGCCGCGACGCACCCGGAGCACCCCTCCCCCCGCGCCGGCGCACGACAAGCCGGTGCCGACCCAGGTGCAGCACCTGCAGACCGGCCAGACGATCTCCTGGGATGGCAAGGCCGGTGACCGCGGCCGGATCACCAACATCCACAACCAGTACGGCAACGTGCGGGTCACCGTCCGCAAGGACGACGGGACGATCCACCAGATCGAGACCCGCCCGGCCGCCCGGATGTGGGTGCACCCCGAGCCGGAGGGCGACCCGTTCGAGAGCCTGCACAACCCGCACGGCCTGCTGCCCGCCAACGAGCGCCCCACCCCCGGCACACCAGACACCCCCGACACCCCCCAGGGGCCGCCGCGGCCGGGCCCACGCGACCTCATCAACGGGCTGGAGCGGGCCCAGGCCGCCAGCCGGGCCACCGTCACCCGCCACGACGACGGGCACACCACGGTCACCCACGAGGACGGCACCATCCTCGGCACGATCCCGTCGGTCAACGGCCGACACCTGGCCCGACGGGACGACGGGTCCACCCTGCCCGGCACCCACTCCTCGCAGCGGCAGGCAGCCGGCGCCCTGGTGCTCGACCACGAGACCCGCAAGGCCAACGCCCCGGCGCACACCCCGGACACCCCCAACACCCCGGATACCCCGCAGGCCCCCGAGCCAGCCGCTCCCCCCGAGCCGGCGGCACCCAAGCCGACGCCGGCCGAGGTGGCCCGGCTCACCGCCGAGGCCGACCAGCTCTGGCGCGAGACCGACATCCGTGGCGGACTGCCGGCCGATCGGATCACCTCGCTGCACGAGCAGATCGACGCGCTCGACGGCCAGCTCGCCGCCGGCGGCGTCGGCCAGCACGACCGGCCCCGCCGACGATTGGCCCAGGCCCGCGAAGCACTGGCCCGCCACGAGCGGAACAACGCGCGAACCGAGACGGCACCGGAGGCGCCGGCCGGGCACACCCCGGACACCCCCGGCACCCCGGAGACCCCCGCGCCGACGCTGGATCAGACCGGGCCGCCGCGGCCGACCGGCGAGCACGACGTCGCGCCGGACCCGGACGGGGTGGTGCGGCTGCGCAACCGTGGCGACACGGTGTCGCTCACCGGCCCCCAGCCCGGCACGCACCGGCCCGGCCTGGGCGCCGGCGACGCGCCGGTCAACTTGCCCGGCCGTGACCGGCGCACGCGGCCGCAGCAGCCGGCTGACCTCACCGCTCTGTCCGACGACGAACTCGCCTCGATGCTCGGCGACACCGAGGACGAGGGTGAGATCACCCGGATCATGGCCGAGATGGATCGGCGGGATGCCGCCGACCGGGCCGCGACGCCGACCGGTGACCACCAGGTCGACGCGGCCAACACCGACCACTCCCAGCTGCTCGACGACAACGCGGCCGCCGGCAACCCCACGCCCCCGGCCGAGCCGGCGGCCGAGCCGCTGCCGGCCGACCTGAGCACGCTCTCCGACGACGAGCTCGCCACGGCGCTCGGTCAGACCGAGGACGAGGGCGAGCTCAACCGGATCACTGCCGAGATGGACCGGCGCGACGCCGCCGAGCACACCCCGGACACCCCCGAGACCCCGGAGACCCCGCAGGCCCCCGAGGCGCCGGCCGAGCGTGACCCGCTGGCCGGCGTGCCCAACGCTGAGGCGCAGACCCCGCCCCAGGAGGAGCCGACCGAACCCGACGCCGCGCTGCGCCGGCAGCGAGAGGACGCCGCCGGCGGCGCCAGCGTGTTCGGCCAGCGCGTCGAGCTCAACGACACCGCCGGCACCCACGTCGGCCGGATCGCCCGGGAGAACGGCAAGTACCGGGCTTGGGATCCCGCCGGCCGCGAGCTCGACGGCTCCCCGTTCGACTCGCGTGCCGAGGCGGTCGGCGCCCTGGTCCTGGCACATCAGCACCCCGACACCCCGGCCGCCTCGCACACTCCCGACACCCCTAGTACCCCCGAGGCCCCGGATGCGCCCGAGATGCCCACGGGGGGAGCGTCAGCGGCTGACGGTCCGGCCCCGACACCTTGGGTACTGCACCCCAGCGAGGCGCAGGTCGGCGACTGGTATGAGGGCCCCCGTGGGCGGACTGGCTACTCGATCACCGGCACGATCACCGAGGTCACGCCCAGCGAGGACGGGCGAGTCACCCTGCAGCTGGACGGTCGGCGCACCGTCAGCGTGTCCGGCAAGCGGAAGATCCGCGTCTACCGCAAGCCCGGTAAGGACCAGCAGGGCGCCAACACCCCCGAGGCCGCCGGCGCCCTCAGCACGCCCGAGACGCCGCTGGAGACCGCCACCCCCGACCCCTCCGACGGGCCGGACAACGCCGGCACCCCGGAGAACCCACTGACCTCCCAGGTGCCCGACGCCCCGGTCAACCCGGCCATCCCCGACACCACGCTGACCCCGACCGCGGCCGACGACGAGCGGCCCACTGTGCCGGTGCCGGCCGTCCCGGACGATCCAGAGGACCACACCGCCCGCGGCGCCGCGGCCGAGGCCGTCATGGCCCAGCTGCGCACCGAGCCGGAGGTGCTGCCGGGGGAGAAGCACGCCCCGACCCGGCAGCAGCAGGACGTCATCGACGCCGTGCTCAACGACAAGGACGTGCTGGTGCAGGCCAAGGCCGGCGCCGGCAAGACATCCACCCTGGAGGCCCTGGCCCGGCGGGTGCAGCAGCAGAAGCCCAACGAGCGCATCGCCTACATCGCCTTCAACAAGAGCGTGCAGACCGAGGCCGAGGGCCGGATGCCGGGCAACGTGGAGTCCCGCACCGGGCACTCCATCGCCTTCGCCTGGGCGCCCCGGGAGCTGCAGTCCCGCAGCTTCGCCCAGGACAAGAAGCAGATGCCCGACATCAAGCAGCAGGCGGCCATCCTCGGCCTACGCCCGCTGCAGCTCGGTGGCGGGGACACGCTCAAGCCCGAGGATCAGGCGTTGGCCGCCACGCGCACCGTGGATACCTTCGCCACCAGCGCCGACGACGTGATCGGTCCGCAGCACCTGCCCGAGTCGATCCAGGCGCTGCCCGACGCCGCGCAGCAGGCAGTCCTGACCGCCGCCGGGCGGGTCTGGGCCGACGTGCAGACCCCCGACGGCCAGCTCAAGATGACCCCGGACCACATCCGCAAGATGTGGGCCCTGTCCCGGCCGGACCTGACCAAGGACGGCTCCGGGCTCAAGCGCGGGCCCGCCACCATCCTGTTCCTGGACGAGGCACAGGACACTCCGCCGGTGCTGGCCAAGGTCGTCGACGACCAGAACATCCGCAAGGTCATCGTCGGCGACGCCGACCAGGCGATCTACGGGTTCACCGGCGCGGTGGACTACCTGTCCACCGCCCCCGGGGACGTCGAGCTGCCCCTCGATCGTTCGTGGCGGTTCGGCCCCGAGGTCGCCGACGTCGGCAACCGGTTCCTGCAGATGCTGGACTCCAAGGGCCGGGTGATCGGCGCCGGCGGGACGTCGACCGTCCACCGTGACGGGCTGCCGATGGCGGGCGCCGACGCGATCCTGACCCGCTCCAACGGCGGCATGATCGGCGAGATCCTGCGCGAGCAGCAGGCCGGCCGGGTCGTGGGCGTCCCCAAGGGCACCAAGGCCGACCTGATCTCGCTGGTGAACACCGCCGGCTACCTGATGAACGGCAACAACCCGCCCGACCGGCTGCATGAGGATCTGGCCCCGTTCCGCAGCTGGAACGACGTCGTCGCCGAGGCGCAGAAGGGCGATGACCCCAAGCTGGCGATGCTGGTGCGGATCATCGACACCAACGGCCTGGGCCAGCTGCGCCAGATCGCCAACGATGTCCTGGAGCCCAAGAAGGGCGAGAACCTGGAGGGTGTCTCCTTCGCCGAGATGCCGCACGGCACGATCGCCACCGGCAGCTACAAGGCCACCTCGGGCAGCAAGGACTTCCTCAAGCAGGCCGGATTCCGCTGGTCGGCCATCCCCGGCGGGGGAACCGACCGGAAGGGCAACCCCAAGAAGGCCTGGACGGTCACCGGTACCCCCGAGCAGCGCCAGGCGGCGATCGCCAAGGCTCGTGATCTCTCTGGTATCAAGCCCGACGTCGTCGTCTCCACCGCGCACAAGGCCAAGGGTCTGGAGTGGGACCGGGTCCGCATCGGTGACGACTTCCGCGGCCCCAAGACCGACCCTGAGACCGATCAGGTACTGGAGATGCCGGAGCCGGAGGAGCTGCGGCTGGCCTACGTGGCGGTCACCCGCGCGCAGAAGGAGCTCGATCCGGGCTCGCTGGCCTACGTGTTCCAGTTCACCGACGAGAACGGCGGCACGCCAGGCGACGGCGCCCCACGCACACCCGACACCCGCGAGGCCCCGCACACCCCAGGAGCACCTGACACCTCGGACACCGCCGAGATGCCCGACCCGATGCGGGCCCGCCTGGACGAGGTCGCCGGCCGCGTCGACCCGGCCGACGAGGATCCGGCCGACCGGCAGGCGGCCAGCGAGGCCGACTCGCGCGCGGCCGCGGAGCCGCCGCTGACACCGGAGGAGCACCAGGCCGGCGACACGACGACGTGGGCTAACGCCGTGGAGAACGCGACCGAAAACTGGACCGAGCACAACGGCCGGCAGCCGGAGAGCGACGCCGACTACGCCGAGATCCAGCAGTGGGCGCGCAACGGCATCGAGGACAGCACGGTCGACCCCTACGGCGGGGACAACCCGAGCCAGGTGCGCAACCGAATCGAGTCCCAGCGCCGCGAGCGGCTGATGGACCAGGGCCTTGACCCGGACACCAGCGCACCGATCGGCGCCGAGACCCCCGGGGAGTCCGCCGCCGCGGATCCGATCACCGACGAGGTGCTGGACACCGTCGGCCGGATGCGCCGGTCCGGCGGCAGCATCGACGAGATGGCGCAGGCGACCGGCCTGACCAACGCGCAGGTGTTCGACGCGCTGGGCCGCGAACGCGAGCGGAGCTCCGCCGCCGACGCCGACCGCGAGCGGGCACACGCCGAACAGCTGGCCGCCGCGACCCGCACCCCGGTCAGCCAGCTGCAGCCCGGCGACGTCGTCGACTACGGCGGCCAGCACACCGTCGTCTCCAGCACGCCGACCGACCGCGGCCGCTTCCAGCGCGTCGAGCTCGACGACGGCAACGTCATCACCGGGATCAGCCCCACCCAGGAGTGGCCGCGCTACTCCCAGGGCACCCCCGAGACCCCCGACACCCCGGACACCCCCGACGCGATGACGCCGGGGCCGGACGGCGTCATCCGGCTGCCGGACAACTACGGCCAGGCCGAGACCCCCGAGCAGGAGGCGGCCCGACTCGCCGACGTGCGCCAGCGCGAGACCGAGCAGGCCTACCAGCGGCTCCGGCAGCGCCAGGCCGACCTGACCCGCCGCGGGCACGGCGGCCGCGCTGCGCAGGACATCGCCAACGGCACCGACCCGAACGCCGCGAAGCCGGCCGGAGAGACGACGCCCGTCGCCGCCCGCGACCTCGTCGCTGGCGACGTGCTGTCCGTCGCCGACTTCGGCGGCGACTTCCCGGCCGAGGTGGTCAAGCCGTGGGGGATGGGCAACGCCAAGGGGCCGCGCACCGAGGGCATGACGGTGCGCTTCCTGGACGGCCCGAGCGCGGGGCAGGAGGTGCCGATCACCCGCGGCCGGGCCGGCGGCATGTGGAACCGGCTCAGCACCCCCGGCACCCCGAACACACCGGACACCCCAGACACCCCCGAGACGCCGGAGGCCCCGGCGGCGGAACTTCCCGACGCGCGGACGCTGATCGGGTACACCCGCAACGCCCCCCGCGACGAGGCGCTGGACAAGCTGAGCGAGCAGCAGCTCACCGATCTCGCCGGCGAGGTCTACAAGCTGCAGCGCACCACCAAGCGCAACATGGGCAACAACGGGTTCCACACCCGCGCCGAACGGCTGCAGAGCGAGATCAACAAGCGCGTGCACGCGATGCAGGCGGCGCGCCAGCCCGAGTCGGAAAAGCCGGCGTTCACCCTGCGCAACGTGCTGGACTTCGCGGGCGCCGAGAGCACCCAGTACGACACCGGCGAGGTCGCCCAGCACTTCGGTGTGCCCCAGTCGCGCGCCCTGACCGCGCTGCGCCAGCTGGAGAACGACGGCTACCTCGTGCGCAATCTCGGTGGCGACGCCGGCGACAGCGTGTCCGGTGGCCGGCGCAACCTCAACAACCTGACCTGGGGTTCGCCGGCCGGCATGGACGACGTCGAGGGCA
>Ga0308174_10000396_pt1 | contig 18104 bp, 11 predicted proteins | sample PhyPR2_FD_203894 | JGI IMG/M metagenome (GOLD analysis project Ga0308174, IMG submission 203894) | Soil microbial communities from UC Gill Tract Community Farm, Albany, California, United States - DLSLS.P.R2 | ecosystem: Environmental > Terrestrial > Soil > Agricultural land | place: USA... | reverse complement strand
GACGGTCGTCCACTCGGGGCTCTCCGCGTGGACGACCGCGCAGGCATCCTCCACGTCGAAGCGATCGACGACGAAGGTGTCGCCGCGGTGCACGTAGAGCGCACCGTCGTGCACGGTGGCATGGGCCGCGTCGCCGTCGACGGTGCCCAGCAGCCGGCCGGTGTCCGCCTCGATGATCGCGACCGGTTCCTCGCCGCTGCCGCGGATGTCGACGTCGGGGCGGCCGCGGCCGGCCCAGTACCAGCCGGCCGGTCGCCGGCGCAGCTGTCCGGCGGCCACGAGCTCCTCGAGCTGGGCCTCGGCGGCCGCGCCCCCGAAGTCGTCGAGGTCCTCCGGGCGCAGGGGCAGCTCCGCCGCTGCGCAGCACAGCTGCGGACCCAGCACGTAGGGGTTCGTGGGATCGGTGACGGTCGCCTCGATCGGCCGGCCGAACACCGCCCGCGGGTGGTGGGCGAGGTAGTGGTCCAGCGGATCGTCGCGGGCGACGAACACGACGAGGGACTCGCGCTGCGCGCGTCCGGCCCGTCCGGCCTGCTGCCACAGCGAGGCCAGGGTGCCCGGGTAACCGGCGAGCACGACTGCGTCCAGGCCGGCGATGTCGATGCCCAGCTCGAGGGCGTTGGTGGTCGCGACGCCGAGCAGGTCACCCGCCGACAGGGCTCGCTCCAGCTCCCGCCGTTCTTCCGGCAGGTAGCCGCCGCGGTAGGAGTCGACCCGCGACACCAGATCGGCGCGGCCCCTGTCGGCCAGCAGCCGGCGCGCCTGCTCGGCCACCGACTCGGCACTGCGGCGGGAGCGGACGAACGCCAGCGTGCGGGCACCGCGTTCGACCAGATCCGCGAGCAGGGCGGCCGCATCCGACGCCGCCGAACGGCGCAGGGGAGCGCCGTGCTCCCCGGTGCGCTCGGTCAGCGGTGGTTCCCAGAGGGCGAAGGTCGCGCCCGGACGGGGCGAGCCGTCCTCCGTCACCGCGGTGACCGGGGCGCCGACGAGTCGGCTCGCCGCACCCGCCGGATCCGCGACGGTGGCCGAGGCCAGGACGAAGACGGGGTCCGCACCGTACCGGCGGCAGATCCGCCGCAGCCGGCGCAGCACATGGCCGACATGGGAGCCGAAGACGCCTCGGTAGGCGTGGCACTCGTCCACGACCACGTAGGCCACCCGCCGGAGCGTGCTCGACCATCGCTGGTGGGCCGGGAGGATCCCGCGGTGGAGCATGTCGGGGTTGGTCACGATCCAGCGCGAGTGGCGACGCACCCAGTCGCGGTCCTCGGCGGGGGTGTCGCCGTCGTAGGCCGCCGGACGCACCGAGGGGTCCGCCAGCGCCGCGACCGACGCCAATTGGTCGCGGGCGAGCGCCTTGGTCGGTGCCAGGTACAGCACGCAGGCCCGCGGGTCGTCGGCCAGCCGGGTCAGCGCCGGCAGTTGGTAGGCCAGTGACTTCCCCGACGCGGTGCCGGTGGCGACGACGACGTGCCGGCCCTCGTGCGCCAGCGCCGCGGCCTCGACCTGGTGCCGCCACGGCGAACCGACGCCGCGGGCCTCCAGCCGCGCCCTCAACGGCGCGCTGACCCAGTCCGGCCACTCCAGGGTGCGGCTCTCGCGGACGGGGATGCGGTGCACGTGGGTGACCGGCTGCTCGTCCTCGCCGGTGCCCGACAGCACGGACGTCAGGAGCTCGGCTCCGGGCAGCGCCCCGCGCGTCGCGCTGCCCGCCGGACCGCCCGCCCGGCCGGGCGCGGGAGCCGGGCGAACCGGATGGAGCGTCGTCACGGTTCCACTGTCACACCTTCTGCCGACAAGCGTCGTGCACGAATGCCATCACTGTGATGCGGACGACAGAACGTCGTGGACGTCTACACAGCCTGTGATCTCCCTTACACTCGCGCCGCGTTCCCTTGTGTGGGGCCTTTCCACGCGTCGGGCGCAACCTCCGCCGACCCGGGGAGCACCGACGCCTCCCGGCGGCCGTCGACCGCTTGGAGGAATACATGCCCGACAGTTCGCTGTCCGGCGGGGACATGGCGCTCGTCGCCGTCGTCCTCGTCATCTCCCTGGCTGCCCTCGGGTTCGCCGCCTACCTGGTCAAGGCCGTCATGGCCGCCGATCAGGGAACGACGAAGATGCGCGAAATCGCGCGGGCGGTCCAGGAAGGAGCGGCGGCCTATCTGCGGCGGCAGTTCCGCACGCTCGGCGTCTTCGCCGTCATCGTCTTTCTGCTGCTGCTCGTCCTGCCGGTCGCCGAGGGCGGCATCGGCACCCGCATCGGCCGTGCGATCTTCTTCCTGATCGGCGCCTCCTTCTCCGCGTCCGTCGGCTTCATCGGCATGACGCTGGCCACCCGGGGCAATGTGCGCGTGGCGGCGGCGGCGAACTCGGGCGGTTACCGACCGTCCTTCCGGATCGCCTACCGGACCGGTGGCGTGGTCGGCATGATCACCGTCGGTCTGGGGCTCTTCGGAGCTGCCCTGGCACTGCTGTTCTTCGGCGACACCGCTCCCGTCGTCCTCGAGGGATTCGGCTTCGGCGGCGCTCTGCTGGCCATGTTCATGCGTGTCGGCGGCGGCATCTTCACCAAGGCCGCCGACGTGGGCGCCGACCTCGTCGGCAAGGTCGAGGCCGGCATCCCCGAGGACGACCCGCGCAACGCCGCCACGATCGCCGACAACGTCGGCGACAACGTCGGTGACTGCGCCGGTATGGCCGCCGACCTCTTCGAGTCCTACGCGGTCACCCTGGTCGCGGCGCTGATCCTGGGGCAGGTCTTCTTCGGCGCGGTCGGCATGGTGTTCCCGCTGCTCATCGCCGCCGTGGGCGTCATCGCCTCGGTCGTCGGCATCCTCGCCAGCAACCCGGGCAAGAACGACTCCAGCGGCCTGGCCCCGATCAACCGGGGCTTCTTCGCCTCGGCGGCCGTTTCGCTGGTCCTCGTCGCGGCGGTGTCCTTCACCTACCTGCCCAGCATCGCCGAGATCACCGACCTCTCGGTGAGCCCACCGGTTCTCGGCTTCGTGTCGGTGCTCGTGGGCGTGGTGCTCGCCGCGGCCATCCAGCAGCTGACGGGCTACTTCACCGAGACCAGCCGCAAGCCGGTCAAGGACATCGGCCGCAGTTCCCTGACGGGTCCGGCCACGGTCATCCTCTCCGGCATCTCCCTGGGCCTGGAGTCGGCCGTCTACGCCGCGCTGCTCATCGGCGCCGCGGTCTACGGCGCCTTCCTCATCGGCGGTGGCGCGGCGCTCTACGCCGTCGCACTCGCCGGCTGCGGCCTGCTGACCACGGCGGGCGTCATCGTCTCGATGGACACCTTCGGCCCGGTCAGCGACAACGCCCAGGGCATCGCGGAGATGTCCGGCGACATCGACGAGGAGGGTGCCCGGGTGCTCACCGACCTGGACGCCGTCGGCAACACCACGAAGGCGATCACCAAGGGCATCGCCATCGCCACCGCCGTCCTCGCCGCGACCGCCCTCTTCGGCAGCTACAACGCCCAGGTCGGGGTGGCGCTGGACCAGGCTGGGGAGACGCTCGGCGACGCGTTCAGCCTGGTCGGCCCCAACAACGTCGTGGGGGCGGTGCTCGGCGCCGCGGTGGTGTTCTTCTTCTCCGGCCTGGCGATCAGCGCCGTGTCGCGAGCCGCGGGCCGGGTCGTGTTCGAGGTCCGGGAGCAGTTCCGCACCAAGCCCGGGATCATGGACTACACCGAGCGGCCCGACTACAGCGCCGTCGTGGACATCTGCACCAAGGACTCGCTGCGCGAGCTGGCCACACCCGGCCTCCTCGCCGTCCTGGCGCCGGTGGCGGTGGGCTTCGGCCTCGGGATCGGCCCGCTGGCGGCCTACCTGGTCGGCGCCATCGCGGCCGGCACCCTCATGGCGGTCTTCCTCGCCAACTCCGGCGGCGCCTGGGACAACGCGAAGAAGATGGTCGAGGACGGCGCCTACGGCGGCAAGGGCAGCGAGGCCCACGCCGCGACGGTCATCGGTGACACCGTCGGTGACCCGTTCAAGGACACCGCCGGACCGGCGATCAACCCGCTGATCAAGGTGATGAACCTGGTCGCCCTCCTCATCGCACCCGCCATCGTCACGATGTCGGTCGGCGACCACGCCAACACCACCATGCGCCTGCTCATCGCACTGGTGGCGGTCCTGATCATCGCGGCGTCGGTGCTGGTCTCCAAGCGCCGCTCGGTGGTCGTCGGCGGCACGGCGAACGAGGCGTCGGGAGCGCTCTCCACCAGCGCTCCCTGACATCCGCACGCGGGGATCCTCCGGTCGGCAGTGGCCGGCCGGAGGGTCCCGGCACCGGATGTGGACGCCGCCGTCGGCTGTGGACGCCGGCACGCGGGCAGCCGCCGGCAGCTCCTAGCGTCCGCCGTCCTGGTCCACACGGGACCGGGGTGACGCCGGGAGCTCTGGATGTCCTCATCAGCCGCGGATTCGACGATCTCGATCCAGCTCGACACCGTGCAGGCGCTTGCCGCCGAGCTGGCCGTGCTGTCGAGCCAGCTCGCGGACGACGCTGCGCTGTGCCGCTCCGGCGCGGCCTCGCTGGTCGAGGCGCTCGCGCGGGATGCGGGCTGGGCGGCGGGTTCCGCCGTGTCCACCTGGGCCACCCTCGCCGGCATCGTCGCCGACCGAACCCATGCGGTGGCGGGCACATTGGCGGCGGCCGTCGCCTCCTATCGGACCGCCGACGCCGAACTGGCCGCCGGCGTCCAGCGGGCGTCCGCTCCGGGCGGTGGGCGATGACCGCGCCGGTCCTGGCCGCCGAGGACACCGAGGCGCGCCTCGCCTCTGTCGCCGCCTGGAACGCGTCACTGGTCCGCGGCGCGGTCGTCCTCCTCGCCGCCGTCGCCGCTCGTCTGCCGGCCTGGCGGCTGCGCCTGGGCGCGCTGGGCAGATCGCTGCAGGATCCGCAGTGCTGGTCCGGGCCGGCTGCCCGGAGCGCGGCGGCGGCCGTCTTCGAACTGTCCGCGGTGGCTGCCACCGTCGACGAGGCCGTCGTCGAGTCGCTGGTCTTTCTCCAGCGGATGGCCTGCGAGGTCGAGACCTCGCGGGAGCTCGCCCTCCAGGCGATCCGCGCCGGTTCGTCGGCCGACGCGGGAGAGGCGCTGTGGCCGGCCGCACGGCTCGTCGACCTGGTCGCCGAACCGGCTCCGGACGCGGTCGCGACGAGCGCGCTGGACCACGCGGCCGCTGCCACCGCTGCCGCACGCGCAGCAGCTGACCCGGTGAACGGGCTCAGCGGCATCGCCGCGGAACGCGTGAACACCTTCGGGGAGCTCGTCGCGGCCGCGCTGTTCGTAGGGCCGGTGCTCGCACCCCTGGTCCCCGTTCACGGCGCTCCCGAGGAGGCGGCTACCTGGTGGGGGAGCCTGTCGGCGGGTGCGCAGCTGGCCGTCGTGCGCGCCGCGCCCTCGGCCGTCGGTGGGCTCGACGGGGTGCCCGCCTGGGCGCGCGACCGGGCGAACCGGCTGGTCCTCGCCCGGGCTCTCCGCGAGCCCACGACACCGGACGCCGCGGCGGCGGCTCGCGCGATCAGCCGGCAGATCGCGGGCGAGGAGTCGCACGGGCAGCAGGTCCAGCTCCAGTTGCTCGACCTCGCCGGGGCCCGCGTCGTCCTCGCCCTCGGCGATCTCGACAGCGCCGACGACGTCGCCCTCCTCGTGCCCGGGATCGGCAACACCCCCGACGACGACGTCGGCCGACTGACCGGGGACGCCGCGGCCCTCGCCGCCGCAACCCGGGTGGCATCACCGGGATCGACCGTGGCCACGGTCGTCTGGCTGGGCTACCGGACCCCGAACACGCCGTGGGAGATCGCCGGCCGGGCCGCTGCCACCCGCGGGGGCGCCGCGCTCTCGGCCTCGCTTGCCGGACTGGCCGCTGCACGGGCCCGCGCCGGCGCCCCGCGGGCCCGCACCACGGTGCTCGCCCACAGTTACGGCACGGTCGTGGTCGACGAGGCGGCCGACGTCCCCGGACGGCTCGCGGCCGACGCCGTGGTGCTCCTCGGCAGCCCCGGGATGGAGGACGACGCCCGCGCCCTGGAGGTGCCGGAGGTCTTCGACGCCGCGGCTCCGCTGGACCCCGTCGCCGCGCTCGGCTACTTCGGCAGCACCACCGATGGGACGTCGTTCGGAGCGACGGAGCTCCCGGTCGAGTTCGGGATGGGCCATTCCCGTTATTACGACCGCGACTGGCCGACCCTGGCCGCGATGGGGGAGGTGGTGGCCGGAGTCCGGGCCGACTGACGCCGCGACACGAGCCCTGCGACTCGCCCCGGGAACAGGGCGGCCGGACCTGCGTTTGATCGGGTGACGGCACGCCCACGGTGCGTCGTCCTCGGTCGCTTTTCCGGGGAGTGGCTTACCGTGGCCCGCCGAGGGGCGTTCGAGGCGGCGCCCGCCGGCGTCGGGGACGTCAGGAGCCGGACACGGTTCCACGAACGAACCCGGCACCGCATCCGGCAGCCCACACCGACGAGAAGCCCAGAGGGACCGATCGACCGGCCCCACCGCAGCACCAGCGACAGGAGCACCGTGCCCACGAAGACCAGCCAGACCGGAAGCGAGAGCACCGCCGCGACCGCCGGCGGGACGAAGGCGCCTGCCCGCAAGCGGACGGCTCCGTCCGGGGGCAAGCCACTGGTCATCGTGGAGTCCCCGACGAAGGCGAACAAGATCGCCGGGTACCTGGGCAGCGGCTACGTCGTGGAGGCGAGCGTCGGGCACATCCGCGACCTGCCCCGCAACGCTGCCGACGTGCCCGCCGAGCACAAGGGCGCCGCGTGGGCCCGGCTCGGCGTCGACGTCGACAACTCCTTCGAGCCGCTGTACGTGGTCAGTCCCGACCGCAGGCAGCAGGTCAGCCGGCTCAAGCAGCTGGTCAAGGGAGCCAGTGAGGTCTACCTCGCGACAGACGAGGACCGTGAGGGCGAGGCGATCGCCTGGCATCTCGTGGACACCCTGAAGCCGCGGGTGCCCGTGCACCGCATGGTCTTCCACGAGATCACCCCCGAGGCGATCGCCCGGGCCGTCGCCAGCCCGCGCGAGCTCGACACCGCGCTGGTCGACGCCCAGGAGACCCGCCGCATCCTCGACCGCCTCTACGGCTACGAGGTGAGCCCGGTCCTCTGGAAGAAGGTCCTGCCCAAGCTGTCGGCCGGGCGCGTGCAGTCGGTGGCGACCAGGATCGTGGTGGAGCGCGAGCGGGAGCGCATGGCGTTCACCGCCGCCGACTACTGGTCCCTCGAGGGCACCTTCGCCGTCCCCGGGCGCGCCGCCGGAGCCGACTCGGGCGAGCCCACGACGGTCCGCGCCAAGCTGGTCAGCGTCGACGACAGCCGGGTCGCGACCGGCCGCGACTTCGATCCGGCGACCGGCCGGGTGACCGGCGAGGTCGTGCACCTCGACGAGGCGGGTGCCCGAGGGCTGGCCGCCCGGCTCGAGGGTCGCCAGGTGACGGTGACCCGGGTGGACGAGAAGCCCTACCGGCGCCGTCCCTACGCCCCGTTCACGACCTCGACGCTGCAGATGGACGCCGGCCGCAAGCTCGGCTGGTCGTCGGCGCAGACCATGCGGGTGGCCCAGCGGCTGTACGAGAACGGCCACATCACCTACATGCGTACCGACTCGACCAACCTGTCGCAGGAGGCGATCAACGCAGCCCGCCAGCAGGCCCGCGAGCTCTACGGCGACGCCTACGTGCCCGCCGAGGCCCGCCGGTACAAGAGCAAGGCGAAGGGCGCGCAGGAGGCGCACGAGGCGATCCGGCCCGCCGGTGACAACTTCCGGACGCCGGGGCAGCTCGGCGCCCAACTGGCCCGCGACGAGTTCCGGCTCTACGAGCTGGTCTGGCAGCGGACGATCGCCTCGCAGATGGCCGACGCCGTCGGGCAGACGGTGAGCATCCGGCTGGCCGGCCGCAGCGCCGCCGACGAGGCGGTCGAGTTCACCGCCAGCGGCCGCACCATCACCTTCCCCGGCTTCCTGCGGGCCTACGACGAGTCCCGCGACGAGGCCCCGGCCTCCAACGGCGACGAGAACGGTGGCGACGCCGCCGAGCGCCGCCTGCCGCGCCTGGAGCGCGGCCAGCAGCTCGACACCCGCGAGCTGGAGCCGAAGGGCCACAGCACGACCCCGCCGTCCCGCTACACCGAGCCGACCCTCGTCGCCCGGCTGGAGGAGCTGGGCATCGGCCGCCCCTCGACCTACGCGTCGATCATGCAGACGATCCAGGACCGCGGATACGTCTGGAAGAAGGGCAACTCGCTGGTGCCCTCCTTCATCGCGTTCGCCGTGGTCAACCTGCTGGAGCAGCACTTCGCCCAGCTCGTCGACTACGACTTCACCGCCTCGCTGGAGGAGGAGCTCGACGACATCGCCGGAGGCACCCTGCAGCGGGTCGACTGGCTGACCGAGTTCTATTTCGGCGGCGAGGGACGGCACACCGGCGGAATCGCGGAGTCGGGCGGCCTCAAGCAGATCGTCGGACAGCGCCTGGAGGAGATCGACGCCCGAGGGGTCAACTCCATCCCGCTCCGCGCCACAGGTCCCAACGGTGAGCCGGTCGTGGCCCGGGTCGGCCGGTACGGCCCGTACCTGCAGGCCGGTGGGGACGACGGCGCGCGAGTCAGCATCCCCGAGGACATCGCGCCCGACGAGTTGACCAGCGAGAAGGTCCTCGAGCTGCTGTCGGCGCCCTCCGGCGACCGGGAACTCGGCACCGACCCGGAGTCCGGGCACCCGGTCGTGGTGAAGGCCGGCCGCTACGGCCCGTACGTCACCACGGTCGTCCCCGAGGGGAGCAAGGAGAGCCCCCGGACGGCCAGCCTCTTCTCGTCCATGTCCCCGGAGACGGTGACGTTCGAGCAGGCGCTCAAGCTCCTCACCCTGCCCCGGACGGTCGGCGCCGCGCCGGACGGCGAGGAGATCCAGGCCCTGAACGGCCGCTACGGGCCCTACATCAAGAAGGGCACCGACTCCCGCTCGCTGGACAGCGAGGACAAGCTGTTCACCGTCACGCTCGACGAGGCGCTGGCGATCTTCGCGCAGCCCAAGCAGCGGGGACGCCGTGCCGCGGCGGCACCGCTCAAGGAGCTGGGTCCCGACCCGGTGACCCAGGGGCAGGTCACGGTGCGCGAGGGCCGGTTCGGTCCCTACGTCACCGACGGCGAGACGAACGCCAGCCTGCGCAAGGGTGACGACGTCGAGTCGATCACCATCGACCGGGCCGCCGAGCTGCTGGCCGACCGCCGCGCCCGGGGCCCGGCGACGAAGAAGAAGGCCACCAAGAAGGCGGCCGCCAAGAAGACCACCGCCAAGAAGGCGCCGGCGAAGAAGGCCGCCGCGAAGAAGGCACCGGTCGCGACCGCCTGAGAAAGGGCCCCGTCCCTCTCACCCCTCGCAGCTCGGGGCGAGCCTCCGGACGGGGCCTGAGCCGCTCAGCCCTCGCTGAGCGGCTCGAGCAGTTCCAGGCGGTTGCCCACGGGATCGGCGACGTAGAGCCGGCGGTGCCCGGGGAAGTGCGGATCCCACTGCACCTGGTGACCGGCTGCCTCACAGGCGGCGGCCAGCCCGTCGATGTCGTCGGTCAGCAGTCCGGGGTGGGCCTTGCGAGCGGGGGAGAATTCCGCCTCGACGCCGCAGTGGATCTCCGCCGTGCCGGAGCGGAACCAGACGCCGCCGCGCGCGGCCAGCACCTCGGGCTTCGCCACCTCGGTCATGCCGAGGACGCCGCCGTAGAAGGCGCGCAGATCGCCCTCGCTGCCTGGCGGGCAGGCGACCTGGACGTGGTGCAGACCGGTGAGCGGCACAGGACCTCCGAGGGATCGGTCAGGACGGGCGGGAACCGACGGCGAAGACCCGCCGGAAGGGCAGCAGGGTCGTGCCGTCGGGGCGCTGGGGATAGGCCTCGCGCAGGGCGGCAGCGTAGGCGTCGGTGAGCTCGGCGGCGTCGTCCTCACCGAGCAGCGCGAGGACCGGGCGCAGGACCGTGGTGCGCACCCACGCGAGCACGGGATCGTCGCCGGTGAGCACGTGCAGGTACGTCGTCTCCCAGACGTCGGCGGTCAGACCCGCCCCGGTCAGGACGTCGTAGTAACCGGCCGGCGACAGGACGGCGTCCGGGTCCGGCGCCGCCGCGGCGAGCTGCGAGGACCAGCGCGGCGACCGGCACAGCTCCGTCAGCACGGCGTGCGTCGGAGCGCGGAAGTTGCCGGGCACCTGGACGGCCAGCCGGCCGCCGGGGGCGAGCCATCCGGCCCAGCGGGCCATGAGCCGGTCGTGCCCGGGCACCCAGTGCAGCACGGCGTTGCTGACGAGGACGTCGACCGAACCGCTGGGCTCCCAGTCGCGGACGTCGCCCGCGGCGAACGCCACCCGGCAGGGCACGGCGTGGGCGGCCGCGGCGGCCAGCATCGTGTCCGACGAGTCGACCCCGACGACTGACGCCTCCGGCCACCGCTGGGCCAGCGATGCCGTCAGGGCGCCCTCGCCGCAGCCGAGGTCGACCACCGTGCGGGGCGCCTCGGCGTCCACCCGCGCCACGAGATCGAGAAACGGGCGGGCGCGTTCGCCGGCGAAGCGCAGGTAGCGGGCGGGGTCCCAGGCCGCTGCCCTGGAGGTGCCCACGGCGCTGTGGCCTGGGTTCGCTGAGCCGGTCATCGACTCCGACCCTAGCGTCGGGCAGCCCGGACTCCGGACCGGTCTCCCCGTGCTGCTCGTCCGTGGGAAATCTGCCGGAATCGTCCGATCCGCCCGGTACCGTGAGGCCGCTGGGGGGACACTCCGCTCCCCGCCCGAGCCCGGGAGCCCCGATTCCGTCCGATCCGATGCCGTCGCACCCCTCATCCGAGGGGCCGGCGGAGGCGCAGCCGGTGGAGCGGATCCGCCCACCGGCCCACGGCCTGCCCTCGGCCGGTACCCCGGTGCCCACGGATGCGGTTCCGCCGGTGTCGAACGGCCGGCCACTGCCCGCGGCGCCGTCGTCCGCGGCCGCTGGGGTCGGTGAGGGTGGTGTCCGGTCCGACATGGCGGGCGCGGTCGGCCTGGTCGCGAAGCTCCGCGCGGTGCTCCGGGTGCCCGACTTCCGCAAGCTGTGGCTGTCGATGTCGCTGTCGAGCTTCGGTGACTGGCTCGGGCTCCTCGCGATCACCGCGACGGCGACGTCGCTCGTCGAAGGGTTCACGGCGGCGAACTTCGCCCTCGGCGGTGTGCTGCTCTTCCGCCTCCTCCCGGCGATCGTCCTGGGCCCGCTCGCCGGCGCCTTCGCCGACCGGTTCGACCGCCGCAAGACGATGGTGGTCGTCGACATCATCAGGTTCGCCCTGTTCGCGTCGATCCCGCTGGTCGACAACCTGATCTGGCTGTTCGTGGCCCAGTTCCTCATCGAGGCCTTCACGCTGTTCTGGATCCCTGCCAAGGAGGCCGCGGTCCCGAACATGTTGCGCAAGGACCAGCTGGAACCGGCCAACCAGCTCTCCCTCGTCACCACCTACGGCCTCACCCCGGTGCTCGCGTCGATCGTCTTCGCGATCCTCACGACCGTGGGCGGGCGGGTCTCCGACGTGATCCCCGGTGTCGACCAGGTGGACCTCGCGCTCTACCTGAACGCGCTGACCTTCCTCGTCGCCGCGGTCGTCATCTGGAACCTGCCGTCGATCAGCGGCCGCCGCGCCGACGGTCCGGCGGAGTCCACCGAGACCTTCTTCGGCTCCCTGAAGCACGGCTTCTCCTTCGCCGGCCACACGCCGTTGGTGCGGGGCCTCGTCATCGGCATCACCGGAGCGATGTCCGCGGCAGGCGTGATCATCGCGACGGGCCAGGCGTTCGCCCACGCGCTCGGCGGCGGTGACGCCGCCTACGGTCTGCTCTTCGGCGCCGTGTTCGTGGGCCTCGGCACCGGTATCGCCTTCGGCCCGAGCATCGCCCGCGACCTCGCGCGCCAGCGCATCTTCGGGGTCTGCATCGTCGGCGCCGGCATCATGGTCCTGCTCATGTCGTGGACCTTCACGCTGTGGATCGCGCTGCTGCTCGTCGTCCTCATGGGGTTCTTCGCCGGTATCGCCTACCTCGCCGGGTTCACGCTGCTGGGCACCGAGGTGGAGGACGAGATCCGCGGCCGCACCTTCGCGATCGTGCAGTCGCTGGTGCGGGCCGCGCTGATCGTCTCCCTCGCGTTCGTGCCGTTCGCGGTCGGCCTCATCGGTCGGCACGAGCTCGATCTCGGGCTGATCGCGGTCCCGGTCACCGGCGAGCGCGTGATGCTCTTCGTCGCCGGCCTGCTCGCCGTCGGGGTCGGGCTGCTGGCCTACCGCCAGATGGACGACGGCCGGCCGGTGCCGCTGCTGGCCGACGTCGTCACCGCGCTGCGCCGTGACACGACCGCGCGCCGCCGGCTGGACGGCGGCGGTGTCTTCATCGCCTTCGAGGGCGGGGAGGGCGCCGGCAAGTCCACGCAGGTGCGCCGGCTGCAGGAGTGGCTCACCAGCGAGGGCCTGGTCTGTCGCGCCACCTTCGAACCGGGTGCGACGCCGTCCGGCGCCGGCATCCGCGCGATCGTCCTCGACCGTGCGCACACGGGCATCGCCCCGCGCTCGGAGGCCCTGCTGTACGCCGCCGACCGGGCGCAGCACGTGCACGACGTGCTCCGGCCGGCCCTCGTCGCCGGAGAGGTGGTGATCACCGACCGGTTCGTCGACAGTTCGCTGGCCTACCAGGGAGCCGGCCGGACCATCCCGCTCGACGACGTCCGGATGCTGTCGCGCTGGGCCACGCAGGGGCTGCAGCCCGACCTCACGATCCTGCTCGACCTGCCGCCGGAGACGGGGCTGGCCCGCGCCCGCGGCCGCGCGACGGCCGACCGGCTCGAGTCGGAGTCGCTGGACTTCCACCAGCGGGTCCGACACACGTTCCGGGCGCTGGCTGAGGCCGACCCCGACCGGTACCTGGTCCTCGACGCCACGCAGAGCCCCGAGCAGATCGCGTCGGCCATCCGCGTCCGGGTCGCCGACCTGCTCTCCGGCCTCCCGCTGCAGACCGTCACGCAGCAGACGGTGCCGGCCCAGGCCGGCCACCGGTCCGCGCACGGGGACGGCGCCCTGCACCACCCGCACGCCCAGACCGGCTCGACCCCCCAGCTGCACCCATGACCGAACTCGCCGCCGGAACCCCCGCCGAGGGCGTGTGGGCGCAGGTGATCGGTCAGCCGACCGTCGTCGCCGAACTGCGCACCGCCGTGGCCGACCCATCCGCGATGACCCACGCCTGGTTGTTCACCGGCCCGCCCGGCTCGGGGCGTTCGGTCGCCGCCCGCGCCTTCGCCGCCGCTCTGCAGTGCCCCGACGGCGGCGACGGCACGTGTCACGCGTGCCGGACGGTTCTGGCCGGCACCCACGCCGACGTGCAGACCGTCGTCCCCGAGGGGCTGTCGATCGGCGTCGCCGAGGTGCGCCAGCTCGTGCGGATCGCCGGCCGGGCGCCGTCGCAGGGCCGGTGGCAGGTCGTGCTGGTCGAGGACGCCGACCGGATGACCGAGCAGGCGAGCAACACCGTGCTGAAGATGCTCGAGGAGCCGCCGCCGCGCACCGTCTTCCTGCTCTGCGCGCCCAGCCTGCACCCCGACGACGTGCCGGTCACCATCCGGTCGCGCTGCCGGGTCGTGGGCCTGCGCACGCCGCCGGTGGAGGCGATCGCCGACGTCCTCGTCCGGCGGGACGGCGTCGACCCGGCCCTGGCCGCCTGGTCCGCGGCGGCCTCGGGGGGTCACGTCGGCCGGGCACGGCGGCTGGCTCGTGACGAGGCAGCCCGCATGGCCCGGAAGGCGGTGCTCGACGTGCCGCTGTCGCTGGTGTCGCTGGCCGCCTGCCTCGACGCCGCCGACGACCTCGTGACCTCCGCGCAGGAGGAGGCCGACGAGGCGGCCGGCAGCCTCGACGGCGCCGAGACCGAGGCGGTGAAGGCCAGCCTCGGGTACGGCGCGCGGGGGCCGGGTGTGGCCGCCGCCAGCCGTGGCGCGGGCGTGCTGAAGGAGCTGGAGAAGCGGCAGAAGTCACGGGCCACCCGCCTCGGCCGCGACTCGCTCGACCGGGCGCTGGTCGACCTCGCGACGTTCTACCGCGACGCGCTGGTGCTCGACTCGGTGGCAGGGGAGGCGCCGGTGCTGATGCACCCCGACCGGCGTGCCGACGCCGATGAGCTGGCTCGCCGGATCGGCGCGGAGGGAGCGCTGCGGCGCATCGACGCGATCCTCGCCTGCCGCGAGGCGCTGGAGCAGAACGTGAAGCCGCGCATCGCGCTCGAGGCGCTCACCGTCGCCCTGCGGCTGCCGAGCTGACCCACCGGCCCTGCGCGGAGCGGGGGCGGCGGTGTCGTACGCTGTGCGGGCACGTCCGCCGCCTTAGCTCAGTCGGTAGAGCATCTCACTCGTAATGAGAAGGTCGTCGGTTCGATTCCGACAGGCGGCTCCCCTCTCCCAGCGGGTTCGTCGTCCAGACGGGCCCGCTGAGTCGTTGGGCGCCGGTTGCGGAACCTAGGGCCCGACGTCGAACGCGATCGCCCGCACGGGCGCCCCGTCGGCGCCGGCGATCCGCAGAGGCAGCACGCTGACGAGCGGTTCGGCCGAGCGCACGGCGTCCAGACCGCGGAGGTTCTCGACGATCACGCCGCCCGCGCCCAGCACCGCGAGGTGCGCGGGGAACCCGGCGGCGGGCTCGCCACCCAGCACGGTCTCGTCGAGGCTCAGTGCGTCCAGCGCGACCGTGCGCACGCCCGCCGCGACCACGCGCTCGGCGGCGTCCCCGTCGAGGAACGGGTGATCGAAGTAGGCATCGGTGCCCCAGTGCGCGTCCCATCCGGTGTGCAGCACGAGCATGCGGCCGGGGGAGAGGCGGTCGGCGACCGGCGCCAGATCGGCCCAGGTGATCGCCTGGTGTGGCGCCTTCCCGCGCACGTCGGCCATGACCGCGGGGCAGAGGAAGAGGTCCAGGGACAGCTCGTCGATGCGGGCGCCGTCCTCGAGGAAGTGGTACGGGGCGTCCACGTGCGTGCCCGTCTGCGAGCCCATCCGTACGTGCAGCACGTTGTAGCCGTGCTCGCCGATGGTCGTGGCCGGCGTGAAGCGCGCGACCGGGTCGCCCGGGTAGACCGGCGTGCCGTCGTCCAACGGATGCGACAGGTCGACGATGCCGCGGACGGGCGACGGAGCGGGGCCGGTCACGGTTCCTCCTGGGCGGTACAGGTCAGGGCGCGGGCGAGAGGGCCCAGAGGACCTCGGCCGGTTCGGTGGTCGACGGATTGAGCCACGTGTGCGGCGTGGCGCCGGGCATGGTGAACGCGTCCCCCGTGGTGAGCTCGACCTTCTCGCCCGGGAGCAGGAGCGTGAGCGCGCCGGCGACGACGTAGACGAACTCCGCGTCGCAGGCCAGCGCGTACAGCTCGGGGCCACCGCCGCCGCCGGGGTCGACCAGGGAACGGATCACCTGCAACTGCCGCTGGGAGCCGGCGGTGAGCAGGAACTCCCGCAGCCCCCGGCCACCGAAGTTGATCGGGGGCGCCTCCCCGGCCCGCACCAGCGACGTTTCCGGCGCCTCGAACAGCGAGCCCACCCCGATGCCGAGGATGCCGCAGACGGTCACGAGGGAGGCGACCGACGGCGAGACCTCGTCCCGCTCGAGCCGGCTCAGGAACCCCTTGGTGAGGCCGGCCTGCTCCGCGACGGCGGCCAGCGTGAGCCCGGCCGCCTGACGGGCGGTGCGCAGCCGGGCGCCGATCAGGGCGTCGGCGGGGTCATGCGGCAGCACCACGCGCCGGATGTCACCCGCCATGCCGACCTCCGCGCTCCACGTCCCGCAGCATGCACCACGAACTCACTGAGCAACATTAGTTGTCTCACAGGCAACTGTGCCTCTAGCCTCTGCGCAGCGCGGTGACCTGGGTCGCCGCCCCATGCGGAGGTAGGAAGATGAGCGGACCTGAAATGGCCGGTCTGGCGGCGGATGCACGACGTCCGCGCGCGACCGAGGTGGAGCAGCACGGCATCGACACGATCCCCGACGCCGAGCGCACATCGGGGCCCTTCGACCTCTTCCGCATCCAGTTCGGCGGGGCGAACACGTTCGCCACCGTCATCCTGGGCACGTTCCCGGTGCTGCTCGGCCTGTCGCTGGTCCAGGCGGTCCTCGCGACGATCCTCGGCGTCGTCGTCGGCGCCCTCATCCTCATGCCGATGGGTCTGTTCGGACCGCGCACCGGCACCAACAACGCGGTCTCCTCGGGCGCACACTTCGGCGTCCGCGGGCGGGTGCTGGGCTCGTTCCTCTCCCTGCTCACCGCGATCGCGTTCTACTCGATCTCCGTCTGGGTCAGCGGTGACGCCATCGTCGGCGCGGCGACCCGGCTGTTCGGTGTGGCCGACTCCGACCTGCTGCGCGGCATCATCTACGCCGTCCTGGGGGCGCTGGTCATCGTCGTGGTGATCTACGGCTACCAGTTCATGCTGCTGGTCAACAAGGTGGTCGTCCTCGCCAACACGGCGCTGATGCTGCTCGGCATCGTGGCCTACGCCTCGGCGTTCGACTTCGGCTACGACCCGGGCCCCGACGCCTACGCCCTGGGTGGCTTCTGGCCCACCTTCATCCTCTCGGCGCTGATCGTCATGGGGAACCCGATCAGCTTCGGCGCCTTCCTCGGCGACTGGTCGCGCTACATCCCGAACGGCACCCCCACGTCGAAGCTCATGGGTGCGACCTTCCTGGGCCAGCTCGCCACCCTCGTGCCGTTCCTCTTCGGCGTGGGCACCGCGACCCTCGTCGCCGGCGAGGCCGACTACGTCGTGGCGCTGATCCAGATCTCCCCGCTCTGGTACGCGGTGCTGCTCATCGTCGTCGCCTTCCTCGGCGGCATGTCCACCGGCGTCACGTCGCTCTACGGCACCGGCCTGGACTTCTCGTCGGTGTTCCCGCGGCTCAACCGGGTCCAGGCGTCGCTGTTCATCGGTGTGCTGGCCTTCGTCTTCATCCTGGTCGGCCGCCTGGCCTTCGACCTGCTCGCCAGCGTCAACGCGTTCATCGGCCTGATCATCATCTGCACGACCCCCTGGATGATCATCATGACCATCGGCTACGTCGTCCGCCGCGGCTACTACTCGCCGCCGGACCTGCAGGTCTTCAACCAGGGCCGCACCGGTGGCCGGTACTGGTTCAACGAGGGCGTGAACTGGCGCGGAATGGTGGCCTGGATCCCCGCAGCGATCGCGGGCGTGCTCTTCGCCAACTACCCGCCGCTGATCACCGGCCCGTTCGCGAACGCCGCGGGCGGCATCGACCTGAGCCTGCTGGTGTCGATCGGGCTCGCGGCGGTCATCTACCTGGTCATGCTCTTCGCCTTCCCCGAACCCCGCCACGCCTTCGGCCCGGAGGGCCCGCGGGGCGTGCCCGTCCGCGACGGTGAGGCCCCGGCCGTGGTCGACGACCCGCGCGCGTCGGTGCACCGCGCCGGCCGCCGCACGCAGGCGCCCTCGGAGCCGGTGGCCTGATGGTCGAGCGCATCTCCAGCAACGGCCACCTCGGGCAGGTCGACGCGACGGTCGTCCCGCGCTTCGCCGGTCCGCCGACCTTCGCGCGGCTGCCCCGCATCGACGAGGTGTCCGACGTGGATGTCGCCATCGTGGGCGTGCCGTTCGACACCGGCGTCAGCTACCGGCCGGGTGCCCGCTTCGGCCCCGCGCACGTGCGTGAGTCCTCCCGCCTGCTCCGGCCGTACAACCCCGCCCAGGACGTCGAACCGTTCGCCGTCCAGCAGGTGGTGGACGCCGGTGACCTCGCGGTCAACCCCTTCGACATCGGGGCGGCCATCGGTCAGGTGGAGGCCGGTGCCCGTGCCCTGCTCGAGCGGGCGGGCCGGCTGCTGACGATCGGGGGCGACCACACGATCGCCCTGCCGCTGCTGCGTGCGATGCACGCGAAGCACGGTCCGATCGCGGTCGTCCACTTCGACGCGCACCTGGACACCTGGGACACCTACTTCGGCGCCGACTACACGCACGGCACCCCGTTCCGGCGGGCGTCGGAGGAGGGGCTGCTCGACCGCAGCGGCTGCC
>Ga0308174_10000395_pt1 | contig 18114 bp, 17 predicted proteins | sample PhyPR2_FD_203894 | JGI IMG/M metagenome (GOLD analysis project Ga0308174, IMG submission 203894) | Soil microbial communities from UC Gill Tract Community Farm, Albany, California, United States - DLSLS.P.R2 | ecosystem: Environmental > Terrestrial > Soil > Agricultural land | place: USA... | reverse complement strand
TTCCGGCGAACGCTCCACACAAGCGCGGACAGGCTGCTGATGAGAGCGGCGAGGGCGATCAGCAGAGAAGGATCGATCATGAGCATAACAGCGACTCCGTAATTCACTGTTCACTATCTGTTCCCTCTCTGCAATAGGAAAATTCCTATCCAGCCAACATGGTCAAAGTAGCAATATCTTCATCTGTTTAGGCCTAAGCGCGGACGCGTAACCGAGTGTAAGCGGGAGTGCGTGAACGGTGCAAGAAAAGGCCGTACGGATCGCGAGCAGCCACCTGATCATCAGCTGCGCCACGATCGCGGCGATCTTGGTGTTCGTTGGATTGGGGAGCCAAGTGCTCGGCCCGGCGCTGGGCGGTGCGAGCGTACCGAACAGCACGTTGACCATGGCGTTCCTGCTCAACATTGCCATCATCCTGTTCGGCTGGCGTCGCTCGAAGGACCTCAGGGAAGCGCTGGACGCCTATGAGGCCGCGGAACGCCTGGCCGAACGCAACGCCAACACCGATCCGACGACCGGCCTTTCCAACCGGCGTGAGCTGCTGCGCTCCATCGCCGATACGCTGGACGGAAAATGTCCGGGCGTCCTGCTCCTGGTCGACCTCGACCATTTCAAGCGCGTGAACGACCTTCACGGCCATCTCGTGGGCGACCAGTTGCTCAAGAATGTCGCGGAAACGCTGCTCGCTGCTGCGCCCACCGCGAGCTGCGCTGCTCGCACCGGCGGGGACGAGTTTGCGGTGCTTCTCGCGGGCGACGCGGCCAGTCAGGCCGATGAGGCCGCCGGCGCCATCCTCGCGCGGCTCGCGGCTCCGACCTTTGCCGCCGGCGCACAGGTCCAGGCTTCCGCGTCCATCGGCATGACGGCGATCGACAAGCTCCACAAGGCAGAGGACGTACTGCGCCGGAGCGAGGTTGCGCTTTACGCCGCCAAGCGCGCGGGCCGTGGACAGTTCGCCTGGTTTGACGCCGAGCTCGATCGCGAACTGACGGAGCGCCTCGCTTTCGAAGAGGACATGCGGGCGGGCATTGCGACGAAGGAGTTCGTACCCTTTTTCCAGCCGCTGATCGATCTCGCCACGCGCGACATCGTCGGCTTCGAGGCACTTGCCCGCTGGCGTTCGTCGAAGCGCGGCTTCGTCGAGGCAGATCAGTTCATCGCAGTGGCGGAGAGCAGCGGTTTAATCGGTCCGCTCACCCTCAGCGTGATCGAACAGGCGCTTAAGGAAGCGCGCACTTGGCCGACGAACCTCAAGCTGGCCGTGAACATCTCGCCGGTCCAATTCCGCGACGCTCGCCTGGCGACCCAGATCATCAAGCTTCTAACTGAAGCGGGCTTCCCCGCGAGCCGCCTGGAGATCGAGATTACGGAAGCCGCCTTTCTCGAGGACCGCGACCAAGTTCGCGCAATCATACAGGGCCTAAAGAACATCGGCGTCAGCGTCAGCCTCGACGATTTTGGCACCGGCTATGCGAGCCTCGCGCAAGTCAATTCACTGCCGTTCGACCGGGTCAAGATCGACCGCACGTTCATCAGCACCATCGTGAAGAGCGATCAGACGGCCGCGATCGTCAGCTCCATCGCGGGTCTTGGCCATCAGCTCAACGTACCGATCACCGCAGAAGGCGTGGAGTCCGAGCAAATCCGTTCCGCGCTGACAAATCTCGGTTGCACCGAAGCTCAGGGTTGGCTGTTCGGTCGTCCGGTGTCTGGCGACAGCGTTCGCACGTTCCTCGGCCTCAAAGAGAAGAACGCCAAGGGCGGGGCACAGTCAAACGAAGGCGAAGGTTACCGGTTCACGCCGCGCATTAAGCGCAGCATCTAGGCCCGTTAAGCAAACGGCCCGCCAAAGGCGGCAAACCCAATTCCAGGCCGTCGGAGGCTACGGAGGCGAGTCCCGCAGCGCCTATACTCGTTCCGTGAGCGGAATAAAGCCTGTCGTGAAGTGGTTAGCTCCTCCGGACCAGCGCGGCGCCGGCCACGACCAGCAGGAAGCCAGCTGCGCGAGTGATCGTCACGGGGTGTTTCGCGAGGCCGAGCAGGCCGTAATGATCGAGCACCAGCGCCGCTGCCAGCTGGCCCGCGACGGCTGCGGTGAGCAGGACGCCGATGCCGACGCGCGGCGCCGCGAACGCAGCGACCGCGACGAAGAAAGCGCCGTAGAAGCCGCCGATCCAGGCATACCACGGCACTTGCTTCAAGGCCGGAGAGAACAGCTTGCCCTGCGTCGCAGCAACGACGGCGCCGAGCGCCAGCGATCCGACGATGAAGGAGATGAACGCTGCCACGATCGGTGAGCCGGATGCCTTTCCCAGCAGCGCGTTGGTGGGAGCCTGGACGGCGATCAGCACGCCCGCGATGATCGCCAGACCAAGCGACAACGTTGCTCCGTTCATCCTATTCCCCCCAGTCGAACAAATGCCGATGCTGCCGTGGCTGCGAGCGGAGATATTGCGGCGGCGCCTTCACCTGGCCCCCGAGCTCCGCTGCCGCATGCCACGGCCAGCGCGGGTCGTAGAGGATACCGCGGGCGAGCGCGACCATGTCGGCGTCACCAGTGCCGACGATCGCCTCAGCCTGTTCGGGCTCCGTGATCATACCCACTGCGACGACGGGCATATTCACGGCCCTCTTGACCTCGCGAGCAAGCGGCACCTGATAGCTCGGTCCGACGGGAATTTCCTGACGCGGATCGAGGCCGCCGCTCGACACATGAATGGCCGCGCAGCCTCGCGCTTCGAGTGCCCGCGCGAACTCGACAGTCTGGTGGATATCCAAGCCGCCTTCGACCCAATCGGTCGCCGAAACGCGCATCGTGACCGGCCGGTCGGCCGGAAACACCCGCCGTACGGCATCGAACACTTCGAGAGGGAAGCGCATCCGGTTCTCGAGGCTGCCGCCATATTCGTCGGTACGGCTGTTCGACAGGGGTGAGAGGAACTGGTGAAGCAAATAGCCGTGCGCTCCGTGGAGCTGGACGACGGCGAGGTCGAGCCGGGCGGCACGGACCGCAGCATCGGCGAACGCCTGGCGAATGCGGTCGAGTCCTTCGCGGTCAAGTTCAAGGGGCGGGTTCTCACCGCTCTGAAATGGCAGGGCAGAAGGCGCGACGGTCTGCCATCCGTTCTCCGCATCCGGCGCGATCTGCGCGCCGCCGAACCAAGGCTTGTCGGTCGAAGCCTTGCGGCCGGCGTGGCCGAGCTGGATGCCGATCGGCATGTCCGACCAGCGGCGCACGCTCGCGAGCACCCGCGCCATCGCTTCCTCGTTCTCGTTCGACCAGAGGCCTGTGTCGCCGTAGCTGATACGCCCTTCCGGCGTGACCCCCGTCGCCTCGATGGTCAGCATTGAAGCGCCCGATAGAGCGAGGTGGCCGAGATGGATGGTGTGCCAGTCGGTCATGTTCCCGTTCTTGGCCGAATATTGGCACATGGGCGCGATGACGATGCGGTTGGCGAGCTTCAGGCCGCCAACCTCCAGCGGAGTGAACAGGGCTGACACTGGAACTCCTATTGGGCGAGGGCAGGTAAGGGTGCGCGAACGGCCTGGATGAGCAGTTCGTAGGATTTCAACCGGGCCTGATGGTCGAAGACTTGCGCTGTTACCATCAGCTCGTCGGGCTGGCTGTGTTCGACGAACTCGCTGACCTGGCGCCGGGCCGTTTCCGGACTGCCGATCGCCGAGGCGGAGAGAATCTGGCGTAGCGTCGCGCGGGTTTCGAGCGGCAGCCCGTCGGCATATCCTGGCTTGGGCGGCGGGAGCTTGATCGGATGGCCGGTGCGCAGCGAAACGAACGCCTGCTGCACGGAGGTCGCCAGCAGCTCCGCCTCCTCATCACTGTCGGCCACGATCGCGTTGAAACCGAGCATGACATACGGCTTGTCGAGCTGCTCCGACGGCTCGAACCGCTCGCGATAGACCTTGATCGCTTCAATCATCCTCTGTGGCGCGAAGTGCGATGCGAAGGCGTAGCGTAGGCCAAGCATAGCCGCGAGCTGCGCGCCGAACAGGCTCGAGCCCAGGATCCAGAGCGGGATGTTCATCCCTTCGCCGGGGATGGCCCGGACGCGGCCGTTCTCCCCCCGATAATAGCTGGCGAGCTCGACGACATCGCGCGGGAACTGGTCGGCGTCGGAGCTCAGGTTGCGGCGCATCGCGTAGGCCGCCGCCTGGTCGGTTCCTGGCGCTCGCCCGAGCCCGAGGTCGATGCGCCCCGGATAGAGCGCCTCCAACGTTCCGAACTGCTCGGCGATGATCAGCGGCGCGTGGTTCGGAAGCATGATCCCACCGGCGCCAATCCGGATGGTCGATGTCTGCGAGCCCACGAAGGCAAGCGCCACCGCCGTTGCCGCGCTCGCGATGCCGGGCATCGAATGATGCTCCGCCATCCAGAAGCGGTTGTAGCCGAGCTGCTCCGCGTGGCGGGCGAGGTCGGCGGAGTTCCGGAGGGAAGTTCCGGGGTCGCTTCCTTCCGTCACGGGTGAGAGGTCGAGGACGGAAAGCGGGAGCGGAGCCATGGGCGTGCATGTGGGGCAGGGGGCGCAGGATTCAACGGCCTCCAAAGGGGGCCGAGCTTCTGCAGCGAATTGGGACGCTTGGGCCATAGGCAAGTCATCTTTTGGAACCAGCCGACGAGGTAAGCGCTTAGGGCGCGTGCCTAGGTACTATTTCCATCTCATCAACGACATGGACGTGGCGGATTTTCAGGGCGTCGAATTGAGCAATCTGGAGGATGCCCGCTCGGAAGCGGTTCACCAGGCGCGCGGGATGATCGGCGAGATGACCAAGACGGAAGGGCGCATCGTGCTCAGCCACCGGATTGACATCGAGGACGGGGAAGGGCGCGTGCTCGATTCCGTCGTTTTTCGCGACATACTCCGGGTGGAAGATTAAGCGCTCAATTCAGCTGGAGCGGAGGTTAGCCAAGTCCCCCCCCCCAACTTGGTCGAGATGAAGGTAAAGCTCGCTGAAGCCGGCGACATCCCGCAGCCTCTCCCAATCGGGGATGAAGACAAACCTCCTCTGCCGCTGGATCAACCCCTCGGCGTCCATTGCCTTGAGCGTCCGGTTGACGTGAACGGCAGTGAGGCCGGTCGAGTCCGCCAACTGGTCCTGGGTCATCGGCAATTCGTATCCACTTGTTGAGCCAAGCCCCGAGATCTCCAGGCGCCGCGCGAACTCACAGAACAAATGGGCAAGGCGCTCACGTGCGTCGCGCCGCCCGATGTTCATGATCCACTCGCGGAAGATCGAGCCGTCGATCAAGGTATCGACCCACAAGGCGCGCGCGATGCGCGGATGAGAATCGAATAACGCGCGAAGCGCAGATCTGGGGACGGTCGCAAGCTCGCATCGAGTCAGCGCCTGCACATTGTGATCGGATATGTTCAGCAGAGCGCCTTCGAGGTCGACGAAATCGCCGGGAATGTGGATGCTGACAATTTGGCGGGAGCCCTCTGCGGTAAACTTATGACGGTAAGCGAGTCCCGACAGAATGATGATGGAGTGGTCGGTCGCAGCACCTTCGCGGACGAGATAACGTCCTGGCTCCGCCTTCGTCACACGATAGGGCAGGCTCAGAAGAGCTTCGCGGTCATCGTCGTCCAGCTTCGCCCGCCGTTCGAACTTGTGCAGCATGCGCTGCAGAATGATGGCAGGGTTGGGCAGCGCACTCTCCGCGTCGAAACTGGGCGGGAGCATCGCGTCTCTCAGCCGCGGGCGCCCGTTCAGTCGGCCCACGATCACATGTGTTTAACAGAACCGATTGTCGGCGATCTGACATAAGTCAGCCCTTCCGAGCTTACATAGGTTTGTTTTGTTGCCCGGAAGACTGGGAAAGCTTACACTTCTCTCATCGCTGGGTGATTTCGAATCAGGCCCCGGCGGCTGAGAGACCATCCGCGCTCCCGCCTCTGGAGGAGCAATGCGGTGCAGACGTATTACTTCCATTTGCGTGACGGAACGGACGTATTGCTCGACCCGGTTGGGCGTCTTCTGCCCAGTCTTTCGGCGGTTGCCGGGGCGGCTCTCTTCGAAGCCCGAGCCATCATCAGCGCCGATGCAAAGGGCGGCGAGATCTCGCTCGGCCAGTCGATCGACGTGGAGGACGAATCTGGCGCGCTGGTGCACAGCATCGCTTTCGTTGACGCCGTCCGGATCAAGAGCTCGAGATGAGTCACTCGGCGCGCCGTGAGCGGGCCCAAAATGCGGCGTAAGTGTTGAAATGAATTCGGAACGAACGACCCACTGCGGCGACGCAGAGGCCTTTCTCGGCCGACTTCGTGCGTGCGTGCAGCTATCGAGCGACGACGAGCACGCCCTTACTGATGTCATCAGAGATGTTCGTCGGCTCAGCGCCGGCACGCATCTGATCAGGAAGGGCGACCGGCCGCACGACGTTCACATCCTCCTCGAAGGCTGGGCGGCGAGATATGACGTCGTTCCGAACGGCGGCCGCTCGATAACCGCCTTTCTCCTGCCGGGAGACTTGCTCGACCAGCACGTGACCGTCCTTGGAGAAATGGACCATTCGATCGTGACGCTCACCGATGCGAGCGTGGCTTTCCTCCCGAATGGCCGACTTGAATCGGTCGCGGTCCGCCGTCCGGTTGTGGCGAGCGCCTTGTGGTGGTCGACCCTCGTCGACCAGGCGGTACTTCGTGCATGGCTGGTCAACATCGGCCGACGCGATGCGTTCGAAGCCATCGGTCATCTTCTGTGCGAGCTCCACGCGCGGCTCGCAAAGGTCGGCTTCACCATCAACACGGACTTCGAACTGCCGCTTACGCAAGAGGAGATTGCGGATGCCCTCGGGCTCACGCCGACGCATGTGAACCGCACGCTGAAGCGCCTGCGGGAGGAGGGCTACATCACGTTGCGGCACAACATGCTGGTGATCCTCGACATTGCGAGCCTGAAGGCGGCGGCGGGGTTCGACGCGTCATATCTCCACAGCAAGCCTGTCGACCTGATGCGACTGATGGCCTGAACCACCCGTGGCTGTTCCTTTGCTTGCTCCGAAGCGCCCTCTGAGCTAAGGGCCACGCCGTCCGGCGGCGGTGGTCCCCTCTGGACAGCCCGTCCTTTGGCGAGCGCGTGCGGTGTCCCGGGGTTCGGCCGGCACCGTGACGCGCTTTTTCGTCTTGGCGAGTGGCTGTTCGGGAACCGTCCCAAGGACGCCGCTCCGGCGTGGTGCCGCCGCGGCAGTGCATGCAACCAGGTCCGCATGTGAAGGCTCGCCATGGTGGCGCGTCACGCGGCAGGCCCGATTGAACGACTAGGAAACTCTATACTCATGGCAAGTACCACATTCCCGACCCGCGACGATTTCGCGGCCCTCCTCAACGAAAGCCTCGGCGGCGAAAACGAAGCCTTCGAAGGCAAGGTGGTGAAGGGCACCGTTACGGGAATCGAGAATGACATGGCCGTAATTGACGTTGGCCTTAAGAGCGAAGGCCGCGTGCCGCTGCGCGAGTTCGCAGCGCCCGGCCAGAAGGCCGACCTCAACATCGGCGACACCGTCGAAGTCTACGTCGATCGCGTCGAGAATTCGGCCGGCGAAGCGATGCTGTCGCGCGACCGCGCGCGTCGCGAAGCGGCCTGGGACAAGCTGGAAAAGGAATTCGAAGCCGGCAACCGCGTCGAAGGCGTGATCTTCGGCCGCGTGAAGGGAGGCTTCACCGTCGACCTCGGCGGCGCCGTGGCTTTCCTTCCGGGCAGCCAAGTGGACATTCGTCCGGTTCGCGACGTCACGCCGCTGATGGACATTGCCCAGCCGTTCCAGATTTTGAAGATGGACCGCCGCCGCGGCAACATCGTCGTGTCGCGTCGCGCAATCCTGGAAGAGACCCGCGCCGAGCAGCGCAGCGGCCTCATTCAGTCGCTGGCGGAGGGTCAGGTCATCGAAGGCGTGGTTAAGAACATCACGGACTACGGTGCGTTCGTCGACCTCGGCGGCATCGATGGTCTGCTGCACGTCACGGACATCAGCTACAAGCGCGTCAACCACCCTTCGGAAGTTCTCAACATCGGCGACACGGTGAAGGTGCAGATCATCCGCATCAACAAGGACACACAGCGTATCTCGCTCGGCATGAAGCAGCTCGAGAGCGATCCTTGGGAAGGCGCCGCGGCCAAGTATCCGGTTGAGGGCGTGTTCCGCGGCCGCGTGACCAACATCACCGAATATGGCGCGTTCGTCGAGCTCGAGCCTGGCATCGAAGGCTTGGTCCACGTCTCTGAGATGAGCTGGACCAAAAAGAACGTGCACCCGGGCAAGATCGTGAGCACTTCGCAGGAAGTCGACGTAAAGGTGCTCGAGGTTGACGGAGAGAAGCGCCGCATCAGCCTTGGCCTCAAGCAGGCCCAGTCGAACCCGTGGGAGGCCTTCGCGGCTGCTCACCCGGTCGGTTCGGTCGTCGAAGGCGAAGTCAAGAATGCGACCGAGTTCGGCCTGTTCGTCGGCCTCGAGGGTGACGTCGACGGCATGGTCCACATGTCGGACATCGCCTGGGGCGTGTCGGGCGAGGAGGCGCTACAGCTTCATCGCAAGGGCGAGACCGTCAAGGCGCAGGTCCTTGACGTTGACGTCGAGAAGGAGCGCATCTCACTCGGCATGAAGCAGCTTGAGAACGGCGGCGCTGCTGCTGCTGGCGCTGGCCCCGGCACGGGTGCTGCGGTCGGTGGCGTCCGCAAGGGCGAGACCGTCACAGTCATCGTCCGTGCGGTCCAGGACCCAGGTCTCGACGTCCAGGTCGGCGACGACGGCCCGGTTGGCTTCGTCAAGCGCGGCGACCTTGGTCGCGACCGTGACGAGCAGCGTCCGGAGCGCTTCCAGGTCGGTCAGCATTTCGATGCGATGGTCATCGGCTTCGACCGTTCGAAGAAGCCGAACTTCTCGATCAAGGCGATGCAGATTGCCGAGGAAAAGCAGGCCGTTGCGCAGTACGGATCTTCGGACTCCGGTGCGTCGCTGGGCGACATCCTCGGCCAGGCGCTGAAGGAAGCCCAGGAAACCAAGTCCAAGAAGAAGTAACGAGAAAGGCGGCGTTTCTTGATGGGACGCCGCCTAACTTTCCCGCTTGCGTGAGACACTGTTTCCTGACAGCGTAACTCCCAAGCGGCCCCCTGGGGGAGAGTTCGGGGCCAGCGAAAATCCTGATGCGGGGATGCCGATGATTCGTTCCGAGCTGGTGCAGAAGCTTTGCACCGACTTTCCCGACCTTACGCAACGTGAGGTCGAAGGCGTGGTAAGCGCCATTTTCGATTCCATTACCGACCAGCTCGCCAAGGGCGGCCGCGTCGAGCTGCGCGGATTCGGTGCTTTCTCGACGCGCCAGCGTGACGCGCGCGTCGGCCGCAATCCGCGCACCGGCGAGTCCGTTTCGGTTGATGCTAAGCGCGTGCCCTATTTCAAGCCGGGCAAGGAAATGCGCGAGCGGCTGAACTTAAGCGAAATCACAGCGGAATAGGCTCGGCTGATCTACCGTCGTCGGGCTCGCGGGCGGACGTGGCGGAACGGTAGACGCTGGGGACTTAAAATCCTCTTCCCAATAGGGAGTGTGGGTTCGACTCCCACCGTCCGCACCACAGCGTAGCAGCCGAACGTACGCCGAGGTTTGTGCAGCGAGCATCGACTTGCGGGTGAGGCTGCAGCGGCGATGAACTCACGCCGGTTCATGGGTGGAACGAATTCACCAAACTTCGAGAATAATGCATGTTTACGGAGAGAGTTTATTAAGCGTTCCTCGTTAACGACAATGGCGTGTCCAGCGGTGAGGGATCTGTAAACGCGCCGACGGCGAACTCGCGACTTGCGAACGCGCGCCGCGATGCCGTTGTGCTCGGGGTGCTTATTTCGGCCGTGATGCTGCTGATTTGGAACGGCAGCACCTTCTTCGAAAATCTGCGATTCGCCGGCAGCTTTGGTCCGGACGTTCAGATCGCAAGTACCGCGCTGACCCTCAACGTTGCCCTGATCCTTTTCGGCTGGCGCCGTTACGTTGACCTGCAGCATGAGGCGGAACTTCGCGCCGAGCAGGAGCGCAGGGCAGCTGTGCTGGCAAGCACCGACACGGTCAGCGGGCTGTACAATCGGAAGGGCTTTGCAGACCGCGCCGGCGAGTTGCTTGTGCGCAGTGCGCAGCGGGGTGAGCATCTTGCTGTCATTTCCTGTCAGATACAGCGGTTCAAGACGGTTAACGACCAGCACGGCTATGAGGTCGGTGACCGGTTACTGAAAGAGATCGCCGCCGTTCTGAACGAAGAGCTCGGCCAGGACATGGTCATCGGACGGATGAGCGGTGATGAGTTCGCAGTCGCCATGGCCGTTGGGCCGCAGAAGACCGAAGAAACCGAGGCGGTGGCCGAGAAGCTGCTCCGGTCGATTACCAAGCCATTCATTTTTGACAATCGCATCATCCAGGTGGGCGCGTTCGCCGGGATCGCATCGGGAGCGGCGTCGGAGGCGCGAGTGCCCGATATGCTCCGACGTGCGGACATCGCCCTGGATCGCGCCAGGAGCGGGCGGATCGCGCGGCCCGTCTGGTTCGACGCTGGGATGGAGCGGGCGCTGCTCGCCCAAGGCGAGATAGAGCAGGGCATCCGGTTCGGCCTCGAGAACAGTCAATTCGTGCCGTTCTTCGAGCCGCAAGTCGATCTTGCGACAGGGCAGATTGTCGGCTTCGAGGTCCTCGCGCGCTGGAATCACCCGCTCACCGGCATCATCGGCCCGGATGTCTTCATCCCGATCGCCGAGGAAATTGGATTGATCGGGCGGTTGTCGGAGCAGGTGATCGGTGAAGCGCTGCGGGAGGCAGCAAGCTGGGATCCGGCTCTCAAGATCTCCGTCAATATCTCGCCCTCGCAACTCGCCGACGGCTGGTTTGCCCAACGCATTGTGCGCTTGCTCACCGAGACGCGCTTTCCGGCGGAGCGGCTAGTGATCGAGATCACCGAGAGCTCGCTTTTCGCCGACGTCGAGTTGGCCAGATCGATCGTCACGAGTCTCAAAAACCAGGGTATCCGGCTGGCGCTCGACGATTTCGGCACCGGCTTCTCCTCACTGTCGCACCTGCGCTCGCTTCCGTTCGACATAATCAAGATCGACCGCAGCTTCGTCGCCGATCTGGACGCGAAGCGTGAGAACAGCGCAATCATCCGCGCAGTAGCGACCCTGGCGAACGCCCTTTCGGTTCCCGTCTGCGTCGAGGGCATCGAAAGCGAAGCCGCGATGGACGCAGTCGTCGCTCTCGGATGTGAGATCGGCCAGGGCTGGTATTTCGGCAAGGCAATGCGCGCCGAACAGGCCCGCGAGATGCTCGCGGCACACGAACGCAACGAGCACCCGCAGCAGCCTCCGAACGCCGTCAACGGATAAGAGAACCGCAGAAAACGGGTCTTCTGTCCCGTGACGGGACGGAGGGAGCACCTTTTTACATTTCGAGTTTTGAACATGGTGAATGTCCAGTTAAGGATTTACCATGTTGCTTGCGCGTTCCTCCAGTGCAGCTCAGCCGCGGACCTTCGGTCGTGGCCCGCCACGGCACTTGGAGCCAGTTCCAGCGAGCACCGGCCTTAGCGACGATTTCAAGCTGTTCCTCACAACTTTCGCCGCAGGTTTCGTCTTCGTTTCGATCTTCTTCGGCTGATCTCTCAGTCGCAGGCCTGATGCAGCATATAGCCTAACCACGCGGAGATTAGGCACATCGCGGCGACCAGTAGCAGCTGACCTACGGGCCCGATGCCCAAACTGCTCAGCCCGAAGGCGAGCAACGAGCCCACCACCATTGCCCCGGAGTTGACTATATTGTTCGCGGCCACGGTGCGCGCGGTCTCCGTCTTCGGGACGCTCGTGGTTAGAAATGCGTAGAGCGGCACGACGAACATGCCGCCGGTGATGGCAACGCCCAGCAGCGCAAGGATCATTAGGCCCGCCATCGGGTGCAGGACGAAATTGCCGAGCGTGGTCAATTCCGGCCCGTTCTTGCCCCACGCCAGCGAGACGAAGTGCAACAGCAGAACAAAGATCCCCATCGCAATGACGGACGCCGGCGCAAAGCGCGCTGACACCTCGCTTTTGAGCAAGCGATTGATCGCGACCGAGCCGATCGCAATCCCGACCGAGAAGATCGCAATGAAGAGGCTGGCGACCTGCTCGTCCGCGCCGAGCACATTCTTCACGAGCGGCGGGAAAATGATGATGAGCACCGCGCCGATCGTCCAGAAGAAGCTGATCGAAAGGATGGCCAGAAACAGTCGGCGGATGTGCAGTGTGGCGCTGACCAGCTCGATCGAGGCGTGGATGATGTGCCAATTGAATGGAATGCGCTCGGCGGCTGGCGGTGCAGGCGGTACCTGACGCCCGGCGAGGTAGCCGAGGCAAGCCAACCCAATCGTGCAGGCGGCAGCGACTGGCGGCTTTGTCGCTAGAATGCCGGCCAAGATCGTTCCTCCGAGAATGGCGAGGTAAGTTCCCGCCTCCACAAGCCCGGTTCCGCCGAGCACTTCGTCCTTTTGGAGATGCTGCGGCAGGATCGCATATTTGATAGGGCCGAAGAACGTCGAGTGGACGCCCATGGCGAAGACCGCCGCAAGCATCAGCGGGATGTTCGCCAGCATGATGCCCGCGCCGCCGACCGTCATGATCCCGATCTCCGCAAGTTTAATGATGCGGATCAATCGGGCCTTGTCGTGATCGTCGGCGAGTTGCCCAGCCAATGCGGAGAAAAGGAAGAACGGCAGGATGAACAGCGCCTGCGCGAACGAGCTGAACTGCGTCTCCTTCGCTGCGTTCGAATAAAGTTGATAGGTGACGAACAACACCACTGCCTGCTTGAACAGGCTGTCGTTGAACGCGCCGAGGAACTGCGTTGCGAACAGCGGCAGGAAACGCCGCGCACGCAGCAAGTGCGATACGTTCTGGATCAAGCGTTGGCCGCGCGCGTCTTCATCTGGGGTACCGCATCGCATAGCCAGCTTTGCGCTTTGCTCCAAACCTTATAACGACCCTGTTTCAGAACGATGCTGTCGCTGCCCAACCTGCTGACGCTTTCCCGCATCCTTGCGGTGCCGATCCTGGTCTTCCTTCTGTGGCGGCCGGCGCCGTGGGATTATGCGATCACATTCGTCCTTTACTGCATCGTCGGCATTACAGATTATTTCGACGGATATTTGGCACGCGCGCACGGGCTGACGTCGAGGCTGGGCCAATTTCTCGATCCGATTGCCGACAAGATCATGGTTGTGGCGGTGCTCATCATGCTGATCTCCAGCAGGAAAGCTAATCCGGTGCCCGAGATCGCCGGCCTTCACATTATCGCCGCGCTGATCATCCTCCTGCGAGAGATCACCGTTTCGGGACTTCGCGAGTTCCTGGCCGGCCTTCAGGTGTCGGTGCCTGTGACCGCGCTGGCGAAATGGAAGACTACCTTCCAGCTCGTCGCTCTTGGAGCGCTCATCCTGGGCGGTGCGGTGCCGCAATATCCTTGGGTCCACACTGTCGGAATCGCGTCGCTGTGGGCGGCCGCGGCTCTCACCGTGGTGACAGGATATGATTATCTGCGCATCGGCCTTAGGCACATGGACTGAAAATGTGCAGCACTGATCGATTCCGCTGTTCTCACTGACGAAGGAATCCCGTTTCCGTCGATCTCCGGGCGCGACTAGCGTCGCCTCGACGACAGTACAAACTGGAGGGATTCTAACATGGACGCGAAGACCGGCGAACCGATGGGCTGCCCTGTGGATCGGCCAACAACAGTCCGCTCCCTGCTCGGCCGCACCAACCGTGACTGGTGGCCGGAGTCTCTCCCCATCGACATACTTCATCAGGGCGGTGTCACGCCGGACCCCATGGGCGACGACTTCGACTATGGCGAAGCGTTCAAGCAACTCGACTATAAAGCGCTCAAGCGCGATCTCACCGCGTTGATGACCGACAGCCAACCGTGGTGGCCGGCGGACTACGGCAATTACGGTCCCTTCATGATCCGCATGGCGTGGCATGCGGCAGGCACCTACCGCACAGCGGACGGGCGCGGGGGCGCCAACAGCGGTCAGCAGCGCTTCGCGCCGCTCAACAGCTGGCCGGACAACGGCAACCTCGACAAGGCGCGGCGCCTGCTGTGGCCGATCAAGCAGAAGTATGGGAAGAATATCAGCTGGGCCGACCTTTTCATCCTCGCCGGCAATGTCGCAATCGAGTCCATGGGCGGCCCAATCTTCGGCTTTGGGGGCGGCCGTCCGGACGTATTCGAGCCCGAGCGCGACGTTTACTGGGGCGCGGAAGAGAAGTGGGTGGACGCCGCAGAGACGCGCATCCAGCCCGACCGGGAACTGGAGCTGGAGCACCCGCTCGCTGCAATCCAGATGGGTCTGATTTACGTCAACCCGGAAGGGCCGGGCGGCGTGCCGGATCCGCTGCAGTCGGCGCGAGACATCAAAGTCACGTTCGAGCGGATGGCGATGAACCATGAGGAGACGGTGGCGCTGACGGCCGGCGGCCATACGTTCGGCAAGGCGCATGGCGCGGGAGATCCGAGCCTGGTCGACGCTGCCCCGGAGGGAGCCGATATCACCCTGCAAGGGCTCGGTTGGGCGAGTGCTCACGAGAGCGGCTTCGGCGAGCATACGATCACCAGCGGCATCGAAGGGGCATGGGTGAACACGCCGACGCAATGGTCGGAGAACTATTTCCGCCTGCTGCTCGATTACGACTACGAGCTCGTGCACTCGCCGGCGGGCGCGCAGCAGTGGCAGCCCATCGACCAGAAGCCCGAGGACATGGCGCCAGCGGCGCACGATCCCAGCAAGCGCGTGCCGACGATGATGACGACGGCGGACATGGCCCTTCGTGAGGACCCCGAGTTCCGCAAGATCTCGGAGAAATTCCGTAATGACCATGAGGCGTTCAAAGACGCCTTCGCTCGCGCCTGGTTCAAGCTGACCCACCGCGACATGGGGCCGAAGGTCCGATATCTAGGGCCGGAAGTGCCGGCGGAAGACCTCATCTGGCAGGATCCGGTCCCGGCCGGGACCAAGCCGTCGGAAGGCGACGTGTCGGCGTTCAAGTCGAAGATCCTCGGCGCTGGTTTCACCATCGGACAGCTGGTGAAAGTAGCCTGGGCGTCGGCATCGACGTTCCGCAAATCCGACTTCCGCGGCGGGGCCAACGGTGCACGCATCCGGCTTGCTCCCCAAAAGGATTGGGCCCTCAACGAGCCGGAAGCGCTTGGCAGGGTGCTCGCCAAGATCGATGAGCTGCGCGGCGGCCTCTCCATGGCGGATGCGATCGTTCTCGCAGGTACTGCGGCCGTCGAGAAGGCGGCCAAGGACGCCGGTCACAATGTGAGCGTTCCGTTCAGCGGTGGTCGGGGCGACGCGACCCAGGAGTGGACCGACGTCGAGAGCTTCGAAGTGATGGAGCCGGCGGCGGACGGATTCCGCAATTACCTGAAGACCAAGCACTCGGTGCGGACGGAGGAGTTGCTCATCGACCGTGCGCAGCTGCTGAACCTCTCGGCCCCGGAAATGACGGTGCTGCTGGGTGGTCTTCGCGTTCTCGGCGCGAACTACAAGGACCGCCCGGAGGGCGTCTTCACCAAACGCAAGGGGCAATTGACCAACGACTTCTTCGTCAACCTGCTCGACAACGACACCTTCTGGGAAGTGATAGACGAGAGCGGCGACGAGGAGTTCATCGGCTATGACCGCGGCGGGCGGCAGGAGAAATGGCGTGCGACGCGGACGGACCTGATCTTCGGTTCGAATAGCCAGCTTCGCGCGACCGCGGAGGTCTATGCCGAGAAAGGCAATGAGGAGAAGTTCGTCCGCGACTTCATCAGGGCGTGGACGAAGGTCATGAACGCCGACCGGTTCGACCTCGGAAACAAGGTCGTCGGTTCACGGGTCGATACAGGGGAGCCTGCCTTGGCCAAGTAGCGCTTTGGCGGTTCTACTGCCGAAGGAAGCTCAGTCGAATGGTTCGAGGACTGGAGATCTGGACCGCTCAGCTGAGCCGGTGATGTCCGTCTTCGGTCTGAGGTCGAGCAATATTCGGCGCAGCGTCGCGGCAAGTAGCTGGAACTCCGTCTCGCGCGGGCTTGAGTGGCGCCAGATGAGGGCGATGCGCCGGAATCCGTGAACCGAGCTTAATGGTCTTGCGTCCACCTGCGTGCCGTCGAGGATGCCCGCTTCGATCGCCATCGACGGGATGAACGTGAGTCCCAGTCCATTGTCGACCATCTGCACCAGCGTGTGGAGCGACGTTCCCATCATCGCCGCGTGGGCGCGAAGGTCCGGACGGTTGCAAGCCGATAGAGCATGGTCCTTGAGGCAGTGTCCGTCCTCAAGGAGCAGCATACGGTTCTCGTCGATTTGCTCGATCGGCACCTTCGCGCCGGCCGGTGCTTCGCCGCGCGGGAAAGCGACGTAGAGCGGATCGTCGAACAGCGGCGCTGAATCGATGTCGCCGCAGTTATAGGGCAGCGCGAGCAGCACGCAGTCGAGCTGTCCGCGATGGAGTGCATCGCACGCGGCCTGGCTGGTCTCCTCCCGCAGATAGAGCTTGAGGCTTGGCCATTCGCTGCGGAGTGGTGGCAGCATGGTGGGGAGCAGGAACGGGGCGATGGTGGGGATGACGCCCATCCGAAGCTCGCCATGAAGTGGTTGCCCATCCGCACGCGCCATTTCGGCGAGTTCTTCGGTTTCGCGCAGAATGCGGATCGCTTTGTCGGCGATCTTCTCCCCAAGGGCGGTGAAACGGACCACGCGACGAGTCCGCTCGACCAAAGTTACGTTGAGCAAGGTCTCCAACTCGCGCAGCCCGGCGGAGAGCGTCGACTGCGTCACAAAACAGGCTTCAGCGGCCTTCCCGAAGTGGCCGTGCTGACGCAGCGTGACGAGATATTGGAGCTGTTTGAGAGTGGGCACGTGAACTGTCATGGTAATCGAAAATTCCAATCAATAGTCGCGCTATAATGGACTTGAACGATTGAAGCCAGAACCATAGATGCCGCGCTGCAAGACTGATTTTGTGCAATGCAACAGGATGGAGTTTCATTCGAATGCTGACCGTTGGTGACAAGATTCCCGCCCTTAAGCTTCCTGTCCAGCAGGGCACTAACGCGCTCCCGGCGGGCGAGACGATCGATTTCGGCCAGACCGACGGCAAGTGGAAGGTCCTCTTCTATTGGCCCAAGGACTTCACCTTCGTCTGCCCGACGGAGATCGTCGGCTATGGCGAGCTGAAGCAGGATTTCGAGGATCGCGACGCGCTCCTGATCGGTGCATCGACCGACACCGCGCACGTTCACTTCGCGTGGCGCCGCTCGGACAAGGAGCTCGCGGGTGCCGACTTCCCGTGGATCGCCGACAACAAGAAGGAACTCGCCGAGACGCTCGGCATCCTCGACCGCGAAGAGGGAGTCGCTTTCCGCGCGACCTTCATCATCGATCCGGACAACGTCATTCAGCACGTGACGGTCAACGGGCTGAACGTCGGCCGCAATCCGGCGGAGACGCTCCGCGTGCTCGATGCGCTGCAGACGGACGAGCTGTGCCCCTGCAACTGGACGCCCGGCGAAGAGGTATTGAAGCCGGTCGCCGCCTAACCATCTAAAGAAGACCCCTCCTTGTCCCCTCCGGGAGGGTCTTCGGCCGGCAGCCCCCTTAACCGGCCAACAAGAAGGGGCGGGTCAATCTTCCCCAGGCCCGCCCCTTTTCCCATTTCCGAAAGCCGGAGCAATCCATGTCCCTCAAGCAATTCGCGGAGACCTTGCCCGGCTACGCCAAGGATCTTCGGCTAAATCTCGGCTCGATCCTCTCCGACCAGTTGATGGGTGAGGAGCGCAAACTCGCAATACTGCTCGCCTGTGCCCACGGGTCGGGCCACCGGCCGCTAGTCGCCGCCGCGGAAGCGGAGATCGAGGGCAAGCTGTCGGAGGAAGTCGCCAATGCCGCGCGTGGCGCCGCTGCAGTGATGGCGATGAACAACGTCTATTACCGTTTCGTCCACCTCACCTCGAACCCGGAATATGGCACTAAACCCGCGCGCCTGAGGATGAATTTCATCGCCTCGCACGGCATCGCAAAGGACAATTTCGAACTGATGAGCCT
>Ga0308174_10000394_pt1 | contig 18124 bp, 21 predicted proteins | sample PhyPR2_FD_203894 | JGI IMG/M metagenome (GOLD analysis project Ga0308174, IMG submission 203894) | Soil microbial communities from UC Gill Tract Community Farm, Albany, California, United States - DLSLS.P.R2 | ecosystem: Environmental > Terrestrial > Soil > Agricultural land | place: USA... | reverse complement strand
ACCGACCAGTGGGGGTTCGGCGAGTTCATGACCCTGCAGATCGTCCGTGGCGTCGGCTCGATGATCGCGCTCATCGCCTCCCAGCAGATGACCGTCTCCACCCTGCCGGTCGGCCAGATGAAGGACGCCTCGGGACTGCTCAACCTGGTTCGCAACGTGGCCGGCGCGATCGGCCTGGCGGCGCTCTCGACGATCCTCACCAACCAGACCGCCTACCACATGGCCGACCTGACGAGCGCGGTCAGCATCGCCAATCCGGCCAGCCAGGGCATGCTCGACGGCCTGATCCAGATGATGGGCCGGGGCGGGCTCTCCGATCCCGGCGGCGCGGCGCGCAAGGCCATGTGGTTCCTGATGCACAAGCAGGCGGCCACCCTCAGCTTCGGCGACGCCTTCATGTTCCTGTCGCTGGCCTGCTGGGGCGCCGTGGGGCTGGCCTTCTTCGCCTCCAAGGGCTCGATCCAGGCGCCCCAGCCGCAGGGCGCCCACTGATGCCCCGCCTGGCCGGCCAGATCGATCTCGCCAAGACCGAGGCCATTCTCGACGCCGCCCTCGAGGTGCTGGCCGAGCGTGGCGCCGGAGCGTCCATGGAGGAGATCGCCCGCCGCGCCGGGGTCTCCAAGCAGACGGTCTACAACCACTACGGCTGCAAGGCCGACCTGGTGCGGGCCATGTGCGCGCGCCGCGTCAGCGAGATGACCGCGCCCCTGGAGGGCCCCGGCGCGCTCGAGCAGATCGAGGAGACGCTCGCGGCCTATGCTCGGGCCCTGATGCGCGGCGTGCTCAATCCGCGCACCATCGCCTTGATGCGCACCGCCATGGCGCACGCCGCCGAGCTGCCGGAGGTGCCGGCGACCATCTACGAGGCGGGGCCGCTCGCCAACCGCCGCCGCTTCGCGAGCTTCGTCGAGGCCGAGACCCGCGTCGGGCGCCTCAACTGCCCAGACCCGCTGGCCGCCGCCGAAGTGTTCTCCGGCCTGGTGGTCGCCACCCGCCAGATGGCCGCCCTGTTCGGAGCGCTCGCCGAGCTCGACGACGCGGAGGCCGACCGCATCGCGCGCACGGCGGCGGCGCAGTTCCTGAAGCTGTACGGGGCGTGAAGGCCTACCCCTCCTCGTCCTCCACGAAGCCCATAATGTGGAAGCCGGCGTCGACGTGGACGACCTCGCCGGTGGTCGAGCGGCCGAGGTCGGAGAGCAGCCACAGCGCCGCGCCCGCCACGCCTTCCATCGAGGTTTCCTCCTTCATCGCCGAGAGCGCGCGGCCCTTGGCGAGCATGGCCCGCCCGCCCTGGATGCCGGCCAGCGACAGGGTGCGCATGGCGCCCGGAGAGACCGCGTTGACGCGGATGCCCTTCGGCCCCAGGTCGCGGGCCGCGTAGCGCACCGAGGCCTCCAGCGCGGCCTTGGCCACCCCCATGGTGTTGTAGTTCGGGATCGCCCGCTCGGAGCCCATGTAGGTCAGGGTGAGGATCGAGCCGCCGTTCGGCATCAGCCGGGCCGAGCGCCGCGCGCAGTCGACGAAGGAGAAGGCCGAGATGTCCATGGCGGTGAGGAAGCCCTGCCGCGTGGCGTTCTCCACGAAGGAGCCGGCGATCTGGTCCCTGGGCGCAAACGCGATGGCGTGGACGAAGAAATCGATGCTCCCGAACGCCGTCTCGACCGCGCCGAAGGCGGCGTCCATCGAGGCGTCGTCGCTGACGTCGGCGGGGGCCATGGTCTTGACGCCCAGCCTCTCGCCCAGCGGCCGCACGCGTTTTTCCATGTCCGGCAGGTAGAACAGCGCGATCTCCGCGCCCTGGGCGGCCAGCTGCGAGGCGATGCCCCAGGCGATCGAGTTGTGGTTCGCCACGCCGGTGACGATCCCCTTCTTGCCCTTCATCAGCTCGCCCTTGGGCAGGGTCAGTTCGTCCGCCACCTCGGCTCTCCCTTGGCGCTGAAACCCACAAGCGCGGGTTTGTGGACGGGCGGGCGGGGTAAGGCAAGCCTCCGGCGCCGCTTCAATTCCGGGGCGGATCAGTGCGATATGGCCAGGCCGCGGCAGCCGAATCGCGCCGGGCGCACCGGATTCCCATGGCCGAGCTGACCCATGTGTTCCGCCCGAGGCCCGCCCGCATGCTGGCGGACATGCGCCGGCGGCTGCGCGTCAGCGAGCTGTGGCTGATCGTGCTGTCCGTGGCGGTCGGGGCGGCGGCGGGCTCGCTGGCGGTCCTGCAGGTGCGGATCGCCCATTCCGTCCAGATGACGCTCTACCACATCGATTTCGAGGAGCACCTCTCGGCGAGCGCCCACATCACGCTCATCGAGAGCCTGTGGCTGCCGGTGGGCGGGGCGGCGCTGGGGCTCCTGTCCTGGGCCGTGGCGCGCCGCAGGTCGGCGCCGCTGGTCGACGTGGTCGAGGCCAACGCCCTGCACGGCGGGGCCCTGCCGCTGGTCGATTCCGCCATCGTCTGCGCCCAGACGCTGATCTCCAACGGGGTCGGCGGATCGGTCGGGCTGGAGGCCGCCTACGCCCAGGCGGGCGGCGCGGCCGCCTCCTTCCTCGGCCGCAAGCTGAAGCTCCGCCGCCACGACATGCGCATCCTGGTCGGGGCCGGCGCCGGCGCGGCCATCGGGGCGGCGTTCGGCGCGCCGCTCACCGGCGCCTTCTACGCCTTCGAGATCGTCATCGGCTCCTACACGCCCTCGGCGATCGCGCCGGTCGCCGCCGCCTGCCTGGCGAGCGTGGTCTCCTCCCAGGCGCTGGGCGGCATCCCCTATTCGATCCAGATCCAGACCGAGAAGGCGCCCGACGTGGCGGCCTACATGCTCTATGCCGGGCTGGGGCTGGTCTGCGCGCTGGTCGGCGTGGCCATCATGCACATCACCGCGCGGGTGGATCAGGCGGTCCGCAGTCTGCCCTTCCCGAGCTACCTGCGCCCGATGATCGGCGGCTTCCTGCTCGCCGCCTACGCGCTGTGGTCGCCGCAGACCATGTCGGCCGGCCACGGCGCGCTGCACCTCGACCTGGCGTTCGGCGGCGCGACCATCGGCTTCCTCGCCACCATCTTCCTGCTCAAGACGCTCGCCTCGATGACGGCGCTCGGCTTCGGCTTCCGGGGCGGGCTGTTCTTCGCCTCGCTGTTCCTAGGCACCCTGCTCGGCCAGATCTACGCCAAGCTGCTGGCCTTCACCCCGCTCGCCGAGCACCTCTCCACGCAGAACGCCGCCCTGGTCGGCATGGGTGCGCTCGCCGTCGCGGTCATCGGCGGGCCGCTGACCATGAGCTTCCTGGTGCTGGAATCGACGCGCGACTTCGGGGTCGCGGCCGCGACGCTCGCCGCCGCCCTGATCGCCTCCACCGTGGTCCGCGAGCGGTTCGGCTACTCCTTCTCGACCTGGCGGCTGCACCTGCGCGGCGAGACCATCCGCTCGGCCCGCGACGTGGGCTGGATGCGCTCGCTGACCGCCGGGCGGATGATGCGCCAGGACGTGCGCACCATCGCTGCGGAGACCAGCGTCGCCGAATTCCGCCGGCGCTTCCCGCTGGGCTCGACCACCCGGGTGGTCCTGATCGATGCGACCGGCCGCTACGCCGGGATCGTGCTGACCGCCGCGGCCTTCGCCGACGACGTCGCGCCCGAGGCCGTGGTTTCCGAGCTGGCGATCAACCGCGAGGCGACGCTGCGCCCCGACCAGGACATCGAGGCCATCATGCGGGCCTTCGACGCCGCCGAGGCCGAGGACCTGGCGGTGGTCGACGAGGACGGCCACGTGCTGGGCCTGGTCGGCGAGGCCTACGTCACCCGCCGCTACGCCACCGAGCTCGAGCGCCAGCACCTGGATCTGTACGGGGAAGCGAAGGTCTGACGTCCTCTCCCGCTGCAGCGGGAGAGGGTAGGGTGAGGGCCGGCTGGGCTGGCGCCGGATAACAGGTCGAGGGCCCTCGGGCTCGCATCCGGCGCGAGACCGCTGCACGCGCCGGCCCTCACCCTACCCTCTCCCAGGTCTTCGCTGGGGAGAGGGAGCTCACACCCGGCTCATCACCAAGCAGCCGTTCGTCCCGCCGAACCCGAAGCTGTTGGACATCGCCGTCTCGACGGCGCCGTCGCGCCGCGATCGCAGGATCGGCAGGCCCTCGAAGGCGGGATCGAGGTTGTCGATGTGGGCGCTCTCGGCGAGGAAGCCGTTGTTGAGCATCAGCAGGCAGTAGATGGCCTCCTGCGCGCCGGCCGCGCCCAGGCTATGGCCGGTCAGCGACTTGGTGGACGAGATCATCGGAGCGCGGTCGCCGAACACCGCGCGCACCGCCTCCATCTCCTTGGCGTCGCCTACCGGCGTCGAAGTGCCGTGGGTGTTGAGGTAGTCGATCTTGCGGCCGTCGGCGGGCATCGCCAGCCGCATGCAGCGCGCCGCGCCCTCGCCCGAGGGCGCCACCATGTCGAAGCCGTCGGAATTGGCCGCATAGCCCACGATCTCGCCATAGATCTTCGCGCCGCGCGCCTTGGCCCGCTCATATTCCTCCAGCACCACGATCCCGGCGCCGCCGGCGATCACGAAGCCGTCGCGGTCCTTGTCGTAGGCGCGCGAGGCGACCGCCGGCCGGTCGTTGAAGCCCGTCGACATGGCTCCCATGGCGTCGAACAGCACCGACAGCGTCCAGTCGAGCTCCTCCGCGCCGCCGGCGAACACCGCCTCCTGCTTGCCCATCGCGATCTGCTCGTAGGCGACGCCGATGCAGTGGGTGGAGGTGGCGCAGGCCGAGGAGATCGAGAAGTTCAGGCCGCGGATCTTGAACCAGGTGGCGAGCGTCGCCGAGGGGCCCGAGCTCATCGCCTTGGGCACCGCGAACGGGCCGACCCGCTTGGGCCCCTTGGTCCGGGTGGTCTCGGCGGCTTCCACGATCGAGCGGGTGGAGGGCCCCCCGGAGCCGACGATCAGGCCCGTCCGCTCGTTCGAGACCTCGGCCGGCTCCAGGCCCGAATCGGCGATCGCCTGCTCCATGGCGATGTGGGCGAAGGCGGTCCCCTGGGCCAGGAATCGCGCGGCGCGCCGGTCGACCATCGCCTCCCAGTCGATCTGCGGGGCGGCGTGCACCTGGCAGCGGAAGCCGAGCTCGGCGTACTCCGGCGCCGCGACGATCCCCGACCTCGCCTCTCTCAGCGACGCCAGCACCTCATTGGCGTTGGCGCCGATCGAGGAGACCACGCCCAATCCGGTGACGACCACCCGGCGCATGACAGAACCTCCGCTGGCTTACGGACGCTTGAGGCCCACGCGCAGATCCTCCGCCCGATAGATAGGCTCGCCGTCGGCCTCCAGCACCGCATCGCCGATGCCGAGGACGAGCCGGCGGTTGATCACGCGCTTCATGTCGATCTTGTAGACCACCATCTTCTTCTCGGGCGTCACCTCGCCTCCGAACCTCACCGCGCCGCAGCCCAGCGCCCGGCCGCGCCCCTCTCCCCCGATCCAGCCCAGGAAGAACCCCACCAGCTGCCACATGGCGTCGAGCGCCAGGCTGCCGGGCATGACGGGGTCGCCCAGGAAGTGGCAGTCGAAGAACCAGAGCTCCGGCCGGATGTCGAGTTCGGCCTCGATGTAGCCGAGCCCGTGCGCGCCGCCCGCATCGCTGATCTTGACGATACGGTCGAACAGCAGCATCGGCGGCGCGGGCAGCTGGGCGTTGCCCGGGCCGAACATCTCGCCGCGGGCGCAGGTGAGCAGTTCCTCGTAATCGTAGTGATCCTTGGCCTTGGGCCCGGTCATGGCGCTCTTCCGTCGTGAGGCGCAGCCCCTAGCACGAGCCGCCAGGCCCCCTCAACGGCATTGCGCCGCCGCCGCCGTGCCCCACAGCTCGCCTTCCCTGGCCCAACCGCCGACGCCGTCCACGTGCACGCGGCACCAGCCTTTGTCGCAGCGGTCCAAGGCCGCGAGCGCCCGCGGGTTCAGGTAGCCCACGGTCGCCGAGCCCGGCCGCGGCCGCCGCAGGAGCGGCGCCGGCCTCGCCTGGGTGTTCATCGCCATGCGCCGCCCGTCGGTGGTGCGCTTGTGCACCCACACCAGCGCGCCGTCCGGGTCGCAGACGCGCCGCCACTCGGAGGTCTCGGCCACCACCTGCACGGGGAGGCCCTTGACGCGATAGACGAACAGCAGCCGGTGGTCGTCGCCCGGTCCCGCGCGGGCGTTCACCCGGTCGAACTTCAGCGAGACGTAGCGCGGCACCGGCAGGCCCGAGGGCGTGCTGCGCTCCTCGCGCGCCGCGACCCCGCCGGCCGCGCCCAAGATCGCCAGGGCGAGGCCCAGCGCCGCGGCCCGCCGCGAGGCGCGCCTGCGCCTTCGCCTCACATGCTTCACGCGAGCCTCGCCTTGGCCGCCCATGGACCCTTTGCTAGAGGTTCTTGAACCAGAGCGCGCCACGCGAAGCGGCGCGACGCCCGAGGTCTCCTTTTCAAGTCCGCCATGGCCGCCCGCAAGCCGAAAGTCATCGTCACGCGCAAACTGCCGGATCCGGTGGAGACCCGGATGCGGGAGCTGTTCGACGCCGAGTTGAACGTCGCCGACCAGCCCTTCACCCGCGCCCAGCTGGAGGACGCGGTCGGCCGCGCCGACGTGCTCGCCCCCACCATCACCGACAAGATCGACGCATCGCTGCTCGCCAAAGCCGGCGACAAGCTCAAGCTGATCGCCAATTTCGGGGTCGGCGTCGACCACATCGATGTCCCGGGCGCGTTCGCCAGGGGGATCGCGGTCACCAACACGCCGGGCGTGCTCACCGAGGACACCGCCGATCTGACGATGGCGCTGATCATGGCGGTGGCGCGGCGCATCCTGGAAGGCGCGCAGGCCGTGCAGGCCGGCGCCTTCACCGGCTGGACCCCCACCTGGATGATGGGCCGCCGGGTCACCGGCAAGCGGCTGGGCATCATCGGCATGGGCCGGATCGGCCAGGCGGTCGCGCGCCGCGCCCGGGCCTTCGGCCTGCAGATCCACTACCACAACCGCAAGCCGGTCTCCTCGCGCATCGCCGAGGAGCTGGAGGCGACCTACTGGGAGAGCCTCGACCAGATGCTGGCCCGGGTGGACATCGTCTCGGTGCATTCGCCGCACACGCCGGCCACCTATCACCTGCTCTCCGCCCGCCGGCTGAAGCTGCTGCAGCCGCATGCGGTGGTGATCAACACCGCCCGCGGCGAGATCATCGACGAGCAGGCGCTCGCCGACCTGCTGGAGCAGGGCAAGATCGCCGGCGCCGGCCTCGACGTCTTCGAGTTCGAGCCGACCATCAACCCCAAGCTGCTCAAGCTGCCCAACGCCGTCCTCCTGCCGCACATGGGCTCGGCGACGCTGGAGGGCCGCATCGACATGGGCGAGAAGGTGATCATCAACATCCGCACCTGGATGGACGGCCACAAGCCCCCCGACCGCGTGCTGCCGCAGATGCTGTAGTCCAGTTGCTCCTCCTCAGGGGGAGCTGTCGCGGAGCGACTGAGGGCGTTTCATCCCAAGCGCTCCTGCTGAAACCTCCGGTCCTTTGGGCCACCTCCCGCTGTTGGGGGAGGAACCAGCGGCTACCGCAGCACGCGCACCAGGCAGAAGCCGTCCCAGCCCTTGGAGCCCACGGTCTGCACGGCGGTGGCGGTGACGCGGGGCTCGGCGGCGATGATCTCGAACATCCGCCGCGTGCCGCGCGCCGAGGCGTCGCCCTTCGGATTGGCGACGCCGCCGCCGCGCACCACGTTGTCGACCACGATCAGCCCGCCCGGCCGCGACAGCTTCAGCGCCCACTCGAAGTAGTCGGGGTTCGAGGGCTTGTCGGCGTCGATGAACACCAGATCGAACGGACCCCTCACGTGCGGCAGGCTCTCCAGCGCCGCGCCGACCCGGATCTCGATGCGCTCGGCGAGCCCGGCGCGCGCGATGTTGCGCCGGGCCACCTCGGCGTGCTTCGGCTCGTACTCCAGGGTGACCAGCTGGCCGTCGGGCGGCAGCGCCCGCGCCATCCAGATCGCCGAGTAGCCGGCCAGGGTGCCGATCTCCAGGATGCGCCGCGCGCCGACCAGTTCGGCCAGGATCGCCAGCAGCTTGCCCTGGTTCGGCGCGACGTTGATCATCGGCAGGCCGGCGGCGCGGGCGTCCGACAGCGCCTGGTCGAGGATCTCGTCGCGGTCGATCAGCGCCTCCACGAGGTAGGCGTCCACGGCGGTGAAGGCGTCCTGGTCCATCAGCTCGTCTCCTGGCTCGGCCGCCCCCCGAGGTCCTCGTAGAAGCGCAGCAGATACCCGTCGGGGTCCGCGACGACAAACTGTCGGTTGCCCCGCTCGACCTCGCCCGCGCGATACCAGCGGGTCTCGAGCGGGATCAGCGGGGCGCCTCCCGCCGCCTCGACCCGCGCCAGCAGGCCCGCCGCGTCCGCGACCCGGATCTGCAGGTTGATCCCCCGCCCGAACGGCGGCTCGAGAGGCGCGGTGCGGAACCGCCGCCCCGGCCCGGCCGCCGCCTCCAGCATGAGCTCGGCGCCCTCACGCTCCAGGTAGATGAAGCGTTCCTCCGGCCGCTGGTGGCGCACCGAAAAGCCGAGCACGCCCACGTAGAAGGCGATCGATCGGTCGAGGTCGCCGACGTCGAGCTCCGGGACCAGCGGCGCGGTCATGCCTCGGCGCCGCCGCAGACCGGGCATTCCGGGTCGGCCGCCACGCGCACCGTGCGCGTCTCGCCGGCGAGCGCATCGTAGATCATCAGCCGCCCGGTCAGCGGCTCGCCCGCCCCGGTGAGCAGCTTGATCGCCTCCAGCGCCATCAGCGAGCCGATCACCCCGGCAAGGGCGCCCACCACGCCCACCACCGAGCAGGTCTCGGCCTCGGGCGGGATCTCCGGCACCAGGCAGCGGTAGCAAGGGCGACCGGCGAACACCCCGGCCTGCCCGGTCCAGCGGCCGATCGCCCCGCTGACCAGCGGCTTGCCCATCCGCACGCAGGCCGCGTTGACCGCAAACCGCGTGGCGAAGTCGTCGGTGCCGTCGAGCACCACGTCGACGCCGGTGACCAGCTCATCGGCGGTGTCGTCGGTGAAGGCGCCGTTGTAGCCGGCCACGAAGATGTGCGGATTCAGCGCCGCCAGCCGGTCCGCGGCGGCCTCCGGCTTGGCGCGGCCGAGGTCCTCCTCGGTGTAGATCACCTGCCGCTGCAGGTTGGAGAGGTCGACCTCGTCGGGATCGGCGAGGATCAGGGTGCCGAGGCCGGCCGCCGCCAGATAGAGCGCGGCGGGCGAGCCCAGGCCCCCCGCGCCCACGATCAGCGCGCTGCCGGCCTTCAGCTTCTGCTGGCCCGGGCCGCCCACCTCGCGCAGCACCAGGTGCCTGGCGTAGCGCTCGATCTCGACGTCGGTGAACACCATCCGGCTTGACCTCTCACCCCGCCCTGGCCACATGCCCGGCCATGGCGAACGATCCCTCCGCCCCGCCGCCCGCCTGGCATGGCACCACCATCCTGGCGGTCCGCAAGGCAGACAAGACGGTGATCGCCGGCGACGGCCAGGTCTCGATGGGCCAGACCATCGTGAAAGGCAACGCCCGCAAGGTGCGCCGGCTGGCCGGCGGCAAGGTGGTCGCGGGCTTCGCCGGCGCCACGGCCGACGCCTTCACCCTCATCGAGCGGCTGGAGACCAAGCTCGAGCAGTATCCCGAGCAGCTGGCCCGGGCCTGCGTCGACCTGGCCAAGGACTGGCGGACCGACCGCTACCTGCGCCGGCTCGAGGCCATGCTGATCGTCGCCAACCAGGCCGAGATCTACACCGTGACCGGCATGGGCGACGTGCTGGAGCCGGAGAGCGGGGTCGCGGCCATCGGCTCCGGCGGCAACTTCGCGCTCGCCGCCGCCCGGGCGCTGCTGGACTCCGCTCTCGACGCCGAGGCCATCGCCCGCAAGGCCATGGCCATCGCCGCCGACATCTGCGTCTACACCAACCGCGAGCTGGTCATTGAGACGGTCTGAGCGATGACCGAGTTCTCCCCCCGCGAGATCGTCTCCGAGCTCGACCGCTTCATCGTCGGCCACCCGGAGGCCAAGCGCGCCGTGGCCGTGGCGCTGCGCAACCGCTGGCGCCGCCGCCACGTGCCCGAGGACCTGCGCGACGAGGTGACGCCGAAGAACATCCTGATGATCGGGCCCACCGGCGTCGGCAAGACCGAGATCGCCCGCCGGCTCGCGCGGCTGGCCCAGGCGCCTTTCCTGAAGGTCGAGGCCACCAAGTTCACCGAGGTCGGCTACGTCGGCCGCGACGTCGACCAGATCGTCCGCGACCTGGTCGAGAACGCCATCGCCATGGTCAAGGACAAGCGCCGCGCCGGCGTGCGCGCCACGGCCGAGGCCGCCGCCGAGGAGCGGATCCTGGACGCGCTCACCGGGCCGGGCTCGGTCGCCGCCCGCGAGGCCTTCCGCAGGAAGCTGCGGGCGGGCGAGCTGGACGACAAGGAGGTCGAGCTCACGGTCGCCGATTCCGGCCAGGCGCTGCCGATGATGGAGATCCCCGGCCAGCCCGGCGCGGCCATGGGCGTGCTGAACCTCGGCGACATGCTGGGCAAGGCGTTCGGCGGCCGCACCAAGACCCACAAGACCACCGTCGCCGGCGCCTGGGCCCCGCTGATCGCCGAAGAGAGCGACAAGCTGCTGGACCAGGAGGCGCTGACCCAGGAAGCCCTCGAGCTCGCCGAGCAGGAGGGCATCGTCTTCATCGACGAGATCGACAAGGTGGCCGGCAGCCGCGAGCGGGCCGGCGCCGACGTCTCCCGCGAGGGCGTGCAGCGCGACCTGCTGCCGTTGATCGAGGGGACCACCGTGGCCACCAAGTACGGCCAGGTGAAGACCGACTACATGCTGTTCATCGCCTCGGGCGCCTTCCATGTCGCCAAGCCCTCGGACCTCCTGCCCGAGCTGCAGGGCCGGCTGCCGATCCGGGTCGAGCTGAAGGCGCTGACCCGCGAGGATTTCCGCCGCATCCTCACCGAGCCCGAGGCCAACCTGATCCGCCAGCACCAGGCGCTGCTGGCCACCGAGGGCGTGACGCTCGCCTTCACCGAACAGGCCATCGATGCGCTGGCCGACGCCGCCGTCGAAGTCAACGGGGCGGTGGAGAACATCGGCGCGCGCCGCCTGCAGACGGTGCTCGAGAAGGTGCTGGAGGAGATCAGCTTCGCCGCCGCCGACCGGGCCGGCGAGACCCTCACCGTGGACGCCGACTACGTCGCCGCCCGCATCGGCGAACTCGCCCGCAACGCCGACCTCAGCCGCTTCATCCTCTAGCTCCCTCCCTTGATGGGGAGGGAGTTCACCCCCGCTCGCGCTTGGCCTGCCAGATGGCGCGTTCCAGGGCCTGGGCGAACTCGCCGCGCTCGCGCGGGCTGAGGGCGACGGCGACGGCGAGCTCGCGTCCGGAGAGCGCCAGCTTCAGGGCGGTCGCCCGGCCCTCGTCCCGTTCCACGTGCACCCGGGTGAAGGCCGTCGGGCTCTCCCAGATCACCCGCGACCACCTGGGCGTCTCCTGCACGACGCGCACGTCGCGGCTGGTCACCCGCACCCGCTCGATGCGCTTGCCGGCCCGGAAGCTGACCAGGAAGGCCACGATGACCGCCAGCAGGTCGATGCCCAGGAAGATCGGCACGAAGGTCGCGCCCATGGCCACGAACACCGCCGCGCTGGCGCAGTTCGCCAGCGTCACGACCGCGATCAGCACGATGAAGCCGCGCTCCGACAGCGACCGGTTCGCCCGGATCTCGGCGTCCATGTAGACGGCCTCGGTCATCGGCTCCGACGATAATTCGCAAGCTCGCATCACTCCACCCGCTCGTTCCCGCGAAGGCGGGAATCCAAGCGGCGGTTCAGCTGCGACGCGGTCAGGATCCCCGCTTCCGCGGGGATGAGCGGAGATGTTAGAGGGCTCCATGGCCAAGCCCGCCAGGAAGCCCGCGAAGAAGCGCCTGACCGCGGCCGAACAGGCGCGGATCGCGGAGATCTTCGCCCGCTTCGAGGCCCAGGAAAGCGATCCCAGGACCGAGCTCGACTACGCGAGCCCGTTCACCCTGCTGGTGGCGGTCGCCCTCTCGGCCCAGGCGACGGACGTTTCGGTGAACAAGGCGACGGAAAGGCTCTTCGGGGTCGCCGACACGCCCGCCAAGATGCTGGCCCTGGGCGAGGCCGGCCTGAAGCCGTTCATCGCCTCGATCGGCCTCTTCAACACCAAGGCCAAGAACGTCATCGCGCTCAGCCGCATCCTGGTCGAGGCCCATGGCGGCGAGGTCCCGCTGGACCGCGAGAAGCTGCAGGCCCTGCCCGGCGTCGGCCGCAAGACCGCCTCGGTGGTGCTGAACGAGCTCGGCGTCGAGCCCGCCATCGCCGTCGACACCCACGTGTTCCGCGTCGCCCACCGCCTGGGGCTCTCGAACGGCAAGACCCCCGAGCGCGTCGAGCAGGACCTGCTGGCGGTCGCGCCCGAGCCCTACCTCACCCGCGCCCACCACTGGCTGATCCTGCACGGCCGCTACACCTGCACCGCGCGCCGGCCAAGGTGCGACGATTGTCCCGTCGCCGACCTCTGCCCCAGCCGGCATCTGTTCGTGGGGCGCTGACAAATCGGCCCGGCCGCTCTAAGTCGCCCGCAAGGTCCCGGCCGAGGAAAGCCCCTGCGATGCCCGAGCTCTATGACGTGGCCGCGATCGGCAACGCCATCGTCGACGTGATCGCGCCGGCGACCGACGAATTCCTCGACGAGCACCGGCTGACCAAGGGCGCGATGATGCTGGTCGACGCCCAGCAGTCGGCGGCGCTCTATGCGAAGATGCAGCCCGGGCTCGAAGCCTCCGGCGGCTCGGCGGCCAACACCGTCGCCGGGCTGGCGAGCTTCGGCGGCAAGGGCGCCTTCCTCGGCAAGGTCGCCAACGACCAGCTGGGCCAGGTCTTCGCCCACGACATGGCCGCGATCGGCGCCTGCTTCACCAACGCCCCGCTCGAGCAGGGCCCGGCCACCGCGGTCTCGATGATCAACGTCACGCCCGACGGCCAGCGCACCATGTGCACCTACCTGGGCGCCTCGGTCATGTTCGGCGACGATGACGTCGACCCGGCGGTGGTCGAGGCCGCGAGGATCGTCTACCTGGAGGGCTATCTGTTCGACGCCAAGGCCGCGCGGCGCGCCTTCGCCAAGGCCGCAGCCCTGGCGCACGGCGCGGGGCGGATGATCGCGCTCACGCTGTCCGACAGCTTCGTGGCCGAACGCCACCGGGGCGCGCTCAAGGGCTTCATCGAGAGCCAGGTCGACCTGCTGTTCGCCAACGAGAGCGAGATCACCGCGCTGTTCGAGACCGCCAGCTTCGATCGCGCCGTCGAGGCGCTTCGCCCTCTCGTCAGTCTGGCCGCCGTGACCCGCGGCGAGCGCGGCTCGGTCGTCCTGGACCGTGGCGCGCGGCTCTCCGTCGCCGCCGAGCCGGTGGAAAAAGTCGTGGACACGACCGGCGCGGGCGACCAATACGCCGCCGGGTTCATGTTCGGCCTGGCGAGGGGGCGGCCGCTGCTTGCATGCGGCCGGCTGGGCTCGCTCGCCGCGGCGGAAGTGATCTCGCACTACGGTCCGCGGCCGCAGGTCAGTCTCGAGGAGCTGGCGGCCGCCAAAGGGTACTGACGATGAGCCGCACGGCGGAGATCGCCCGCGACACCAAGGAGACGAAGATCCGCGTGGCGGTGGATCTCGACGGGACCGGCGTCTCCGAGATCGCCACCGGCATCGGCTTCTTCGACCACATGCTGGAGAGCTTCGCCCGCCACGGCGGCATCGACCTGAAGGTCGCGACCCAGGGCGACCTGCACATCGACATGCACCACACGGTGGAGGACACCGGGATCGTCATCGGCCAGGCGGTGAAGCAGGCGCTGGACGGGTTCACGGGCATCCGCCGCTTCGGCCACGCCTATATCCCGATGGACGAGACGCTGACCCGTTGCGCCATCGACCTCTCCAACCGGCCCTACCTGATCTGGCGCGTGGACTTCAAGACGCCCAAGGTCGGCGAGATGGACACCGAGCTGTTCAAGGAGTTCCACCACGCCTTCGCCATGAACGCCGGCGCCTGCGTGCACCTGGAGACCCTCTACGGGGTCAATTCGCACCACGTGGCCGAGAGCGGCTTCAAGGCGCTCGCCCGCGCGCTGCGCCAGGCCGTCGAGCTCGACCCCAAGAGCCTCGGCCACGCCCCCTCCACCAAGGGCGTCCTCTGACCGTCCGGCGCCAAGGTCGGAACCACGGAAAACACGGAAAACACGGAACAAGTGGGACCACGGATATCACGGATTCGCACGGACGCACGTCCGCGCTGCGCCGCAGGCGCGATCCTCGTCGCAAGGATCCGCGCGCCGTCGCGCGCGACATGCAATCCGTGCCCATCCGTGGAATCCGTGGTTCAAAATCATATGGGCGCGCCAGCCGCTTCCGTGTGTTCCGTGGCTCATATCGCGGATGTCCGCTGATGCAGCGCCTCGCCCTGATCGACTACGGGTCGGGCAACCTGCGCTCGGCCGAGAAGGCGCTGGTCAAGGTCGCCGACGGCCAGGCCGAGATCCTGGTCACCTCCGATCCGGAGACGATCGCGCGCGCCGACCGCGTCGTGCTGCCCGGCGTCGGCGCCTTCGCCGCCTGCATGGCCGCGCTCCAGGCGCGGGACGGGGCGATCGAGGCGATGAGCGAGGCGGTGCGGACAAAGGGCCGCCCCTTCCTCGGCGTCTGCGTCGGCATGCAGCTCCTGGCGACGCGCGGCCTGGAGTTCGGCGAGACCGCCGGCCTCGACTGGATCCCTGGCGAGGTGAGGAAGCTCGCACCGCTCGCGAAGGGCGAGGTCTACTTCACCCACTCCTTCGCCATCTTCCCCGATGATCCCGCCGACGTGGCCGCGAGCGTCGAGCACGGCGGCCGGTTTCCCGCGGCGGTGGCGCGCGGCAACGTGGCGGGGGTTCAGTTCCACCCCGAAAAGTCGCAAAAGCCTGGCCTGGCGCTGTTGGCGCGATTCCTGGAGTGGCGCCCGTGATCCTCTACCCGGCCATCGACCTGAAGGACGGCCAGTGCGTCCGCGTGGTGCGGGGCGATCTCGGCCAGGCCACCGTCTTCAACGCCGATCCCGCCGACCAGGCGCGCACCTGGGCGGCGCAGGGATTCCACTGGCTGCACGTGGTCGACCTGAACGGCGCGGTCGAGGGCCGCGCGGTCAACGCGTCCGCGGTCGAGGCCATCCTGCACGCCGTCTCCGTGCCGGTGCAGCTCGGCGGCGGCGTCCGCGCCATGGGCGACATCGAGCGCTGGATCGAGGCCGGCGTCAGCCGCGTCATCCTCGGCACCGTCGCGGTGCGCGAGCCGGAGGTGGTGCGCGCCGCCGCGCGCCGCTTCCCCGAGCAGATCGCCGTCAGCGTCGACGTCCGCGCCGGCAAGGTCGCCGTGCAGGGGTGGACCGAGGACAGCAACCTCGACGCCATCGCCGTCGCCCGCCGCTTCGAGGACGCCGGGGTCTCGGCCCTGATCATCACCGACATCGACCGTGACGGCACGACGCTCGGCTTCGACGTCGAGGCGTTCGGCGAGATCGCCGATCGTGTGACCATCCCCGTCATCGCCGCCGGCGGCCTGGCGAGCGTCGACGACATCGTCCGGCTGAAGGCCCGCGCCGGCGTGCCGATCGCCGGCGCCGTCCTGGGCCGGGCGCTCTACAACGGCGCGATCGCGCCTGCCGACGCCCTGCAGGTCGCGGCGTAGGTATGCTTTCGGTCCGCGTCATACCCTGCCTCGACGTGAAGGACGGGCGCGTGGTGAAGGGCGTGCAGTTCGTCGCGCTGCGCGATGCCGGCGACCCGGTCGAGCAGGCCCGCGCCTACGACGCCGCGGGCGCCGACGAGCTGATGTTCCTCGACATCACCGCCAGCCACGAGAACCGCGGCATCATCCTGGATGTGGTGGCCCGCACCGCCGACGTCTGCTTCATGCCGCTGTCGGTGGGCGGCGGCATCCGCAGCGTGGAGGACGCGCGGCGCCTGCTGCTGGCCGGGGCCGACAAGATCTCCATCAACACCGCCGCGGTCGAGGACCGCGACCTGATCTCGGCCTGCGCCGACGCCTTCGGCAGCCAGGCGACGGTGGTGGCCATCGACGCCAAGCACGGCAGCACGCGGACCGGCCCGGGCGGCCGCAACGACGGCTGGGAGGTCTGGACCTACGGCGGGCGCAAGCCGACCGGCCTCGATGTCGTCGGCTACGCGGTCGAGGCGGCGGCCCGCGGGGCCGGCGAGATCCTGCTCACCTCCATGGACCGCGACGGGGCCAAGAGCGGCTACGACCTCGACCTTCTCAAGGCGGTGAGCTCGGCCGTGAGCGTGCCGGTGATCGCCTCCGGCGGCGCCGGCGGCGCCAGGGACATGGCCGAGGCGGTGACGGGGGGCGGGGCCGACGCCGTGCTCGCCGCCTCGATCTTCCACTTCGGCGAAGTCTCGATCTCCGAGGTGAAGCAGGCCATGGCCGGCGCCGGCATCCCGGTGCGCCGAACGGGAGAGGCCGCATGAGCCGTTTCGCAGACGTCGTCGCCCGCCTCGCCGCGGTCATCGAAACCCGCAAGGGCGCGGACCCGGCAAGCTCCTACACCGCCCAACTGCTCGCCGATCCCGCCCGCGCCGCCAAGAAGCTCGGCGAGGAATCGGTCGAGACCGTCATCGCCGCGCTCTCGGCCGACAAGGCCGCCCTCGCCGCCGAGAGCGCCGATCTGATCTACCACTGGCTGGTGGTGCTGGCCGCCGCCGGCGTCAGCCTCGACGACGTCGCCGCCCAGCTGGAGGCCCGCGAAGGGACGAGCGGGCTCGAAGAGAAGGCGGGGCGGCCCAAGTAGGCCGCTCGTTCCCGCGAAAGCGGGAATCCAAGCGGACTCGATGCCGGGCCAGATGCCGCTTGGGTCCCTGCGTTCGCGGGGATGAGCGGAGTTGGTTTCACCCCCGCGGCTTGCGCTTCAGCGCCACGTAGAGCGCGCCTTCGCCGCCGTGGCGGCGGTGGGCTTCGGAGATGCCGGCGACGATCTCGGAAAGCCGCGGCGCGGCCAGCCATTCGGGGGTCATCCGGCGCAGCACGCCGTCGCCCTGCAGGCCCTTGCCGGTGATCACCAGCACCGCGCGGTAGCCCTCGTCCCAGGCGCGGCGCAGGAAGCCGTCGAGCAGGGCGCGCGCCCGGTCCTGGTCCAGGCCGTGCAGGTCGAGCCTGGCCCCGATCGCCTCGCGCTCGCGGACGATGCGATGCTTCCGGCGCGGCTCGATGTCTTTTCCCTCCCCGCCCTGGGGAGGGACCGGCGAGCGAACGCGAGCCAGGGTGGGGAGGTGGGGAGCAGTCTGCGAGGCGGGTGGCTGGCCTGGACTCCCCCACCTTGACGGCTTCGCCGCCTGCCCCTCCCCATCAAGGGAGGGAGTCGGCGCTTCCGGCGTCGCCTTGCCCGGCAGCGGATGGACGGTGCCCGCGACCAGGCCCCAGAGCCGCAGCTCCTCCGGTTTCAGCGGGCGCTTCATCTGGGCGCCAGCCGATAGAGCCGCAGCTCATGGCGCACGCGGCCGGCTTCGTCGCCGGCGGCCTCGCCCTCGCCGAGGTAGAGGTCGGCGCGCACCGGTCCTTCGATCGCCGCGCCGGTGTCGAGCGCCACGACCAGCCGCCGGTAGGCGGGCTTCGCGCCCGGCAGCACCGGCTTGTCGGCATCGATCCACAAGAGCTCGCCCATGGCATGGAACGCCGGGTCGACCGCCACCGCGCGGCCGGCGGGCAGCGGGACTCGCGCCGAGCCCGACGGAGGGCGGCCGTCGTCGGCGGCCAGGCGGAAGTAGCCGTAGCGCGGGTTCAGCCGCATGACCGCGTCGGCTTGCGGCCCGCGGTGCGCCGCGAGCCAGGCGCGGATCGACTGCGCCGAGACCTCGCCGGGCAACAGGCCCCGGGCGCGCATCGGCCCGCCGATCGCCAGATACGGGCGGCCGTTGGTCCCGGCGTAGAGCGCCTTCATCCGCCGGCCGTCGGGGAACACGAGCACGCCCGAGCCCTGCACCTGCAGGAAGAACAGCTCCTCCGGGCGCATCCAGGCCAGCGCATCGGGCGCC
>Ga0308174_10000393_pt1 | contig 18196 bp, 15 predicted proteins | sample PhyPR2_FD_203894 | JGI IMG/M metagenome (GOLD analysis project Ga0308174, IMG submission 203894) | Soil microbial communities from UC Gill Tract Community Farm, Albany, California, United States - DLSLS.P.R2 | ecosystem: Environmental > Terrestrial > Soil > Agricultural land | place: USA... | reverse complement strand
GCCGCAGCCACCGCCAGCGCGCCATGTCGCCACCCTAGGTCGCGTTCTCCTGGCGGGCGTCGATCTCCTAGCGGAAGTCGATGAGCAGCATGTCGGTGTCGGTGCCGTCGGAGACCTCCGGCTCCTCGGTCGAGGTCGACGCGTTCCCCGCCGACTCGTCGGCGACGTCCGCGGCGGCCACGGCGGCACCGTCACGCGGCTGCTGGTCGATCACTGCGGCGCGGAAGCAGCAGGCCGTGTAGGGCAGCTGCATGCCGTCCATGCCGCGTCCGTAGTCGTCGTAGAACTCCAGCACCTCGGCCAGCTTGGCGGCACGGGTCGGCTCGTCGAGGACCGCGATATTGGAGCGCGACAGGACGAGGTCCTGGATCGACTCGCGGTCGACGGTCTGCCAGAAGCGGAAGGTGGCGTCCTCGACGAACCCGAACAGCGCCGACTGCACCAGCGGCCCGGCCGGGTCGCGCAGCTGCTCCTGGGTGCCGATCAGGGCGCCGAGGCGGCGTACCCACGGGATCCGCTCGTCGCGCTGGTTCCAGACCAGCGCCAGCCGGCCACCGGGACGCAGCACCCGGGCGATCTCGGGCAGCGCCCGGTCCAGGTCGAACCAGTGGAACGACTGCGCGCAGACCACCACGTCCACCGAGCGGTCCGCCGCCGGGATCTCCTCGGCCGAGGCCACCGACGTGCGGACGTCGGGCAGGTCCCGGCGCAGGATGTCGAGCATCGCGGAGTCCGGGTCGGTGGCGTGCACGTCGTGGCCCAGGTCCACCAGGCCCGCGGTCAGCTTGCCCGTCCCCGCGCCCAGCTCGAGCACCGTCACGGGGTCCTTGCCGACCAGCCAGACCGCCGCCTCGCGGGGGTACGACGGGCGGCCACGGTCGTAGGCGGCGGCGACCGATCCGAAGGAGCGGGCCCAGTCCGCTGCCGGGCCGGTCGGTGGGTGCTGCGACGCGTCACTCATCACGACCACGGTACCGGGAACGGACCGCCCGATCGGGACCCCGGCGCCGCGTCCTAGCCTTCATGGCCATGAGCACGGATCCGCTGGCCTGGCTGACGACCCTGGAGGGCGTGCCGTCGGCGTACGCCGCGGCCCGGGACGGGATCGACGTGATGCTGCGCGACCGCGGCCTGCGCCGGACCTCGCCCGAGACGACCGCCGAGTCGCTGCTGCGCGGCGCGCACGCCAGCGCCGTGCTCGAGGGCTCGTCGTCCTCGCTGGCCGAGGTTCGCGAAGGCACCGCCGACGCCGTCGCCCAGGATGCCGTCCGCGTCTCCACGGAGCTGCTCTCGCTGGCCCCGCTGCTCTCCCGCGCCCCGCTCCAGGCGCTGGCGCGCGTCCACGCCCTCGCCGCCTCGGCGTCCCTGCCCGCCGAGCAGCTCGGTCGGCCCCGGGACGCCGCGTCCGCCGACCGGCTCCGGGCGCTGGCCGAGCTGCTGACGGCATCCACCTCGGCGCCGGCCCTGCTGGTCGCCGCGGTCGTGCACGCCGACCTCGCCACCGCGGCGCCGTTCGCGTCGCACAACGGGGTCGTGGCCCGGGCCACCGAGCGCCTGCTGCTCGTCGGCCGCGGGGTGGACGAGAAGTCGCTGGTGGTCCCCGAGGCCGGACACCTCGCGCTGCGCCCGTCGTACGAGTCGAACCTGCGGGGGTACGCCGAGGGCGGCCCCAGCGGCGTGCACGCCTGGGTGCTCTACGCGGCGGAGGCGTACGCCGCCGGCGCCGAGGCGAGCCCGCTGCGGCGTCCCGCCGAGGACTAGGGCCTGTCCTGGCCCCACCATGCGAGCGGCACCCGACTCGAAAGAGGTTCGGGTGCCGCCGCTGACACGTGAACCGTTGGCTACCAGGCGTGCATCATCAACTGCTGCCCCGGGAAGATCCCGGTCTGCCAGCGCCCTGTAGGAAGGGTAGATCGCCGCGTGGGTACCCGGATCACGTGCTGCACTGTGGAGTTCTGCCCCTGTTTCTACGCCGGTGCGGTCCGGTCTTCAAGGGTTGACTTTCGGCACTTGCGCGAGACGGGTCAGGCGAGGCGCCTTCTGCGCGCGCTGGCCCACATCACGCCGCCGAACGCGACGACTCCACCGACCGCGAGGGCGGCCAGGGTCTGCCGGGCGGGCGGGAACGCGACCCGGCTGCGCAGGGCGACCGGCTTGGTGAACACCAGCACCGGCCAGCCCTTCGTCGCGGCGACCCGGCGCAGCTCGCGGTCGGGGTTGACCGCGTGCGGGTGGCCGACCGCCTCCAGCATGTGCACGTCGGTCACCGAGTCGCTGTAGGCGTAGCTGTGCTCGAGGTCGTAGCCCATGATGTCGGCGAGGTCGCGGATGGCACGGGCCTTCTCCTCGGCGTACGCGTAGTACTCGATCCCGCCGGTGTACCTGCCGTCCTCGATCTCCATCCGGGTGGCGACCACGCGGTCGGCGCCGAGCATCTCGCCGATCGGTCCGACCACCTCGGTCCCGGAGGTGGAGACGATGACGACGTCGCGGCCGGCGAGGTGGTGCTCCTCGATCAGCGAGACGGCCTCGTCGTAGACCAGCGGGTCGACGATGTTGTGCAGGGTCTCGGCGACGATCTCGCGCACGGTCGCCACGTCCCAGCCGGCGCACAGCTGCGACATGAACTGCCGCATCTTCTCCATCTGGTCGTGGTCGGCCCCGCCCACGAGGTAGACGAACTGGGCGTACGCCGAGCGCAGCACCGCGCGCCGGGAGATCAGCCCGCCCGCCTGGAACGGACGACTGAACGCCAGCGTGCTCGACTTGGCGATGATCGTCTTGTCGAGGTCGAAGAAGGCCGCGGTCGGGCGAGGCGCCATGGGCTCATCGTAGGTGGCAGGCCGTGGTCCGGTCGGCAATCGGCCGGGCCCGGCTCGGCCCGTGATCGGCCCGCCTGCCGTCCACAACGGCGGCTCGGCCCCGGGTCGTCCACAGGTGGGCGCCGAGGCGGGGCGGACCGCCGGTCCGCGCGGCAGCCTCTCCGACATGACAGCGCCGCTCTTCGTCACCCGTGACCAGACCCTGCTCGACGAGCTCCTGCGGCTGGCGGCCGCGGCCGAGATCACCCCCGACATCGCCGGTGACGGCTCCGCCGCGCTGCGCGGGTGGGCGGCGGCTCCCCTGGTGCTGGTGGGCGCCGACCTGGCCGAAGAGGTCGCCCTCACCGCACCGCCGCGGCGGGAGGGCGTGCACGTGCTGGCCTGGGGCGTCGTGGCCGACGACCTGTTCCGCACCGCCGTCACGCTGGGGGCCGAGAGCGTCACGGCGCTGCCGCGCTCGGGTGACTGGCTGACCGAGCGCCTCACCGACGTCGGCGACAGCGATCGTCCGCACGGGTTGCTGGTCGGGGTGCTGGGCGGGTCGGGAGGAGCCGGCGCCACGACCTTCGCCTGCGCCCTGGGCCAGGTCGCGGCGCGCTCCGGACCGACCGTGGTGATCGACGCCGACCCGCTCGGGCCCGGCGCCGACCGGGTCCTGGGCCTCGAGCGTCACGACGGCATCCGTTGGGACGCCCTGTGCCAGACCACGGGTCGGCTCAGCGCCCGGTCGCTGCGCGACGCCCTGCCGAGGCGGGAGGGGCTCGGCGTGCTGACGTGGTACGCCGGGGTGACGGCCGGGCTCCAGGCCTTCGCCGTGCGGGAGGCGCTCTCGGCGGCCCAGCGTGGGCACGACACCGTCGTCGTCGACCTGCCCCGCACCGACGACCCGGTCGTCGAGGAGATGGTCTCGCGGTGCGACCAGGTGCTCGTGCTCGTGGTGCCGACGGTGGCCGGCGTCGCCTCGGCGGCGCGGCTGTGCGCCCGCTTCGCCGACACCTCGCGGTTCCGGCTCGTCGTGCGCGGGTCCGGGGTCGAGCCCGAGCAGGTGGCCCGGGCGACCGGCGTACCCGTGGTCGCGCGGATGTCCGACCAGCGCGGGCTCGCCGAGGCCATCGACCTCGGCCTGGGTCCGGTGCGGTCCCGCCGGGGCCCGCTCGGGCGGGCCGCCGCCGATGTGCTGCTGCGGCTGACGATGACCCGGGCGGCCGCGTGAGCACGGGCGCACCCGCCGGTCAGGGGGTCGGCCCCGGGGCCGGCCCAGCGGTCGGCCGGAGCGACCTCGAGGTGGTCCGCGACCGGCTGGCCCGCGACCCGGGGGACCTCACCCCGCACCGGGTCGCCCGGGCCCTGCGGGAGACCGGACGGCCGGTCGGGGATGCCGCCGTCCTCGCCGTCTACGAGACCCTGCGCCGCGACGTGGTCGGGGCCGGGCCGCTCGAGCCGCTGCTGCGGACCCCGGGCGTCACCGACGTCCTGGTCAACGGGGCGGACCGGGTCTACCTCGACCGCGGGTCGGGCCTGGAGCTCACCGGCGTCCGGTTCCCCGACGAGGAGTCGGTGCGACGCCTGGCCCAGCGGCTCGCGGCGCTCGGCGGCCGCAGGCTCGACGACGCCACCCCGCACGTCGACCTCCGGCTCCCCGACGGCACCCGCTTCCACGCCGTGCTGGCCCCGGTCGCGCGTCCGGGGACGCTGGTTTCGCTTCGGGTGCCCCGGCCCCGCGGCTTCACGCTGGAGGAGCTCCGCGCCGCCGGAGCCCTCAGCGAGGACGGCGTCGAGCTGCTGCGCGCGGTGGTCGGCGCCCGACTCGCCTTCCTGGTCAGCGGCGGCACCGGCACCGGCAAGACCACCCTGCTCGCGGCGATGCTCGCCCTGGTGCCGGCCGGGGAGCGGGTCGTCCTGGTCGAGGACGCGAGCGAGCTGCGCCCCGACCACCCGCACGTGGTCGGCCTCGAGAGCCGGCCGCCCAACATCGAAGGTGCGGGCGAGATCCCGCTGCGCGCCCTGGTCCGCCAGGCGCTGCGGATGCGGCCGGACCGCCTCGTGGTCGGGGAGGTGCGCGGCGGCGAGGTCGTCGAGCTGCTGGCGGCGCTGAACACCGGCCACGAGGGCGGGTGCGGCACGCTGCACGCCAACTCCGCCGTCGACGTGCCGGCGCGGGTCGAGGCCCTCGCACTCGCCGCCGGCCTGGGCCGGGCGGCCGCGCACAGCCAGTTCGCCTCGGCCGTCGACGTGGTCCTGCACCTCGCCCGCGACCGGGAGGGCCGGCGCCGGCTGGGCCAGGTCGCCGTCCCCGAGCGCGGGGCCGACGGCCTGGTGCGGATGGCGGTGGCCCTCGAGCTCGACCCGCACGGGAGGGCGACGGTGGGCCCCGCCGCGGGCCGGCTCGCCGAGCGGCTCGGGTCGTGAACCCGCCGGGCGGGGCGGCCGCCGTTCTCGCGGCGCTCGCGGTCGTGCTGCTGCTGCCCCCACGACCCCGGCCGGTGGACGGTCCCCCACGGTCGTCCACCGGCCGGCCGGCACCCGTGGCCCTGGCGGCCGGGCTCGTCTCCCTGCTGGCCGGCTGCTCCGGTCTCGGTCCTCTGACCGGGCTGCTGCTCGTGGTGCTCGCCGGGACGCTCGCGGGCGGATGGCTGCTCTGGAGCGCCCGTCGGCGCCGCCGGGACGCCCGCCTCGTCGCGGGCAGGGTGCTCGAGACCTGCGAGCTGCTCGCGGCCGAGCTCGGTGCCGGGCAGCCGCCGGGTCGGGCGCTGGAGCGGGCGGCCGAGGCGTGGCCACCGCTGGCCCCGGCCGCGGAGGCATTCCGGGTGGGCGCCGACGTGCCTGCGTCGGTGCGCCAGCTCGCGCGGCTCCCCGGCGCCGGCGACCTCCGGCTCGTGGCCGCTGCCTGGCAGGTCGCGCACCGCACCGGCCAGGGCCTCGCCGAGGCGGTCGACGACGTCGCCGCGGACCTGCGCGCCGCCGAGTCCAGCCGCCGGGTCGTCGAGGGCGAGCTGGCCTCGGCGCGGGCCACCGCGCGGATGGTCGCGGCGCTGCCGGTGCCCGCGCTCGCGATGGGCTCAGGCGTCGGGGGCAACCCGTGGGCGTTCCTGGTCGGCAACCCGGTCGGAGTCGCGTGCCTTGCCGGCGGGGTCGCGTTCGGCCTTGCCGGGCTGGCGTGGATCGAGGCCATCGCCCGCGACGTGGACCGGGCGTCGTGACGTTCTGGGTCCCGGTCGTCTGCGCCGTCTCGGCGATGGTCCTCGCCGTGCCCCGTCGACCGCGGCTGACGCCGGTCGACGTCTCGCTCCCGCCGCCGCCCCCGGCCGGGTGGATGCGCCGCCACCGGCCGTTCTGGGCCCTCCTCGCAGGGGCTGGGGCCCTGTTGTTCGTCGGCGGGCCGGCGGGTCCGGTGGCCGGCCTCGGCGCCGCGGTCGGGATGTGGGTGGTGATCGGACGAGCCGAGACGCCCGAGAGCCGACGGGCGCGCGAGCAGGTGCGTCGCGACCTCCCGCACCTCGTCACGCTCTTCGCCGCCGCGTTGCGGTCGGGTGTCGCGCCGGGCGAGGGCATCGCGCTCGTGTGCGCGGCGCTCCCGGGAGCAGCCTCGGCGCGGCTCGCAGGGGTCGTGGCCCGGCTCGCGCTCGGGGTCGACCCGGTCCAGGTCTGGCAGGGGCTGGCCGGTGACCCGGAGCTGGCGCCGCTGGGACGCACGCTGGCCCGATCGCAGGCGACGGGTGCGGCGGTCGTCCCGTCGATGGAGCGCCTGGCCGAGGACCTGGCCCGGCGCGCCCGGGCCGACGTCGAGGACCGGGCCCGGGCGGTGGGGGTGAAGGCGGCCCTGCCGTTGGGACTGTGCCTCCTGCCGGCCTTCGTGCTGCTCGGCATCGTCCCGGTGGTCGCCGCGCTGCTGACGGGGCTGGCGCTGTGAGTCCGACGGCCCGGCGCGCGTCCACAGTGCGCCCGGGCGTTCCCGCCGTCCCCAGGCGGACGGTCCTCCGGCCCCGGCCGGGGCCGCGATCGCCGAGGGTCGTCTGCAGGCGGTCGCACCGGCGGCCGCACCCGAAGGAGGAGTCCATGTCCCTGACCCGTCAGCACCGCACCCACGCCCCGTCGAGCCGCCGTCGAGGGCGGGACGAGGCCGGCATCACCACCGCGGAGTACGCCGTCGGCACGGCCGCCGGCGCCGGCCTGGCCGGCCTGCTCTACAAGCTGCTGACCGGCGGCTTCGGCGACCAGCTGCTGCGCACCCTGTTCGACCACGTGCTCGGGCTCCTGGGCATCGGATGAGCCCCTCCCGGGACGACTCCGGCGCGGCGACGGCCGAGCTGGCGATGGCCCTGCCGCTGCTGCTGGCCGTGACGGTCGGCCTGGTGTGGCTGCTCTCGGTCGCCTCGGCCCAGATCCGGGTCGTCGACGCGGCGCGGGAGTCGGCCCGGGCGGCGGCGCGCGGCGAGACCAGCGCGGAGGCGGTGGCCCGCGGGCTCGAGGTGGCGCCTCCGGGCAGTCGGCTCACGGTGAGCACCACGGGTGACCGGGTGACCGCCGAGGCGCAGGGCAGCGTGTCCGGGCTGGGAGGCCTGTTCGGCTTCCTGCCCGGGGTCACCCTGCACGCCCGGGCGGTCGCGGCCGCGGAGCCGGCGTCGTGAGGCGACCCGGCGCCCGCCGGGCCGCGGCCCGCTCGGACCTCGGATCGGTGAGCCTGGTCGTCGTCGCCTGCGTGGGGGTGCTGCTCCTCCTGGGAGCCGCCCTGGGAGTGGTGGGGGCGATGGTCCGGGCGCACCGCGAGGCGCAGTCCGCCGCGGACCTGGCCGCGCTGGCCGTCGCCTCGGGGCTCGCCCGGGGTGGTGACCCGTGCGCGGCCGGGGCAGGCATCGCCACGGCCAACGACGCGATCCTGGTGGCCTGCACGGTCGTCGGTCGCGAGGCCCGGGTGCGGGTCGAGGTCTCGGGCCCGCACTGGCTCGGGCAGGAGGCCGACCTGGCGGCGGAGGCACGCGCCGGGCCCGCCTGAGCAGTCGCCGCGGAGGCGGGGGTCAGCCGCCGACCGAGGCCCCGAGCAGGACGTCGAGGAGGCGGGCCGCGCCGCGCTTGTCGAGCGGGTTGTTCTGGTTGCCGCACTTCGGCGACTGGATGCACGAGGGGCAGCCCTCGACGCAGGCGCAGGCCTCGATGGCGTCGCGGGTGGCGGTGAGCCACTCACGCGCCGCGCGGAAGCCGCGCTCGGCGAACCCCGCCCCGCCGGGGTGGCCGTCGTGCACGAAGACGGTCAGCCGGCCGGTGTCCGGGTGGATGGCCGTCGAGACGCCACCGATGTCCCAGCGGTCGCAGGTGGCGAAGAGGGGGAGCAGCCCGATCGAGCAGTGCTCGGCGGCGTGGGCGGCGCCGGGCAGGTCCTGCTCGGCCAGCCCCGACTCCGCCAGCACGTGCTCGGGGACCGTCCACCAGACCGCGCAGGTGCGCAGCGAGCGCTCCGGCAGGTCGAGCGGCTCCTCGCCGATGACGTCCCCGCCGGGTTGGCGCCGCTTGAGGAACGACACGACCTGGTGGGACACGTCGACCTCGCCGAACGAGAGCCGGCAGCCCGCCCAGTCGCGGTGCTCCCGCTCGGCGACGATGCTGATGTCGGTGACCTCGCGCGCCGAGGTGGAGTAGTCCGGCTCGGCGCGCTCGATGACCGCCACGCGGTCCTCGAGGTCGAGGGAGGTCACCAGCCAGGTCTCGCCGCGGTGGACGTAGACCGCGCCCTGGTGCGCGGTGCCGTGGGCGCTGGAGGCATCGACGGTGCCGACGACGCGGCCGGTCTGCGCCTCCACCAGCTGGATCGGCGACCCGCCGGTGGAGCGGATGTCGGCGAGGTCGGCGGCGCGCCGCCGGTCGGTCCAGAACCAGCCGCGTGGCCTGCGTCGGAGCAGCCCCGCCTCGGTGAGGTGGTCCAGGACCTCGCGCGCGTTGGCTCCGAAGAGCGGCAGGTCCACCTCGGTGAGCGGGCGCTCCTGCGCCGCCGCGCACAGGTGGGGCCCCAGGACGTGGGGGTTGGACGGGTCGAAGACCGTGGACTCCACCGGACGGCCGAGCAGGGCCTCGGGGTGGGTGACCAGGTAGGTGTCCAGCGGGTCGTCGCGGGCCACCAGCACGCCGAGGGCGTCCTGCGCCCCGCGGCCGGCGCGCCCCACCTGCTGCCACAGCGCGGCCCGGGTGCCCGGGAACCCCGCCATCAGGACCGCGTCGAGACCGCTGATGTCGATGCCGAGCTCGAGGGCGTTGGTGGCGGCGAGCCCCGTCAGGTCGCCCCGCCGCAGGGACTGCTCGATGGCCCGCCGCTCCTCGGGCAGGTAGCCGCCGCGGTAGGAGGCCACCCGTCCGGGCAGCACGGGGTCGACCTCGGCCAGCAGGTCGGCCGCGGTCATCGCGACCTGCTCGGCGCCGCGCCGGGAGCGCACGAAGGCGAGGGTCCGGACGCCCTCGGCGACCAGGTCGGCGAGCAGGTCGGCGGTCTCGGACGAGGCGGCCCGCCGCACCGGCGCGCCGTTCTCGCCGGAGCCCGGGCCGAGCGGCGGCTCCCAGAGCGCGAGGGCGACCTCGCCGCGCGGGCTGGCGTCGTCGGTGACCGCCTCGACGTCGGCGCCGATGAGCCGGCGCGCGGCCACCTCCGGCTCGGCGACGGTCGCGGAGGCCAGCACGAACGTGGGATCCGCGCCGTACGCCGCGCACAGGCGCCGCAGCCGGCGCAGCACGTGGGAGACGTGGGACCCGAAGACGCCCCGGTAGTGGTGGCACTCGTCGACCACGACATAGGTCAGCGACCCGAGGAACGCGGACCAGCGCGCGTGTCCCGGCAGCAGCGAGCGGTGCAGCATGTCGGGGTTGCTGAGGACGTACTCGGCGTGGTCGCGGGCCCAGTCGCGCTGGTCGCGGCCACTGTCGCCGTCGTGGGTGGTGACGCGGACGTCGAGACCGAGATCGGTCAGCCCGGCGAGCTGGTCCTGGGCCAGGGCCTTGGTGGGCGCCAGGTAGAGGACCGTCGCGCCGCGCTGGCCCCGGGGGCCGCGACCCGACCGGATGGCCGTGAGCGCGGGCAGCTGGTAGGCCAGCGACTTGCCGGACGCGGTCCCGGTCGCCAGCACCACGTGCCGTCCGGCGTGGGCGGCCTCGGCGGCCTCGACCTGGTGGCGCCACGGCCGGGTGACCCCGCGGGCCGTGAAGGCGGCCACGACGTCCGGCGCGACCCAGTCGGGCCACTCCTCGGTGCGGGCCTCGCGGCGGGGGAGGAGCTCGAGGTGCGTGAGGCGGCCCTCGCGACCCGGGACGGACGCGAGCCGGTCCACCAGGGAGCCCATCCGCCGAGGCGGGGCTTCGACCGCAAGATCCACCTCCTCAGTCTCGCAAATGGCTCCGACACTGGACTCCGGGCCTCGCAGAGTCTTTACTTCTTTGTGCGGTTGGGGGGCGAGCGTGGTTTCATTGGGCTGGCCGAGTTTCGTGGCTGGTGCGCCTCGACAACCGGCCACGATGAAATCCGAAAGCCTCCCAGGGGAGATGAAGTGGACCTGACTCTTGCGACGCGCGATGTCGATGGCAAGACCATCGTTGCGGTCGGTGGCGAGATCGACGTCTACACGGCTCCCAAGCTGCGGGACAAGATCACCGAGCTGGTTGCGGCCGGCGTCTACGACATCGTCATCGACATGGAGGCCGTGGAGTTCCTCGACTCCACCGGGCTCGGTGTGCTGGTCGGCGGCCTGAAGAAGGTTCGCGCCCACGACGGGTCGCTGCAGCTGGTCTGCAACCAGGACCGCCTCCTGAAGATCTTCCGGATCACCGGCCTGGCGAAGGTCTTCGTGATCCACGAGTCGGCCGACGCCGCGCTCGCCGGCAGCTGACCCTTTCGAGGTCCTGCGCCCGGGCTCGTCCCGGGCCCCTCTGCTGATCACCGCCTGATCGCCTCCGTGCGGAGCCCTGCCCCGGGCTCCGCACGCCCTCGGCTGCCCTTCGACCGTTCCAACCGCGACGCGCCATGTGGCACGCGTCACACCTTCGTGCTCTGGGGCGGTCTCCCGTGCGTAGACTCCCCGACGTCAGTGAGACCTGAATCACTCCCTTGAGCTCGCAGGAGGAACCGCATGACGGGGATCCATCCCTTCGTCGTGGACGTCTCCGGTGGCAACCTCGTCCTGGTCATCGTCGTCGCACTGATCGCGCTCGGCGCGCTCGCGATGGCGGCGATGTTCCGGCAAGAGGTCCTCGCCGCCGGTGAAGGCACCGACAACATGAAGAACATCGCCCAGGCGGTGCAGGAGGGCGCCAACGCCTACCTGACGCGACAGTTCCGGACGCTCGCCATCTTTGCAGGCGTCGCGTTCTTCGCACTGCTCGCGCTGCCCGCCGACGACACCACGGTCCGGATCTTCCGGTCGGTGTTCTTCCTCGTCGGCGCCGGGTTCTCCGGCGCCGTCGGCTACCTCGGCATGTCGCTGGCCGTCCGCGCCAACCTGCGCGTCGCCGCCGCGGCCAACGAGAGCGGCCGCGACCCGGCCATGAACATCGGCTTCCGCACCGGCGCGATGGTCGGCATGCTCACGGTCGGCCTGGGCCTGCTGGGGGCCAGCCTCGTGGTGCTGCTCTTCCAGGACCAGGCGCCCAAGGTGCTCGAGGGCTTCGGCTTCGGCGCCGCGCTGCTGGCGATGTTCATGCGAGTCGGCGGCGGCATTTTCACCAAGGCCGCCGACGTCGGCGCCGACCTGGTCGGCAAGGTCGAGCAGAACATCCCCGAGGACGACCCGCGCAACGCCGCGACGATCGCCGACAACGTGGGCGACAACGTGGGCGACTGCGCCGGCATGGCCGCCGACCTCTTCGAGTCGTACGCCGTGACGCTGGTCGCGGCGCTGATCCTCGGCTCGCAGGCGTTCGGCGACAAGGGCCTCGTCTTCCCGCTGCTGATCCCGGCGATCGGAGCCCTCACCGCGGTAGCGGGCGTCTACCTGTGCAAGCCGCGGGCCGGTGAGAACGGCCTGAAGACGATCAACCGGGCCTTCTACATCTCCGCCGGCATCGCCGCGGTCGCCTCGGTGCTGCTCTCGTTCATCTACCTGCCGGGGAGCTTCGCGGACCTCGACAACACCAGTGGCATCGCCGGTGCCACCGGCGACCCGCGGGTGATCGCCTCGCTCGCCGTGGTCATCGGCATCGTGATGGCAGCCGGCATCCTGGCCCTGACCGGCTACTACACCGGGACCGAGCACCGTCCGGTCAAGGACGTCGGCAAGACCTCGCTGACCGGCGCGGCGACCGTGATCCTCTCCGGCCTCGCCGTCGGCTTCGAGTCCGCGGTCTACACGACCTTGGTCATCGGCGCCGCCGTGTTCTGCGCCTACCTGCTGGGCGGCGCCACGCTGACCGTCTCGCTGTTCGCCGTCGCGCTCGCCGGCACCGGCCTGCTGACCACGGTCGGCGTCATCGTCGCGATGGACACCTTCGGCCCTGTCTCCGACAACGCGCAGGGCATCGCCGAGATGTCGGGCGACGTCCACGCCGAGGGCGCGCAGATCCTGACCGAGCTCGACGCGGTCGGCAACACGACCAAGGCCATCACCAAGGGCATTGCGATCGCGACCGCCGTGCTCGCCGCCACCGCGCTGTTCGGGTCCTACTCCACGTCGGTCTTCGAGTCTCTGCGCACCGCGAACCCGACCCCGGACGAGTTCACGGCGGCGGACTTCTTCGTGTTCAACCCCGCGGTCCTGGTCGGCGTGCTGCTGGGTGCGGCCGTGGTCTTCATGTTCTCCGGGCTGGCGATCAACGCCGTCGGACGCGCGGCCGGTGCCGTGGTGTACGAGGTGCGCCGCCAGTTCCGCGAGATCCCCGGGATCATGGAGGGCACCGGTCGTCCGGAGTACGGCAAGGTCGTCGACATCGTCACCAAGGACTCGCTGCGGGAGCTGGTGACGCCGGGCCTGCTCGCCGTGCTCGCCCCGGTGGCGGTGGGCTTCGGTCTGGGGGTCACGTCCCTGGCGGGCTTCCTCGCCGGTGCCATCGGCACGGGCACCCTGATGGCGGTGTTCCTGGCCAACTCCGGTGGCGCCTGGGACAACGCCAAGAAGCTCGTCGAGGACGGCCACCACGGCGGCAAGGGCTCGGAGGCCCATGCGGCCACGGTCATCGGTGACACCGTCGGCGACCCGTTCAAGGACACGGCGGGCCCGGCGATCAACCCGCTGATCAAGGTGATGAACCTGGTCTCGCTGCTCATCGCCAGCGCGGTCGTCTCCATGGGCGTCGGCAAGGACCAGAACGACCCGCTCCGGATCATCATCGCCCTCGTGGCGGTGGCGATCATCGCCGGTGCTGTCTACGTGGCCAAGCAGCGCCAGGTCGCGATCGGGAGCAGCGATGACGCACCGCCCCCGCCGCCCCCGCTGCCCCCGCCGCCGGCCGCTCCGCCGGCCGGCGTGGTCGACGAGGCGGGCACGACCAGGCCCCGGGCCTACGCGCCCACCTCGCCGCCGCCGTCCTCCCCGCCGCCGGCCGCGCCGCCCGCGGACACGACTGCGACCCAGCAGTTCGAGCCGCCGGCGCACTAGCCCCAACAGCACACACAGCGCAGCACCACCACCGGCCCCCGGAGCCCGCTCCGGGGGCCGGTGTCGTGCGTGGGTGAGGCCAGTCCCCGCCAGGGCGGTCTCCGGCCCACCGCCTAGGGTCGGGGCGTGAACCCGGCGACCCGCTCCGACCTTCCCGCCCGGCTGCGCGAGGCCCTGCAGCGGGCCGGCTTCACCTACGACGCGGTGGCGGAGCTGCTCGGCCCGCTCGGCCATGCCGCCCTGGGTCGCAACGAGACCACGCCCGGCCTGCGGGCCACCCGGGGCGGCACGCCCCTGGAGACCCTGGTGCGGCTCTTCCTGCTCCAGGCTCCGGTCGCGCACGGCGAGGCCGACCGCGCCCTGCCGGGCCTGGTCGACCGGCTCAGCGCCGAGGGCTTCCTGGAGCAGGGCGTCGGCGAGGTGGCCGCCCGCCTCGACGTCCGGCCGTACGCGACCGGAGACGTCGACCTGTGGGTCGCCAGTGACCTGACCCCCGGCCTCGACGGCAAGCCGGTCAGGGTCGGGGCGGACCACGTCCTCGGCATCAGCTCCGCCTCGTCCTCGCTCGCCCAGCTGACCTTGCGAGAGCCCGTGGGGCGCGCGCTCGACCTGGGGACCGGGTGCGGCGTCCAGGCCCTGCACCTGGCCGCGCACTGCCGCCGGGTCGTCGCCACCGACGTCAACCGGCGGGCCCTGCGGCTGACCGGCTTCAACGCCGAGCTGAACGAGGTGGCCGACCGCGTCGAGGTCCGCGACGGCTCGTTCTTCGAGCCCGTCCGCGGCGAGCGGTTCGACCTGATCGCCACCAACCCGCCGTTCGTCATCTCCCCGGCGACCGGCGAGCGCCTGGTCTACCGCGACTCCGGCCTGCCCGGGGACCGCGTGGTGGAGGACATCGTGCGGGCCGCGCCCCGCCACCTCGTCGACGGCGGCTGGTGCCAGGTGTTGGCCAACTGGGTGATCGCCCGCGGGCGCGACTGGGACGAGCGGCTGGCGTCCTGGGTCTCCGAGGACTGCGACGCCTTCGTCGTGCAGCGCGAGGTGCTCGACCCGGCGGCGTACGTCGAGCTGTGGCTCAAGGACGCCGGCCTCCACGGCGGCCCGGACTACGCCGAGCGTTACGACACCTGGTTGTCGTGGTTCGACGACCAGGGCGTGGAGGGGATCGGCTTCGGGTGGATCAACCTGCACCGGCGCGGGTCGGAGGCGACGGGGACCGCCGTCCGCGACCTGCTCGAGTGGCCCTACGACGTCGAGCAGCCGATCGCCCCGGCGATCCGCGACTGGGCGGCGGCCCGTGAGGTCGAGGTCGGGCCGGACTCGCGGCTCGTCGTCCGGCCCGACGTCCAGCAGGAGACGCTCGGCGCGCCCGGGGCGGAGGACCCGGAGACCGTCGTGCTGCGCCAGCAGCTCGGCCTGCGCCGGGCCCGGCGGGCGGACACGGTCGAGGCGGGCCTGGTCGGCGCCTGCGACGGCGACCTGACGGTCGGCCAGATCCTCGACGCCCTCGCGCAGCTGCTCGACCTCGACGCGGGGACGACCCGGGAGAGGTACCTGCCCGTGGTGCGCGAGCTGGTGCTCGAGGGTTTCCTGGAGGCCTGAGGTGGCCGCCGCTCGTCGTCGGAGTCGGACCTCACCGACGACGAGCGGCGGCTGGTCCGCGAGCCCGACGAGCCGGCCTCCTGACCCTCACGCGGCGTCGTCGGCGTCGGCGGCGTCCCGCGCCGTGATCGCCCGGTCGCGCAGCCGCACCAGCCGCTCCCGGACCGGCGAGGCCAGGAGGTCCGGCAACCCGAGCGGCTCGAGCGTGGGCACGCTGTCGGGTCGCCACCAGCGCGGGCGGTCGAGGTCCCGGAACCCCACCAGCGCCCGCCGGACGGTGCCGCCGTAGCCGGAGATGGCCGACGAGAGGGCCAGCGACTCCTGCACGCGGCCCATCCGCAGGTCGCCCTGGGGCCGGTAGCTGCCGTTGGCCTTGCCGACCGCCCAGCAGATGCCACCGGCCAGGTGAGCGGCGGTGCGGGCCTGGCGGACGGTCTCGGGCTCCTCGGCCCAGAGGTGCAGCAGGGCGCGACGGAAGGCGATCGCCATCTCCGCGTCGAACCAGCGGGCGGCCACCGCGTCCAGCAGCTCGGCGGTGGCCTCGAGCCGGCTGCGGGCGCTCTCGTCGGGCGTCTCGGTCGGGAGGTCGCAGCCGTCGTCGGTGAGGGGCTCGACGGTCAGCGCCAGGACGGCCGCCGCGCCGCCGCACACGGAGGCCAGCCAGTCGAGCACCCGCTGCCAGGCAGGTGGCGGTGGCGGGCTCGGCACCGGGCGGGCGAGCTCGCGGTCGAACCGGTCGGCGTACCGCTGCCAGCGCGTGCCGGTCACCGGCTCGGACCAGGTCTCGACGAGGCGGCCGTCGACGAGCACCAGGTGGGTCAGACGGTCCAGGCCCGAGGGCTCGTCCGGGTAGCCGGGGTCTCCCAGCCAGGGATGGTCGTACATGGGCGCCTCCGGGTGTCTCGGATGTCGGTGGGGCCACGCTGACACGTCCCGTGGACGGCCCGCAGAGCTCATCCACAGGGCCCTCGTGGACAGTGGAGGGAACGGGTTCTGCACCGGACGCGCTACCGTGAGCGGCCGTGGGGCCCCGCAACGAGGCCCGCCAGCAGCAGCAAGCAGGAGAAGGAAGCGCACGTGGCACACAAGTTGGTGATCGTCGAGTCCCCGGCGAAGGCCCGCACGATCGGCGGGTACCTCGGCTCGGGGTACGTCGTCGAGTCCTCCATCGGCCACATCCGCGACCTCCCGAACAACGCCGCGGACACCCCGGCGAAGATCAAGGACAAGCCGTGGGGCCGTCTCGCGGTCGACGTCGAGAACGGCTTCGAGCCCTACTACGTCGTGCCCCGCGACAAGAAGTCGCACATCACCAAGCTCAAGTCGCTGCTCAAGGACGCCGACGAGCTCTACCTCGCCACCGATGAGGACCGCGAGGGCGAGGCGATCGCGTGGCACCTCCTCGACGAGCTGAAGCCCAAGAACATCCCCGTGCACCGGATGGTCTTCCACGAGATCACCAAGCCGGCGATCCAGGCCGCGGTCGAGAACCCGCGCCAGATCAACGACGACCTCGTCGAGGCGCAGGAGGCGCGTCGCATCCTGGACCGCCTCTACGGCTACGAGGTCTCCCCGGTGCTGTGGAAGAAGGTCATGTCCGGCCTGTCCGCCGGTCGCGTGCAGTCGGTGGCGACCCGCCTGGTCGTCGACCGCGAGCGGGAGCGGATGCGGTTCCGCGTCGCGTCGTACTGGGACCTCGAGGGCACCTTCGACGCCGGCAGCAAGCACGAGCAGCGGATGTTCCCCGCCAAGCTGCACTCGGTCGACGGCGCCCGGGTGGCCCGCGGCTCCGACTTCGGCCCCGACGGGCTGCTCAAGGACGCCTCCAAGGTCGTCCACCTCGACCGGTCCCGCGCCGAGGGCCTGGCCGCGGCGCTGCAGGACACGACGTACGACGTCCGCTCGGTGGAGTCCAAGCCCTACCGCCGCTCGCCGTACGCGCCGTTCCGCACCACCACCCTCCAGCAGGAGGCCAGTCGCAAGCTCGGCATGGGCGCGTCGGTGACCATGTCGGTCGCGCAGCGCCTCTACGAGAACGGCTTCATCACCTACATGCGTACGGACTCCACCACGCTCTCCGACGCCGCCGTCGGCGCGGCGCGGTCGCAGGTGCGCGAGCTGTACGGCGCCGAGTACCTCCCCGACGCGCCCCGCGTCTACGCCTCGAAGGTCAAGAACGCCCAGGAGGCGCACGAGGCGATCCGGCCGGCCGGCGACTCCTTCCGCACCCCGGCGCAGACCGGCCTGAAGGGCGACCAGTTCCGGCTCTACGAGCTGATCTGGATGCGCACGGTCGCCTCGCAGATGAAGGACGCCGTCGGTCAGTCGGTCACGATCCGTCTCGGCGGCGGCGCCTCGACCGGCGAGGACGTCGTCTTCTCCGCGTCGGGCCGCGTCATCACCTTCCACGGGTTCCTCAAGGCCTACGTCGAGGGCACCGACGACGCGGCGGCCGCCAAGGACGACCAGGAGACCCGCCTTCCCGCGCTGGCGGAGGGCGACGCGGTGTCGGCCGCCTCGGTCAGCGCCTCCGGCCACGAGACCAAGCCGCCGGCCCGCTACACCGAGGCCACGCTGATCAAGGAGCTCGAGGACCGCGAGATCGGCCGACCCTCGACGTACGCCTCGATCATCGGCACCATCCTCAACCGCGGCTACGTCTACAAGAAGGGCACCGCCCTGGTGCCGGCGTGGCTGGCGTTCTCGGTGACCAGGCTGCTCGAGGACCACTTCCCGCGCCAGGTGTCCTACGAGTTCACCGCGACCATGGAGGACGTGCTCGACGAGATCGCCGCGGGCCGCAAGGACCGCAACACCGAGCTCGGCGAGTTCTACTACGGCTCCGGCGACATCGCCGGACTGCACACGCTGGTCAACGAGCTCGGCGAGATCGACGCGCGCGAGCTGGCGACCTTCCCCGTCGGGGGTGAGGACTCCGGCGTGCACCTGCGGGTGGGCCGCTACGGCCCCTACCTCGAGGGCCCCGACGAGGACGGCACGCCCTTCGGCCGGCGCGCGAACGTGCCCGATGACCTACCGCCCGACGAGCTGACCATGGAGAAGGCCAGGGAGCTGCTGGCCAATCCCGCGGGCGAGGAGATCGAGCTCGGCTCCCACCCCGAGACCGGGCTGCGCGTGGTGGCGAAGAACGGCCGCTTCGGCCCCTACGTCACCGAGGAGCTTCCCGAGGACGCCCCGAAGTCGGCGAAG
>Ga0308174_10000392_pt1 | contig 18210 bp, 23 predicted proteins | sample PhyPR2_FD_203894 | JGI IMG/M metagenome (GOLD analysis project Ga0308174, IMG submission 203894) | Soil microbial communities from UC Gill Tract Community Farm, Albany, California, United States - DLSLS.P.R2 | ecosystem: Environmental > Terrestrial > Soil > Agricultural land | place: USA... | reverse complement strand
GAGCCGCCCATCTCGGCGATGTCCTCGCCCATCAGGAAGACGTCGTCGTTCTCGCGCATCGCCTTGCCGAGCGCGTCGCGCACGGCCTCCCTGTAGGTCACCTCAGGCATAGACGTTCTTCAAGGCGTCTTCGGGCTTCGGGTCGGTGCCCGCCTGCGCGAAGGCGAGCGCGTCGTCGACCGTCGCGTGCGCGACGCGGTCGAACTCGTCGAACTCGTCGTCGGAGAGGCCGATGCGCTCGCGCAGCCTCCCGATCGGCTCGTGGGCGGCGGCCTCCTCACGGTCTTCCTTCGTGCGGTAGACCTGCGGGTCGCCGATGTAGTGGCCGTGCATCCGGTAGGTCACGGCGTCGATGAACACCGGCCCCTCGCCGGAACGCGCGTGCTCGAGCGCCTCCTGCGCCGCCTCGTACACCGCCTCGACGTCCTGGCCGTCGACCTTGATCGAGCGCATGTCGTACGCGAGCGCGCGCTTCGACATGTCGTCCCACACCGGCGAGTGCTGCCAGCCCGGCGTCGACTCCGCCCAGTGATTGTTCTCGCAGACGAAAACCGTCTTCGTCTTCCAGAGCTGCGCCAGGTTGAGCGACTCGTGGAACGTTCCGATGTTCGTCGCGCCGTCGCCGAAGAACGCGACCGCGACGCGTGGCTCGTCGCGCAGCTTGAACGCGAGGCCTGCACCCGTCACCGCCGGCAGGCCGCCCCCGATGACCGCGTTCGCGCCGTAGTTCCCGTGCGAGACGTCGTAGAGGTGCATCGACCCGCCGTAACCGTGCGAGCAGCCTTCGATCTTTCCGTAGAGCTCGGCCATCACGTTGTTCGGATGGGTGCCGCGCGCAAGCGTGTGGCCGTGCGCACGGTGCGTCGAGGCGAAGATGTCGTCATCCTCCATCGCGTGCGAGACGCCGACCGCGATCGCCTCCTGGCCGATCGCAACGTGCAGGAAGCCGGGCAGCTCGCCTGCGCGGAAGCGCTCCTCGACCTTCTCCTCGAAGCGCCGGATGAGCAGCATGTCGCGAAGGAAGTCGCGCAGCGACTCTTCGGTCGGCGTGGATTTCTTCTCGACCTTGGCCAAAGTCCCGGCAGTGTACGGTTTCGCCCGTGAGCGTTGCAGAGCAGTGGAACGCCGTTGGATCCAATCTGCCCGAGGGCTGGGCGCGCGCGACGATGCGGCTCGAACTGCCCGATCGCGCGGCCGCCGACGAGGCTGCGGCGATGCTCGGACCCGCCGGGCCGTACCGCGCCGCTCCCACCGTGATTCTCTTCACCATCGCCCGCGACGGCACCGCCGCGAGCCCCGACAGCATCGCGCGCCTGCTGCGCCGCGTGCACTCGGGGACGCTCTCGCTTTCTGGATCCCAGGCCGCTGCGGAAGCGCCGCCGGCGCACGAGATTCCACCCTTGACAACGTCGTTCGACCGGGCGCTCGCCGGTCTGCCTGCCGACTGGAGCGACCTCTACGCGGAGATCGAGCTGCTGTCGACCGACTACGTCGAGCGCGCGTCCGTTCTCTGCATCCAGTGCAACCCGCGCCGCGACGGCACGCGTGCCGCGCTGCGCTTCCGGTGCGCGCGCGAGCGCGGCTACGGCGTTGCGCCGGAGATGGCGCGCCGGTGTTTCGAGCGCTGCGACGCCGAGGGAATCCGCGGCTCGGTCAACGTGCTGCGCGCGATCTCCGGGTCGCGGCCCGTTGCGACGCAGGGCCCCGTCTGGCTCGCCGGCGGGCGCACCATCTGATGGCGGACCCGGTCTCCTGGCTGCTGATCGAGCCGGGCTGGCAAGTCGTCGACGCGAACGGAGAGAACGTCGGCCGGGTCGAGGCCGTCACCGGCGACTCGAACGCCGACATCTTCGACGGGCTCGCGGTCGCCTCGGGGATGTTCTCGCGGCCCAGGTACGTCCCCGCGGAACAGGTCGGGACGATCACCGCGGGACGCGTGCAGCTGCAGCTCGACCGCACCGCCCTAGACGCGCTCGGCGAGTACGACGTCCCTGCGGCGTCGGAGGAGATCGAGCCGGAGAAGGCGTCGTACATCCAGCGCGGCGAGGCGGATCTCGAGCATGCGAACCTCCGCGAGCACCGAACCGGCGTCGTGCGCCGGGTGCTCGACTGGTTCGGCCGCGCCGGGCGGCGCTAGCCGAGCTCGCGCGCCAGCGACTTCGCATCCCCGGCGCTCGCCGCGATCACGAGCAGCGTGTCGTCGCCCGCGAGCGTGCCGACGACGAGCGGATGCCGCATCCGGTCGAGGGCGCGCGCGATCGCCGGCGCCGAGCCGATCTCGCACTGCACAACGGCGATGTTCCCGGCCGCCACCGCCCTGCGCCCGAACTGCTCGAGGAGCGACTCGAGCGTCTTTCGCGGGTCGCTGCGACGGCGGCTGCCCGGCGCGACGTACCGGGGATGGCCGAGCGCGTCGGTCTCCTTCTCGAGCCCGAGCTCGCGGATGTCGCGCGACACCGTCGCCTGCGTGACGCGGCACCCGGCGGACTCGAGCGCGTCGAGCAGATCCTGCTGCGTCCCGATCGTCAGGCGCTCGACGAGGCTCAGCACGAGCTTCTGCCGGTCGGCCTTGCCGAGGGCGCGTTCGAGGTCCACACGGACGATGTTTGCAGGCGTCTGACCCCGGCGAAAGAGTGCGCATGCTGCGGAAGGCGATGTGGACCGGCCTCTACGCAGGCCTGGGCGCGGGTGCGACGATGGTGGCACGCCGGCTCGCGTCGACGATCTGGCGGGTCGCGACCGGCGAAGAGCCGCCGACGAAGAAATGACGAAAGCCGACCAGACAGTCGAGACAGCAGCCGACAAGCTCGAGGACTTCGTCCAGAACGCGCGCCGCGCGGGCGGTGTCAAGGCGAAGGTCGGCGAAGCGCTCGCCGAGGATCCGGAGTTCCTCCGGAAGCTGAAGCCGAGCCTGATCAAGGCGCGCGCCAAGGGCGAAGCGCCGACCGACGAACCACCGACGCAGGTCACGCCACCGCCGCCCCGGCCGAAGCAGAAGAAGTCGAAGCAGAAGGGCGGCGGCCCGAGCCCGTTCCTCATCATCGGCGCCGCTTTCGCAGCCGGCTACGTCCTCGCGAAGATGATCGACTGGAGGGGCCATGCCCACCCAAGGCGCTAACGGCGGCGTCGGCGGCGCGGCCAAGCAGGTCGCAGACCACGCGTCGTCGATCGCGAAGCTCGAGCTCGAGCTCGCGATCCTCGAGCTGAAGAAGAAAGTCGTCGCGCTCGGCTTGGGAATCGGACTCGGCCTCGGCGCCGCGATCTTCGCGCTCTTCATGCTCGGCTTCGCGCTCGCGGCGGTCGCCGCCGCGTTCGCGACGTTCCTCTCGACCTGGCTCGCGCTGCTGATCGTCGCGGGCATCCTCTTCCTGCTCGTCGGCGTCCTCGGTGCGCTCGCCCTCGGAAGCATCAAGAAAGGGTCGCCACCGGTGCCCGAACAGGCGATCATGGAGGCGAAGATGACAACCGCGGCGATCAAGAGCTGATGCCTGCCGAGCAGCGCACACCGGCGCAGGTCCGCACCGACATCGAGGCCGAGCGGGAGCAGCTTGCGGAGGCCGTCGAGCATCTCCGCGACGAGCTCGGCGAGGCGACAGACGTCGCCGGGAAGTTGAAGTCGAGGCTGCCGCTTTTCGCAGCCGGGGCCGCGTCGGCCGGGTTCGTCCTCGCGGGCGGGGTCGGCGCCACGCTGCGGTATTTCGCCCGTCGCGGGCGCGAGGGGAACGAAAAAGCGCGTGTGGGCCGCTTCTCCCTGCTCGATCGCGACTGATTTCGCCTAGCTGAAGGTTTTTCGGGCGCTTTACACGCGCCCGTATCTCTCCCCGGAGACGGCTCGTTTATGCCTCGTAAGTGAGGTCGTTATCGCCTCCAATCAATGACACGAGGAGAGACAAGATGAGACATCGCCTGGTGGCCACGACGACGGCCACGCTCGTGCTCGCTCTCGCCGCGTTCACCGGGACGTCCCTCGCGGGAAACGGCCACGGAAGCGGCGGTGGCAACGGGCAGGGTCAGGCCGCTTCGCCGGCTCAGTCGAGCCAGCCCGCCGCCGCTCAGCCGTCCACTTCGCATGGAAACGGAAACGGAAACGGGAACGGGAACGGGAGCAGCCAGCCGACTCAGCCGAGCCAGCCTGCCCCTGCGCAGCCCGCCGCCGCGCAGCCCACCGCGCAGCCGTCCACGTCCCACGGAAACGGCAACGGCAACGGCAACGGGAACGGGAGCGCGAGCAAGCAGAGCAGCACATCCCCATCGAATCCTGCGACCAGCGGCGACAACTCGCAGGGTGTGAAGCCGTCGAACACGACGGCGCACGACACCTACGCGAAGGCCTCGTCGGGTGAGACCAAGAAGTACGGCAACGGCAAGACCGCCGGCCAGATCGCAACCGCGGCCGGGTACGGCGATGCCACCCTGCACGGCCCCGGCAACAGCCAGCCGCACAAGACGACCGCGTGCGGTCACAGCCACGAGGTCGACGTGCACGCACTGAAGAGCAAGGGCTCGTTGTGTGGCACCGCACCGGCGGCTCCGGCGAAGCCGAGCACGCCGCCGGTGAAGCCGACCACGCCGCCGCCTGCCCCGACGGTGGCACCGGCACCTGCCCCGGCACCGGCACCTGCACCGGCACCTGCCCCGACGCCCGCACCTGCAGCTGCACCGGCACCTGCTGCACCGGCGCCCGCACCCGCAGTCGCCGCCGGCGCGGTCAAGGGCGTGACCGTCAGGCTGAAGCCGAAGCCGAAGACGACCCCGACGACGCATCGGATCGCCGCGGCCGCGACGCACAAGGCGAAGCCGTCCGGCGGCGTCCTCGGGACGACCACGCACCTCGGCAGCACAATCACCTCCACGAGGCTGCCGTTCACGGGCCTGCCGCTCTGGATCTTCGCCGCCCTCGCGGCGGGGCTGATCCTGATCGGCGCGGCCGTCCGCCGTTCGGCGGGCAGCCGGATCTAGGACGAGGCGCGGAGCTCGGCGCCGAACCTGGCGCCGAGCTCCGTGACGATCGCGCCGCGCAACCGCGCGGCGTCGTCGTCGGAGAGCGTCCGCTCCGGCGACTGGAACGCGACCGCGAACGCGACCGATTTCTTGCCGCTCGGGATCTGGCCGCCGCGGTAGTCCGAGAGGAACCGCGCCTCGCGGAGCTCCTCCCCGGCCGCCTCACGCGCAGCGGCGATCAGCTCGCCGGCCGCCACCGTCTCGTCGACGACGAACGCGAGATCCTGACGGAGCGGCGGGAAGGTGACCACGTCGCGGTACTCGATCCGCTCCGGCACGAGCGCGAAGAGATCGTCGAGATCGAGCTCGAACGCGCTCCACCCGTCTTCATACGAGCCGATCCAGCCCGTCTGTACCGCGGCGGCGACGACGAACTCGGGGCCGCGGTCGACTCGCGCGAAGATCGGGTCGACCTGAAGTTCTTCGAACACGGCTTCGACGAGGCCCTTTGCGCGGAAGAAGTCGCCCTGGACGATGCCGCCGAGATGCCACTTCTCGTCGGGCACGGGGCCCGGCGGCAGGTAGACGTGCGCGACCTCGTACAACGCGACGTCGGCGTTTCCGTGATCGACGTTGTGCTGCGCCGCCGCGCGAAGGCCGACGGCGAGCGTCGTTCGCAGCAAGCGCTGCTGTGACGAGAGCGGCACCGGCAGCTCGATCGCGTTCGGATCCGGATCGTGCGGCTGGAGCGAATATGTGTACGCCTCGTACATGCCCGCGCCCGCGAGCACGTCCTCGACGCGGCGGCGCAGCCGTTGGGCATGGGTCAGCCGCCCGAACATCGCCTGCCGCCGCGGCAACGTGGCCGGCACGTCCTCGAGCCGGAAGCGCGCCACTTCCTCGACCACGTCGATGTCGCGACGCACGTCGCGCGCGCGCCAGGTCGGGCTCGTCACCGTCCAGTCGTCGCCGACGGCGAAGCCGAGCCGATCGAGCCGCTCGCGCTGCTCGGCCTCGGACACCTCGAGCCCGAGCGCCTCGTTCGCGTAAGCGGGACGGAACGCGATCCGTGGCGGGGGCGCGATCTCGCCGCGCACCTCCGTCTCGCCGGCGAAGCGCGCTCCCGCGAGCTCGACGAGAAGCTGCGTCGCATAGCGCGCGGCCTGACCGGCGCCTTCCGGATCGACGCCCTTCTCCCAGCGCGTCTGCGCCTCGGAGCGCATGTGATGGCGCTCGCCTGACCGCATCACGGTCACCGGCTCGAAGTTCGCCGTCTCGAGGATCACCGAGGTCGTCCGCTCGGACACCTCGGTGTTCTCGCCGCCCATCACGCCGGCGAGGCCGATCGCACGCTCCTCGTCGGCGATCACGAGGTCGCGCGCGTCGAGCTCGCGGCGCGTGCCGTCGAGGGTGACGAGCTCTTCTGCCTGCCGCGCGCGGCGCACGACGATGCCTCCGTTCAGCGTGCCGGCGTCGTAGGCATGGAGCGGCGAGCCGAGCGCGAGCATGACGTAGTTCGTGATGTCGACGACGTTCGAGATCGGCCGCATGCCGGCGCCCATCAGCCGCGCTTTCAGCCAAGCCGGCGATTCGCCGAGCGTCACGTCGCGCAGCACGCGCGCGATGAAGCGCGGGCACGCGTCGAGGTCGCGCACGTCGACGGCGAACGGCTCGTCTCCGTCGCGCGCCGGGTCGACGCCGGGCATCGGCTTCAGCGTGCCGCCCGTGAGCGCCGCGACCTCGCGGGCGATGCCGTACACGGACGTGAGGTCGGGGCGGTTGTAGAGCGTCTCGATCTCGAGAATGTCGTCGCCCAGCGGCAGGACCTGCTCGAGCGGCGTGCCGGCCGCGAGCTCGTCCGCCAGCAGCATGATCCCGCCGTGATCCTGGCCGAGCTCCAGCTCGCGCTCGCTGAGGATCATCCCGTCGGACACCTCGCCGCGCAGCTTGCGCTTCTCGATCTTGAAGTCGCCTCCCGGCATCACCCCGCCGGGGACCACGACGGCGACGGTCGCGCCCGCGCCGAAGTTCCATGCACCGCAGACAATCGACCGTGGCTCGCCCTCCCCCACGTCGACCTTCGTCAGCTGCAGCTTGTCGGCGTTCGGATGCTTGCCGGCCTCGAGGACCTTGCCGACCTTGAAGTGGCGCAGGTTGTCGTTCGCGTTTGGCACGCCACGGCGGACGATGCGATCGACCTCGCAGCTCGTGAAGACGAGCCGCCGGGCGAGCTCCTCGACCGGGACGTCGAAGTCGACGTACTCGCGCAGCCAGCTGACCGGGACCTTCATCAGAACTGCCCCAGCACGCGCAGGTCGTTCTCCCAGAACATGCGGAGATCCGGGATGCCGTGGCGAAGCATCGCGATGCGCTCGATGCCGAAGCCGAACGCGAACCCCTGCCACTCCGCGGGATCGAGCTCGACGTTGCGGAAGACGTCGGGGTCGACCCAGCCGGCGCCTCCCATCTCGATCCAGCCGGACTGCTTGCACGTCGGGCAGCCGGTGCCGGAGCAGATGAAGCACGTCACGTCGAACTCGACCGACGGCTCGGTGAACGGGAAGTGGCTCGTGCGCATGCGCACCTCGCGTTCCCGGCCGAAGAGCGCGCGGAAGAACTGGAGCACCGTTCCCTGCAGGTCGGCGAGCGTGATGCCACGGTCGACGGCGAGGCACTCGACCTGGAGGAAGATCGGCGAGTGCGTCGCGTCGGGCGTGTCTCGGCGGTAGCAGCGGCCGGGCGAGACCATGTAGATCGGCGGCGTGCGCGAGAGCATCGCGCGGATCTGGTCGGGTGAGGTGTGCGTGCGCAGCACCGTGTCGTCGTCGACGTAGAAGGTCTCGAACGGCGACCGCGACGGATGGTTCTGCGGCTGGGTGAGCGCATCGAAGTTCTCCCAGACGGTCGCGACCTCGGCGCCGTCCCACACCTCGTAGCCCATGCCGAGGAAGATGTCCTCGATCTCACGGCGAATCTGGGTGATCAGGTGCAGGCGGCCACGGCGGACCGGCGTGCCGGGGATCGTCACGTCGATCCCGCGCTCCGCCGACTGCTCGCGGGCGAGCCGCGCGAGCTCTTGCGCCCGCGCGTCGATCGCTTCTTCGAGACGGGTGCGGATCCCGTTCAGGAGCATCCCGCTCTCGCGGTCGCGGACGCCGCGGAGCGCCTGCGCGAGCTCCGACTTGCGGCCGACGACCTTCACGCGCGCCTCCTCGAGCTCGGCGTCGGAGAGTGCCGAGCCGATCGCGGCGAGCGCGTCCTCTTCGTAGGCGGTCCAGTTCACCGCGGCGAGACTATCCAAGGTTCCTCCTTTCGCTCGTGTCGGGGACGTCAGGCCCCGGTGCGGCGGGAAGGACGCGCTACGCGACGCGCCCCGGTGCGCACCGGGGCCGGGTAAAGCGCTTCACGAGCGTCGCGTACATGGAATAGAAAGGTAGACGATGTCGGCCTACGACGCCATCGCGCGCGTGTACGACCCGTGGTCGACGAGCGTCGTCGAGGACGTGCCGTTCTACGTCGAGGAGGCGGTTCGCTCGGGCGGGCCCGTGCTCGAGCTCGGCGTCGGCACCGGGCGCATCGCGGTGCCGGTCGCGGCGGCGGGGATCGAGGTCGTCGGAGTCGACCTGTCGGCGGGGATGCTCGAGGTCGCTGGTGAACGCGCCTCGCTCGCCGGAGTGCAGCTCGACCTGCGCCAAGGCGACCTGCGCGACCCGCCGGTCGATGAGGAGTTCCCGCTCGTCCTGTGCCCGTTCCGCTCGCTGCTCCACATGGAGACGGACTCCGACCGGCGCGCGGCCCTGCGCGCCGTGGCCGCGCGCATGGCGGACGGCGCGCGCTTCGTCTTCGACGTGTTCACGCCGGGCGCCGACGACATCGCCGACACGCACGGACGCTGGCTCGAGCGCGAGCCCGGGATCTGGGAGCGTGCCGACTGGAACGAGGACACGCGCACGCTGATCCTGCGGCTCCGCAGCGCCGAGGGCGAGACGGAGATGTCGCTCGCGTGGCTCTCGGTACCCGAGTGGAAGGAGCTTCTGCGGGAGGAGGGCTTCGTCGTCGACGCGTGCTACGGCTGGTTCGACCGATCGCCCTGGCGCGGCGGCGAGGACTCGATCTGGGTGTGCCGGCGCGGGTAAAGGAAACGCGCGCCGCCGGGGTCGTATGCACGTGAGGCGCACACTTCGGCTCGACGAGATCGAAGCGGCGTACCGCGAGCACGGCGCAACGTTCGAGCGCGTCGCGATCGCGGTCACGCGCGACGAGGGCCGCGGCTGCGACGCCGTGCAGGAGGCTTTCGCTCGGGCGGTGCGCGGCCGGCGCGCGTTCCGGACCGATGCGCCGCTGGTCGCGTGGCTCTGGCGGATCGTCCTCAACGAGGCGCGACGGCAACGGTCGAGGGTCGTCGAGGACGAGTTGCCGGAGGAGCTCGAAGCGAGCGGCACGGACGATACGACTGCCGTCGAGCTCGTCCGCGCACGGATCGCCGAGCTGCCGGAACGACAGCGCCTCGCGCTCTTCCTTCGCTACTACGCCGACCTCGACTACGAGTCGATCGCGCAGGCGCTCGACGTGAAGCCGGGGACCGTCGCTGCCACGCTGCACGCCGCGCACCGTCGTCTCGCAGTCGAGCTCCAGGAGGTGAACGAATGGACGTCCTAGATCCGGTCGTCGTCGACGCGCTGGAGGGCTTGTCGCCGCCACGGCCCGCACCCGACCGGTGGCGCGAGATCGCTGTGGCAGAGAGCGGGCGACGCACGCTGCTCCTCGCTCCGCTCGCGCTCGCCGCGACGGTCGCGGTCGTCGTGCTCGCGTGGCCGTTCGGCGGCGGGACGCACGGCACGCTGCTCGAGCGCGCCGCGGCCGCGATCGGCGACGGGCCCGTTCTCCATGTAGTGGTTCAGGACGGATGGGGCGGGACGCAGATCGATCTCGCGAGCGGCGCCCGCACCGAGATACACGGCACCGACGAGTACTGGTACGACCCGCAGAAGGGTGTCCGCGAGGTTTCGAGCTTCGCCGGCGTCGTGCAGGGTGACGCGTTCTATCCGCCCGCACGCCTGCAGTACCTCGACAAGACGCTCGCGTTCCTCGCGACCGACTACCGGAAGGCGCTGCAGTCGGGGAGCGCGCGGGTGCTGGGCAGCGACACCGTCGACGGCCGCCCCGTCTACTGGATCCGCGTCGACACCCAGATGCTCCCCGACACGAGCGACGGCCGTGACCACGAATGGGCCCACGACGTCGCGGTCGCGCAGGACACGCTCAAGCCCGTCGCGACGCGCGAGACGCGAGACGGCATCGTCGGTCCCGACGGCATCTCGCACGTCGAGTCGATCGAGACGGTCGAGAGCGCGAGCCTTTCGGTCACTCATCCGTCGATCGAGGGGGTGCACATGCGGTTCGACCAGACGGGGTCGCTCACACACGCAGAGGCGAGCGAGGTGCTCGGCGCACCGGTGCTCACCGCAGGCGAGGAGATCGACGGGCTGAGGCTCAGCCGGATCGCGAAGCAGACGCGGACGGTGGGAGACGTCACCCACACGGGCGTCAGCCTCTACTACGGGCCCGATTCGGGTGGCGGCATCGGCACCCTCGACCCTGCGGCCCCGTTCCTGCGCGTGTCCGAGACGCTGACGCTGGACGACCTGTTCCAGCGCGGCGTCGAGGGGTATTCGCCTCCCGCGGGAACCGTTCTGATCTTCGGCACGACGATCGGGGTCATGCAGAGTCAGGGCGTGCACATCGCACTCGAGGGGTCGAGCCAGCAACTGCTCCTCGACGCGGCACGGGCGCTCGCCGGCGCGTGACGTGCGAGACTGCGGCGTGAGCTTCTTCGAGCTCCCGCCTCCGCCCCCCGAGCCCGAGCGGCCGAAGTTCGAGCCGCCGGAGTGGCTCGGGCCCCCGGAGAACGTTCTGCCCGGGCCGTTCGCACTCGAGCAGCTGCTCTCGCGAACCGATCGGGTCGCGCTGCTCGTCCACTCGGGGCGGGCATACCCGAACGGGTTCGAGTTCGCCCTCGCCCTGGTCACCCGCGAGGTGCGGCACGGGCGCCGTCACGATCCCATGATGGCCTGGCACGGCATCCCGCAAGACGAAGGGCTCAGCGATGACGTTCTTCGTTTCGGGATCGAGCTCGCCGACGGTCGCAAGGCAACCGTGTTCGACCGCCACCGCGGGTTCGAGCCGGACGCGCCCGCACCGGAGCTCGTTCTTCAGCAGCGCGGCGGCGGAGGCGGCGGCAAAGGCTTCGAATTCCGCTTCTGGGTCTGGCCCCTGCCTCCGCCGGGCCCACTCGCGTTCGTCGTGGAGTGGCCGTCCGAGGGGATCTCCCTCACTCGTTTCGAGGTGGATACGGAACCGATCCGGGCAGCAGCGGCACACGTCCAGGTGCTCTGGCCCGGCGGGTCGGAGGGCGGCGGCACGACCTGGAGCACGCACGTCATGTCTCGGCGCGAGAGCAAGTAACAGACTGTTTACTTGCGGCGGCGCGCGAGCTCGTACAACGCGATCGCTCCCGTCGCCGCGACGTTCAGCGACTCGGCTCCCTGAATGGGAATCGTCGCGTCGGCGTCGCGGGGAACCGTGTCGGGAAGGCCTTGGCGCTCGGCGCCCAGCAGGAACGTGACGCGTCCGGACACGTCGACTTCGGCGAGGTCCCGTCCGCCATGCGCCGTCAGGGCGATCCGGGTCGAATCTCGTACCAGTCTGTTACCGGCGTCCTCGTCCCAGTGCCCTAACGGGACACGCCAGATCGAGCCGGCCGACGCGCGCAGCGCCTTCGGCGAGGTCGGGTCGGCGCACCCGTCCGAAAGGGCCACGGCCGCACCGAACGCGTCTGCAGTGCGGATCAACGTGCCGACGTTGCCGGGATCCGCGAGGCGCCACAGCGCGAGCGTCGCGGCGCGCTCCTCCCAGCCGGGCAGGTCGTCGCGGCGATAGACCCCGACGACGCGCGGTGGGTGCGGCGCCGACGCGACGTCCGCGAGGAGCTTCGCCTCGACGTCGTCGCCGGCGCGAAGCAGGTCGACCGGTTCCGCGGTCGCGGCCTCGACGGCGTCCTCCCCCTCGACGAAGAAGAGACCGAGCTTGTCGCGCCAGCGTTTCTCGTGCAGCTTGCGCACGAGCTTCAACCGCTCGTTGTCCTTCGAGACGATCACGGCGGAACTGTATTGAGGGCCAGGGCTGGGGCTACCCACGCTCCCTGAATGCCTCGATGGGGCCGAGCCCGATCGGACGATCAGCGGCCCCAGTCGAGCCACGCGCCGTGGAAGTCGAAGACTGCGAGGCGTTGCGCACGACCGTCGGGATAGCGCTCGACTTCGAGCGCGAAGCCGTCGTCGTCGGGCGCGCGGCCGGTCGTGACGTAGACGAGCGGCTCCTCGCGGCCGGCGTGATGGAGCGCCGAGCGCAGGCGCTCGGCCTCGCGGCGGTCGAGGTACATCGTCGAGGCCGTCTGGAAGACGACGAGCTGTGCCCCTTCGCGACGGTTGCGGAGAAGCGACGGCAGCGTCTCGACATAGTCGCCCTGCATCAGCTGGGGCGGATCGCGGCGCACCTCTTCGATCGCGCGGCGCAGGCGATCGAGCCGCTCGGTCTGGTCGGCCCACACGAACGCCTGCAGGATGCGAGCTCCTTTCTCGGTGGTCACGTCGATCGGGTTGAGGTCGACGCCACGGCGGCGAACGACCTCGACGCGCCGCTGCAGGAGCTCCGCCGCCGGCGGGATGCGGTCATCGCCCGAGAGCTCCAGCGGGCCCGTCCCCCACGTCCCGGTCGAGTAGCGGTAGCTGTAGTGGTCCCACAGGAGGTTCAGCCCGCCGGACGGGCCGAGCTCGAGCAGGTCGAGCGGGCGGCCGTCGGCGATCGCGAGGAAGCCCGGCAGGAGCGCCCACGAGCGCTGCACCTCGTTCGTCTGGACGTCCTGCTCGGCGGTCCACTTCGACAGGAACCCGGCGTGCTGCTCGAGCGCGCCGGGCACGTCGTCCCACGAAGCGTCGCCCGCCAGGACGAGGTAGTGCAGGCCGCCGAGCAGCCGCAGCGGGAAGTCCCAGGAGAGATCGGGTGCGAGGTCGTCGACCCGCGGTTCCTCCGCGAGCCGACGACACACGCTTGCGTACAGCGGCGAGCGGCCGTCGCAGTAGACGGCCTGCCTGCCGAAGATCTCGCGCTGTCTGTCTATTTGGAGAGAGCGGCCTTCGCCTGCTCGACGATCTCGCCGAACTTGGCCGGATCGACGACCGCGAGGTCGGCGAGGACCTTCCGGTCGAGCTCGATCTGCGCGGCCTTGAGCCCCGCCATGAACTGGTTGTACGACATGCCGTTCGCGCGGGCGCCGGCGTTGATGCGCATGATCCAGAGCTTCCGGAACTCGCGCTTCCGGACCTTGCGGTCGCGGTAGGCGTAGGCGAGCGACCGCTCGACCTGCTCCTTCGCATACGTGTAGTTCGTGCTCTTGAGACCCCAGTAGCCCTTCGCCTGCTCGAGGACCTTGCGCCGCTTCTTGCGCGCGTGGACGGAACGCTTGACCCTGGGCATCCCTAGCGCCTCCCGAGCATGCGGTTGACGGTCTTCTCGTTGTCGCCGTCGACCGAGTGCGCCTTACTGAACGCGCGCTTCTGCTTCGGCGACTTGTGCTCCAGGTTGTGGCTCTGGTTCGCCGACCGGCGGGTCAGCTTCCCGGTGCCCGTCACCTTGAACTTCTTCTTCGCTCCTGAGTGTGTCTTCTGTTTCGGCATCTCGTTTTGCTCCTGCGTTCTTCGTCGGGCCCAGCACCATCGTCATGTTCCGTCCTTCGAGCAGCGGCTGCGTCTCGATGACGCCGATCTCCTTCACGTCGTCCGCGAGCCGCATGAGCAGGTCGCGCCCGCGATCCGGATGCTCGCGCTCGCGGCCCCGGAACATGATCGTCACCTTGACCTTCGCGCGCTGGTTGAGGAAGCGCTCGACATGGCCCTTCTTGGTGTCGTAATCGTGAATCCCGATCTTCGGTCTGAGCTTGATCTCCTTGACGTTGATCTGCGTCTGGTGCTTGCGGGCGAGCTTTGCCTTCTGCTCCAGCTCGTACCGGTACTTCCCGTAGTCCATGACCCGGGCAACCGGCGGGTCGGCCTGCGCCGCGACTTCGACGAGATCGAGGTTCTTGCCGTACGCGTACTCCCGCGCCTCGTCCGTCGTCTTGATGCCGAGCTGCTCGCCTTCTTCTCCGATCAGGCGGACGCGCGGGACGCGGATCGCGTCGTTGATGCGTGTCTGCGGCTCGGGCCGGCGGGGTTGCTCGAACCCCCCGGAACGGCGGCGCGGCCTCAAATGTCCTTCACCAAGCTCGTTGTGACCTCCTCGTAGAACAGAAAAACCGCTGGCATGCAGCGGCAGAGGTCTCTTCCAACTTTCGTCGGTTGAACCTCCGAAGCTTGCGCTAGGAGGTGAGAGACGGTTCCGCCCCTGCTTGCCAGGGAACAAGGGTAGCAAGTTTCGCCCGAAACTCCTGCAACGAAAGCGTGTCTTTCAGTCCACCGTGCTCCCGGATCGCGAGGGCGTCCTCGGACTCCTTGTCGCCGTAGACGAGCACGAACGGGATCTTCTCGACCTCGGCGTTCCGGATCCGCTTGCCGACGGTGTCGTCGGAGGCGTCGACCTCGACGCGGTAGGGCGCGAGCTTCGCCGCGAGCTCGTCCGCAGCATCGCGGTGCCCCTCCCCCACCGGCAGCACGCGGATCTGCACCGGCGCGATCCAGAACGGGAAGGCGCCCGCGTAGTGCTCCGTGAGGATGCCTATGAAGCGCTCGAACGAGCCCATCAGCGCGCGGTGGATCACGTAGGGGACGTGCTCGGCGTTGTCGGCGCCGACGTAGCGGCAGTTCAGCCGGCCGGGCTGCTGGCTGTCGAGCTGGACGGTGCCCATCTGCCACGCCCGGCCCAGCGAGTCGCGCATGTGCAGGTCGATCTTCGGCCCGTAGAACGCGCCGTCGCCCTCGTTGACGGTGTAGTCGAGGCCGCGCCGCTCGAGGGCGGCGACGAGAGCGGCCTCGGTGAAGTCCCACTCCTCGTCGGTGCCGAGCCGGTTCTCCGGCCGGGTCGAGAGCTCGAAGCTCGACTCGAGGTCGAACAGGTCGTAGATGTACTTCGCGTAGTCGAGGCACGCGAAGATCTCGTCCTCGATCTGCTCGCGGGTGCAGAAGATGTGCGCGTCGTCCTGGGTGACGTGGCGCACGCGGGTGGTGCCGTGCAGGGTCCCCGCCCGTTCGTTGCGGTGGAGCGGCGCCGCCTCTGCGTAGCGCAGCGGCAGCTCGCGGTAACTCCGCAGCTGGTTCGCGAACAGCACCATGTGTCCGGGGCAGTTCATCGGCTTGATCGCGAAGGTGTGGTCGTCCTCCGGGATCAGGAACATGTTCTCGCGGAACTTCTCCCAGTGGCCCGACCGCTCCCAGAGCACCTTGTCGTAGATCAGCGGAGTCTTGACCTCGACGTAGCCGCGCACGGCGTTCTCGCGGCGGCGCATCGCCTCGAGCTCGTTCCAGATCACCATCCCCTTCGGATGCCAGAACGGCGAGCCGGGCGAGATCTCCTCGAGGTGGAACAGGTCGAGCTGGACGCCGAGCCGGCGGTGGTCGCGGGCGCGCGCCTGCTCGAGCCGCTCGAGGTACTCGTCGAGATCGGCCTGCGAGTAGAACGCGGTGCCGTAGATGCGGGTGAGCTGCTTGTTGTGCTCGTCGCCGCGCCAGTACGCGCCGGCGAGCCCGGTCAGCTTGAACGCCTTGATCGGTTTCGCGTTCTGGAGATGCGGGCCGCGGCAGAGGTCGGTGAATTCGCCCTGGCGGTAGAGCGAGATGTCGCCCTGCGCGGTGCCGACGAGCTCCACCTTGTACGGCTCGTCCTCCGCTTCGAAGCGCGCGATCGCATCGTCGGCGGAGATCTCCTCGCGCGACCATTCGCGACCTTCGGCGAGCTCGCGCTTCACCTCCTCTTCGATCCGCTCGAGATCCGCCTCGGTGATCGGCTCCGGAAAGTCGAAGTCGTAGTAGAAGCCGTTCTCGATCGGCGGGCCGATCGCGACCTTCACGCCCGGGTACAGGCGGCGGACCGCTTCCGCCAGCAGGTGCGCGGACGAGTGGCGGAGCACGTAGAGCGCGTCCGGATCGGCGGTGTCGCGAGTGGTGAGGAACTTGATGTGCTCGCCGTCTCGGAGCGGCAGCCGCAGGTCGCGGCTCTCGTCGCCGATCTTCACGAGCACCGCCTGCTCGACGAGCTTCGGGCCGATCGCTCGTGCGGCGTCGAGGCCGGTGGCGCCGGCCGGGAGTTCGAGTTCGGAGTTGTCGGGAAGGACGACCTTCATGGATGACACAGCTAACCACCCTCGTGAGGACGACAGGAACGAAGAGCTCGACGAGTCGCCGGTCCCCGACCCGCAGGAGGGGGAGTCGTCAGCTGAGGACGATCCTCAGGCCGATTAGGCCGCGTGCGGTCCGGCGACTGTCGCCCGCACGCGGCAAAGCGTGCGCGTCGTCGTCAGGTGCCGGATCGCTTCCACCACGAAAGCCTACCCGCCGAAGCGCATCAGCACCACTTTTTCGTCGCGTGAGACCTCGACGAAGCCGGCTCTCTCCCAGGCCCGGATCGCGCGCTCGTTCCACACGTAGGGGTCGACCGTCACGTACTGCCAGCCGTCGGCGAGCAGGCGCTCGGCGAGCTCCCGCGCGACGCCCGGCATGATCCCGCGGCCGCGCGCCGATGGAATCAGGAAGCCGTCGAGGCCGCCGCGTCTCGGCTCGTCCTCCTCCCACCACGACTGGAGGTAGCCGACCGGCGTGCCGTCCTCCTCGACGATCCAGGCATCCACGGCCTCTCGCCCGAGCCGCATGCGGATCTGCTCCTCGGTGAACGTCTCGTCGTCCCAGTAGCGCGAGACCTCCGGATCCGCGTGCCACGCGGTGAGCAGCGGGACGTCCTCGCCGGCCGCCGGGCGGTAGGTCAGAAGTCCCACATCACCGTCTCGACCCGCTTCCCGCCGAGCGACGCGTAGAGCGCGTTCGCGGCGTCGTTGTCCGGCTCGGTGAGGACGTACGCCTCGTCCTGCCCGGCGAGCAGCGCCTGCATGAGCCGGCGGCCGATCCCTTGCCGCCGATAGGGCTCGGCGACCCCGAGCTCGTACACGAACATCCCTGTCGGCTTCCCGTGGCGCCGCGGCAGCACGTAGCCGAAGGCAAACCCGACCGGCTCGTCCCCGTCGAAGGCAGCCACGAAGACCGTTCGGCCATCGGCCAGCAGAGCCGTCTGCGGCTCGTCCTCGGCCAGGCGGCGAACGACGTCTTCGTCTCCCGGGCCGAGCCGGCGGATCGTCGTTTGGCGGCGCGCGCTCACGGAGAGACATCCTCCCATGGGACAGATCAAAGAACTCATGACGGTCAAGCCGCGCACCGTGAACACGGGCGACTCGATCGTCGACGCCGCCAAGCTCATGAAGGGCGAGGACACCGGCGTCGCTCCGATCGTCGACGGCGACAGGCTCGTCGGCGTGATCACCGACCGCGACATCGCGATCCGCGTCGTGGCCGAGGGGCGCGATCCGGAGTCGACGAAGGTCGACGAGATCGCGTCGCAGAACCTCGTCACCATCGACCCGCAGCAGAACCTCGACGAGGCGCTGAGGCTGATGGCGCAGCACCAGGTACGGCGGCTCCCGGTCGTCGAGGAGGACGGGAAGCTCGTCGGGATCATCGCCCAGGCCGACGTCGCGCGTCATGCCGACTCGAGCCGCACGGGCGAGGTCGTCGAAGAAATCTCGGAATGAGCGAGCTTTTCGTGCGGGCGCCCCCTTGCGCGGGGGCGCCCGCACGTCGTACATTGCGGATCCCGTCGAGCACGGAGCGCGAGTAGGTCGAAGCCCCGCCGAGTGACTGCCAGAGGCGCAAGCCCGAAGCGGCCAGTCAGCAGGGTGGACGAAAGCGCCACCGACTCGGCGGGATTTTTTTGGTCCAATTGCGCCGTGGACTTCACCCTCACCGACGAACAGCAGCTGATCCGGCAGACGGCGCGCGCGTTCTGCGACGCCGAGATCGCGCCCTTCGCCGCCGAGTGGGACCGCACCGAGACGATCGACCGCTCGATCGTCGGCAAGCTCGCGGAGCTCGGCTTCCTCGCGGCGGCGCTGCCCGAGGAGCACGGCGGCATGGGGCTCGAGCTGGTCTCCTACGCGCTCGTCGTCGAGGAGATCGGCCGCGCCGACTCGAACGTGCGCGGGATCGTCTCCGTCTCGAACGGCCTCTATGGGAA
>Ga0308174_10000390_pt1 | contig 18236 bp, 17 predicted proteins | sample PhyPR2_FD_203894 | JGI IMG/M metagenome (GOLD analysis project Ga0308174, IMG submission 203894) | Soil microbial communities from UC Gill Tract Community Farm, Albany, California, United States - DLSLS.P.R2 | ecosystem: Environmental > Terrestrial > Soil > Agricultural land | place: USA... | reverse complement strand
CACTCGTGCAGGATCGCGACGATGCCCTTCTGCCGCGGCCGGCCATCCGCGCCGATCATCACCAGGTTGATCGCCGCATTCGATTCGAGGCTCGTATGCGCGAGCAGCGAATTGACAAACTCCGTCTGATCGATACGGCTCGACTTCGGCTCGAACACGAGGCGCACCGGCGCGTCCTTGCCGGATTCGTCGCGCACGGTGTCGAGGAGACCCAGCAGCGTCTGCTTGGTCTGCAACTGGTCGGGCGTGAGCGTCTTCTTGCCGAGCTTGATCTTCGGATTCGTCAGTTCCTCGATTTCTTCGAGCACCTTCTGACCCGACGTATTCGGCGGCAGTTCGGTGATGACGAGTTGCCACTGGCCGCGCGCGAGGTCTTCGATCTTCCAGCGCGCCCGCACTTTCAGGCTGCCGCGCCCGCTTTCATATGCAGCGGAAATCTCCGCCTGCGACGAGATGATCTGCCCGCCGCCCGGAAAGTCCGGACCGTTGAGCTTTTCCATCACACTCGCATGGCCGAGCTTCGGATCGCGAATCATTGCAACGGCGGCAGTGGCCACTTCGCGCAGATTGTGCGACGGAATCTCCGTCGCGAGGCCGACCGCGATCCCCGATGCCCCGTTCAGCAGCAGAAACGGCAAGCGCGCGGGCAAGAGCTTCGGCTCTTCGAACGAGCCGTCGTAATTCGGCATGAAATCGACCGTGCCCTGATCGATTTCATCGAGCAAGAGGCGCGCGATCGGCGTGAGGCGCGCTTCGGTGTATCGCATGGCCGCGGCGCCGTCGCCATCGCGCGAGCCGAAATTGCCTTGCCCGTCGATGAGCGGATAGCGCATCGAGAAGTCCTGCGCGAGACGCACGAGCGCGTCGTACGCCGACTGATCGCCGTGCGGGTGATACTTGCCGAGCACGTCGCCGACCACGCGCGCCGACTTGACCGGCTTCGCGGTGCTCGCGAGGCCCATTTCGCTCATCGCGTAGAGAATGCGGCGCTGCACGGGCTTTTGCCCGTCCGATACATCCGGCAGCGCGCGGCCCTTGACCACGCTCACCGCATAGTCGAGGTACGCGCGTTCGGCGTAATCGCCGAGCGTCAGTTGTTCGCCGTCCGGTGCGGTCTGCGCGGCGAAGAGATCGTCTGTGATTCCCATCGAATTTCCGTTCTTGAAGCGTTGCGTCGGTTAAGCGTCAGATATCCGCTTCGACTTCGTTGCCCTTCTCTTCGAGCCAGCTTCGGCGCGATGCCGCTTCGCCCTTGCCCATCAGCATCGTCATGCGCGACACCGTGAGATCGAAGCCGAGATCGCCCAGACCGACCGGCAGCAGGCGGCGCGTGTCGGGGTTCATCGTCGTGTCCCAGAGCTGTTCCGCGCTCATTTCGCCGAGACCCTTGAAGCGGCTGATGCTCCATTGCGTCTCGCGAACGCCGTCCTTGCGCAGCTTGTCGAGGATCGCTTCGAGCTCGCCTTCGTCGAGCGCATAGAGCTTTTGCGCGGGCTTCTTGCCGCGCGCCGGGGCATCGACCCGAAAGAGCGGCGGACGCGCGACGCACACATGGCCGCGTTCGATCAGTTGCGGGAAATGCTTGAAGAAGAGCGTGAGCAGCAGCACCTGAATGTGCGCGCCGTCGACGTCCGCGTCCGACAGGATGCAGATCTTGCCGTAACGCAGATTCGACAGGTCGATCTGATCGTCCGGGCCATGCGGATCGACGCCGATCGCCACCGCGATGTCATGCACTTCGTTGTTCGCGAACAGCCGGTCGCGCTCGGTTTCCCACGTGTTCAGCACCTTGCCGCGCAACGGGAGGATCGCCTGAAACTCCTTGTCGCGGCCCATCTTCGCGGACCCGCCCGCCGAATCGCCCTCGACGAGGAAGAGTTCGTTGCGCGAAATATCCGTCGATTCGCAATCGGTCAGCTTGCCCGGCAGCACGGCCACGCCCGAGCTCTTGCGCTTCTCGACCTTCTGGCCCGCACGCGTGCGAGCCTGCGCCTGGCGGATCACGAGTTCCGCAAGCTTCTTACCGTATTCGACGTGCTGATTGAGCCACAACTCCAGCGCCGGCCGCGAGAACGAGGACACGAGCTTCACGGCATCGCGGCTATTGAGACGTTCCTTGATCTGCCCCTGGAACTGGGGATCGAGCACCTTCGCCGACAGCACGAACGACACGCGTGCGAACACGTCTTCCGCAAGCAGCTTCACGCCCTTCGGCTGGAGGTTGTGAATCTCGACGAAGTTCTTGACCGCCTGAAAGAGGCCGTCGCGCAAGCCGGACTCATGGGTGCCGCCCGCGGGCGTCGGAATCAGGTTCACATACGATTCACGCATGAGCGGCCCTTCCTCGCTCCACGCGACGACCCACGACGCGCCCTCGCCTTCGGCAAAGGTCTCTTCGGTGTTCTTCGAGCTTTCGGCGTAGCGTTCGCCTTCGAAGAGCGGAATCAGCAGTTCGCCGCCGCCCATGCCTTCCAGCAGATAACCGCGCAAGCCGTCTTCGTACTTCCACGTCTGACGCTCGCCGCTCTTCTCGATGACGAGCGTCACTTCGACGCCCGGCAACAGCACCGCCTTCGAGCGCAGAAGTCGCTGCAGTTCGCCGAGCGGCAGATTGGGGGAATCGAAATATTTCGGGTTCGGCCAGGCGCGCACGCGCGTGCCGGTCTTCTTCTCGCCGCGTTCTGCGGAGCGCACGGTGAGCTGCTCGATGACATCGCCGTTGGCGAACGCGAGTTGCGCGACCTTGTTGTCGCGCCAGACCGTGACTTCGAGCCGTGTGGCGAGCGCGTTCGTCACCGATACGCCGACACCATGCAAGCCGCCCGAGAAGGTGTACGCGCCGCCGGCGGCCTTGTCGAACTTGCCGCCCGCGTGGAGGCGCGTGTACACGATCTCGACGACCGGCACGCCTTCCTCGGGATGCAGGCCGAACGGAATGCCGCGGCCGTCGTCTTCCACCGACACGGAGTTGTCCGCATGCAGCGTGACCATGATCTGCTTGGCGAAGCCGCCGAGCGCTTCGTCGGACGCGTTGTCGATCACTTCCTGAATGATGTGCAGCGGATTCTCGGTGCGCGTGTACATGCCGGGCCGCTGCTTGACCGGCTCGAGCCCTTTGAGCACCTTGATCGATGCTTCGCTGTAACCGGCCGCCTTCGCGCTCATGGTGCGCTTCATGGGGACTGCTTCGGCCGCACTGGATTTTTTCGTGGACATAGCTGAACGTTGGTCCGGCATCGATGAACGCGCGGGAAAGGTCACTGTGCGTCTGCCCGGATGCCGGGAAATGCTTGATCGAATGCTCGATGATTGCGTGACGAAGCCGGCGTGAACGGACTGGGTCGCATGCACGGGCCGCGCCGCGCTAGGAGAATAGCGGTTTTCGCGGGCCGCGCCCATCTTGACGGCGGCCCCGAAGCCGTGCAAGCCCGGCTTACTTGCGCTTTGCTTCCAGCTCTTCCCATCGTTCCAGCGCGACGAGCAGTTCGTCTTCGATCGCCGCGTGACGCTCGGACAGCCGCGCGCCTTCCTTCGCGTCCGTGGCGAAGATCGAGCCGTCTTCGAGCTGCGCGCCGATGCGCTTCTGCTCCTCCTCCAGTTCCGCAATACGCCCCGGCAGCGCTTCGAGCTCGCGCTGTTCCTTGAACGACAGCTTCACCGTGCGTTGCGCGTTGCGCCCCGCTGCACTGTCCTTCGGCGCGTCTTCCTTCGGCGCTTCCCGGGCGGTTTGCCGCGCCGCCTCCTCCGCGATGCGATCCGAACGTTCGCGCTGAATCTGCCAGTCCGAGAAGCCGCCGACATACTCGCGCCACTTGCCGCCGCCTTCCGCCGCGAACACCGAAGTGACGACGTTATCGAGAAACGCGCGGTCGTGGCTCACGAGCAGCACGGTGCCGTCATAGTCCGCGAGCAGTTCTTCGAGCAGTTCGAGCGTGGGAATGTCGAGGTCGTTGGTCGGCTCGTCGAGCACGAGCACGTTCGCCGGACGCGCGAAGAGCCGTGCCAGCAGCAGGCGATTGCGCTCGCCGCCCGACAGCGACCGCACCGGCGAGCGGGCGCGTTCCGGCGCGAACAGGAAGTCGCCGAGATAGCTCATCACGTGCTTCTTCACGCCGTTCACTTCGACCCATTCGCTGCCGGGACTGATGGTGTCCGCAAGCGACTTGTCGAGATCGAGTTGCGCGCGCATCTGATCGAAATATGCGGTCTGGATGTTCGTGCCAGTGCGAACGCGGCCTTCGTCGGGCTGAAGTTCGCCGAGAATCACCTTGAGCAGCGTGGTCTTGCCCGCGCCGTTCGGCCCGACCAGACCGACCTTGTCGCCGCGCATCACGGTGGCCGTGAAGCTGTCCACGACGGTGCGCTCGCCATAGCGCTTCGTCACATCGGTCAGTTCCGCGACGATCTTGCCGGACTTCTCGCCCTGCCCGACATCGAGCCTTACGTTGCCCTGCACGTTGCGGCGTTCGGCGCGTTCGTTGCGCATTTCGACGAGCCGCGCGATGCGTCCGACGCTGCGCGTGCGCCGCGCCTCCACGCCCTTGCGAATCCACACTTCTTCCTGCGCGAGCAGCTTGTCGAACTTGGCCTGCTCCACCTGCTCGACTTCGAGCTGCTGCGCCTTTCGAATCTGATACGCGCTGAAATTGCCGGGATATGACAGCAGCCGTCCGCGATCCAGTTCGACGATGCGCGTCGCCACGCGATCGAGGAACGCGCGATCGTGCGTGATGAAGAGCAAGCCCGTGCGCAAGGTGACGAGCAAATCCTCCAGCCAGCGGATGCCTTCGAAGTCGAGATGGTTGGTCGGCTCGTCCAGCAACAGCACGTCCGGCTGCACGACGAGCGCCCGCGCCAGCGCGACGCGCTTTCTCATGCCGCCGGAGAGCGAGCCTGCGCGCGCGTCGCCGTCGAGACCGATCTGCGCGAGCGTCGTCGCCACGCGCGTGCGCCAGTTCCACGCGTCGCGGGTGTCGAGTGCGGACTGCAGCGCGTTCATGCGGGCGAGCAGCGCGTCGTGCTCCGCGCCTTCGGGCGTGTCCGCGAGGCGATGCGCGACGCTGTCGTAATCGTCGAGCAGCGAGCGCGCATCGGTGAGACCGGAGGCGACGACATCGAACACGGAGGCGTCGAGATCGAACTCGGGTTCCTGGGGCACGTAGACGGTCGACAGCTCGTTCTGGCGCGTGACGAGACCATCGTCGGGCGCAGCGAGCCCCGCGACGATCTTCAGCAGCGACGACTTGCCCGCGCCGTTACGGCCGATCAGTCCCACGCGCTCGCCCGCTTCGAGCGAGAAATCCGCGTGATCCAGCAATGCGACGTGACCGAACGCAAGCTGTGCGTCCGTAATGGAATAAAGCGACATGGGGATGAATGCGAACGAACGGTGAACGATACGCCAGTCATGGCGATATCGTGGAAGCGGCCATTGTACCGATGTTGACCGGCGCGTCCGGCCGCTTCTCTGCGCATCGGCCGAATGGCCGATGCCTCGCGGCTACTTCACGTGAACCTTGATCGTCTGCGCCATCTCCGGCCCATACGAGCGATGCGCGCCGTCGCCGAACTGCATCGTCAGCGTGTGGTCGCCGGGCGGCAGCTTCACGTCGGCCTCGGTCTGGCCTTTGCCGTAGTGAAGCGACGTATCGCTGGCCGGAATCACCGTGCCCTTGGGCAGCGGGCCGCTGTCGATCAGCAGATGATGATGGCCCGTGCCTTCGGTCATCGTGCCGGCCGGCGCGATCTTCATGCCTTCGACGGCGAACTTGACGTGAACCGGACTGGTGACGGTCGCGCCGTCCTTCGGCTCGACGAAGCTGACGTGCGATTGCGCGTGAGCCGCGCCCGGAAAAGCGGTGAGCGCGAGCGCGCCCGACAGCGCGGCGGCGGAAAGCATGTTCTTGAGCATCGTATTCTCCTGGTCAATGGCAGCCACAAACCGCGACCAAGCATACACCGCTCCGCGCGTCGCGGATCGGGAACGCGCCTGCCGATTCGGGTAAGATGCCGGCTCGCCGGATACCGCGCGCCATGCGCGGCGCGGCCGGCCTGTTTCCATTTCAGATCAAGAGTTTGTCGTGAGCGAAGTCATCGAATACAAAAGCTGGGTGTGCCTGATTTGCGGCTGGGTCTATAACGAGCAAGACGGCCTGCCGAACGAAGGCATCGCGCCGGGCACGCGTTTCGCCGATATCCCCGCCGACTGGCGCTGCCCGGAATGCGACGTCGGCAAGGAAGATTTCGTCGTCGTCGAGTTCTGATGTCATGGCGTCGCTGCAAACGCGACGCCTTCCCTAGCGCGCCACCGCGATCAGCTCGCGGCTCGTTGCATCCACCGGCGCGCGACTCCAGTCCCCATACCAGTCGATGTGCGCAAATCCGGCCTGCGTGAGAAGCTCCGCGAGTTCGTCGCGGCTGCGAAAACGCAGTTCGCTTTGCGCGCTAGTTATCTCGTCAGTCTCGCTGAAGCGATAGTGCGTCGTGAACGCGACGCGGCTCGTCGCGTCCGGGTCGGGCGCTACATGCCGCTCCTGCCATACCTCGACGATGCGTCCATCGGCGGCGCGAACGCGTCGCAACGAACGCGCCGGCGTCCAGTCGTCCCACGCCTGCGCGGCCGGGTTGCGGCTGTCGAACGCAATCCGCCCGCCGGGCCGCAGTGCGCGCCGCGCGGCGATGAGCGTCGCGAGCAGCGCGGCATCGTCGAGGAAGATCTGCGCAACGTGGCCCGTCATCACGAGCAGGTCCGCCGCGCCGACGAACGGCAACGCTGAGGCATCGCCCTCGATCCACGTCACGCGGTCGCCGTGCGGCCTGCCCCGCGCGATGCGCAGCATTTCCCGCGACGGATCGATGCCGGTCACGCGATACCCGCGCTCCGCCAGTTCGCATGCAAGCAGCCCCGTGCCGCAGCCGAGATCGACAACATGCCCCGCCGATTCGGCCAGCGTCGCGTAGAACGCGGTATCGGGACCGGCGGGATTGAGCGCGTCGTAGAGCGCGACGATGCGCGGGTCGGAATAAAGCGTGGAAGACGTCATCGGCTTTGATAGCCGAGCGCTTCGCGCATTGGCTGGCTGTGGATCATGATCGGTCCGGAAAATGGCGTATCGAGATCGAGGATGACGAGCACGGCGGACGCAATCGACAGCGCGCCGAGCGTGATCGTCACGAGGGACAGCGCGTTGCGCGGCGCGATCAGCCCGAAGCACAGAAAAATGATCAGCAGCCAGCCGACGAGAATCCGGTCGAACGGATAGGAAATGGAGCCGTGCGCTTCCTCGATCAGCTTCCAGCGCAGCGCGATGAGTTGCTCGAAGCGCGTGGCGGCGTCGTCGGCGAGCTTGTGGTGATAGGCGTCGGCGGGTTCCAAAAGCCGCACCTGACGTTGAGCGCGTTCGAGCATCTCGCCGAGCGGGCGGCTCGCGAGCTTGCCGCTCGCATGCGGCGACGCTTCGACTTTCGGATAGTAATCGCCGGGTGGCGGTGCTTCGGCGGGCCAGGTGCTCGCGACGGCCGCCGCGGTGTAGGCGCGCAGCAGCGCACGGGTGGTGTCGAGGTCCGCGCCGTAGTCGCGCATCGTGTGGTCGAGTTCGATGATCGCGGCGGCGTAGCTGCGCACGTCGTTATCGGTGGTATCGAAAACCGTTTTCGCCGATGCCGTCAGAAGGCCGAGCACGAGCGCCGCGAACGTCACCAGCATGCCGACGACCAGTTGCACCAGTTGCACGGTCTCCTGCGCCTTGTGCTCCTCGGGCAAGAGCGGCCGCACCACCACGCCGATGCCGGTACTGGCGAGCAGCAGCACGAAGACGAGCACGGCGGATTGAATTTCGGTCATGCAGGCATGAGCCGTGAGGCGCGATGAGGAGTCGACGCATTATGAGGGAATTCGGCGGGCGCGTTTCATGTCGCCGGGGCTTCGGCGCTTCGGCGCTTCGGCGCTTCGGCGCTTCGGGGCGTGCGATGGCGCGGCGCGCGAAGCGGGCGCAAGAAGAAGCGTGAAGGTGTGGGACGAAGCATCGTGATTGCCCCCCCGCAGGAATCGATTACCAAAGTTTTAAGGGTCGGTCCGAGGGCGCAGGAGGCGAGAACCAATCGTGGCAGGGCTTACCGGCGACTGCCAAATACAGCAAGCGCACTGCAGCCCCCGAGGCTGTAGCACTCCGATGATGTGCTTTAGTACCGGGAATTGGGGCCTGTCTCCGCACTAGACCCACTCTGCGAGAGCCAGCTCTCTGTTGCACGCGCCAAAATAGCCTCGGCTCCTCAATGCCCTGTCTGAAACCTGTCGCTCGATCCTTCGGGTACGATGCGAGCCTGGTCAAATGCTAGAAGTCGTTATCGTGCCAATTCCCGATTATCAAACCCTGATGCTTCCGGTACTACGCATTGCTGCAGACGGACAGGATCATCGCTTCCGCGACCTCGTAGAAGAACTTGCAACAGAATTCCAGCTTGCGGACGAGGAGCGTAATGTCTTGCTCCCCAGCGGTACCGCGCCTCTCTTCGATAATCGGGTCGGTTGGGCTCGGACCTACCTGAAGCAGGCTGGCGTCATTGAATCTCCGCAGCGAGGATACGTCAGGATCACGGAACGCGGGAAAAAGCTGCTGGCCCAGAAACCTACGAAAATCAACAATGCCACGCTAAAACAATATCCTGAGTTCGTGGCTTTCATGCTCCGGAAAACCGATCAGGCACAAACTGATACAACGAGCCCGGCATCCGCTCCGCCGATTCAATCGTCCGTAGAAGCCGATTCGAGCGACTCAACGCCTGAAGAACTGCTGGCCCAGGCATACCAGCGGCTGAGGAACAATCTTGAAAAAGAACTGCTTGATCAAGTTAAGTTGTCGACGCCGGGGTTCTTCGAACGCCTAGTGATCGACCTACTCGTGGCAATGGGGTATGGAGGGTCGCGTCAAGATGCCGGTCGTGCAATAGGGCGATCTGGAGATGGCGGAATCGACGGCATTATCAAAGAAGACAAGCTGGGCTTAGACTTGATCTTCGTTCAAGCCAAGCGCTGGGAAGGAACGGTCGGACGGCCTGAGATTCAAAAGTTCGCAGGTGCCCTACAAGGGCAGCGAGCAAACAAAGGCGTGTTCATAACGACTTCGGATTTCTCAAAAGAAGCTCAAGAGTATGCAAGCATAATCTCGTCAAAGATCATTCTTGTGAGTGGCGGGCAGTTGGCGAGCCTGATGGTCGATCACAATGTTGGGGTCTCGCCCGTGAGTAGCTACGAACTGAAAAAGGTCGACTCCGACTACTTTGAAGGAGACGCCACGTAGTGGCTCCGGGCCAATGGCACATGTGTTTCAGCGCCACAGCTACGATTGAAGAAAGGTGCCGGAGTACCTTGGAGTACTGCTTGTGGTAGCGAGTGCACGACCCATGCACCGCTTTGAGGTTCCGTCACATAAGCCTGACTAGGCTTTGAGCGGCATCGTGATGGTCCCCCCGGCAGGAATCGAACCTGCATCTAGCGCTTAGGAGGCACTCGTTCTATCCATTGAACTACGGGGAGCGGACCGTGCGACTCGCCTGGGTGGCGAGAGCGCAGAGTATAGCAAAACGCTCCTCTGAATCGGGATCGGCCTGCGTGAGCGGATTAAGGGTTTGTGCCTATCAAGTTTCCCCGTGCGATGCCGCCATCGGAATAATGGACATCATTCCCCACAATAAGCCGCACGGCGCATTCTCCGCATTGCTGGCCGATCAGGACCTCGCGCACCTGCGAAGGGTGATGCGCCGTTCGTTGTCGTGCGATCTCGGCGGCCCGTTGCTGCCGCTCTCGTACTGGCGCGAGCGGCTCGCCGCCATCACGCGGCAGGCACATCTCTCGCCCACGCAGATTCAGACCGTGCATCGGCTCTATCTGTACATCGATGCCTACGAAGCCCAGTCTTCGGCATCCGCCGACGAGCCCGTCGCCATCGCAGCGGCACGAGTCAATGCCGATGCCTGAGCCACCAGTCGCGCAGCGGATGACGCCGCTCGCGTGCGTGCATCGGTTCGCGTGGACGAGTGTCGATCCGCCAGTCCTGCGCAAACAGCACGATGCCGAGCGCAGCCAGTCCCGCAACGCCGATCAGAATGCTGCTCAAGTCCGTCATGGCGCTCTCCCGCTATCGATTGCCATGATTCAATGATAGTCACGCACGCCGCGCACGACCGTCCGTAATCCCTCAGACGGCCGCCGCCTGCCGCGCGCGTTGCTGCTGCGCATGCGCCGCAAGACGCACCGCCGCGTTCGCCGCGCCGTAGCCGTCATAGCCGCCGCGCCGCTCGATCACTTCGAGAAAGAAACGCTGATCGAGCTGCTCGGTGTACGCATGAAAGAACTCGCCGCCGCGCTCGTCACGGTCATACAGGATGTTGTGCTCGCGCATTGCGTCGATCTGTTCGTCGGGCAAACCGTAGCGCGCCGCGAGATCGTCGTAGTAGTTGCGCGGAATGCGCAGGAAGGCGACGCCATCGGCGACGAGGCGCGGGATCGCATCGAAGATGTCGGGCGTGCTGAACGCAACGTGGTTCAGCCCCGAACCGCGATACATCGACAGCGATTCGCCCACCGCCGTATACCGATCGACCGACGCATTCAGCGCAATGCGCACCGAGCCGTCGCGGCTGCGCACGGCACGGCTGCGCACGAGGCCATACGGATCGGGCACGAGCACGCCCGGCTCCGTTTCGAAGCCGAACGCGCTGCGGAAAAACAGCACCCACGTATCGAGCGCTTCGGCGGGCAGCGACAGACACACATGATCGATGCGCGAAAGCGGACCCACTTCATAAGGGCCGTCGATATCGGTCAGGACGAAATCCGACTCCCACAGCGTCGGCGCGCCGGGCGCTTCATCGACGAAGTAATCGAGGCTGCCGTCCGGCGACTGTACGCCCGGCACGACGCGCTCGTTCGGCCCGACCTGCCCCGAGAACGGTTTCGATCCGTATGCGGCGGCGCGCTCGAAGGCGAGCTTCGCGTCATCGACATGAAACGCCGACGCGCAGAGCGACAAGCCATGCTGCTGATAGAACGCGCTCGCGAACGAATCGGCTTCCGCGTTGAGCACGATCGACCCCGCGCCGTGCCGATACAGCGTCACGTCCTTCGAGCGATGCCGGCCCGCAAGCCGGAAGCCGAGCTTGCCGAGCCAGCCGGCGACGTGCTCGCGCGTCGTATCGTCGACGGCGAATTCGAGGAACTGGAAGCCGATATGCTCGGGCGGCGCGGGCGGATCGAAGAGCGCGGCGGGCGCTTTGTCGCCCATGATGGCGCGCGTCTGTTCTTCGAGGAACCGCAACGAGCGATGCCCGTCCGCCGCGGTGATCGCGGTCGGCGCTGCGCGAAAGCCGTCGTTGAAAATTTCGAGCGACAGCGGCCCGGTGTAGCCCGCTTCGAGCACCCGCGCCGTGAAGCCCGCGACATCGAACGCGCCCTGCCCCGGAAAGCAGCGATAGTGACGGCTCCATTCGAGCACGTCCATCGCGAGGACGGGCGCATCGGCGATCTGCACGAACGCGATGCGATCGCCCGGAATCGCGGCGATCTCATCGACGGAATCGCGGATGGAAAGCGTATGGAAGCTGTCGAGCACGAGACCGAGGCTCGGGTGATTCACGGCATCGACGAGACGCCATGCATGCTTGTACGAGTTGACGTGCCGGCCCCACGCGAGCGCCTCGTAGCCCACGACGACGCCCGCTTCTTCCGCGAGCCGCGCGAGCGTGCCGAGCTGATCGACGATCAGCGCATCGTCGCCGATCGTCTCCGGCGACACGTTGCTGCACGCGAGCATGCGGTCCGCGCCCAACTCGTGCATCAGGTCGAACTTGCGCTTCACGCGCTCGATGTTCTTCACGAACCGGTCGGGGTTCACGCCCTCGAAATCGCGGAACGGCTGAAACAGGTAGATGCCGAGGCCGAGTTCCTCGCAGATGCGCCGGACATCGGCGGGCGTGCCGTCGAAGTAGAGAAGATCGTTCTCGAAGATCTCGACGCCGTCGAAGCCCGCCGCGCGGATCGCCTTCAGCTTTTCGACGAGCGTCCCGCTGATCGACACGGTCGCGATGGATGTGGGAATTGAACGCAGCATGCTGCCTCCTCGTTGCATTCGGTGTGATGCGGGATGATTCGATTCAGTGTAGGCGCTGCGCACGCATTCCACGTCATTGTGCGCCAGCATAACAAACTAACTAGACCGTACAAAATACGTGTAAGTACGGACGGACAGCGCGCGCTCGCGCGGTCAAACTGCGGTCTTCGACTCTGTCGCGATGCAACATCGCGTTCTCATTTTCTGCTGTACGCTAGGCCCTGTCGCCTGGCTTCTTTCGCGGGAGCAGCTCGCATGACCAGCAAAACTTCATACCTCATCGGACTGATCGGCTCGGGCATCGGCGGCTCGCTCACGCCCGCCATGCACGAAGAGGAAGGCCGCGTCCTCGGGCTGAACTACGTGTACCGGCGCATCGATCTTCAGGCGCTGAACCTCGAGCCATCGGCGCTGCCCGATCTGCTGGCGGCGGCCGAACGCATGGGTTACGACGGCCTCAACATCACGTATCCGTGCAAGCAAAGTGTGATCCCGTTGCTCGATGATCTCGACCCCGACGCACGTGCGCTCGGCGCGGTCAACACGGTCGTGCTGAAGGACGGCAAGCGCATCGGCTACAACACGGACTGGTCGGGCTTTGCGCGCGCGTTTCAACGCGGTTTGCCCGATGCCCCGCTCGATCGCGTCGTGCAGCTCGGCGCGGGCGGCGCGGGCGCGGCGGTCGCGCATGCCGCGCTGACAATGGGCGCGCGCGCGCTCACGCTGTTCGATTCCGACGAAGCGCGCGCATCGTCGCTCGCGCAAGAGCTTGCGGCGCGCTTTCCGGATCGCGAAGTGACGAGCGGCGGCGATCTGCGCGAGACGCTGCGCGCGGCGAACGGCCTCATCCACGCGACGCCCACCGGCATGGCGAAGCTGCCCGGTCTGCCGTTGCCGGTCGAGTATCTGCACAAGGATTTGTGGGTCGCGGAGATTGTCTATTTCCCGCTGGAAACGGAACTGCTGAAAGCGGCCAAGGCGCTCGGCTGCAAAACGGTCAGCGGCGGCGGCATGGCAGTGTGTCAGGCCGTCGATGCGCTGCGCATCTTCACGGGCCGTGAACCGGATGCGGAGCGCATGTTCAAGCATTTTCAGCGCCTCCTGGAAGCCTGATTCGCTTCGACCATCGACGCCATGAAAAAAACGGCGGCCTCGCAAGAGAGCCGCCGTTTTCTTTTAGCCGTCGCGCCGCATGAAGCACAGCACGGCGTCGATGATCATCTCGCGATGCCGCGCCCGCGAGCGCGGACCGGACGGATCGCGCCCGAACGCCGCGCTCCACGTATGGCGATTGGCCACGCGATGAAAGCAGAACGAGCTGATCATCAGATGCAGATCGATGGGATCGACGTCATTGCGAAAACGCCCCGCTTCGACGCCCCGCGCGATCAGATCCTCGATGGTCTTGACCACCGTCGAATTGCGCGTCTTGAAGGTCTTCGACTGCTCGATGTACTTCGCCGAATGCACGTTCTCGATCGTCACGAGACGCACGAAGTCGCGATGCTTGTCGTGATAATCGAACGTGAAGCCGACGAATTCACGCAACGCTTCCTCGGGGTCCATCTCCGCGAGATGAAGCTCCTGTTCGAGCGCGCGGATGTCGCCGTAGACCTGTTCGAGCACCGCTTCGTACAGCCCTTCCTTGCTGCCGAAATAGTAGTACAGCATGCGCTTGGTCGTGTTCGTGCGCTCCGCGATGGCATCGACGCGCGCGCCCGTCAGGCCCATCGCCGAGAATTCCTGCGTGGCGATGTCGAGGATATTGCGTTTGGTTTCCTCAGGATCGTACTTGCGCCGCCCTTCCGACCCGGTGGGCGAGGGCGCAGCACTGACGGGCGTCGCGGCCTTGCTTCCTTTTTTCATTGTTGTGTCTGAGAACGGCGGTGGGGAAGGATTCTAGCATGGGGGTCCTGAGCTTCCGAGCCAATGAGGACAAGGGTTTTCAGGGGCTTCATCTATACTTTTTCGATCATCCAACGTCCCCGGTCATCGCATGCCGCACTTGAAAGTCGTCGCCCTGTCGTTCGTTCTGTCGGCGCTCGCCGCCTCCGCGCTGCCTGCCGCCGCTCAGACGCAATTGCCGCCCGGCCACCCATCGTCGCCGCAACTGCTCGCCGCCGAAGGCGTGATGACGAGCGCGAACATCGCGCGAGGCGCGGCCGATGTCTGTCATATCGATGCAGCGAAGATCGCGCACTTCAAGGATGCCGCGCGCGCCAATTTCCGCGATGCGCCCGACTTCGACGCCGAATGGGCGCTCGGATACCGGCAGGCGCAGGCGACGGTCGATCGCTTCGACAAGCTGAAGGCGAGTAATCCGGCCGAGTACAAGAAGGAAATCGACGAGGCGTGTCCCGCGCTCGATCGCGGCATCGATGAAGTGACGCGCTGACGCGCAGCGCGCCGCGCGTGCGTGCTCGAATTGAGGGGCGGATGCTACACTCGACTGGCTATCGCGGTCCCTTGCGCACGAACCGTCGGGCACGTTCGCTGCACGGCATCGGATCGCGTCCTCATCGCTCGTAAGGCTCACAAGGAGGCATGACTCTCATGGCTGATTTCCGCATCTGGTCCGACGAATTTCCGGCGAACGGCTTTCTGACCCGCGCGCAGGAATTCGATCAGCAAGCCTTCGGCGCGTCGGGTGAAAACATTTCGCCGGCGTTGCAGTGGGCCGATCCGCCCGCCGAAACGAAGAGCTTCGCGCTCACCGTCTACGATCCCGACGCGCCCACCGGCAGCGGCTTCTGGCACTGGATCGTCGTGAACATTCCTGCCGATATCCGCTCGCTGCCGCGCAACGCGGGCAAAGCCGACGGCAGCCTGCTGCCGGCCGGCGCGCTGCAGCTGCGCAACGACTACGGCACGGTCGGCTTCGGCGGCGCGGCGCCTCCGCGCGGCGACAAGCCGCATCGCTACATCTTCCGCATTCACGCGCTCGAAGCCGAGAACCTTCCGCTCGATCCGAGCACGACCAACGCCGTGGCGCGCTTCATGACGCATCTCAACGAGATCGATTCGGCGACCTACACCGGTCTTTACGAACTGAAGTGAAGCAAGGCGTGGCCACGGTGACCTCCGTGGCCATGTCGATCGTAGCCACAAGCGATTTGAAAACGGGGCGACATACAATGCGCCGCCCGCCACTCACCGCCCTCCGATGGACTCCGATCAAGGCCTTCCCGTCCCCCAACGTTATTGGGCGATTGCCGTCGTCGCGCTCGGCATCACCCTCGCCGTGCTCGACGGCGCCATCGCCAACGTCGCGCTGCCGACCATCGCGCGCAATCTGTCGGCCTCCCCCGCCGACTCCATCTGGGTCGTCAACGCATACCAGCTCGCGATCACCATCTCGCTGCTGCCGCTTGCCTCGCTCGGCGATCGCATCGGATATAGCCGCGTGTACATGGCGGGCCTCGCGCTGTTCACGGTGTCGTCGCTGGCATGTGCGCTGTCGGGCTCGCTCGTCGCGCTGACGGTCGCGCGCGTGGTTCAGGGCTTCGGCGCGGCGGGCATCATGAGCGTGAACACGGCGATCGTCCGCATCATCTATCCGCAGAAGCTGCTCGGACGCGGGGTGAGCATCAACGCGTCGGTGGTCGCGATCTCGTCGGTGATCGGACCGACGGTCGCCTCGGGCGTGCTGGCCATCGCGCCGTGGCCGTGGCTCTTCGCGATCAACGTGCCGATCGGCATCGCCGCGCTGATCATCGGCGCAAAGGCGCTGCCGCGCATCGAGGGGCATCGGCAGCCTTACGACTTCGTGAGCGCGGTGATGAACGCGCTGTTCTTCGGCATCGCGATCGTGGCCATCGATGGCCTCGGGCACGGCGAGCATCGCCCGTACGTGATCGCTGAATTCGTTGCGACCGTGATCCTCGGCTACTTTTTCGTGCGGCGGCAACTCACGCAAAGCGCCCCGCTGCTGCCGGTCGATCTGCTGCGCATTCCGGTGTTCGCGCTGTCGGTCGGCACGTCGGTCTGTTCGTTTTGTGCACAGATGCTGGCGTTCGTTTCGCTGCCCTTTCTGCTGCAGAACGGCTTCGGCATGAGTCAGGTCGAGACCGGCTTCCTGATGACGCCGTGGCCGCTCGTGATCGTCTTCGTCGCGCCGATCGCGGGGATGCTCGCGGACCGCTATTCCGCAGGCTTGCTCGGCGGCATCGGGCTCGCGATCCTGACCGTCGGCCTCGTTCTGCTCGCAACCGTCGGCGCGCACCCAACGCCGCTCGACGTGGGCTGGCGCATGGCGGTATGCGGGCTCGGCTTCGGACTGTTCCAGTCGCCGAACAACCGCCAGATGCTTTCGTCGGCGCCGCGTCATCGCAGCGGCGGTGCAAGCGGCATGCTCGGCACCGCGCGCCTCACCGGGCAGACGCTGGGCGCGGCGTTCGTCGCGCTGATTTTCGGCGTGGAGCCGCAGCGCGGGGCCGTCATCGCGCTGTCGCTGGCGGCCGTGTTCGCGGCAGCGGCGGCCGTCGTCAGCATGTTGAGGCTTGCGGGCAAGCGGCGCGTGGAGACGGCCTGACGCGTATGCGCGCGTGCGTGCGCGGCACGCGTTGCGGCTAGACGCTTCGCGCCATTGGGCACACACCTTGCTGCCGTTCGGACATCGATCCGCAGGCGATCTTCTTGCCGTGCGGAGGTCCGAACAAGCAATGAAATGGAGGTGTGTTCATGGCAAGTTCCCTCAACGGCAGCAAGGTCGCGATTCTCGCCGTCGATGGATTCGAGCAGGCGGAACTCGTCGAGCCGCAGCGTGCGCTGAAGGAAGCCGGCGCGCAAGTCGACGTGATCTCGCAGAAGCCCGGCCAGATTCAGGGCTTCAAGCACGTCGATAAAGGCGATGCCGTCCCCGTCGATCGTACTTTCGACGAAGCCACCGCCGCCGAATACGATGCGGTCGTGCTGCCGGGCGGCGTCGTCAATGGCGATGCGATTCGCCTCGACGCAAAAGCGCAGGCCTTCGTGAAGGAAGCCAATCAGGCGAAGAAGCCCATCGCGGTGATCTGTCATGGCGGCTGGCTGCCGATCTCGGCGGGCATCATCGCGGGCCGCACCATCACGAGCTGGCCGAGCCTGCAAGACGACGTGCGCAACGCGGGCGGCACATGGGTCGATCAGGAAGTGCAGATCGACGGCAATCTCATCACGAGCCGCAAGCCCGACGATCTGCCCGCGTTCAACAACGCGCTGATCGAGGCGCTCGGCAAGACGCGCGCCGCCTGATCGCGCCGAGCGGATAAACACGACCACCGGAGCCCCGCCGATGCCACGCGTTTCATCGTGCTTCATCGCCCTCGCACTTGCAGCGTTTGCCACGCTTCCCGCGGTTGCGCCTGCGCAGACGCAGGACGGCGCGAGCGCGGGCAAGATGCAGACGCAGAAACTCTCGACCGTCGATCAGCAGTTCATGCAGGACGCCGGCGCCGCGGGCGCGACCGAAATCGCCGCCAGCAAGCTCGCGCTCACGCGTTCGGGCGACAAGCAGGTCAAGGACTTCGCACAGCGAATGATCTCGGATCATACGAAGCTCGCGCGCAATCTCGACGTGATCGCGAAACGCCACGGCATCACAACGCCGCCGGCATCCGATTCGTCGGTCGTCGGCAGCCTGCAAAATCTCGAGGGTGCCGACTTCGACAAGGCCTATATTGAAAAGGTCGCGCTGGCCGGGCATCAGAAGGCCGTCGAGCTGTTCACGAAGGAGAGCGAAAACGGCAACGACGCCGCGCTGAAGGCCGCCGCCGCGAAGGCGCTGCCGATCATCCGCCATCACTACGCGATGGCGCAGCAACTCGCGAAAGCCAAGTCCGCGCCATGACCGCCCGGCTCAACACCGATCGCGCGGGCGGCCTGCCCGTTCGCGCGCCCGCCGGTCCCCGACCGGCTTATGAGGACTCGACCATGCACATCACGTTTTCGGAAGAACGCCCCGTGTTCGACGGCGACGACCTCGCGATTCATTTCACCGCGCTCGTCGACGGTGAAGCAGTCGTTTGTTCGATCAGCGCCGAGGCGCTCGAAGATCACTTCGGCGCGGCATCGGCACGCGAAGAGGATTTGATGCCCGCGTTCGAGAGCGGCTCGGCGCGCATCCGTGCGGTCTGCGCCGAAGCGCTCGAC